>Ga0210025_1000233_pt1 | contig 79922 bp, 78 predicted proteins | sample CryGeyme20150102_FD_183989 | JGI IMG/M metagenome (GOLD analysis project Ga0210025, IMG submission 183989) | Groundwater microbial communities from Crystal Geyser aquifers in Utah, USA - Crystal Geyser metaG 2015-0102 (SPAdes) (version 2) | ecosystem: Environmental > Aquatic > Deep subsurface >... | reverse complement strand
TAATAAGCAAACTAATCTAAAAACATCTAAAAAAATAAAAATAGGATTTGGCTATTTTTTGTTTATTTCCAGCAAAAATGATAGAATAAAAGAAAAATATTATATAAATATGTTCAATGTAAAAACCCTCATTTTTAGTAATAACCACAGTAACTCTCTGGGAGCCAGTAAAAACGAACGCGATGAATTATGCAAAACAATTATAGATTCCTCATCTTTAAAGGCAGGATTTTATTTACTTATAGTGCTCTCCACTTTTATCGTGACTATTGGTTTGTTAAAAAATAATATTATCCTGACTATCGGCGGTATGTTAGTTGCCCCTCTCTTATCTCCGATTCTATCAATTTCTCTATCACTCACCATTTTTAATTTAAAAGTATTTTTTAGATCAATAAGAATTTTTATAGTTTCTGCTTTAGTTTCTTTAATTGTTTCGTATACACTGGGTCTCATCGCCAATTTTTCTCTAACACAAATTAATCTTATTGAAATAATGAAAGCCGTGGATTACACAGCCTTTTTCATTCCTATCGCCGCTGGGGCGGCCGGTAGCTTTACCTGGGTCAAAAAAGATTTAAATAGCTCCCTACCGGGCGTAGCCATCACTGTTGCTTTACTCCCCCCTCTAACAGTTATGGGCTTAGCTTTATCGGTCCAAAATTTTATAGTATTTCAAGAAGCTCTACACGTTTATTTTCTTAACGTTCTTGGTATTATTATCGGAAGTTGGATAATCTTTATGGTTATGGGTTTTTATAAATCTACCAAAAAAATTGTAGAAGAAATAAAGCTGGAAGAAAAAAATTAGACTCTCTAAATTCCAGACTATCCATTAAGACGACTTATTCCGTTGTCTGACCATTAAATTCTTCATCATTGGCTTCCGCCTCTTCTTTTGTCTTATGTATTATTTGATCTTTATGATGAGCCGGGGAATAAATAGTATATAATTTTAAATCTTCCGTTTCCGAAACATTAATAATATTATGTTCTGATCCGGCTGGAATAATTACGGCTGAGCCATCCTGTACCGAATATTCATGGCCGTCAATTATACATTTCCCCTGTCCTTTTTCAAAACGAAAGAACTGGTCATTGTCGGCATGAATTTCTGAGCCAATATCTTCTCCTGGACGTAACGACATCAAAACTAATTGACTATGCTGGCCTGAGTATAAGACTTTACGAAAGTAATTGTTATCTAAAGTAGCTTCTTCAATATTTGCATTAAATCCATTCATACATTTAAAATTAATTTAAAGCTATTTAATTATTTTAATGGCCTTACCATTCACGAGAGCATCTGCTATTTTTTCATAAGCTAAATACAATATTCTTTGATAAGTACTAGCTGAAGTGTGCATTTTTTCGGCAGCTTGTTTTTGATCAAGACCACGACTATGACGCAAACGATAAGCCTCCATTTCTTCAGTAGTGAGTTCTACAATTTCAAGATTCCTCATAGGTATTCCTTGAGGTTTAAAATAAGTAACGGCGGGATTAAATCCTATTTTTCGATTAAGCCTTGGTCTAGACATATATATTCAAATTATAGCAAATTTGCTAAGATATCTCCATAAAAGAAGGCTGTCCGACCTCTTTTTCCTAAGAGGCCGGTTCCCAAGCCTTCTTTTATTTTTCTTGGCCTTTGAGGGCGGACTTTTCCTCGCGAATAAAGGCTAACTCTTCTTCAAGAGCTTTCTCTCTATATTCCAGAGAGGCCATTTCATTTTTATTAGAGATAAATCTCCGAGAACCGAAAGCGTAGCCAGTCTGACAACCTTGCCCTCTTCCCATTCCACTACCGAAGCCCATTCCCTGACCAGTTCCGCAATTACCCATTCTCCGGCCCATTCCGGCACCTTGGCCCATAGGACCAGTTTCATCTAAGTTAGGCATATGTTTATATTTTAAATTATTAATAATGGACAATACGACCTTTCTAATCTATTGCCTATTATGAGTATATACCCATAACTATATTAAGTCAAATTGGTGGCGAAGGCGGGGATTTGCGCGCTCGCTCCGCCCCCTAACGGGCGGAGCTCACTTGTCCAAAGTTGGCGTCCAAAGCTCCCCCGGAGCTTCGTCCGACGCTCGTCCACTCGCTCCGGCTTCCGCCGTCTCTCGTGTCTCGCTTCCAACTAGTTCAAATCCCCCATCGCAACATCGTGCTAGCACGAGGTAGTAAGAAATAGAGCCTATTTAAGGCCTATTTTTAAAATCTTATTTTGAAAATTTGAATGTTGCCAGTATTTCATTGCCAATTGCAATAGGGTCAAAGTCCTGGTCTTTATTTAATGGGCGCTCCATTATTCGTAACCAGGAAGCGTCAAAAAATACCGCCATAATTCGGCCGGCGCTATCGCCCTCAAAACCGCCGATATCAGTTCCCTTAATAGTAAGAAATGATGAACCATCAACAACAATTTGTGATTCTTTCCAGTTCTTTAATGATTTCTTATAATAAGCTATCATGCTTTCACGAGTATTACGCTCGTCATATCTGTTTAGATAAAGAAATGAGTTATTGCCCCCAATATCTACCGTATAGTATGGAGATTTTGCTATAAGAATATGATTTTGAGCCTCCTTCACTTCAAACCCGGAAGGAAATTTAAATGAAAGGGTAAAATATGATGAACTAAATGGGAGCCAATCCGTGGAAAATCGAAAACTCTTATAAAATTCTTCAAAATTATTGGATTTAATAGCCCCGTTTGACAACACATAAGTTACCGCGTCCTTTTCCACCAACACAGCGTTATACTCCCAAGTCGGAATATCATTCTTTATCTCATCATTAGTCGCAATTAATAATGTTCCAGGCAAGCCATCAATTACCACTTTTGATGTTTTAATTATAGTATTCCCGGCACGATTTTTCTCTGCTAATTTTTGATCAGCAATTAGCTGTGCCGCAGATTTTTTGGTATCAACATTAATAAATAACTCGCCGTCATTATTTGGGTCTTGATTATTTTTTCCGAAAGATACTCTGGCCGACGTTGCAGAACCAAACACCTTCCAATCTGCTGGATATTTTATTTCGTAACCGTATGTTTTATTATTGTAAGTTTGCCAATCATTATCAACTTGATTAGAAGCGGTTAAACTATTACCATTTTTATCAGCTAAATTTGTTTTTATAGCCTCATTTTCCTTTACAAGTGCACTATTTTGCTCTTCTAAATCTTGAACTTGAGCATTTAAATTATTAATTTGTTCTTGAGATAAAGAAGCTGATTGATTTGATGCAGAATTATCATTCGTGGCCTTTTACGATAAAGAACAACCCGCTATTAGCAATGCCAAAATTGGCAATAAAATTAAAATCTTTTTCATAATTTAATATTATTTTTTATCTATTTTTATAGATAGATCTTTTAATTGTTTCTCATCAACTGCGCTAGGAGAATCCGTCATTAAATCCCGACCTTGGCCATCTTTAGGGAAAGCATAAATATCACGAATGGAATTCCAGTCATTAAGAATCATAAGAATACGATCAATACCGGGAGCGTTACCGCCATGAGGCGGAGCGCCGTAAGAGAAAGCCTTAATCATCGCGCCAAATTTAACATCAACCTGTTCATGAGTATAACCGGCAATTTTAAAGGCGGCATACATTACTTCCGGTTCATGATTTCTAATCGCTCCGCTGGAAATTTCAAAACCATTCAAAACTAAATCATACTGATAAGCTAAAATATCAAGCGGATCTTTTTCTTGTAAAGCTTGCAAACCGCCCTGCGGCATAGAGAAAGGGTTATGAGCGAAATCTATCCGACCCTCTTCAATCTCGGAAAAATCAAACATGGGAAAATCTACAATCCAGGCAAAAGCGGCCAAACCATTATCTTTGAGCCCTAATTTTGTCGCCACCTCGTTACGCACCGCTCCTAAGACTGAACAAGCCTGACGCCAAGCATCAGCGGCAAAAAATACCAAGTCACCACTCACCGCACTGCAAGCCTCAGCCAAAGACAATAATTCTTCAGGACTAAAAAATTTAGCAAAAGACGCAGCGACCACCCCCTCTTTAACACTGAGATAGGCCAAACCTTTGGCGCCTTTCTGTCGAGCAAATTCTACCAGCTCATCTATTTCTTTACGACTGAATTTAGCACCACCTTCTACTCGTAAAGCTTTGACTACACCTGGCTTGCTAACCGCTTCGCTAAAAACAGAAAATTTACAATCTTTAACATTCTCACTCACATCAACAATTTTCATATCAAAACGCAAATCCGGTTTATCAATACCATAAGTATTCATCGCCTCCAGCCATGATAAACGTTTAAAATTACCTTTTTCATCCAGATTAACAGTTTTCTTTTCACTAAATTTCACAACTAACTCCTTCATATAGGGTTCCATAACAGCAAAGATATCATCCTGTTCCACAAAACTCATCTCCATATCAAGTTGATAGAATTCGCCGTAATGCCTATCCATCCGCGGATCCTCATCCCTAAAACAAGGAGCAATCTGAAAATATTTATCAACACCACCCACCATTAGTAATTGTTTAAATTGCTGCGGCGCCTGTGGCAAGGCATAAAACTTGCCGGGATAGATACGAGAAGGAATTAAAAAATCACGTGCGCCCTCCGGAGATGAATTAGCTAAAATAGGCGTTTGAATTTCTACAAAACCTTGTTTATGGAAATACTCCCGAGAATAAGTAATAAAAGCATCTTTAGTCGCTAACATCTTTTGTAACTTCGGCCGACGCAAATCTATAAATCTATATTTTAAACGTAAACTTTCACTAGCCTCGGATACTTTATCTTCATTAATCTCAAACGGAATGACCTGTGATTGACTCAAAACAATAAGCTCGGAAATAATTATTTCAATTTCACCGGTACTGATTTTTTTATTCTGCGTTTCAACGGGACGTGCTTCCACGCGGCCTTTAATCTGTAATACCCATTCCGTATGTATTTTTTCGCCAATAGCCGCCGCTTCTTTATTTTGGAGCAAATCAATTTTAATCTGAGTCAAACCGTAACGATCACGTAAATCAATAAAAATAAGACCGCCTAAGTTACGCAGGCTGTGCACCCAGCCCGCTAAAGTAACTTCTTGACCGATATGAGAGACATTTAATTCACCACAAGTATGAGTCCTCAACATAAAAAATGATTATTTAAAAATGATGGCGAGCGACAATTTATATAAGAGTCATATAAATATAGCGTTTTCCTGTTTTTTTGGCAAGAAAATTCAATATGTATTAGCTTAAGAGCCAAAACCCTGTAATTTTTTATGAGCTTTGATATCAAAGATTGTTTTCTTTAAACCATTTTCCAGAGTAACAACCGGCATCCAACCTAATTCATTTTTTGCTAAATGAATATCGGGTAAAGTCAATTCACTGAAAAATAGTTTACGGTCACCATAAATTATCTTAGATTTAGACTTAGTTTCTTTAATAATTATCTGCACTAAGTCACTCAGTTTCACGTCAACATCCGAACCGACATTAACCGGGCCAGCCAACTCTGATTTCATAAATTTAGATACAGCGTCAATAACATCATCAATATAACAAAAGGAGGAAGCAAAATTAGCGTCACCGGAAATAATAATATCCTTATTTTCTAGAGCCGCAGAAATAAAATCGGGAATCATCTGATCGTCATCCGCCTCTAAACGCGGTCCATACGTTCTAAACAAACGTATAATTCTGGCGTCCACATTATAAGCAGCCCGATAATTGGCAACTATAGTTTCCGCAAATCTTTTTCCTTCATCATAAGCGCTCCGGTCTGACAACTGATCAACCGAACCTAAATCATCTTCTCTCTGTAGTTTACCGAGGCCTAATTCCTGACGTGGCCCATAAACGACGGAAGAAGAAAATTGTAAAAACTTAGCGTTATACTTAAGGGCTATATCCAATAAATTCTTAACAACATAAGAATTAGCAGAAATAGTCGCCAAACGATTAGTCAAAAAATTGCGAGGCGACATCGGACAAGCTAAATTATAAATCTCTTGTACGCTCTGAAACTCTATTTTAAAACTTTTTAAATCCAGCAATTTCTCCAAATCCAAAGGTTGTGATAAATCATGATTAATAAAAACAAAATCAGGATTAGATAAAAGGTGGTCAATATTTCTTTCACTACCGGAACTAAAATTATCAATACAGATGACTTTATTGGTTTTAATAAGTTCATCACAAAGATGCGAACCTATAAAACCGGCCCCACCAGCCACCAAAACATTTTTTTTATCAAAAATTACTTGTTTGGACATAAATTATGGACTTTATTTATAAATCTTAATTTTCTATATTTATTATACCAACATGTACGCCACCATTCCAGTCCGTCTCCCAGGCATAAAAAGAATCCAAAAGTTCACCGGTAGGATCAAAGACTCTAACATGCGGTGCCGCTCCTGGTTTTGCTCCCATAGCTATCTCCGGTAAACCATCATTATTCAGATCTCCAACCGCTAAATTAATACCTCCCCGCCAATTTTTCCCGTAAGCTAAAAATCTATTTTTCAAAACAGCCCGGTTATCAAAAATTTTAAGCAAGGGATCACGTCCTACGCCAGGGACAACCACAATTTCCGCTTTATTTCTATTACGACGACCCTCTAAATTAGCAGCCACTACGGTAATCCCCCCCCGAAAACTTTTTTCATAAGCCAAAAAAATACTGGTTAATTTTCCCTCAGCCGTAAAGATTCTAATTTGCGGTTCACCGCCCGCGCCATAACCGACAATAATTTCGGACAAACCGCGGCCATCGACGTCTCCAATAGCCACAGTCAAACCGCCCCGCCAAGAATTATTATCAACTAAAAATTGTCTTATCAGTTTTCCCTTAACATTAAAAATACGAACCTGTCCGTTACCATTACCGGCAGCAGTTGCTAAAATTTCTGGTTCATCGTCACCGTTTAAATCTCCGCTGGCCACGTTAACCCCGCCCCGAAAATTTTTATCAAAAACCAAAAACTCTTTTACTAATTTACCGGCGGCACTAAATATCTTAATACGCGGCTCAAAACCAGCAGCCGCCCCAATAATTATTTCATCTGTTCCATCACCATTAATATCACCGGCCACCAAACTGCCAACTTTAAAATTAATATCTGAATATTCTGACACTAAATCTCCGGCCGCTGATGTCAACTTAGTCTCATTACCATTCTCCTGGCTAACTACAAGGCGTCCCCAGCGACTATAAAGACGGTCTTTAGCTAAATCTACAGCCCGACTCACGTTTAAGCGTCCATTACCCAATTGATCAGGATAATCCGGATTTAAACGACTAATGTTATCGGTAGCGGCAAACAAAATATTAACTATTTCTCGCTGACTAAGTTCGGGGTTAGCCTGCATAATTAAAGATAAAGTAGCCGAAACTAAAGGCGTGGCGAGCGAAGTCCCTGACCAATAACCGTCATAAATGCGCTGAACGTCATTACTAACGCTACCGGCCGTAACCGTGCTAAAGAAACTAATACCGGGTGCGCTAATATCCACACAACGATGGCCATAGCTGGAAAAACTAGCTTTTTGATCTAAAGCGTCGGTAGCCGCCACACCAATTACCATATTCTCCCCCAAATCACCATCATAACAAGCCGGATAAACTGGAGTCTTATCGGTATTATAGCCAACTCCGGCGGCTTGTTCGTTACCGGCAGCCGCTACAATTATAACTCCAGCACCATGAGCCCGACGAATCGCTTCTTGTAAGCCTTCATTATAACTAAAATTTACAAAACTTAGATTGATTATATCGGCACCATTGTTAATAGCATAATCAATCGCTCTAATAACATCATTAATCTTTCCTTCCCCTCTGTCATTCAAAACTCGTAAAGCCATAATTTGCGCTTGCCAGGTAAGCCCGGACACTCCAATGCCATTATTACCACGCGCCGCAATAACACCGGCCACCATCGTGCCATGTGAAATACCGGCCTCAGTCCAACCCGCGTTAAATTTTGGAGTTGGGTCAGGCGTGTTACTAACAAAATCCCAACCAACGGCATCATCAATAAAGCCGTTATGATCGTCATCAATATTATTGTTAGGAATTTCTTTATTATTATACCAGATGTTGTCATGCAAATCTGGATGCTTAATAGCAATCCCAGAATCAATCACCGCAATGACAATATCCGGACTGGAATTTATTTTATCCCAAGCACTATCAGCCTTGATCTTACCGATATACCATTCCTGATTATAATAAGGGTCATTAGGAATAGTAGCCGCCTCCGCCGCACCGGCGCTGAGCAGCCAAATAACAAAAAAAGATGCTAGTAATTTTTTCATATAACATCTTAATAATATCACAATTCTAGGTTTTTTATAAACTTGTTAGCAAATCCTTAGTTTCACTGGCACATTTTCGCCAACTAAACTGATGGGCACGGGCCAGACCCTTAGTCTTTAATTCCTGCCGTAAACCCTCATCATTTACTACCCTGTCAATGGCCATCACCATAGACTTTTTATCATTTTGATCAAAATACAGAACCGCATCTCCCGCCACTTCTTTAAAAACCGGTAAATTACTAACTGCCGTTGGCACACCACAAGCCAAAGATTCCAGTAAAGTAATACCAAAGCCCTCGTAACGGGAAGGAGAAATAAAAGCCTTGGCAGCCGCGACAATATAAGGCAAATCCACAGCGCTCACCCAGCCGGGCATCAAGACTTCTTTGCTTAAATTAAATTCTTCAATAATATAATTAATTTCATCAAAACCAAAACCAGCATTACCAACTAAAAGAAGTTTTAAATTACTGTCTGGATTATTTTCCTTCCATAAGGCAAAGGCTTCCACAAGAGCGGCTGTATTCTTTTTTCTTTCCAAGCGACCAACATATAATAAATATTGTCTGTCTAAGTCATATTTATTCAAGACCTCAGTAATTTTTTGTTCATCATCCACTGGGTGATATAGTTCGTCGTTAAAACCATTATGAATAACTCTAATTTTTTCCGCACGGGCCTCCGGATAAGACTGCAGTAAATCCTGTTTAGTAATTTCTGAAACAGCAATAATTTTTTTCGCGTGACGCAGGGCAAAGGATGTTGACCAATCTAAATAATCAACTGAGCCGGAGCGATAATGGCCTAAGGTAATAAAATGCACCAACCAATCAATCAAGGGTCGTAACGCCGCCTTATCGGTTTTTACTTTCAAGGAACGATATAAGGTTTTGTCATACTCAAAAGCGATGTCATGAATTGTATTAACGGTTTTGCGCGGGCTAAACAAAGGTAAAGTATGCGCCGGCACAAAAAGAACATCGGGACTATGCCACAACATTTCCAAAGTAAGGCGACCTAAAGTCCAAAAAGCCTGAAATGGCCAATACAGAACTTTGAAGGAAAAATTAGTATTAGAACTAATTGCCGCAATTAATTCCGGAGCTGGTGCCCGATTAAGATATAACCAATAAGTATTAGTCTGATCTAATTCCGCAAAATTCTTAATTAGGTTAAAAGAGTACCACTCGGTACCGGTTTTATATTTTAAGTTGGCGCGTGAAGCGTCAATGCCAATAACCATATAAATAAAATTAGCCGATTCCAGTTGAGAATCCGCCAATTATCTTGTAGCTAAAATACTACGTTTATAGGAATCCAAATTATCTAACGCGATGCCGGTTCCTTTCACTACACAGAGCATAGCGTCATCGGCAACATAAGCCGCTACTCCGGTCGTCCGAGAAATCAATTGATCAATATTACGAAGTAAACTACTACCCCCCGTCAAAACTATACCCTTATCCATAATATCAGCCGATAATTCCGGTGGAGTCTTATGCAAAACTTTTTTAGCGGCGGCGATAATAGCTTCCAATTCATTTTGGATAGCTTCTGTAACGTCATCACTGGAAACAGTAATACTACGGGGCAAACCGGTCACAATATCGCGACCGCGAATTTCCATATATAATTTATCTTCCATGTACAGAGCAGAACCAATATTAATTTTTACTTCTTCCGCCGTTCTTTCACCAATAGCTAAATTATATTTTTTCCGAACATATTCTAAAACCGCCGCATCAAATTTATTGCCGCCAACGCGAACTGAAGTTGAGGCGACAATTCCTCCTAAAGAAATAACCGCCATCTCTGCCGTGCCGCCACCAATATCAATTACCATGTGCCCGGTAGAAGAGCCAATCGGAATATCGGCGCCAATAGCAGCCGCCACCGGCTCTTTAATAATATAAGCGGCCTTCGCTCCGGCGGCGATAGTCGCCTCAATAACCGCCCGACGCTCGGTAGAAGATATACCGGCCGGCACCGCGACCATTACTTCCGGACGAAAAAGACGTATACCGCCCAAAGTTTTATTAATAAAATAACGAATCATTGCTTCCGTCGCCCGATAATCGGCAATAACTCCATCCTTCAAAGGACGAACGGCCATAATTGTATCCGGAGTACGCCCGATCATATCCTTAGCTTCATTACCGACCGCTAAAATTTTCTTATCATCCACGGATACCGCCACCACGCTTGGCTCATTAATAACAATACCGCGCCGAGGCAGATGAATTAAAGTGTAAGTTGTACCGAGATCAATACCAATTCTCTTAATAAACATAGAAAAATTTAATACTCATCTATCTTAGAATTTTTTAGGCGATTAGTCAATTATAGTCAGCCATAACAAAATCTAGGCGTCATAATCGCGATCGAGGTTTTTGCCTTGATTGGATATAATTTTTTTTACCTTTTCCGAAAATTCAAAAGTTTCAAACTCATCCTTAAAAAAAACATAGTCGGCCCCGACGGTTAAGCTGCGTTGACGGGTATCTTCATCACTCAAATCCGTAAAAATAAAAATTTGTCTATCATTTAATTCATCGTCAGCTTTGATTTTTTTTATAACATCAAAACCGTCAATTTTAGGCAGAATCAAATCTAAAATAATATAATCGGGAGAAAAATTTCGTAAACGATCCAAAAGCTCCCCTATTTCTTCATCGCCGTCGGAAGTCTCCACTACATACTCATCGGCGACAAACTGCGATTCCAGCCCGTATAAAATATTAGCATCGTCTTCAATAATAAAAATTTTTTTACTATCCATATATTTAATATTTTATTTATTTATTTCATCTATGTTCTGCCACCAAGCCTGATTATTTTTATACCACTCCACCGTCGCCCGTAAGCCGGCGATAAAATCAACTTGCGGCTGCCAGCCCAATTCCCTTTTGGCCTTACTAAAATTAATGGCATATCTTAAATCATGCCCCGGGCGATCGGCAATATATTCAATCATATCTTCCGATTGCTCCATTAAACCTAAAATAAATTTCGTGAGGGATAAATTATTTTTTTCATTCCCGCCCCCAAGGCAATAAGTCTCACCAATTTTTCCCTGTTCAATAATCATAGCCACGCCGCGATTATGATCATCAACATGAATCCAATCTCGCACATTTTCCCCCGTACCATACAAGGGGATTTTTTTTCCTTGCAATAAATTAGTGATAAACAAAGGTATCATTTTTTCCGTATATTGATACGGCCCGTAATTATTGGAGCAATTGGAAATCGTCACGGACAAGCCATAAGTATGATAATAGGCGCGCACTAAGTGGTCGCTAGAGGCCTTAGCGGCACTATAAGGAGAACGAGGGTCATAAGGAGTTAATTCATTAAAAGGTTCATCCTCTTTCCCTAAAGAACCAAACACTTCATCAGTGGAGATATGATGAAAACGAATACCCCCATTATTTTTAGCGGCTTCCAAAAGAACTCGCGTTCCTTCCACGTTAGTCCGAATAAAATCAGCGCTATCTTTAATGGAGCGATCAACATGAGTCTCGGCCGCAAAATTAACTATCAAGTCTACACCAGGCATTAAAGAATTAACCTGTTCGGCATCGGCAATATCCCCCTTAACAAAGGTATAATTAGGGTTAGAAGAAATATCTTCTAAGTTTTTGATGTTGCCGGCGTAAGTTAAAAGATCAAAATTAATAATCTGATCACCAGGATGAGTCTGTAGCCAATAATGTATAAAATTTGAGCCGATAAAACCGGCGCCGCCAGTCACTAATATTTTCATATTAATTCTGTAATTTCTTAATAATATCCTCCGCTTCTCCCGCTTGATAATCTACATGTTTCCAAGTTCGCAAACCGTCGCCGACATGACGTGGTATAACATGAAAATGTAAATGCGGGACCTCCTGATCCGCCACTGAATCGTTATTTTCACAAACATTATAGCCTTCAATCGCTAGCTTATCTTTTAATAGTTTTCCTAATTTCTTAATAACGATAGTTATGGCGATCAACTCATCTTCCGGAATCTCTTCTAAATTTTGATAATGAGCCTTAGACACAACTAAAGTATGACCAGGATTAACCGGTTTAATATCTAAAAAAGCTAAAACCTTGTCATCTTCATAAACTTTATACGATGGTAATTCCCCGGCAACAATTTTACAAAAAATACAATTATCCATAGCTTTTAAAATTTTAATTAATCTTATAGGGAGATTCCGGGTCTATTTCCCAGCGAATTTCATCTATTTCCTCGCTTTTACCCTCACCTTTATAAAGTTGATCGGGTAAATTAATGCTCAGAGCCGCGACATCGGAAATACATTTATAACCATGCACAACGCCAGGGGGCACAATCACCAGACTCGGATTATTTTCTCCCACTTCCAAATCCATCGCTTCTCCTTTAGTAGATGAATCATCCCGTCTGTCCCACAAATATAAACGAAAACTACCCGGCCCTAAAAAAACAAAACAATCGCTTTGACTAACATGTTCATGCGGCCCGCGCACTACTCCCGGATTAGTCATACTAACGTAAGACATGGCCGGCGTAAAATTTAATTCATCGCGACGAAATATTTCCGTCAACCAACCACGTTCATCATTATAGCGAGTTAAATTTTTGATAATAACATCTTTAATCATAAAAAAATTTAAAATTTAATTAAACCGGTCTGCGCGCCAATATGGGATACTTTGGCAGCCGTATTGCGCAGAGCCAAGTTAATAGCCTGATCAATATTACCGGCATATAAAGTTAAGCCGGCAGCAAAAGTAGAATTAAAAACATCACCCAAGCCGGTAGCGTCAACTCTATTTTTAGATTTAATAATCGGCTGATGATACAGTTTCTGTCCGTCCCAAGCCACCACGCCATCTTGTCCTAAAGTAATGACCACAATTTTTGGACCCAAAGTATGTAGTAATTTTAATAAATTCTCAGGCTTGTTCAAAAAAGAAGCCTTTAAATGTTTATACTGCCCGGAACGCACAACCAGTTCAATCGCTTCGTCATGATTCATAGCTAAGACCGTAGTATGTTTAATAAAAGGAGAGAGTTTATTTACACCGCCCAAGAGTTGAGTCGTACCCGGATTCCAAAAAACTTTTTGTCCACTCTTTTTAACCACCGCAAAAATTTTGCGCAAAGTATTCAACCAGTCCCCCGATAAAGAAGCAATATAAATATTATTAGTTTTTTCTAGAGCGGTTAGGGTGGAAGCATTAATACTAAACTTAATATTCGCTCCGCGCTGAGCAAAAATAATACGTTCTCCGCTCGGTGCCACTAAAATAAAAGAAGAGCCGCTTTCAGTATTTTTTATTTTTTGTATTAGGCTGACGTCAACACTATGCTGACGCAGATTTTTAACAATATGACCACCGTCTTCATCATCGCCAATAGGAGCCAGACAAGCAGTTTTTAAGCTGAAATTAGACAGACAGACAGCAGCATTAGCCGCCCCACCACCATAAGAATAATAGAAATGATCAACTTTAATCTTAGCACCAGATTCAAAAGCTAAGACTTTCTGGCGCAAAATATCTTTCCGATTATTAATAATAATTCCCTGATCGGTAAAGAAAGAAATATCACGCGTAGTGCCCCCCACTGTTATAAAATCGTAAGTCATAAATAATAATTATGTCTTTAATAATAACACAAAGCTAAGACTTCTCCAAAAAAAATGGCCGTAAACGTTTTGTGACAGCCGCAGCTAACAAGCCCAAAAATAAGGCTAAAATAAAATTATCTACTAACTGATAAAAAAGCTGCTGCCAAAAATTACCGTTCATTAAAAAGAAAGTTTGACCGCTATAAATAAAGAAATAAAGTAATAAAGAGGCAATCAGACTATAAATAATTGTCATGATAGTCATTAAGATAAGCCAAGCATAAAAAGAACGATTAGTCAGCCAGGCGCGCATAATCCAATAAGCCGCCAACAGAGTTAAAACTAAAGAAAATAAATAAAAACCAAAGAAATTAAAAGATAAAATATCCCAAAAAAATCCACCTAAAATAACGGCTGCCGTCGCCAAACGTAAATCGAAAAAAAATAAAATAAAAATAGCCACCACTAAAAATAAATTAGCGGCGGCTGGTAATGGCGCGAGAGCAGGAATAAAAGAAAATTGAACTAAAGTGATAACAAAAATCAGAATAATAAAAAAAATAAATTTGACTATTTTTTTTACTTTCATAAAATGAATTTTCTAAAAAATATTTCTGCTAATAAAACTAAGGGATAATGACAGCGACAATAGTCAAACGATTTAAGTCCACTAAAGGCTCAATCGTAGCCTCTTGCCAAACTTCGTTACTCTCATTAAAGATACTAGCGACACGACCAATAACTAAACCACGTGGAATATTGCCACCCAAGCCAGAACTAATAATAGTATCGCCAACGTTAATTTTTTCTAGTTGGGGAATATAACTCATTTTAATAGTTAAACCTAAATTTCCATCCGTTAAACCTTGGGTTTTACTTTCATTTTGAATAGCGGCTGCCAACTGACAACCAGGACTGGTAGTTAAACAAATTCTGGCGATAGTATCTTTTACTTCTACAATCTGTCCAACCACAATACCCTCTTCATTCACGACAGCCAAACCAACACGCAAACCATCACGCATACCCCGATTAATGAGTAAACCACTGCCGTCTTCTGCTGTTTCATCACGAGCAATAACGCCGGCGCTAACAACCTGCCAATCAGAAGATGCGCTAAAATCAAGCAAAGACCGTAATTTTTTATTTTCACTGACAGTTTCAACCGACTTAGAATTAGCGACTATTAAGGTGGCCACTTCTTTTTGTAAATCAACAATCTTAGCCTCTAATTCAGCCGGATTAACACCATCACTAGAGCTAACTTCAAGATCAGAACCCCAATTATATAAAACGCCAGCTAAAGGTTTAACCGCGTTCGTTAAAATATTTTCCAAAGGACGTAACCAGCCAAGGGCTTGAAAAAAAAGCAGCAGTCCGGCGACTACTACAGCCACAATAAACGGATTGTTCTTTTTAATCTTAATCATAATTAATCAGAATTGCCGTTTGGCAAAATAACCTTTTCTAATAATTCCGGATTACCAAGCAGGATACCGGTTCCGCGCGCTACACAAGTTAAAGGATCGTCAACAATTTTTACCGGGATACGTGTCGCCATGGAAATCGCCTGATCTAAACCACGCAATAAAGCACCACCACCCGACAGAAATAAACCCCGTTCATAAATATCGGAAACTAATTCCGGCGGCGTCGTTTCTAAAATAGTTTTAATGTTATCAATAATTTTAATAACGGTGTGACTCAAGGCCTCTCTAATTTGCTTATCACTAACCATCAACGCTTTAGGTAAACCGGTTAAAAGATCACGACCGCGTACTTCTATTTCACTGGGGGTCTCCAAAGCTACGGCCGAACCGACAGCTACTTTAATACTTTCCGCTAGCTGTTCACCGATTAAAATATTGAACTCTTCGCGAACATATTCAATAATATCATTATCAAACTCATTACCAGCCGACTTAAGAGATTTCCAGGTAACAACACCGCCCAAAGCAATAACGGCAATCTCGGTTGTACCGCCACCAATATCAACAATCATAGTGGCCGTCGCTTCCGTGACCGGTAAACGTGCACCGATAGCGGCCGCCATCGCCTCATCAATTAGATAAACCTTTCTCGCTCCCGCTGATTTAGCCGCATCTTCTACAGCCTTCTTTTCTACTTCAGTCAGGTCCAGAGGAATACCAATAACCACTCGTGGCCGAGCCAGTAAAGTAAAATTTTCCTGATGAACTTTATTGATAAAATACTTTAACATTTTTTCCGTAACTTCAAAGTCAGAAATAATGCCGTCTACCAAAGGTTTAATAGCTTCTATATGACCGGGAGTCTTACCAACCATTTTTCTAGCGGCTTCACCCACTTCCAAAATTTCATTAGTACGTTTGTTAATCGCTACCACACTCGGCTCATTAATAATAATGCCTTTGTCATTAACATAAACCAAAGTATTTTTAGTACCGAGATCAATCCCTAAATCATGGCTAAATTTTCCTAAAAAATTTTTAAACATAACAATTACCTAACTTCTAAGATTTACTTAAACGAGCCATTAAATTTTTTAATATATCTTGTAGTTTGATGAGTTCACTGTTTTCTTCAGTGCGAGCTTTCAACTCTACGCTATCAGCCGCTAAAGTTTTTGAACTGACCACCAAACGATAAGGACAACCAATTAAATCGGCGTCAGCAAATTTTCCGCCGGCGGAAATATCACGATCATCATATAAAGTCTTAATGCCCGCATCTTCTAGTTCTTGATATAATTTATCCGACTCTTCCGGTGTATTCAAAGAAATTAATTGGACAGAAAATGGGGCAATATTCTCCGGCCACATCATTCCCTTCTCATCATGAAAAATTTCTACAATAGTACCCATAACCCGACTGGGGCCAAAACCATAACAACCCATAATTACCGGTTTCTCCACGCCTTCCTTATCTTTATATTGAACGTTAAAGGGTGCAGAGAATCTTGTACCTAATTTAAAAATATTACCGGTTTCAATGGCTTTTTTCTCTATCAACTCTTTTTGACCACAAAGCGGGCAAGAATCTTGTTCAGCGATAATTTCTCGGTTAACCGCCACCCGGCATTTCTCACAAATATAAATCAAATCTTCCCCCGACTCCGCAAGCGTTTGAAATTCATGAGAATATTTAGCAAAGGAACCGCCGGAAGCGTAAGTAAGATAAGTTTTATCTTTCAAACCCAAGCGATCAAAAATACGCCAATAAGCCTCAGTAACCTGATCATAATAAAGATCTAAATCTGCCTGATCGGTATGAAAAGAATATAAATCTTTCATTAAAAATTCCCGACCGCGCAATAAACCGGCTTTAGCTCTTTTTTCATTACGAAACTTAGTTTGAATTTGATAAGCGGCAAAAGGCAAATCTTTATAAGAAGAAATAAATTTCTTAGCTAAGGGGGCAACAATTTCTTCGTGCGTTGCTCCTAAAGCGTATTCACGCTGGTCTTGACCGGTCAAGCGAAATAATACATCAAAATTATCCCAACGCTGAGAGCTCTCCAAATTTTCTTTAGGGATAAGCGCTGTCATGGAAATTTCTTGACCGCCGACGGAATTCATTTCTTCGCGCACAATCTGACAAATATTCTCTATAACTCTCTTTCCTAAGGGTAAATAAGAGTAGACACCAGCTGCGACTTTATCAATAAAACCGGCACGAATTAGCGCTTGAGCATTATAACTACCCTCATCTTTTGGTAGCTCTTTAACTGTTTTTGTAAAAAGTTTAGATTGTCTCATAATTATTTTTATCTTATCCAAAAAATAAGCACTTGTAAAGTCGGACAAAACGCTGGCCGGACCTAAAAATTTATTTTTTTGCGATTTTTTTAAGGGCCGCTTTAACTCGTTCACCACTATCCGTAATTTCCGACCCGACCGCATTCAAAGCGGTCCGCGCTTCACTTAAAGTATAACCAAGCGATATCAAAGCATCCAACTCATCACCACCCGATAAAGTCGCGGTCTCGAAACTAATACCGACCCCACCGATCCGAATGACTTTATTTTTTAATTCCAAGACTAAACGTTCTGCTGTTTTTTTACCAATACCGGAAACCTTAGTCAGCAAGTTAGCGTCGCCACGAATAATCGCTTCTTTTATATCACTAGCAGTGGCCATAGATAAAACGCCGAGAGCGGATTTCGGACCGACCCCGGAAACACTTAAAAGCAACTCAAAAAGTTCCAGATCTTCCTTGTTGGCAAAAGCATAAAGATCACTGGCATCTTCACGAATCTGATGGGAAGTATAAACTTCCGCCTCTGTGCCAATTTTTAACTCAGCTAAAAAATTTTCACCGGCAAAAACACGATAACCAATATCGCCAGTTTCAATAATAGCGTAATTTAAACCTTTGTCTCTGACTTTACCGCGTAAAAAAACAATCATATTATTTTTTAAAACGTTTCACTCTAATTAAACCGGAGACTGGTACTACCTCTACACCTTTTTTCTCCACTTCATCCAACAATAAATTCATACCCAGGGAGTCCGAAGCCATGTGACCGGCGATAATAACATTAAGATGATATTTTTCCGCCTCTTTGCGATGCTCCTCTGACATGTGCATACCGATAATGGTGCCAAAGCTGTATTGGGCCATCTTCTCAAACATATCTTTAGAGCCATTAGTGCCGCCGGTAAATTCCGTCACAACGATTTTTCCACAACTAGAATCCGGCGTGCCGCTAAAAATCATTGGCCCAACTTTACGTTTAACTGCTTCTTGATATTCCGGAACAGTTTTCAACATCTCCATAACATCACCTACGGTTTCCAAATTTTTCTCATTCTTCTTGAGTAATTTAATAATAAAATCAGCCGCCATATTATCAGCCGGAGTATGTAGACACATAAAGTCTAAGTCCAATAACTTAGCGGTATCTACCGCCCGATTATGATTAATAGGAGAAATACCGCGATGAACTTCACTAATACGAGAACGAATCACTGATTCGGCAATATTAATTGGCACTCCATAATCAGCCAAAACCTGGGCCTGTAAATGCATAACGTCATGCAAATCAGCTAAGGCCGGTCCTTCGGGATGATGGGCAATTACTAAATCTATATCACCTAATTGCTTAGCTAATAATAATTCTGCTCCCTCCATATCAATGCCAGCCAAAACTTTCTTGATTTGTTTTTTATTATTATCAACTAAAATCAAAGAATCAGAATAGGGATTAGTCAATTTATCTTTATCAAAAGTTTCTTGCGCTTTCTGGCCGAGTTCATCGTACTTTTTTTGTAAACGTTCCAAATTTTTTTTAACTCGAGCGACGCCACGCAAATCATACTTGATACCAAGTTGAATGGCTAAGTCATAAATTTGTTTGGTAATCATAATTTTATGAATTATTTTTCTGAGCAAAGGTGGTAAAGGCTTTTAGAATCTCGACTGGCATCGCAAAAACAATTGTGTTGGACTTATCGCTAGAAATGTCATTGAGAGATTGTAGAGTGCGCAAATGCAAAGCACCATCGGATTGAGATAATATGGCAGCCGCTTTAGCGACATTGTCCGCGGCGGCCAGTTCTCCTTCGGAATTAATAATAACTGCCCGCTTCTCTCTCTCCGCTTCCGCCTGCTTAGCAATAGTTCTCTCCATGGACTCCGGCAGAGAAACGTCTTTTAACTCCACATTATTTACTTTAATTCCCCACTCATCAGTCTCTCTGTCTACAATATCTTTAATACGATCGGCAATTTCATCACGCTTACTCAAAAGTTCATCTAAAGTAACTGAGCCGACAATATTACGCATAGTCGTCTGAGCATATTGAGAAATAGCATAATAAAAATTTTCTACTTCAATCACCGCTTTTTCCGCAAAGGCAACTTTATAATAAATAACCGCATTAACGGTCACGGAAACGTTATCACGAGTAATGGCTTTCTGGTCAGGAACATCTACCGCCTTCACGCGGATATCTACTTTCTTATAACTCTGAAAAATTGGAAAAACTAAACGCCAGCCCGGTTCCATAATTCCGGCATAACGACCGATGGTAAACTTGACGCCACGTTCATATTGATTAATCTGTTTCAAACTACTTAACACAATAATGCCTACGACGACTAAGATGTTAATAAAGAGAGTCATACAATAATAATTAATGAATTAAACTATATTTTTAAACCAAGTAAAAACTTATGTCCGGAGATAAGCGCTTCCTTCTGATGTTCTGTATTAATTTCCGCTACTATTTCTAAAGACGAGCTTCTCGTATCGTGCTTAATATCTACTTCCATCTTGGTCAACAAATCTTTTAACTCATCATTCAAGTTAGAGAAATAGACCGAGGCTTCATCGTTTAGATTCAAGCCAGCGTCTTTCCGTAACATGTTTATCAAACGAATTATTTCCCGCTTCGTCCCCTCTTCTTTTAATTCCGGTGTAATGTTAATATCTAATTTCACATTCAACTGATCGTCAGTCGTATTGGCAAATTCCACCGTGCGAATATTTAATTCATCGGTAATGAGAGAAACATATTCAGCCGGCAGAGCTGCCGTGCCGCTCACATCAATCTTATTCAGCATTTGCCTAATCTTAATACCGGCCAAATCACGCTGCGCTAAAGATAATTCTACGATACGGCGAGCCAGTGCCATTCTTTCTAGAACTTCATCACTATTACGTCGACTCAGCTTACTAAACATTTTTCTCCAACCCTTTTGCGCTACCAGCGGCCAACGTTCTAAATGTACCGATTTATCTTTATCGTTAAAATTATAAGCACTAACATTTTGCCATAAACTCTCGGCAATAAAAGGCATAAAAGGTGCCATGACTTTAGATAAGCGTAACAAAACATGATGCATGGTGGCTAAAGCTTTTTGCTTATCACTCTCATCATCAGATTTAAAACGCTCCCGACTGCGCCGCAAATACCAAGTAGAGAGTTCATCAATAAATTCGGTAATCGGTCTGACAGCCCGCACTAAGTTATAGCTATCCATTGCCCCCGTTACTTCATTTACTAAATTATCCAACTTAATTAGTATCCAATGGTCCAAAACATTATCACTGGCCTCACTAGTTTTTTCATTTCTCTCCGGAGCAAATGTTTCATAAAATTTATAAACATTCCAAAGAATCATAATATTTTTACGCAGTGATTCCTGCACCCCTTTCTCGGAAAAATTTAAATTCTCCGCCTGCATCACGGGTGAAGCGGATAAATAAGCGCGTAAAGCATCCGAACCATACTTCTCCATTACTAAAGACGGATCGGGATAATTTTGCAAACGCTTAGACATTTTCTTCCCATCCTCAGCTAAAACAATACCGTTAGCAATAACATTATTATAAGCGTGCTGACCAAATAAGCCACCGGCAATAACATGTAAATAATAAAACCAAGCGCGAGTTTGATCTACTCCTTCGGCAATAAAAGCCGCCGGGAAATTCTTCTCAAATTTTTCTTTATTCTCCAAAGGATAATGAAGTTGTCCAAAAGGCATGGAACCGGCCTCAAACCAGCAATCCAAAACATCCGGGATACGCTTCATATTACCCTGACACTTATCACACTTTATGATTAAACCATCTATTTTATCTTTATGAATATCAGTAATAGTTTGGCCGGTTAATTCTTCCAACTCCTTCACACCGCCAATCACTTTTCGTTCACCGCAACTACATTCCCAAATCGGAATAGCGCTCGCCCAAAAACGTTGACGAGAAATAGACCAATCACGCGCACCGCTGAGCCAATTACCAAAACGCCCTTCTTTAATATAATCTGGCGACCAATTAATTTTAGTAGCTTCTTTCAGTAACTGTCCCTTAATTTTAGTCACCGCCACAAACCAAGAAGAGGTCGCATAATTAATTAAGGGCGTATCGCAACGCCAACAATGCGGATAACTATGTTCATACTTCAGCTTACTAAACAAAAAATTGTTATGTGCTAAATATTTAATAATTTCTATATCAGTCGCGGTATGGTCACCGATTGGCTTAACGTGTAAACCGGCAAAATCTTTGACTTCTTTATTAAAAGTTCCATCCATAGCCACGTGCTGAACGAAAGGCAAATTATTATTTTTTCCTAGACTCATATCATCTTCACCAAAAGCCGGAGCAATATGGACCACGCCCGTTCCTTCCTCGGTAGTGACAAAATCAGCGGTATATATTCTCCAACCATTGGCACGATTCAGTAATGTCTCATCAGCGGAGTAATAATTAAAAATAGGCTGATAGGCTCTACCGGCTAAATCTTTACCCTTATACTCAGCCACTATTTCATAGCTCTGCTCGGACATGACTTCGCTTAGACGATCTTTAGCTAAAATATAATTACCACCTTCCATCTTAACTTTTACATATCCGATATCTTCTCCCACTGCCAAAGCGACATTACCGATTAAAGTCCAAGGAGTAGTAGTCCAAGCCAAGACATAAGTTCCCGGCTCATCAACTAATTCAAACTTAGCCGTCGCCGACAAGTCTTTAATATCACGATAACCCTCCGCTACTTCCGACTGTGATAAAGTAGTTTCGCAACGCGGACAAATATGCATGGAACGATAATCCTTGTAAATCAAATCCTTAGACCATAATTCCTTAAAAGCCCACCAAATAGAATCCATGAAACTTAGATCCATGGTCTTGTAGGAATTTTCCATATCCACCCAACGACCGAGACGACGAATAACTCTCTGCCATTCATCCACATAAGTTAAAACTTTAGAACGACAAAGTTCGTTGAATTTTCCCACGCCCAAAGTTTCAATTTCTTTTTTAGTTTTAGTACCGAGCTCTTTCTCAACAATATTCTCAATCGGCAAACCGTGGCAATCCCAACCCCATTTTCTCTCTACGTGGTAACCGCGCATAGTTTGATAACGTGGTACTACGTCCTTCATAACGCTAGCGACAATATGACCATAGTGCGGTGTACCCGTGGCAAAAGGCGGGCCGTCATAAAAAACATAATCACCCAAGGGCGCTTCTTTATTTAAAGATTTATTAAAAATATCAGCCTCGTCCCAAAATTTCAAAACATCTTCTTCTCTCTGGGACACGGCGCTGGGCTGATTTGTTTCTAATTCAGTCATATAATTTAAAACTATTTAAGGGTCTCTAATTCAAAGTGTATTTCATCATAGATATTAAACAAAAAGTAATTTAATATCTTCTTACATGGTAACAAATTACGCAGTAAATGTTTAGCGTCACGATACTGGGTATGATTTATTAATTTTGTTTGCAATACCTTAAAATTGGCGTGAGTATAAAAATGAAAAGGATGGTCGGGTGCAAAATATTTAAAGCTTGTTTCGGTAAAAAAATGCTGATGAGTCGGATCGGTAAAAGCGCTGTTGCTCTTAAAGTATGGGACATAAACCTTGATAAGAGCAGCAGGCTGAGCGATACGATATAATTCTTCCATCACCTTAATTGTATCGTCCAGATGTTCTAAAACATTGTCTAAGATTATTTCCTCCGCCGAATTATCGGGAAAAGGATAAGGAAAAACATTCAAATCATGAACAATATCGGTCACCGGAGTTTTAATAATATCCACGCCGGTAAAATCAGGAATTCTAGTTAGACCGCAACCTAAATTTAATTTCATACTCTGTTATTTTACTTCTCATGACAGCACTTATAATTGCAATTTATAATAAGTCGCCTTGCCTTTACCAATCTTGATAATAATTCCTAGGTCAATAAGTTTTCTGAAATCTAAATTTCTGGTCGGCTTAGCGCGAGCAGTCAACTTAGAATAATCCTTGTCGGTAATAAAACCTTTTTCTTTAATAAAATTAATCATCTTTTGATGATATTCTTTCAGTGCTGTATCAGGATTAACCGCTTCTTTCTCCAACTCTTTTTCTACCCGCAATAATTCATCAATAATTCCGTCCGTGAAATATTCCAGCCAAGCAGTAAAATCAACCTTATCTTTTAGGTCATAATAATTACCCAACAGGCCGACTTCCTTAAAATAACGCGCAACATTCTGATTATAATAATTCTCAAAACTGAACAAATTAAAGGTATTCACGCCCATTTTTGCCAACAACACTTTAGTCGCCAATCGTGCCGTACGACCGTTACCATCAATAAACGGATGAACAATCACAAACTGTTTATGAAAAATACCGGCCAAAATCAAAGGATCGATTGATTGTTTATTTTTTTCCAAAAATTCCCACAAGTCATTAAGCAAAGATATCACGTCTTGCTCATCGGGTGGCCAATATATAGTTTTCCCGGCACTCGGATCATTAACAAAAACCGGTTCCTGACGAATATGGCCCGCACGATTTTTTTCAATCAGACCATCAATAACTATTTTGTGAATTTTTTCCAAATAATTGTTGTCAAAAGAAATTTTTTCCGTATTTATCAGTTCATTCAATTCTATTAGAGCCTTATTATAATTCAACACTTCTTTCTCGGAGTCGCGTACATATTCTGGTCTATTTTTCAGAATTCTTTTTACATCCGTTAACGGTAAAGGATTGCCTTCAATGCTAGTAGAAGAATAGGCGGATATTTCCCGAGCGCGACGTTCCATTTCCAAGAGCACAAGCTTGGGAAAACTGCGGCTATTAAGATCAGTAACAATTTCCGCTATGCGTTTAATATTCCCCAAAAGTGTGTTAGTTATTGTATATTTAGGCTTAAACATAAGATTATCTACTTAGTGCTTATAGACACATTATAGACGAATATTAGACGATTGTCAAATTCAATTATAACCTAAAATAGACTTTATTCTACAAGCTTTACTTCCCACAACACTTATTATAATTGCTAGCGAGCCTACAGGCGCAAGCGGAGCTTGCGTCTGAGGCGAGCGAAGCAATTTCACGCGCCATGACAGCGCTTAAATTTTTTACCGCTACCACAAGGGCAAGGGTCGTTGCGACCCACTTTTTCGCCGCTTTCATCTTTCACTTTTTCATGGACGAGATCAACGGTATTGCGTCCGGCCGCTTCCTTATGCATTTCCTTAACGGCGCCACTGAAATTTAATTTTTCTACTGGAGCTTCAGCGAAAGATTTTATTTCCTGTTCTTTGGCCATCACTAAAGCGTCACCGGTTTTATAAATAGAGTAAACCACCTGTTTATGAATCAGGCCATTAAGTTCACGGTATAAACGGAAAGCTTCTTTTTTATATTCCACTAAAGGATTACGCTGACCGTAACCGCGCAAACCAATACCACGACGAAGATAGTCCACAGTCTCTAAATGTTCCACCCACAACTGATCAATAGAACGAATTAAGATTCCTTTTTCTACTTCTTTAAACTCTAAGTTAGCGGCTTTAAAGCTAGCCGACAGAGTATCATACTTTTCTTTAGCCAGCGTCACTAAATAATCAATAATATCTTTCTTAATAACTTCTAGGGCCTTAGGGCTCTCACCAAATTCTTTTAATTTAACTTCCAAGTCTGGACTAGTAGTCCAAATCGTTCGCATAGTTTCTGCTATTTCTTTGAAATTCCAGTCACTAGGTCGATCGGCGGCGCTATGAAAACTAACCACATTAGTTATTTCCTCCCGCACCATATCCAAAACAATCTCCGCTAAACTGCGATTAGCTGGCTCCGTGTTATTTTCCGCAATGGCTTTATCTTTTTCTACCGGCTCTTGAGCTTTTTCTTCTACTACTTGACCCAACACAATAGTATCATCCTGTTCCGAAGTTTCTAAAATTTCTCGACGTAATTTATAAATCGCCATGCGATGCTTATTAATAACGTCATCATATTCCACCAAATGTTTTCTAATATCAAAATTATTTCCTTCCACTTTTTTCTGGGCGGATTCAATAGATTTAGAAATCATTTTATTTTCAATTGGCATATCATCCGGCACCTGCAAGGTAGACATCAAGGACTTCATCCTATCGCCACCAAAAATACGCATTAAATCATCATCAGTGGAAACATAAAACTGCGAAGAACCGGGATCACCCTGACGACCGGCGCGACCTCGCAACTGATTATCAATACGACGTGATTCGTGTCGCTCGGTACCAACAACGTGTAAGCCCCCCGCAGCTCTAATTTCCGCTTGTTCCTCTTCTACAGGTGGATTACCGCCTAAAATAATGTCAACACCACGGCCGGCCATATTAGTCGCTAAAGTAACCGCCCCTTTTCGTCCCGCCTGAGCAATAATTTCCGCTTCCCTTTGATGGTTTTTAGCATTCAACATCTGCGGACGCAAACCTTCCCGTTCCATCAGTTCAGCCAAAACTTCATTTTTCTCAATGGAAATTGTACCAACTAAAACCGGCTGGCCTTTAGCACTCCGCTCCTTAATATCACGAATCACTGCTAAAAACTTATCTTCTTCCGTGCGATAAATTAAATCATTCAAATCTTTTCTGTCATTAGGTTTATTGGTCGGAATAATAATAGTTTCCAAATTATAAATCTTATGAAATTCTTCCGCTTCCGTAGCCGCCGTACCGGTCATACCAGATAATTTAGTATAGAGACGAAACAAATTCTGAAAAGTAATAGTCGCCATGGTCCGCGATTCTTTCTGAACCTTCACGCCTTCCTTAGCTTCAATCGCCTGATGTAAGCCCTCGCTATAACGACGACCCGGCATCATGCGACCAGTAAATTCATCCACAATCACAATCTCGCCGTCCTTAACTACATAATCTTTATCTTTCTTAAACAAAACGCGAGCTTTAAGAGCCGCTTCTAAGTGATGAACTTCTTTAATACCAGCTTCCACATAAATATTACCCAGACCGAGTATTTTCTCCACTTTATTAATTCCTCCTTCAGTTAAAGTGGCAGCTTTCATTTTCTCGTCAATATTATAGTCATCCTGTTCATTCAACTGACTGACAATCTGCGCAAATTTAAAATACTTATCGGTAGATTCTTCCGCCGGCGCACTAATAATCAAAGGGGTACGAGCTTCATCAATTAAAATAGAATCAATTTCATCAACAATGGCATAATAAAGCGGACGCTGGACGGCTTGATCTAGAGAATAGACCATATTGTCGCGCAAATAATCAAAACCAAATTCATTGTTGGTACCATAAGTGACATCACAAAGATAAGCTTCTTGACGAGGAATCCGACGAAAATGCTGTAAGCGTTTATCATACTGAGTCTCGTCATTATGTTCCGGATCATAAACATAAGCATTGTCATGAACAATAACTCCGGTGGACATTCCCAAGGCGTGAAAAACCGGGGCCATCCAACCAGCTCCCAAACGTGACAAGTAATCATTCACTGTTACCAAGTGTGCACCCTTACCGGCTAAAGCATTTAAATAAAGGGGCAAAGTGGCTACCAAGGTTTTTCCTTCACCAGTTTTCATTTCCGCGATTTGCCCGCGGTGCAAGACAATGCCACCAATTAATTGAACATCAAAATGTCGCTGTTTAAGAATACGCCAAGCCGCTTCACGCATAGTCGCAAAAGCTTCCGGTAATAAATCATCTAAAGTTTCGCCCCTAGACAGACGATCCCTGAATTCCGCTGTCTTATTTTTCAGCTCATCGTCCGATAATTTCTTAATTTCCGCCTCAAAACCATCAACCTTGAGCGTCAGGGGATGTAGAGATTTTATAATTTTTTCATTGGCATCGCCAAAAAAGTCAAAAATATTCATAACTATTTACTGAATTTACCTAATTTTATATAAAAACAAACAAGCTTAAATATGATTTTAGCTCTAAGCTTAGTATAATACGGATTGTTTAATAAATAAAGCTATTGACACATAACGATTAACGTGATATGTTAGCAACATTAAATAGAACATTTCCAATTAACATTCACAAATAACCGAGGTCAAGCTATGCGAACAAAAAATTATTTTTTATCTGTCATTAATTTTATTAAAAAAATCTTTACTACTCCAATACTTGAGTTAATCCTTGAGGACGGGGATACAAAAATTTTTTTATTAAAACTAAGCAATACAACTGATGAGGAATTTATAAAACTCATCAATCCCGGCAAACCAAAAAGACTAATCTTCACGGGAAATCAGCTAATTAAATTTATTAATCCGGACGGTCTATTGTCTAATAAGATAGATAAAGAGGTTTTTATTTCTGAGATAAAAGAAAATAAAAAATATCTAATAGAAATAGCCGGGGACTGCGTATCTCACGAAGAACTGGCCACAATATTAAACAGCCGCAACAAATTCAAAAAATATTGTTGGGTAATCGGCGATAAAATAACATCGCCATCTCATGGCTAAATTTTAAAACAAAAGACTGTCAAAATCATGACAGTCTTTTTTATTTTTATATCTGATTCTTAGATGCTATTACCGTCTTATCATAATCATTTTTATTTCCCCCGCGCACTATCAATCATTTTTTCCTTATACTTCTTAATTATCATCTCCAAATGATCTTTAACCTTATCAATCGCTTTATATAAATCTTTTTCCGTCTTCTCTACTCGCAGTAACTTGCCGGGGACATCCAAATTAACTTCCGCTCGATAAATTTCTCCCTTATTTTGGCCACCAACCGACTTAGATATTTCTACCTCACAATTAGCAGATTTAATTTTTCCCAAATACTTAGAGACCGAAGAAATTTTAGCTTCCACATAATCTTTAAGAGCCTTAGTCATTTCTATTCGTGTGGCCTTAATTTTGATATTCATATTATTAAAATATTTTAATTATATCTCTATAGGTAATAAATATTACTAAGGCAATCAACAAGAGAAAACCAATATTATGAAAAATGGCTTCCACTTCCCGACGCACCGGGCTGCCCTTTATCTTCTCAATTAATAAGAACAAAACCCGTCCCCCATCTAAAGCCGGAAAAGGTATAATATTAAGTACCGCCAAGTTTAAAGACAAAAGAGCCATAAACTGCAAAAGGTGACTAAAGCCGAGACGAGCCGCCTGACCGGTAATCGTGGCAATACCAACCGGACCGGCAAACTGATCACCAACCGCAGCGCCCTGGAAAATTGATAAGAACAAGTCATAGAAAGCGACAAAAATCTGTCCTAAAATCCAAGCCGTAGTTCTGGCTCCCTCCCAGAAAGCCGAGAAAAAAGGATAACTAACCAAACCGGAAGAAAAAATAGCGACACCAATAACCGCACGTTCGCCCTCGCTCGCTTGCGGGACAACAGTAATTGTCTGCTCTTTATTATTACGCTCAACTAGAAGATTTGCTTCTTGTCCGTTACTATTAGCAACAAGATCCTGTAAATTTTTCTCCGTTGTGACCAGACTACCATTAACACTCATAATAACATCTCCCATTTCTAAGCCAGCCTTAGCGGCAATAGAATCTGGGAGAACTTGCGCAATAATAACCTGGGAATCACTTAACGTAGCATTAGAACCCAAGGTATCCATTGACTGTGGCAAGCCGATAACATAACCAACGGACAAGAGGAACCAGGCCAAGACGATATTCATAAACACTCCCGCCGTCAGAATTAATACCCGACGACCAATGCTTTTCGCGACAAAACTGTCCGTGTCATTCTCTCCTTCGCCATTTTCACCTTTAATTTTTACAAAACCGCCCAAAGGTAACCAATTTAACGAATAAACCGTGGCCTGCGGCGCCGGTTGTTCTTCTTCTTTATTGCTAGTGACCAAACTTTCCACGCTACGACTGCCGGTAATCATCAGCCATTTGCCCTTCTTATTCTTATACCAACCAATAGCGCGCGGCGGAAAACCTAAACCAAATTCTTCCGCTTTAACGCCAAAGCGTCGCGCGACAAAAAAATGTCCATATTCATGGGCAAGAACTAAGATTGATAAGACAACAATAAAAATGATAGCGGTAAATGACATAATATAAAATTAAACGGTCATTATATCCTTCTCTTTGCGCTCACGAATATTTTTCAACTCTTCGTTCTGTTTGGCGGAGAATTCATCCAGTTCCTTGATAAAACGAAACTTATCATCTTCACTGATACTTTTTTCTCCTTCGGCATCTTCAATAATAACTTTAACACTATCACGTAGACTACGTAAAATAATACGCGTCTTCTCCATTTTTTCATTCAACTTTTTTACCAATTCTTTACGATTTTCTTCGGTGAGCGGTGGAACAGATAAACGTATTTTATCGCCCTCATTCACCACGCCAAAGCCTAAATCAGCCGTCACAATCGCTTTTTCAATAGATTTCATAACACCTTTATCCCAAGGAGCAATTATAATACTGCGGGAATCGGAGACCGCTATATTACTAACCGCGTTTAAAGGATTCATAGTACCATAAGCTTCCACCTGCACTGACTCTAATAAACCGGGATTAGCTTGACCAGTACGTAAAGTCGCAATTTCTTTTTTAAAGAAGTCTAAAGCAGCGTTAAAATCTTTCTGTTTAATCTGTAAATATGGACTCATATATAATTTAATTATTTTAATTTAACTGTGCCTAAATAAACATTATTAGGATGATTAAAGTCTAAAATTAACTCCCGACCAGCACGCTTAGTCGGCAAATTTTTTGTCTGCCAAGTAGCGCCCCCATCTTTAGAGTGAAAAAAGGCGGTATTGGTAACATAATACAAATCACTGGAATCCTGAGGATTAATTGCCAAGGCATTAATAACAGCATCTTTTTCCGGTGGTAAGAGTTTAATATTCTCCCAGGTAATACCATTATCAGGAGAACGCAAAATTAATTTTGCTGTCGCTAAATACATCACACCGTCTTTAGGGTTAATAATAATATCCTTAAAATTAGAACCCAAGTCATAATCTCTCAACACAGCATTTAAATCTGTCCAATCAGACACCAAGAAATTTTGTTCTAAATCATCAGAGTTATTAGCATTGGTATCAGTATTAGAAAAAAAACTATATATATTATTTTTTGTAGTGGCCACAAAAATTTTACGACTATCTAAAGGAGAGATAATTAATTGATTAATACCCTCATCCAAGCGCTGAATAGTCCGCCAAGCCGTACCGGAACTAATACTCTTGATAATATCGCCACGGCTAGTACTAATATAAACATTACGCGAATTATAGTGATCAATCACTATGGAAGTCACCGCCACGTTAGCGTTATTGTCATAATAAGCCTCTGTCCAAGTACGGGAGCAATCACTAGATCTATATAATTTATTGGCAGTAGCGGCATAAATAATACATTTATTTTTTGGATCAACTTTTACATCATTAATAGTTGCCGACGGCAAACTCGTGACATGATTCCAACCATTAGTAATGTTATAAGTGTAATATAAGCCTTGATCAAAAGTAGCCAGGTAGACGGCCATACTATCTTCCGGATCGACACTCATCAAATTAACATTAACATCAGTAATATTTTGCGGTCGCGCGTCTAAGGACGGGACATTAGTCATGATGCGCCAAGTAGCACCACTATCCGTGGATAAATAAATACTGGCGTCGCTAGTAGCATTACCGGGAGTGCCGGTAGTAGTAATAGAACAACCGGCGGCAAATATCGCCAGCACCGGTAACACCACCAATACTCTCAAAATTTTTGTCTTCATATTTTTATAATTACCAATTAATGACCATTTGCTCTAAAACCAGGCGAGGATTCACATTAGCATCCAAATATTCCTTAGCTTGGGCGCAAATTTTAAGTTGTTCTAAGGCACTGGGACCGCCTCCCTCGCCGTCTTTTTTCGCTAATAACGCTAAGGTTTTTTCTAAGGCTGGTAGTAAAGTGGAATGCTGTAAACGATCAGGTGCTCCTAAGCTTAATAACAATGAATCGCGAGCCAGTCCTTCTGCTAAAAAAATAATCGTCCCCACTGTGTCGCGCGCTTGCTGACTCCAGCTTCTGTCGTTAAATATTTCATCTAAAACTTTTAAACGTCCATTAATATCTAAGCTAACTAAGGATAACCATTTTTCCGCTCGTTCTAAATAAGCTTTATATTCTTCCGGATGCTCCAAAAATTTTAAAGCGGTCAAAGGTCGTCCTAGAGACAAATTAGCTAAATCTTTGGCCAAAGAACGATTAACTTGATAATTAGCAATCAAATAATCATAAGTCGCGGCGGCTGGTACGGGATAAAAATACAGAATTTGCGCGCGAGATAAAATTGTGGCCGGTAATTTGTCAGCCTCGGAAACGAGTAAAATAATAATAACTTTATCACGCGGCTCTTCCAAAGTTTTTAATAAGGCGCTTTTAGCCTCTTCACTCAAACGATCCGCCTCTTTAATAATCCCTATCTTATAGGAATTTAGAAAAGAACTCAAACTCAACATTTTTATAAACTCACGAGTAGCGGCAATACTGATGTTTTTGCTATCTTCTTCGGGCTCTAAAATATGTAAATCACTACTGTTTCCCTCTTCGTTATTTTGTAAACGACGAGCAAAAGCTAAGGCAATGGTAGACTTGCCCAAATCATCCAAACCGGAAAAAATATAAGTCTGCGCGATTTTATTATTCTGTAAGCCGCGCTCCAGAAACTCAATCACTTTTTCGTTACCAATGGCCGGCCAGATAAATGCTTCTGCCATAAAAATATAATTAAGCTTGTTTACTTATTGCCGGTAGCTATTTTATCTAAATTACTATTAGTAATTCCCAGGCCGAGGGAACGCATCACATTAAAAGCATCAGCCGGACGACCTAAATAATATAACTGTAATTTTATTGGATCAAAGTAATAAGCTTTACCACTGTCTTGAGTCTTTAACAAAATCTTCCCGGCTAGATTTCTCCAAGAATAAGGATTATTGTAAACCGCAGCGAAATCAGAGTTAGAAATTCCTAACGCTAAAGAACGCATGATCTTGAAAGCGTCAGCTGGACGACCTAAGTAATATTTGGAGCCACTCGCTGTATCAACATACCAGGCTTCACCATGTCCTTCCACCTGTAATAAAATACGTCCTCTTAAATTAGGCAAAGATGAACCACTACTCGTCGGAGCAGAACCACCACTCACACCGGTAGCACCCGAAACACTCACATTAAAAGTTTGTCCTGAGTTGATAACATATTTACTGCCGATAATAATAGAAATATTTTGTGACTTACCGTTAGAAGCATAAAAGGCGGTAGCATATTCTTTATTACCTTTACCGGTATAAACTGCCAAATAAGGTCCGGCCGCTAAAATTTTAGAACCACTCCCGTTACTAAGTTTAAAATTACCGACTTCTCTGTCGCGAAAATAACGACCGGAAGAACCCAGACTGAGAGCATACAGTTTAATCAAAGGATTGCTGGACACACCTTCGCCTAAAGTATCGGATAAACTAAAATTAGTCAGATTCATGGTTAATGTCTGTGAGGAAGAACCGGTTTTAACGCCAATACCCCAAAAAATATTTTTTTGACCGAAGTCATCATCAGTCACTAAAGCATAAGTTCCGGTCGGATATTCAAAACTAAAACTGCCACCGGCATCGGTCTTAGCCGTGACCAAAGAAGAACCTAAGCGCTTAACCCCGCCATCCAAACTATAAGAATAAAGAGCCACGGTTTTATTGGCCATCGCTCGCCCTCGGCCATCATGCAATACACCACTCACACCACTAGTTTGCCCTTCAAAAACGTAGTCGGCGCTATCAGTCGGAGTAATATTAAAGAAATTAACAACATTATTATTGCCATCCTTAGTGCTTAAAGCATAAATACCAGACTGACCACGACGATAAGGATTATAAGGAGAGACATAAACCCAAGCTTGCCCGCCGGAATTAGTTTTTAAATTAGCAATCAAGCCGTTATCCGCAATCACCGGATTATTATCGGCATCATAAGCCTGAGCCGATAAAGAAAAACTATAGTTATTCTTTAAATTACCAGCCCCATCCCGTAAAATAACTTGCACGGCCGGAATAGTTTTAGTTAAACTTTTGGCAGCGCCACAATCTAACTTCAAAGCACTAAAAAACCAAAAGTCTCCTACATCAGAACGTTTATCCCAGACTTTTAGGGCATAATATTTATCCGCATTCGGCTTAAAACTGACAGTTGAGAAACCGCTACTAGGAATAGTAGCCCCAGCTACTTTAGCTCCGACATAAGGCAAACCATTAGCATCAACATTCTGCTCGTATAATTCAAATTTCAGGCCAGGAATAATATCGCCTTTAATCGTGCGTAAAGCAACCGTGACGCTGGCCTTATCACTACAAGCAGAAAAACCAGCCGCGGACTCATTTAAATTCAAAAGATATTCGGTAGTACGACCATCAGCGACACTAATGTCCCAGAAATATTGATACTGTCCGTCTGAACCCTTCACTCCTATGGCAAAAACACCACTAGAAATTTCCATGGAACCATAACCATTATCGGCGATGATAAAATCTCCCACTTTAGATCCTTTTTTATATTCATTATTCAAATCAACATCCTGATTAAAGACTTCCACTTTCACACCAACCGCCGATTTATCATTAGCGTCTTTTAGGCGCACTTTTAACACGCTTAAATAGTAATCAACATTAGTTAGCTGACCATCATGTGCAGTTAAACCGTAGAAATAAGACTTCATGCCACCATGATTAACTTCCAAGACATAAACATCCGCGCCGAAATTGTCTAAGCTACGGACACTCCCCTGCGGTAAATAAACTTTAACGCGACCGGAATTACCGGAATTACCGGACACGAGGAGCTCATCTTTAGCCGCTTCCAAACCACCGCTACTGTTTCGTAACTGAGAATAAATACTAAAATTAGTTTTAGTTAAAACATCACCATTAGAATCACGGAAAGTAATATTAAATCCACTTAAAGTCTTACTTAAACTTGTAGTCTCTCCACATGCTAGATTAATATCATAGAACCAGAAACTGGCATTATCTTTATTAACCGTTCGCACCCGGATAGCATAAGTAGCAGAATCCTCCGCGGAATTACGCCAACTAAGTTTGGCTCGCCCTAAAACTGCGTCGGTCGTGCCCCCCGTAAAACGCTTATCTGGCTTGGTATTACCGTTAGCGTCAATAGTTTGTTCATATATATCAATTTTGGCGCCGGCAATATAAGAACCGCCCGGATCATTGGCTACAAAAGTCAAAATAGTGTTTTGATCACACACCGAAGCTTTCACTCCCAGTGGTAAAATAAACAATACTGCGATAATTGGAGCTATTAACCACAGAGTTTGACGCTCCCTTGTCAAACGATTAAATAGTATAAACATATGAATTTATTATAACATAAAATTGATTTTTAGCTAATATATTGATATATTTAATTTATGTCCTGGAATAAAAATATAGCCGTAATCATTCCGGCTTACAATGAAGCTAGCCGCTTGGACCAGGCTTTTGCGGAAATACACCGTTTCCTACCCGCCCATCCGGAATTAAACTTAGAAATTATTTTTGTTGACGATGGCAGTCTTGATAATACCGCTAATATTATTAATGATTTTGTACTAAGCTCTGGGATAAGTCCTAAGGTACGCCTCATTAACTACTCGCCCAACCACGGCAAAGGCTATGCAGTCAAACAGGGTATTATGGCTGCCAGTCCCGATTATTATCTGATAGCCGACGCCGATATGTCCACCTCCCTGTTTGAACTGGAAAAATTTTTACCACTCATGGCGCAAGGCTTACCTGTTATCATTGGCACCCGTAAAGAACACGGCGCCGTCCTGATTAAAAAACAACCCTGGCATCGCCAGAAAATGGGAGAAATATATTCTTATCTGGCTCAGTTTATTACCGGTTTAAAAATTAAAGATTTCGGCTGTGGCTTTAAAGTTTTTTCTTATGAGGCCGCTCAAAAAGTATTTGCCCCCGCTATTATAGATCGTTGGATTTGGGATACGGAAATTTTGTTTCTGGCTAAAAAATATGGCTATGAAATACGGGAGGTCGGCATTAATTGGGCTGATGACGCTAATACTAGAGTCGGGGTTATAAAAGAAAGTTTCCGCTCGCTCGCAGATTTAATCAAAATTTATTGGCGACATAAGTAAAGCGAAGTAAAAGTAAAACATAAATAAGGCCTTAAAATAACATTAGGCAAGAGCCTGCACTATATGAACAAGCTTAAAAAATTTATTCTACTGCTCGGAGACTTAGTCGGACTATGGCTAGCTCTTTTCTTGGTTATTACTATTCGCTATCCGCGTAGCTCGTGGGAAGTAAACTGGTCGCAACACTGGCCTAATTTTTTAGTCATATTTCTCATTTGGATATTATTAATTTATATCAACGATCTTTATAACTTAAACATTAAGACCATCAGTCGTAAATTTTTTAATTTAATTCTCAATACCGCCTTTGTCGCCAGCACGCTCTCTATTATATATTTCTATCTCAATCCCGCCACCAGCATTTCCCCGAAAACTAACCTTCTACTCTTTATTGTTATTTTCCTGGGCATCTTTTTCTTGTGGCGTTGGTTTTATCAAATTGCAATTCACTCTTTTATCCGTCGCGACAACTTAGCCATTATTGGTTTTAATACCAAAAGTGAGAAGTTAATGGCGGAACTACAAAATAATCCCGGCGCCGGTTACTTAGCCGCTTTAATTTTTAAAAATTCCGATGAAGTAAAATCTCTACCAGAACAAATTAGAAGCAAACACATTAGCACTATTGTAATTTGCGACGATTTTTCGCAAGGCGATATCGTGCGCGAAGCTTTGTTTGCCTGTCTGCCTCTTAACGTCACCTTCTTTAATTATCCGGAGTTTTATGAAATGCTGACCGGTAAAGTACCGGTAGAAGCGATTGGTCCTGATTGGTTTTTAAAGAATCTGCAAACACGCAGTAAAAATTATTTTAATTTATTAAAACAACTGCTGGATTTTATTCTAGCCCTAATAGTGTTTATCGTTTCCCTCCCGCTCTGGCCTTTAATCGCTATTCTGATTAAACTCAGCAGTCGTGGACCGGTCTTCTTTACGCAAGAACGTTTGGGTAAAGATGAGCAGGTATTTAACATCATTAAATTTCGCACTATGCGGGTAGAAAATAATAATCAAGAGCCGACGGAAGAAGCTGATAATCGGATTACCGGCTTAGGCTTATTTCTACGTAAAACTAGACTGGATGAAATTCCTCAGGTTCTAAATATTCTCAGGGGTGAGATGAGTTTTATCGGACCGCGACCGGAACGTCCGGAAATAGTAGCGGAGTTGGAAAAAGAAATTCCTTTCTATAAAACTCGGCTACTTATCAAGCCGGGTATCACCGGTTGGGATCAGGTTTCCGGTAGTTATCATTCTGCTTCAGTATCGGACAGTATGGAAAAACTACAACATGATTTATTTTATCTTAGCAATCGTTCTCTTTATCTAGACATAACTATCGCCCTCAAAACCATCGCGACGGTTGTGAGTCGCGAGGGGAGATAGAAATTAATAAAAAATATGAAAAAGGCTTTAGTAACCGGTATCACCGGCCAAGACGGTTCTTATCTCGCTGAACTATTATTAATTAAGGGTTATGAGGTACACGGTATAATTCGTCGCGCCAGTACTTTTAACACCGAGCGACTAGATGCCATCTACCAAGATCCCCATAACAGCGGTAGAAAATTATTCTTACACTACGGAGATATTTCTGACAGCAGTAATATCAGCCGTTTGATAGAAGAGATTCAGCCTGATGAAATATATCATTTAGCGGCACAAAGTCACGTCCGCGTGAGCTTTGACCTACCGGAGTATACCGGTGACGTCACGGGTTTAGGAACTACTCGTATTTTAGACGCTATTAAACATGCTGGGCTAAAAACCAAATTCTACCAAGCTTCTTCTAGTGAAATGTTTGGTAAGGTCACAGAAAAGGATTTACCAATTACTGAGCTTACCCCCTTTCATCCTCGCTCTCCTTATGGTTGTGCTAAGGTATACGCTTATTGGCTAACCAAAAACTACCGCGAAAGCTATAATCTCTTTGCCGTTAACGGAATTCTTTTTAACCATGAGTCCGAACGTCGCGGTGAAACTTTTGTGACCAGAAAAATTACTCGCGGCTTAGCCAAAATTAAACTCGGTAGTGAAGAAAAATTATTTTTAGGAAATCTAGACGCCAAGCGTGATTGGGGTTATGCGCCAGATTTTGTGGAAGGAATGTACTTAATGCTCCAGGCTGATAAACCCGACGACTACGTTTTAGCCACTGGCGAAACGCATACTGTGCGAGAGTTTGTAGAAGAGGCCTGTAAACACTTAGGTTTTGATTTAGAATGGCAAGGTCAAGGTCTAACAGAAAAAGGAATTGATAAAAATAGTGGTAAAACAATTATTGAAATTGACCCTAAATATTTCCGTCCGGCCGAAGTTGATATATTGTTAGGTGACCCCAGTAAAGCAAAGCGAGAATTAAACTGGGAGCCAAAAGTTAAGTTTGTAGAACTAGTAAAGATAATGACTGAACACGATTTTAAAAAAGAAGAAAAAATCTATGAACAAAAATAGTAAAATAAGTGTCTTTGGTGGAAGAGGCCTGGTCGGCAGTTCCTTAGTTAGAGAGCTAAACAAAAAGGGATATCTTGGTGTCAAAGCTCCTACAAGTAGTGAACTTAATCTTTTAGATAAGCTACAGGTAGACGAACACTTTAAAAATCAGCAACCAGAGTTTGTGTTTATGGTTGCTGGTTTAGTTGGCGGTATTTACGGAAATTCTAAAAGACCGGCTGATTTTCTTTATCAAAACTCAATAATGATTTTAAATGTCTTGGAGGCAATTAAAAATTTCAGTCCAAAAACAAAAATACTATTTACCGGTTCAACCTGTATTTATCCGAAAGAAAATCCTCAACCGATAAATGAGAACAGATTTATGGCCGGACCGCTTGAAGAAACTAATAAGGGATACGCGGTCGCTAAGGGACTTGGTGTCGTCGCCTGCCAGTTATACCGAAAACAATATAATATCAACGCTATCGCCGTTATGCCGACAAATATGTATGGCCCAAACGACACTTATGACTTAGAAAACGGTCACATGATTCCCTCCCTGATTAAAAAGTTTGTTGAAGCTAAAAAAAATAAAAGCCCCCTAACATTTTGGGGCACAGGCACACCGCGGCGCGAAGCTTTATATGTTGATGACACGGCTGACGCCTGTATTTATTTGATGAATAATTATGATGAGCCTGAGATAGTTAATATTGGCACCGGCTTTGACTATTCCATTAAAGAATTTATCGCTATTTTAGAAGAAGTAATGGACTATAAGGGAGAAATTAATTGGGATACGACTAAACCAGACGGGACACTAGAAAAACGAACTGATATAACACGTCTCAAGAGTATTATGCCTGACTTCTCTCCGCGCTCTTTTAAAGATGGCTTAAAAGAGGTTCTTAAAGCGGATTTTGGGTGGGAGAGTTAAGGGTTAAAGAGTAAACATTAAAAAAGAAGCTTATGTAAGCTTCTTTTTTTATTATGCCAAAAATTATAAGTTTTTTACTATCTTAAAATCGCTTAACAAAATATTTTCTTTTCTATTATCAATAACAAGTAGTGGAACAGAACCATAAAAAGACGCCCACATAGTAAATGTGCTAGGCGGACCAATTATATAATCTGCTTTAGCTAAAGAATACATATCGGTAATTAAGTCCTCATTGGCAAAAACAGTTTTTACGTCAGAGAAATTAGCCAAATCTATTTTTTCGTTAGAACAAATTAAAAAAGTACATTTCTTCCCTTCGTCTAAAAATTTCTTCTCAATAATCTTCATTCTGTTTAGATAAACTTCATCATCTAAATAGTACTGACCGTCAGAATATGTACGATAATCACCTCGCCTGATATGGACACCAACGACAACGTCGCCATCCCTCCGACAGCTAGAAATAATATTATTAATTTTGAATAAATATTCTTCCCCGGGCCTAAACACTTCTTTTAAATAAGGAGAATATTGAGCTGCGTTGTCAGTGTCTCTAAAAAGCCAACCATTTAAAAAAAGTATTTTATGACGGTTATTAATAATTTGCGAGCCATTCAAATCATAACTAATATTATTTCTATCCTGATAATACAAAGAAAATAATTTAATAAAAAATAAATTAATATTATAACGACCAATAAATAATTTATAATGAAAAAAATATTTAACTAATAATTTAGTCCATTTATCTAATAACTTAATCCTAGAAAATGATAAAAATATATTCTTCTTATTCAATGCCAAATCATCAAAATATGGGAAATATTTGGCATATTCGTCAAAAAATGGATAAATCAACTTATAATCATTAGCTAAACTATTAACTATAAAATTTGAAAAATGGAATAACCTATTACCTAAACGCCCGGCTTTATGCGTAACTATAATCATATTAAAATTTAGGTAATGATAAAAACTGACCGAGCTTACTTAGCACTCTTCTGGTTATAAAAAAAAGAGGGGTCTCTAGGCCATTAACCCTCCAAGCTAATCGTAGTTCTCTCCAACCCTTCATTCTTTGTTTTAAACTACTACCGGAAGCACCACCATTATACATTCGTGCTAAAACTTCCGGAATGTATTGAAGATTAATTTTATAAATTTTTAAAATCCTTAAAATAAATTCATAGTCACCAGCTAATCTAAAGTCAGTTCGAAATACACCATATTTCTCATATACCGAGCGACGTAAAAATAAAGCCGGATGCGGTATTATCCAGCCATTATTTAATTTATCCTCACTATACTCCCCCGCTCGCCAATAACGAGTAATTTTATTGACATCGTCAGAAAAATATTTCACATCGCCATAAACTCCAGCAATTTTATTATCATTAAAAGCTGTAGCAACATTCGTTAAAACATTCTCATTATCAAACATATCGTCAGAATTCAAAATTCCCACGACTTCTCCGCTCGCCAAATTAATTCCCTTATTCATTGCTTCATAAATACCGGAGTCCGGCTCGGAAATAAATTTAATATTTATTTGTTTTTGATAATTTAAAACAATATCTTTAGTGTTATCCGTTGAAGCGCCATCAATAATAATATATTCTAAATCTGAATAATTTTGCGCTATCACACTCTCAATAGTACGAGCGATGGTTAAAGCTGAGTTGTAGGAAGGAGTGATTAAGGAAATTTTCATAATTATTTGTAAAAAGTTCTAATAGACTCGCAAATATATTTTATCTCTTTAATCGTTAAAAATGGATGAATGGGCAAAGATAAAATACTTTTGATTTTCTTATCCAAAACAACTAGCTTATCTTTCTTATATTTAGCAAAACAAGGCTGTTTATGTATCGGAATAGGATAATGGATTAAAGTAGCTATTCCTTTGGATGCCAAATATTTCATTAATTCATCGCGACGCTCCGCCTCAATAACAAACAAATGAAAAACTGATTGAGAATTTTTCCTAAATTGCGGCAATTTTACGGCCTTAATATCTTTTAAACCCTTAAAATAAGCATCAGCTAATTTTTGCCTTAATCCATTATTTTGTTTTAAATATTTTAATTGTACCAACAATATTGCGGCCTGAATTTCATCCAAGCGGCTATTTAAACCATAGGAAGCATGCTCATAACGGTTCTTCTGCCCGTAATTTCTGAGTTGAGACATTTTTTCGTACAACTTTTTATTATTAGTGGTAATAGCGCCACCGTCACCAAAAGCTCCTAAATTTTTAGTAGGGTAAAAACTAAAACAATTAATAGCGCCAAAAGAGCCAAGCTTTTTATTTTTATAAGTAGCGCCGTGAGCCTGAGCGCAGTCTTCAATTAAATGGAGATGATATTTTTTACAAATGCTTTGAATTTTATTTAAATCCACGCTTTGCCCGTAAAGATGAACGGGAATAATAGCTTTTGTTCTACTGTTTATCTTATCTTTTATTTTATCGGCATCAATATGGAAATATTCATCAATATCCACAAAAACTGGCTTAGCGCCGACAGCAATAATAGCTAAAGCGGTCGCAGCAGCCGTATGACTAGTAGTAATAACTTCGTCGCCCGGACCAATATTAAGAGCCAAAAGAGCGATTTGAATCGCCTCCATACCGTTAGCCACACCAACTGAATACTTAGTGCCAATATAAGCAGCAAATTTCTTTTCAAATTCAGATACTTTATTCCCTAAAATATACCAACCAGAGTCTAAAACCTCCTGTATGGCTTTATCAAATTCTTTTTTGTGGCTTTTATATTGTTTTTGGAAATCATTAAATTTAATGGACATATTATTTTTTATTTACAAAACGCAAAAATTCTTCGTAATTTCTAATATAATCGCTTTCCTTATAATAATTGTCCGCTAAAACTAAAATAACGCAGTCGGAAGAAAATTTTTCCATAGTGTGCCAAAGCGATGGTCCGAGAATAACGCCTTCCGCCTCGCTATTAAGCAGAAGGCTCTGTTTATTTTTACCATCATCCAAATTCAAAACAAAACTACCATTAACACAAAAAATTATCTGATTTAATTTTTTATGGGCATGGTGTCCGCGCTTGGCCTTTTTATTGAAAAGATTATTAATATAATAAATTCTTTTAATCGCAAAGGGGACATTTTTTTTAGTTTCCGCGATTACCAGATTACCATCGGGAAAATCATCAAAAGATTTTAATTTAATAAGGCCGGAGTGTTTAACTTTTATTTTTTTGACCATATATTTTATCTCTGATTAATTTGTAAAATCTAATAATTAATTTCATAAAACCAAAACGAGACAAGCGGGAAACCATTTTTTCCTTGGAAGATACCGATTTATAACCGAAATGAAAATCTGGATAAAAATTTTTAACAAACTTAATTCCTTCTTGCAGGGATTTAAAGTAAGGTTCATAAATAATATCTTGGGCGTTTTTAGATAAATCATAGCCACGAACCGGAAAGTAGTTATCGGGAGACAGCAGGCAAAAGCTATGAAAATGATAAAAAATTACCGGCCAGACATCAGCCTCTTTTTTGACTTGGCCGAAGACTTTATTATCTTTCATTATAAAGTCATACTGTTGTACATTCCAAGGAGCAACACCGCCACCTAAATGTTTAAGTTCGTGAACCCTCTTAAAACGAGTCGTCCAATCATCTAAATACTTCTGATCACCTAAACGACCATTATCTAAATAAGCGAAACACCAATCCAGGCAAGCGCTACGCCACCAGTCAAGAATAGCTAAGGCATTGGCATTATTCTTAAAAATTACGAACTGAACACAATACTTACCACTAACAGCGACTTGATCATATTTTTTAGTATAACGATGCTCCGTAATCATAACATCGTCAGCCCCTAATTCATCAATCAAAACTTTGGGATCATTAAAAAAATACAAATCAGCATCCAAATAAATCATCATGCTTAAATCTCTGTGCTGCTGTAAAAGAAACCAAGTAAAATTAGAGGTACAAGTCCAAGAATACTCTGCTACATTTCTATCTTTTTTAACTTGTAAAAGTTCCGGGCTCTCAAATTCTTGCAGAGGAACCAACTTCATTTTTGGTAAATTCATCTTCTTTAAAATCTCATACGTCAAATCATCCATACACAAAACCCAAAGATAGAAATCCTCGCTCGAATTAGCCAGCAAAGAATTATACATGGCCAGGCCTTTATAAAAATAATTACGATCAAACAGTGTACAAAAATTATATTGCATAGTCTTTTAATTTAAATAAGTATCCTTTATAATTACCGGCTATTTTTGCTTTATGAACCATAAAATTTCCGTCGAAAGAATCAAAGTCAACTATTAGTTCATAATTATTTTTTAAAAAATAATCTAAAATATTTTTTTCTTTAAAAATCCACAAAGGGTAACTAGCTTTATAAATATTAGGAGAAACATTCTGAACAGTTATGAAATCTTTATTATGATTAATAACCAAACGATCAATTAAAATAAACACTATTTTCTTTTTAAATAATTCATCTAAAATTTTATATGGATCTGACATATACTGAAGCGACCCGGACAAAACAGCCACTACCGGAGAATTTTCCGCAAAACACTCATCTAAGGTGCTGTAAAATTTCAAATGTTCGTCAATAAAATTTTGTCGGCCATACTCCGCCACAGCTTTCTGCTCGACTATATTCCAAGATAATCGATCTAATGAGTTTAAAAAATTTCTGTTTTGATAATAGCTACTACCTAAGGATCCGCCAAAATCTAATAAATTTAAACAATTACCGTTAACCGATGCAATATACAACAGGGACGCTAAAAGTGGCCAAAAATATTGTATCTTATCAAATAAAACCGAATCTCTCTCATAGACCGCTTCACCATTTTTAACTTTAAGTAAAGCTTCTTTGGTTTTATTTAATATAATATCACTATCATATCCAGAGGAAATATTTTTAGCTTCATCCCAATTTTTATATGCACCCATAAAACCATATCGGTGAATAAACTGCAAATAAAAATCAAGTAATACGGGTGGGGATAATCTCTTAATAATTTTTTTAATGCGTGAATTCATATTTTAAATATTTCGTATAAAAGTTAGTCAGCGGAATTATTTATAACTCTCTAAGTTATACAATTTTATCTGCCCTTGGTAATAAAAAGAAGCAAATGAATCTTTAATTATTTTTTCAATAGCTTCATCGTGCTGACGATAATAATAACATTTGGGGTCACGCCGACAAACTTGGGATAAAAATTCGTCATTTGCCGAGCGATCTTTACTGTCACTATCAATAATCGCTTTATTTATGCCATTTTTCTGTAAATAGGCTAACAAGGCGCTAATGCTAACATCACTATTATTATAGATTAAATCGGAATTATATGTAAATTTATTGCCATTAGAAAGAAAAAAGCCTGTCGCCCCCCAAATATTTAACCAAGTAGAATTTTTAAAGTTATTATTAATATACTGACTGACTAAATATACATCCCCCATTACCTTATTTTTATAAAATTCGGCTTTATCACTAAATCCTAAGACATATAACAAATCATTTTTTTTAACATTAATAAAATAATTATTTTTAGCCGTGGCTACTTTATAGCTCAACCCAGCTAAAAATAAAATTACTAAAACAATAATAATTTTATTATTAACTCGTTTTAATATAAATTCTTTAATAAAATCTAATTGAACGGCAAAAATAACCATCAATAAAATCATCGGCCCATAAAAAAATTTAGGCTGATGAGTAATGGTAAAAAACCAAAGAAAAGAATAAATTGCAATATAAAATGATAAAATTCTTATAATTTGCTTCTGGGGGGAGTTAAATTTTTTCCAAACAAAGATAAATGGCCAAGCCATAAAAGCCAAAAATAAAACAAAGTAATAACTCTTAAAGAAAAAAATAAACGGAAATAAAATAAAGTTAATTAAAGTTCTATCAACAATAAAAGATTTTACCGCCGTGATCATCTGTAAATAACTAGCGCCTGTAAAGCCCGGATGGCCAAAATAAAAAGGATAAATAGGATTACCATAAAAAATTAAATTCTTAAAATACCAAAAACCAGCTACCAATAAAATTGGTAAAGTAAAAATTAAAATCTTTTTAATAGCGCTAGAAATTTTATTTTTATTTTTAATCAAATAGAATAAAATAACTAAACTGGCCAATAAAATTCCGTACAAAGCATTATATTTAGTGGCTAAAGACAAGCCAAAGAAAAATCCAGCAATTCCCAAATAAGAGGATTTATTGGACATGGCCCATAACAAAACAAGTATAAAACCACTCAATTCCCAAGTTATCATAATTGCGTCTATATAAGCGTTGGTCCCGTTAACAAATAGGTCGTACAGAGAAAAAATTAATAAAATAGCCAACAAAGCTTTGGGGTTATCAAAATACTCCTTAATAAGCTTAAATATAAAAAATAGAAGCGCTAACAATATACTGTAATGGACTAAATGAATGGGGCTAAACCCACCGGCCGCATATAAACTGGCGTCTAACACTTCCGCGCTAACTGGTAAATTTGTAAAAAAAGCACCAGGCATTTTTTTAACTACAGTACTTAAGCCTCCTTCTGAGACGCTAATCGCTTCCGGGAGATGATAGGCTAAAGCATCGGTACGATAGGGCGGAACTAAGGCGGAAGTCAAATAGAATATAAAACAAAAAATAATACCTACCAACAAAACTTTCTCCCAAACACTATATTTTTTAATATTTTCCCAAACCAAGAATAAACGTTTAGGTAAATAAAATAATTCCTTATAATTAACTACTAAAATTAACAATAAAAAACTATAAACTATAAATTTATTTATCGGACCAAAAAAGGATAAAACTAAAGCTAATAAAATAATTAAGCCATAACCTAATAATATAGCCAAAGAGGAATGAAAATTTTGGTTAATTTTTTCAGCTAGCTTAATTCTATGTATAAAAATTCGACCTAATAAATAGGCCGCGATTAATATAATTATCGCCAAAAATATAGATAAGATACTGTAAGCTATTTGCGACATACGGCTAAATTATTAAAACCAAACAAAAAACTCTTTACCATAATTTTATCAACCGAAAAACCGGCGGTCTGCAAAACCCTTCGTAAATCCCTCTTACCAAAATATTGCTTATGATCTCTAATCTCAGTGGCGTCAATTAATTTTAAACGAAAAGCTAAAAATTCTAAAAGTGGCTTAGAGCGAGGAGCAGGTGTAGTCAAAACAAGGCGTCCGCCCAGTTTTAATAAACGATAAATTTCTTTTAAATTAGTGTCCGGGTTAAGTAAATGCTCTAGAACGGCTAAAGATGTTATCATTTCCGCACTATTGTCGCCCCACGGCAAGGAGGAATTTAAATCAGCAATTCTTAAATCATAGTGTTTATCATTTAATAATTCCTCATTAATTGATAAATCGACACCGGATAAATTTTTTATACCAAATTCTTTCTCCGCCCACTTTAGAAAAGTAATATTATAACCACAGCCAATATCAATTAAGCCGCTAACAGAAGAAAGATAAGAATTAAGCTGACGCCTTCTTAAATGCGCGATAAAAGAATCTAACAAACTTATTTTTTTCTCGCCAAAAGAGTGATTCTTCATTTTACAAATTTATATTTAATTAAAGTCCAAATTGCCTCTACTCCATCGCGCTAATTAATTTTCTTTCCCTCATCTTTATGGCGCGGCTGATAAGAAATACCTTCCTCCGATATTTGTATTCCCTTTTTCGCTACTCTAGCCGTTACTTCCGGACAAAATTCAAAACGCTGGCATCGTAATGGTAAAGATTTTAATAAATCAGCTTTAAATAATTTATAACAAGTTGCCTCGTCCGTTAAATTTTGACCGTATAAAAAATTAGTTAATTTGGTTAAAAATAAGCCACCCAAATAAAATGAAAGGTGGCTATAGCGATTATGTTGTTTTTTAGAAGATCGGGAGCCATAGACAACCGGTAAATTTTCGTTAATAGCTTTAGACAACAACAAATTAAAATCTTCGGGATTATATTCCAAATCAGCATCTTGAATAATTATATAATCACCCGTACATTCCTTGATGCCTGTCCTGATAGCGGCGCCTTTACCAGAATTACGCTCATGAAAAATTAATTTTATGCCAGACAAAGACGAGAGAATATCTTTAGTGCCATCCGTAGAACCATCATCTACTACCACTATTTCTTTATTATAATCATTAACCAGATTAACTTGTTCAACTTGATTAATTATCTCTTGAATTGTATTTTTTTCATTATAAACAGGAATAATGACTGATAGAGCGCCCATTATGATTTAATTATTTTTATATTTCTTAAAATTCTTTTTAAATATTGTTTTCCCTTAGTCCATAGATTAGTTTGCTCTTTAAGATAGTTAATAACAACTGATTTAGCCTCTAAGTTTTCTACAACTTTAATAGCATCAACTTTAATTTTAATATCATCCACATCATTAACGAAATCAATTTTAGTTATTTCTCCACAATGAGTCCCGCTTCCATCAAAACCGATATTATTAATTAAAGATTGACCAGGATAAAGAGTTAATTTATTTTTTAAAAAAGCTGATGCATACCATCTAATAGCCCAAGAATTATTTCTACCGGCTATTTGATCTTCTAACATTTGAGTGTAGGGGTATGAACTAGAAAAATCGAATTCTTGAGTCAATTTTTTATCCTCCAGCTCATTAAGTAATTTCTGCCCGTCTGCTTCAAATAAATCCCAACCCCTCTTCCAGGTAGCCCATCCCCAACAATCAGCTCCTTTCAAAAAATAAGTTTCCGGCAACGATTTTTTAACCGGATATATATAAGCATGAATACTTATAACTTTTTCATCTCTCTCATAAAAACTAAGTGCCTCATTCATATACTGCAAAAAGTGCTTAGAGCTGATCATGTCATCCTCTAAAACAACAATTCTCCCGTACTGATTAATAACTTCAGTAACTCCAGTAATAATTGAATTAGCCAAACCATTGTTTTTATCTCTAATAACAACCCTAACACTTTTAAATCCACTTACTGTTTTTAAATACTCTCTGACCGCTAGAACCCCTTCTCTACTTTCTGTGGAGTCTTTAGGGCCATCAGAGAAAATAATTAAATCACTCTCTGGAGCCAAAATATTATTTTGTAAGGCCTCTACTGTCTGCCTAGTGTGATTGGGTCGATTATAGACAAACAAGGCGACTGGAGCTAATTCCATATTATTTTTTTACTTTTATAAAAGCAATGGCGTACCATGAATCTTTGATCATATCAGTTTTAGCCGCCTCCTCTTCAGTGGTAGTTAGCCATAAATGAAACTTTTTAAAATATTTCCTATATTCTATTTCCACCGAAGAAAAACCCTTAAATAAATTTTCAATTCTTTCTTTATTATACAGCTTATTAATTGGCAAAACATCTTTAATGCCATACGGAACGGTAACTAGCATTGTTCCTCCCGGCTTTAAAATTCTCGCCATTTCTTGTACAGCTTTTTTATCGCCATTAGGGTCTTCATCGCTACCATAACGGCCAGATACTCCAATATGCTCTAAAGTAGATATACAAGAAATCAAATCAAAATAATTATCGGAGTAATTAGTCTTTCTAATATCCCCCACTGAAAATTTAATAGAGTCATTTTCTATTTCTTTACTATTTAGGTCAATACTGTTTATCTCTATAGTCTTGGACAAAAAATTATATAACATATTACTAGCTGTTGACCCGACATCCAAAATTTTTCCGCTGGTAATTGTAATATTCTTTAACATCCAGGGATACTCCAAATAACGATCGGAGTTAGGTGGCTGATTATATAAGACTTTAGCTAATAACTGACAATCACTAAATTTTTCACATTCGCTTTGTTCTAAATAAAATAATGGAGCATTAATAAATTCAATCACTTTCTTGGCCATCTTAGCTATTAAAGAAAAGGCTCCTCTTAATAAAGTTAGAAATTTAACCATAAAATAATAAATATTTTTCTTAACTATTTGTGAAAAATTCATAAAAAATGTCGTTCTTTTCTTAATACCATTCAATCTTAACTCATGCTCTATATTCCTCAAGGTTGGTAAAAATCTAGACATACCGGTCAAGCTCATATTTTTCCCATCCTCTTTTTTGCCCGCCGCTACCTTATGCTTATAATCATGATTCTGATGAATAACTTTAGCTAGCGGTGTAGCATCTACTACTATTATATTTTTATTAAAGGCGTTCTGTAGCATCCAATTATCCCAACCCACTCTACCGACCGCAAAAGGTGGTAAATTTTTAAATGAATCCTTATTAAAAATAAAGTAATCACTACCAGCCGGGGCGTGAAGCTTCCCGCTCTTATTTATTAAACTATTAACTTCATCTTCCCATTTCCCAGAAAAATCTAATAACTTAGTAATATTCAAATCCCAACGACGACCGACAACCAAAAAATCTTTTTCCGGTAAAAAATTAAATATTTTTAAAAAATCCTTAGTTAATATTATATCAGCATTAATAAATACCAGTATATTATACTTAGCCCTCTCTCTAACTAACTGGAATGCCGAACTTAGTAGCGGTGTTCCCGCCTCAGTACACTCCAAACCACCTATATGTTGAATATTATTTTTTTGACACATCTCAGCTACCCCAGAATCATCACCACACAATATAACCTCAACGTCATTAGAAAGACTCGCCCAACTTTTAATAGCATTCTCTTGAATAATACTAATATGCGGGTCAATAAATGGTTTGGGGATAGAAAAAATGGTTGTCATAAATATTTGAAATGATTTTATTTAGTATTGCTATAATTATTTTTTATAACTACTACAAAAAATAAAATAGTTTAACACATGTATAAATACTATTCACTAATTAAACTTAACGCTCTCTGCACCACAAAACGATGTGAATCTATTCTAATATTATGTAGCAGTAACAAATTTCTATCACGTTCAGTTTGATCTTTATATAAAAGCTTTTTAAGAAAAAATTTTATACTTTTTATCACATCTGAATTTTTCGGTAAAGCCCCTAAAGCCTCTTCGTAGTAGCTATAATAATATTTATAGAAAAGATGTAAACATATTTCATTATTATTTTTTCTGTATTGCTCACCTAACATAGAATTTAACAAACTAAGATTAAATATAACTTCACTTTTATTAACCAATGAAGTTTGACCATTTATTTTTTTATGATAAATTATTTCAAAGTCTACTTCTTTTTCTTTATCAAAACTTAATATAACACTGTAACTATCATCACTCTTACTGATAAATTTTGCCACATCAAAGTAAAAATTACCTAAACTATAAAAAATCAAGCCATTCTTATATCTTTCATAACCCTGGGGCACATGCGGATGATGGCCAATAATAACATCAACTCCTATATCACAAAGTCTTTTATATCTATCTCTCCATTCTTTGATTGGAATTTCTATATCTTCTGGACCCGCATGAGCTATTAAAATTATAAAATCAACTTGTTTTCTAAGATTTCTAATATTGTCTTCCAATCTTTCATGAAACAACCATGCATAGCCTCCTCCTTCACGCTCTTCATAAAAACAACCAAACTCATTTTCGCATGCAGCTAACAATCCTATTTTTATACCGTTCTTATCAATAATCTTAGGTTTATATGCTTCTTCAAAATCCAACCCACCACCAACAAAATTAATTTTATTTTTTCGTAATATTTGAATTGTTGCAGATAAAGACTTTTCTCCGAAATCATAAATATGATTATTAGCTAAAGATACAAAATCAAACCCAGCGTCTTTTAAATAAGATATGGACTCCCTTGACTGATAAATATGTGGCCCCGCCTTTTTGATTGGATGCCTGTCTATTACGTTTATTGGTGCTTCAAAATTACATATAGCAATATCACAACTATGGATAGCATTCTTCAGTCCACTGTCAATAAAATCATTTTTAGCTGTAGAATTAACTACATCGCCACATGCAAAAAATTTAAGAGTCATATTTTATAACTGACATTTTAAAATTTAGATTAAATACACATATCATACTGGCAAATTTTGAACTAAAAATTTTGATTTTCCTCTAGGTGTCATGGGGATAAAATCAACATAAATAAAAGTTATTTCAACACCGCAAACATTGGAAAAGTTGGTTCTAATTTCATTTTCATCGTTTTCCGTAAAGTTAATCCCCCTAATTATATATATTTCAATTTTACCTACCACAGATTGTACAATTTGCCATTTAATTATATTCGCGAAAGCACTATAATGACAACCAAAAACTAAAGAAGTTAATGATACTGACTCATTATCTTTTGTATAAATGTAGTCTTGCGTTCTTCCTAATATCTTTTTTAATCGTATAACACCATAATCATCACCATTAAACACAGCCAGATCTCCAGTCTTGTAGCGTATAAAAGGAAGTGCTTTATTGTAGAAACCCGTAACCACAATTTCTCCAACCTCACCTACTTTTACATGTTCTCCACTTGTATCTAAAATTTCGGTCAACCCATAAAAAGGGGAACAAAAATATTCATAATCGTCGTTTATAGTATAACCAAACACAGAAACTTCGGAATGTCCATATTGAAAAAAGACTTTAGTATTAAATGCCTTTTTAATAAAATTAATCTGTTCATCTGAAGCAATTTCCGCAGTTAACTCAATTCCTTTAATTAGAAAAGAAATTTCTATCATATTTTCAATAATATATACAGCTAGCTGTGCAATAAATGATGGATATCCCCTTAAAATAGCTGGCTTTAAAGTTATTATATTATCTATATAATATGAAATGTTGTCCTTTCTTAAATAAAGTGATGAATACGATCTTATCCCATAAGGGATGCTTTTATGGCTCGTCTCAATCCAATATATATTCTTTTTTCTTAATTTTTCAGGGACTAAAACTCCATCAAAGGCAACTATGATATCCCCTCTTTTATAACCCATCATTTTATACAAAAAAGCTTGGTGTTGACCATCTACATGCGGAGTGACTGGGAATTCGAGCGGCTCCCCCGTACTCCCCCCAGTGTTCATTATATAATATTTTAATTGGTGCAACTGAGATGACGTTAATTCATCCCTGGTATTTACAATTATTTTCTTATCTAGCAGTGGCAAGGAACTAAAATTTTCAAGAGTATCAACATTAACGCCATATTTTCTAAAAAGTTTTGAATAATACAAACAATATTTTTGGCTGTAATCTAATATTTTAGATAATTTTTTGCTACGAAATGGAAAAAAATTAATATGATATCCTCTGTGATATTTGCTCAACAGCTTTAATTCTTTTTTAACAACAAAATCAGAACCAAGCATTAAAAAACGATTAATCCACCAGGATATACTTATCAACTTAATTATTTTTTTATAATTATACATTGAATCATTATTTTTTAATATCAAACAACAACATACATTATTATGTTATAATTCATATTCAAAAATTAATGTTATATAAACAATAGAGACTAATCTATAACCTTTATTAATTAAAAAATTGTATATAGTTGATTTTTGTATTTTTTCTATACGTGTGTCATACATTTCAATTAATATATAATTTGGCTTATATTTATTCCAATTATTCGATTCTAAGACCTCTAAATCAAGGCCCTCTACATCAATAGACATAAAATCAATTTTTTGCCCTATCGGTAAATATTTGTCTAAAATATGTTCTAACCTCAATGTCTCAACAATCACTTGTTTGTTGAACAATATTCCTCTAGATACATATGAATCCACTAAATCTTTAGAGAAAGTATTGTATGCTGATTCAGAAAAAATATAGAAATCTAATTTATTCTTCTCGTTAGAAACACCTAACTCTAAATTAATGTCTCTTTTTCTTTCCCGTTTAAATAACTCCATACTACCGGGTTTAGCATCTATATTAATTCCCTTCCAACCTTTTTTGTAATAAAAGAAGGTGTTAGAAAATTTTTTTGGTTGATACGCTCCAATATCGACATAAAAACCCTTTACAATTTTCTTTTCATTTAAAAAGGTTGACAGAACTACGTCTTCCCCAAATTGTGCATATGATTTTTTTGAAAATACAACAAAAAAATTCTTTAATTTTTTTAATAATTTAATAACTAATGGAAAATTTTCTTTAACAAATCTTTTCATTTTATTTATAACTTATTATTGATTTTAAAATTAACCAGCCTTGATTTCTTGACTTTTTAAATAAAAAAATCCCAAACGCTGATATTGTATAGGATATAAGAGTTACAATCGCTGCTCCAATCATCCCTATTTTTGGGATTAATATTATATTCAAAACTACATTTACTATTGCCCCCAGTATTGTATTGTAAAAGGATATCTTAGTTAGATTGCTAGCCAACAAATATTGGCCGGTAGCTACACCTAAAAAAACAGCAATACCCGCCCAAATATAAATTTGAAACACCGGAACAGCTCCTATATATGGTTCACCAAATAATATTTTAATAATTGGATATGCTAATACCGTTCCAAAAAATGCAATTCCAAACGACAACCAAAACATTAAAAAATATAATTTTCTCATTCTGTTCTCAAAAATCTCTTTACTTGTAGCAAACGCCTTTATAATCGCAGGGGAAACAGAAGAACAAATTAACATGGGAATAAAATACCAAATTTCTGAAACTTTTACAGCTACAGCGTAAACTCCCGCCTGCTCGTTTCCAAGCATATTTTTTACCATTACTTGATCTATTTTCATATATATACCAACTGCCACGGAGGCAAGCATTAAGGGCCAAGAATCTACTAGAAGTGTCTTAGCAAGTTTTAGATTAAACCTCCATTTTTTAATGCGATAACCGAGCTTACTAAAAGAAAAAATAAGAAAAGCAGAATATATAACCGTTTCGAATACATATATAAGTGTCAGCCAGAAAATCCCCTTACCCAAAATAATGCATAATATTTTGAGAACTGCGGTTATTATATTTGATAATATTTGAGCGGTAACAATTTTTTTTGAAAGTACTTGAGATTGAAAATAAATCTCAATTATATTAAAAGCTTGAAAAATAAAACTAAACGAAAATATCCAAATAAGACCTAGTGTAAACAAATCTTTTGTTATAAAAAGAGAAACAATAAAAACAGTTATTACGGCCAGTAAGCCTCCCATAATTTTTATAAAAAAACTAGTACCAATTATTTCATCTTTTTTATCATGATTTTTTATAATTTCTCGACCTGCAATAGTATCTATCCCAAATGATGCTAAAAAACCAAAAAGGCCAACAAAACTGATAACATAACTAACTAATCCATAATTTGAAGGCCCTAAATAACGAGCAATATAAATGCCCACAAAAAATGAAATACCAAGCATAAAGAATCTACCAAAAAACATCCAGCCGGTATTAGCAAAATAACGTTTAAAGCCGTCGTGATTTAAAATCCAACGAAATTTAACAGGCACAAATCTGGCAAAAAATTTAAAAAATTTATCTAACATGAATATAAAATTGCAATAATTCTAATCAACTAGTCAAATTTTACCACTCCTCAGTCTTCTCTATCACCTTCTTTTTTAAATCCAAATAAGCTTCAATTGCTTTATGCTCCACCACCGGAGAAACAAGCTTCAGAATTTCCAAACCGAGGATGCGATACTGTTTTCCCACCTTATTTGCCTTTAATAAACCTTTCTTCAAAAGACGCTTTAAAGTGCTGTTGCTAATCTTCAAAATCTTTTCAGCTTCACCGGTCGTATAAACCGCGTGAGGCTTTATTTCTTCAGTTGTGTGTGTATTTAACATAATGCCTTAATTATACTCTAACTACTTTTAGGGGTCAATAGGTGTCAAATGGTATCAAATTATCCTAAATAAGCTATATTTCTTCTAATTCTTTCCAAAAATGAGCCACCTAGCTCATTTTTAGATTAAACGAAATTCTTCCGGAATATAAACAACTCTTTGCGCGGCATTTTGCACCCAAGATTTTAATATTTCACTTTCTGGCCAAACTCCCGCTAGACGATAATAAACATTACGCCCGCTTTCTCTTCTCTCTATAATACCTTTATCAACGGCTAAATTAAGATAATTACTAAAGGTCTGCTTGGAGGGCTGACGTTTATTTAGCGCCCAAAGTCTATTAAACTGAAGCTCGGAAGATTTAACTAGGGGCCGTAAAATCTTTTTTAAACTTGGATCAATCTCAAATTGTTTTAAAAACTCTTTCTTTTTAACCTCTAAAGAAGTCTTAATAACTCCGGTTATAGAATAAACTAAAGCTTCCGAAAGAAAAGAAACAAAATGATTTAAATTATGCTGTAAAAGTGAATCTAAAAGTTTTTTATAATAACGGCTCTTATGTTTATGGTAATAAAAAGAAGCGTTATATAAAGATTTAGCATTATAACCGCAGGCCTGAAGCAATAAATATTCTAAAATACGACAAACTCGTTTATTCCCGTTACAAAATGGGTGAAGCGCATATAAAGCGCTATGGAATATGGCAATATTAATCGCTCCGGGATTGGTTTTAATAAATTTTAATAATTCTGCGACACCGGAAATAATTTGTTCGGACGGCGCCGGAATAAAAGAGGCCACTCTAACCGAATCATTGTCCCGCCAGTGACCTGATTTATAAACATCAAAATGCGGTAAATAATCAACAAACAAATCTAAACCTACTGTCAGCTCAGCGTGGAGATCCAATACTAATTTAGCGCTAAAATCCTGTAGAGATAAATGACAATCAGAATATTTACGAAAAACTTTAATGATATTAAAAAATTCCAATTCTTCGTAATCTTTTTTATTTAGACCCTTCTTTTGTTTTAACTTCTCCTGTAAAAAATTATATTCGGGATTTTCTATCAAATGATGCCGTAATTCTTTGGCCTCTAACAAAGTTAGAGAAGAATTTTCCGCTTTAGAGATAGCGTAAGAAATTAAAAGTTCATTACGATCAATTAGCCCTTTCTCAACATCAACGCCAATTAAACTTTTTTCTAGCGACAAAAGTTCTTGGTCAAGCTTGCTTAATTCAAGTTCTGTCCAAGGGAAAAGCTTTTTATTAAGAAAAAATGTTGCCAAAAAAGTTTGGGAAAATGGGCTAAAATTTTTATCTTCTTTTTCTTCTATTTTTTTATACATCTATTTGATAATATATAAATATATTATATAATATAAGAGAAAAAAGTCAAATTAATCGGTCTAGTAATCGGTCTAGTTTACTGGGCTTTAATTGGTCTAATAATGGCCTTATTTAGCTACCAATACTTCAAAAAATAGCCACTCGCCTGAATGTTTCTAGTCGCGCGCTACCAGTAACTAATATTTTTAATAATTTGTTCAGTTTACTGTCTGTTCATATATGACTATTACATATCACTTTTTAAAAAAGTCAAGACTATTGTATATTACTAATTAAAAAATAAAGGCGATTATCGCTTATTTCCCGTAAATACTCTGTAATAGCTCTATGTCTTTATTGCTCTTTCTAAGAAGATCAACGTTCTTCTTGGCGGCTGAGGCTAAAAATTCAGCTCCTAAAGAGTCACTGGCTGACTGAGTACAATAGTCAACTAAGGCGGCAAAGTCTTTAATAAAACAATGCCCACCCGCTCCTCTGCCGACTACACCGGCCGCATCAGAAGCCTGAACAGGATTAAGATGACTAGTACCAATACGAGGATCGGCCGCCATACCCGCTCTTATCTTCTCCCAGTCACCACCTTCTTTAGCGACTAAATCATAAAGAATATTAGCATAGACTACTTTCAAAAATAGAAAACCATTGGCAGCATATTTAACTAGCTCTGCTTCTTTAGCGCTACAAATCATATTCAGGGGCGAATCCGGTAGTATTGCTAATACTTCTTCGGCCCGACGATGATATTCTTCGTTATCAATAGGATAGCCAACAATATTACGAGTGGGATGAGCGGCATCATACGCCGCATTTTTTTCTGTTAAAAACTCGGGCGAATGAAAGACAAAACGATCAGGATATTGTTCTTGCAACTGGGCGCAAGTACCGGGTAATATAGTAGATTTAATTACTACCGTCTTACCGGCGCCAACCAAAGCAATAACATCTTTTAAAATATCAAAATTAAAACCAGCGGGAGTGGTCGGTGTGGGCACAGCAATAAAAACGACGTCACACTCTGCTATTGCCTCACGATTAGAGTTATAAGGCGCTTCTAAAGCATAACGAACGACCTCATAACCACGGGAGACGAAGTCATCGGCATAATTCTTACCGATAAACCCCTGGCCGATGAAACCAACCTTTAGATTTTTAGACATAATAATATATTTTTCTTTATTATACCTAACATTATACAGGAAAGACCTAAAATCTGCTATAATATGACTTATGCATGATAGTCTTACTTTTTTACTAAAAATATTAAAAGAATTCGGCTGGCTAGGCAACTGGCTATTTTTACTTATCGCTATGGCCGAATGTGTGCCTTTTGCTGGTGTCATGTTTCCGGGAGGTACTCTTATTTATTTGGCCAGCATCTTAGCCGCCCAAGGTTATTTTAATATTTGGGATGTTTTTATTTATGCCTCTCTTGGGGCTATCTTAGGTGATTATCTCGGCTATTCCCTCGGTCGCTGGGGCGGACATCACTTAGAAAAATATAGAATAATAAAACCAGAAACTTTAGCGAGTGCCAAGGATTTTTTTCACAAACATGGTAATAAAAGTATTTTTTGGGGACGCTTTATTGGTCCTTTCCGGGCTGTCGTTCCTTTTATCGCCGGTGCCTCTAAAATGCCAACTAAACAATTTTTATTTTGGAACATTACGAGTGCTTTAATCTGGGCGAGCGCTCACACCGCCTTAGGATATTTTTCCGGCAATATACTGGCTAGAATTATAGAAAGATGGTCCTGGCGTCTCGGCTGGATAGCTCTCATTATAGTCATTATTGTTATTATTATCTTACTAGTTAAAAAACACGGTAAAAGGTTTAACCAATACATACAAGAACAAAATCTTAAAATTACAGAAAAACTGCTAACCGAAAATTGGCTACAAGCTCTAGATAAGAGATTTCCCGTTATCGCGGAGTTTTATCGTGCTAGTGCCAAGCAGGGTAAATTAATCGCCATTATTTTGAGCTTCGGCCTTCTACTTTTCTTTTATCTTCTGACTATCATTCTAGATAGATTTTAGGTATACTAATCTAATAATAGTCATAGATTAGACGCTTAAAGCGTCTTTTTCTTATTTTTGGTAATTTTTTATTCCTTGACCTATATAATATATCGTGTTATAGTAAACACTTCATTAAGTTTTTTAAAAAATAAATAAACAAATATCTTATACAAGTAAGGAGCAAATCATGAAACAGGCAGAGGTAAAGCCCATTCATAACTATTTAGGAACAATAACATCAACCGCTCACTATGTGCCTAATATTGATGAGACGTGGGAAGTTAATGTCATGAGCATAACTTCGGAAGAGGTTACACAAATAGGGGTGGGGAAAGAAGGCATAACGCTTGGTTTAGTATACAAAACCAAAGAAAAAGAAGTTATCGTTTTCAACTTCGAGCAAACATATGAAAACGAAGAAAAAGTATTAAAGATCAAAAGTTCTTTCTTTAACCTATCAGCTGAGGATTTCGGCCAAAAAATTATCTGCGATACAACAATCAGTCAGATAATTACGGGCAAAGAAGAAACTTTATCCATGACTCATATCAAGATATCAAAACATGGAGCGTAAAATGCACACTCCTTAAAAAGGCCAAGTATATTAAATATGTACTTGGCCTTTCTTTTTAACAAAAATTATAATCCACTTTAAGCCTTCCCTAAAGTAGTCTCGCCCTCCTCCCATTCCATTGGACAAAGATCTCCGCTTTGAATAGCCTTTAAGACACGCAAGGTCTCGGTTACCGAACGACCGACTGAACCGGTGGAAACCACAATGTATTTAATGTTCCCTTCCGGATCAATAATAAATAAACCTCTGTCGGCCGAACCATCAAGCTCATTCAAGACGCCGTAATTCCTGGCTAGAGCCTGAGTAGTATCAGCTAAAACCGGGTATTTAATCTCCGGCAAGTCTTTTTCCAGCCATGTCTTATGAGACCATTCCGAATCGGTAGAAGCCGCTAATATATCACAGTTAAGAGCTTTAAAATCCTCTTCATGCTTAGCAAAGCCACGTAGTTCCGTTGGACAGACGAAAGTAAAATCACGTGGATAGAAGAATAAAACTACCCAGCGACCAGCATAGTCAGATAAACTAATATCCTTAAATTCTCCCTGATGATAGGCTTTTACTCCTTTAAAACCAGGAGCGGGTTGATTAATATTTAACATAAAATTTATAAATTATTTAATGAATTAGCTTATATCGTTGTTTGATAATATCATATTATAGCGACTCGGTACAGGGCTCACCGCCGCCCCAGTTCAATAAGTAAGTGCAACACTTTGGTATAATTAAAGATATTATCAAAGTGTATGAACTATCAACATCTAACAATTGAGGAAAGAGAGGTTATTCAACTAATGCTCTGAAAAAAACAATCAATTAGAACTATAGCCAAAGAGCTAAAGCGTAGCCCCTCATCTATTGCCAGGGAAATAGACAGAAACAAACCACCAGAAAGACGTGTCTATACTCCTCGTTTAGCTCAAGAGCGAGCAATTACAAACAGATCCAAAAGAGGTGAGAGGAAACTGATTAAAAGTCACGTATTACGTGACTATACTATTGCTCATCTCAAATTAGGTTGGACGCCGGAACAGATAGCTGGAAAATCAAAAGAAGATGTTGGCGTTAGTATCTCTTACGAGGCTATATATCAATATATCTATGCTCAGATACATAGAAATGGCTATGGCTACGCTAGACCTGGTTGTGAGGATCTAAGGCCATATTTAGCTAGACGAAAGAAAAGAAGAGTGCAAAAAGGAATGAGAACGAGCTATCGCATAGAAAAGGGACCACTACCATCGATAGACGATAGACCAAAAGAAGCGGAATTCAGAATGGAGGTGGGTCACTACGAAGATGATTTAATAGTATCTAAACAATCTAAGCATGCTTTAAAAACAGTTAACGAAAGAACATCTGGAGTTGTATTTATTGAGAAGGTGAAGAACAAGACTATTTCTGAATCTAATCGAGCTGTGGCTAAGAGACTAAAAACAATACCCCCTGAATATAAAAAACACTGACTAGAGATAGAGGCAGCGAAAATCTAGGACATGTTGAATTAGAAACAGAAGTGGAAATTAAATGCTATTTTGCTCATGCCTATCATTCCTAGGAAAGAGGCTCCAATGAGAATCTAAATGGCCTTATTCGTCGCTTTTTACCTAAAGGAACTGATTTCAGAACAGTATCAGCAGAGCAAATTAAACGAATTGAGTACTTAATTAACTCTAGACCAAGGAAAAGACTTGGCTGGAAGACCCCTTATGAAGTATTCTATGAAAAGACAGGTGTTGCACTTCAACATTGAATGTACCGGGCTCATTTTTGACAAATCTAATTATATATGATAAATATATAACATTCTTACATTAAATTCAATCACAATATAAGGAGCTTGTAGCCATGATAACAATATTTATAACGGCTATACTACTAATCGTACTTTCTCAAATTATTGCGTCCCTCCACACTCTTAATACTGTCAAAGCTAATATTAGCATCACTCATCGTCAGATAGTGATACGACATTTGCTTTCAGTATTGGACTGGCCAATCTATGCCACGGTAGAGATTCTATTTATAGGGGATAAGAAATATAGAAAAAATATTCTTATTGCAATCACCTCTATTATCATCTGTTTTCTTTTGATTATGATATTATGGAATCAAGCAGAAGGAGTACCTATCCAGAGCTTATTTCCGACTATAACCATTTTAACCGCCGCTTGGTGGATAGCGGCCTATCTAATAGGTGACTTTGTGCAGAAGCTAAAGGATGGGACCTTATTTGATAAGCAATATCAAATAAAATCATAATGTGTTTAAGGACTTCTTTGAAGTCCTTTTTTTAATTAAAAATCTCATTTTTAGTGAGTTTTTCTGAATCTAATAATACATCTGGTGTAATAATATTAAAATTTGATTCTACAAATTCTTTCATATTATTTTTTATCAGTAAATATCACCAGTCGCTGGGAATAACTTTCAGAGGTTTTATCCCAGGTTCCCTCGCAAGTAATAAGATTAAGATGCGACTGCCCATCACTTGAAATAAACACATCTGAAGCGTCTGCTTTCGGGTCAAACCTTCGAATGGCGCGCACTACGAAGGAAATAATTACCCCTTGATCATCTTCAATATATAATTTATCCCCTTTACGTAATTTATATAAATTATCAAACACCGATGGTTCTCCGTCTTTCCAGCCATAGTGTCCGGCGACAACTGCGCTACCATTCTCTCCGGGACGCGGCCCTAATTTAAACCAAGCGACATCGTCCTGATTTTTTGGTATATCCATTTCTCCGTTAGGAATAAGACCAACTTGCTCAACAGCAGCCTCAACATTAATCTTAGGAATCTTCAGACGAGTTGGTAGCCCAAAATCTTTTTGTTCTTGTTCTGAGGAAATTACAGAATTTTTAATAAACCCTGCTGTGCTGCTCTGAATTGGGTTCCTGGGAATAAAATAAAAAAGGAATACTAGAAAAAATACTAACGTAATAGCAGCGACTAACAATAATATTTGTCTTAATAAAATTTTTGTTTGCATAGGTTCTCCAAAATATTTATACCGGAAGAGCCCCGCTAAAGCGAGGCTCTTTCTATTTCTAGGCCAAACGTATCTACTAATTCTGCCAAATGCTTAGACTAAGCCTTGATTTTTTTTAGAACGACAACTAGTGAAATTGAAGCTAATATGAGAAGGCCAAAGAGTATAATGATATTCCCTGAAGTGTTATTCTCTCCGGGAGCAAAACCAGTATTAGGCAGGGCGGGAACCGTAGTAACTAAAGTGGTAACCAAGGGCGCGACAACAACAGTGGTTGTGGCTATAGGCGCTACGACAACAACAGTCGTTGTGGCCACAACTACGGGCGCTGTTATATCATCATTAGTTATTGTACAAGTCTTATTATCACCGGAAGCAAGAGTAATATTACCGCTAACGTCACAATCCCCACTAAAACTTGAAGTGTAAGAGGAATTTGCATCTTCGCTAACAACATACGTGCCAGCCGAAAGCGAATAAGAAGTACCCGGCATCGTAGTTCCAGTTGCCGGACTTCCTGTCACATCAGCTCCAGAAAGTTTTACATGCAAATTAAAAAGAGAGGCCATCGCTGTACCACTATTATTATTGATTACTTGTTTAACAACATGTAAAGTAGCCGGAATAGCAGTACAGGTTGGTACGGTAATAGTGTCTGTGTCGGAGCTAATTGTTCCGCCAAAGGCCAGGGCTCTTCCCGTCCACGTGGTGTTAGCACCCACCGTAATGGCCGATGACCCTGGTTGAATGATGTTTCCCATAAACGTCGTATTGGCGGCCAGTGTTGTCGCCGCAGTCGGAGTCCAAAAAACATCACACGCCGAGGCACCATTTAAGGTAACAATCGCGCCGGCCGTCGACGTCAACGCGCCATCAATTCTAAAGATGTATGTTCCGCTTCCGTTCAACGTAAGTGGACCGCCTAAATCCATCGCCCCCGCGCTACAATACACTCCGGGAGTGTAAACACCGATAGCCCCGTGAGTTGTATCAGTCGAGAGATTAATCGCTCCAGATGGGAAAGTGAATGTACATGGCTGGGAATTCAAAGCGGATAAGGCGCTAGCTAAATCTGTTCCGGCCGTAGCATAAGGAGCGACAACTCCGTAATTCGTATGTGTCCCTGCGGGGGTAACCGCTGGTCCGGTAGTAAACCCAACATCGCCGTTGATTGTAGTTCCGGCTGTCGTATTGGTATAGGTACTAGCCAAAATACCATAGGTAGCCGCTGTTTTTAAATCAGGCGATACGGCCGCTAATACGCTGACTGGCTTGGCTAAGCCGAAGGTAACCACACCAAGGGAAACAACTAACCCAATCACTAAATTTTTGTTAAATGTCTTCATATAAATATTATTAAAATTGATTAAAATTGATTTCTTTTTAAAACTATGATATTTATGTAACATATCCTTTTTAACTTTCTCCTAGAAGAGGGCGATAGGCAATTAATCGCTGAAGGAGATATTGTGCTAGTAAAGATTTAGTTATATAATAATTATAGTAAAATTTTACTATATAGTCAATATATGAATAAACTCACGCTGCCATTAGCTAGAAACATTAAAAAATACAGAACAAAACTGGGTTTTTCTCAGGATAAGCTTTCTAAACTTGCCGGAGTAACTTTACACACAATTACTAAAATAGAATCAGGAGCGACTCTTGACCCTCGCATAGAAACCGTAAAAAGAATCTCTGATTCTCTCGGTTGCACCCTTGATAACCTAGTATCAATCAAAAAATAATAACTATTTTTTCATAAACTGCTCATCTCTCTTTCAAATACAAATTAAATGTATTATAAGTGTTTAAACTATGTTATAATAATTAGAGTTAGAATATATTAAAAATAACAAATTTAATAAAATAATTAACCTTTATTTTAAATCGTATAGAAAAATCATTTGACGATTTTATTTCTCATGACAAAAAAAGATTTAAATGGAAACTGGGAAAGGCGTTAGCCTCATCTTTTTCGGGGTTTATCACCGGAATTATCGTTACCGTTATTTTTATTATCACTGTTTTCGATTTAACTTTAAAATAAACCACCTCAGAACTTCCTTATTTTAATTACTTTATACGACAATGACCTCCTCCCCGCACTCAAAAAGCTATCCCTTGGATAGCTTTTTTCATACGGGGTTTCCTGACCAATAACCCCACTTGCTGAGACAATTCATTTATAATTCTGGTTCAAACTGAGAATACCCCCATAGCAAAAGAACGAAATGAGCTTTTGAGTCTACTTCGTCCCGTACTGCGGAGATTTTGGGATACGAACTAAACGGGTCGCTCCGATACTTTTTTATCTTACATTAGTTAAAATACATAAATATTGATTATATCAAGTTTGACTTTGTGTTATTAATCTAATATAATCTAATATAGTTAATATATGAGATTAAAATATATGAATTTAAAAAAAAGAATTAAAAATTTACCCCCAACTATTTGGACGACTATCAACAAAATTGACACCTTAAATGGTGAGTGGATTGGTGGAGCAAAATTAAATCCTCAGGCTCTTGGCAGATTAAAAAAATCAGTTTTAATTACTTCTGCCGGAGCATCTACTCGCATTGAAGGATCAAAATTATCCGACGAGGATGTAGATAAATTCGTACGCGGGCTTTCAATTCAGAAATTTGCCGACAGAGACAAGCAAGAAGCTAAAGGATACTATGAGCTTTTAGAAAATATTTTTAATTCTTGGAAGCATATTCCCTTTACCGAAAGTTCTATTAAACATTTACACAAAGAACTATTAAAATACGCATCTAAAGACGAGGGGCATCGTGGAGAATATAAAAAAGGAGAAAATAGAGTAGAGATGTATGACGAAACCGGCAAATCAGTTGGAGTAATTTTTGAAACGGTTCCAGCATATCTCACCCCCAAACGCATGCAAGAATTAGTTGAGGGAACCCAGATTGCTTTAACTACAAAAGAATATCACCCCTTAACCATCATTGGAAATTTTGTAGTGGAATTTTTAGCTATTCATCCTTTTTCTGATGGTAATGGCCGTCTCTCTAGAATTTTAACTAATTTATTAATGCTTAAATCCGGATATGCGTATACGCCTTATGTCTCACATGAAAAGTTAATAGAAGACTCAAAAGCCGATTATTATTTGTCATTACGCAAGAGTCAAAAAACATTAAATACTAAAAATGAAAATATTAGCTATTGGCTTAGCTACTTCTTAGCTATTAGCTATGCCCAGGCGAAGCAAGCAATTGAATTATTATCTAAAGAAAATATAGAAAAAATATTATCTCCTAAACAATTGGCGGTTTGGCAATATCTAGAAGTCTCATCAGAGGCAACACCTGGGGAAATCAGCCGGTCAACTGGTGTAACGCGTCCGACCGTTTCTCAGGCGGTAGATGTATTACTACGGCTGAAAAAAATTGAGAGAATTGGACAAGGGAGAACGACGAGGTATAAAAAAAGAAGATAATTTTGATCTTCAATTCTAATCCAAAGCTTAATTTGGCGGAGAGGGTGGGATTTCCGCCTCATTCGCTCGCCGTCGCTCGCTCATTCGTTGTCCAGAGATTGCGTCCGAAGCTCCCCCAGAGCTTCGTCCGACGTTCGCTGCGATATTTGCCTGCTGGCAAATATCTAGCTCACTTCAATCCTGTCCGAATCCCTACCATCCAATCACAAATTAAAAACACCCAAACGGGTGTTTTTAATTTGTGTGCGGAGAGGGTGGGATTCGGACCCACGGTACCCGTGAAGGTACGACAGTTTTCAAGACTGTTCCATTCGACCACTCTGGCACCTCTCCTTTTTCTAAAAATACTTTAACACAACATAAACCGAAAAACAAGCAAAAACCGCCCTTTACAAGGCGGCTTTTGAGCTATTAAATAATAATTGTTTATTCGGAAATAATGTCTAAAACATCACCGCTACCATCTTCAATCATGATTTCACCTTCACCCGCACTATCTGAATTACCGTGACAAACTTTTAAACTAGCCTTAAAGGTGCTCCAAATAGATTTTTGCTGTTCTTGGTTTTGCTCACGAACCTGCTTAGTACTACCTTGAAAAGCTTTAACGCAAGCGTCTAAAGCATCTTTCTGATTATCCACTGAAGCAACCGCACTTTGTTGACAAGTACTTCGTGCTGAAATCGCAGCCACTAATCCCTCGGAAGCCGTGTTAGCTCTGGCAATTAAGTCTTGATCTTTAGCATCAATAGCGACCGTCACACAACTAACCATCTCGCCACTAACAACTACCCGCTCTTGCAATTTTGTTTTATCTTCAGCGCGAACACTGTCACTCTTTTTTACACCCCACAAAGCTGTTCCAATTTTACGAATCTTTTCATACATTGAAATTTGTGCAGGAGTAGCTATTTTTTCTAAAGTATCTTCAGAAATAGTATCAGCATTGTCTTCTTTAGAGATATTAGTTTTCGTCGTTTGGTTTGTAGAATTATCATCTTTCATTTCCACGCCAAACAAAGCCGTACCTTGTTTTACAATATTACGAAAATTTTTAATTTGATCAGGCGAAGAGATTTTTTTTAAAATTACACCAGCTGAATTCTTTATTGTATTGCCGACATTAGTCATAGCTTTATTTTCCTCAGTCTTCATGGCTTGAGTACTACTAGCTATTCTTACTCCAAATAAATCATTACCCCGTTTAATAATCTCACGAAAATTCTTCATTTGATCGGGTGACGGGATTCGCTCTTGCTCTGCTTTCGCTAAAGCCGGGCTCATTGATATTACTCCCACCACAAAGGCAAAAATAATAAACAAAGATGTTATTTTTTTCATATGTTTATATTACTTAGTTAATTATTTAAATATATTTATATTATAGCACATGAATAATAATTAGCATAAAGCGCTTATCCAAATATTTTAAAATATTATTAACCATTGAGCGGATAGAAATATTGACAGACTAACATCAACAGTGTACACTTAAGGTACACTTAATTTAAACTAATAAACATATGATTACAAAACTTATAGGGGTAAAGGAATTTCGTCAAAATGTTACCAATCTCTACAAACAAGCCCAAGCAAACGATATACAATATGTTGTCTTAAATCGCAACCAACCTATTTTCAAAGTAAGCCCCTTATCAAAAAAAGACACCATTATAGAAAAATTAGCGCTAGATATTAAAGAGGCGAGGGATGATATAAAAAATGGTAGAGTCTTTGATTTTGAAACTGTTTGCAGTGAATTAGGGTTATGAGATACAAATTATTACTGACAAAAAGAGGGAAAGATGATCTTTATGCCATAGAAAAAAGAAATCAGATAAAAATTGTTAAGAAACTTAAATTTTATCTTTTGAGCGACAATCCTCTAAACTATGCCAAAAAACTAAAAGATAGTAGGCTCGGCACATATAGATTTAGAATTGGAGATTACAGAGCAATCTTTGACATTGACAAACAAGGCAACATAAATATCTTACTTATACTCAGAATTAAACACAGGAAGGACGCCTGCCTATAACCACACTATCCATATACAATGACACCATCTCCACACTCACTAATCTAGATATTTAAATCCCTTACAGACTTTAACATAAACTAAAACAACCTCACGCAGGTGAGGTTGTTTTAGTTTGCGGAGGGTAAGGGATTCGGTCACGGTCGCTAAGCCTCGCTTGCCTGCTTCGCAGTCTACGCTCGCTAAGCGCCCCGACCCGGCCTCGGCGGCGCACAAGTGCGCATCGCCTCCGGCTTTCGAATCCCTTACAGACTTTAACATAAACTAAAACAACCTCACGCAGGTGAGGTTGTTTTAGTTTGCGGAGGGTAAGGGATTCGAACCCTTGATACCTTGCGGCATACACGCTTTCCAAGCGTGCGCACTCGACCACTATGCGAACCCTCCTTAATCCGTACTAACGGATATTATCTTAAACCACTATTGTAACTTATTCTCTATTAAATTTTTCAAGCCAATAACTTTATCACCACTAGAATCTACAAAATCATCATAAGGTCTGGCTCCTAAAATAATCTCATCACCAATGAACATGGTTGGTGCACCTTGCACACCCTCATTTTCCGCCACTCGTACTTCTTGCTCTATTGTTCCCGATTTTTCCCGATTAGTCAAGCAAGTTTGGAAATTATTCTCATTTAAAGCGATTTGTTTAGCATAAGCCTCCCAATCTAAATTGTCAGCCTGTTGATTCTTAACTTTAGCAAATAACAAAGCTCTCATTTCTTGCCATTTACCTTGTTCGCCGGCGCAAGCCATAACGGAAGCCGCTAATCTAGAATCAAGAGAACTGCTGAAATAAGGTCGAACAATAAGAGACAAGCGATCACCAACTTCTCCGCGAATTTTTTCTAAAGTATCTGCTAAGTTAGCGCTATAAATACTGGCATAATCTTCGTAAACAAAAATCTTCAAAGCAGCCTTGGCATCACCAAAAACTCTATCATCCGACTCCAAAATCGGTTCTTGTAAAGCTAAATAAGTCATAGCGGAGCTATCGCCACTCAAATGATTAACCGGAGCTTTACTGACACTGGCGGACTTTCTAGCGAAGAAAAAAATTGCAATCACCACTATTATTACTGCCAGGGCTACACCACTGACAAATAATTTTTTGTTTTTTTTCATATTAAAAAATTTAATTTTTTTCTAAAATTTTAGCCGCTCTCAGTAATGATGCTTCCTGTAAACGTGGCGCAATAAGCTGAGCACCGATTGGCATATTATTCCCATCTTCTGTTGACACCAATCCGGCCGGCATAGAAATTGCCGGTAAGCCAGCCAAAGAAGCACCAGTTACAAAAACATCTTCCAGATACATTGCCAAAGGATCATTGGCTTGCTGACCTATTTTAAAAGCGGGATGCGGAGAAGTAGGGGTAAGAATTAAATCAACTTCCGCAAAAGCTTTATTGAAATCTTCTAAAATTAAAGTCCTGACTGCTTGAGCTCTTTTATAATAAGCATCATAATAACCGGCGCTCAAAACATAAGTACCTAACATCACGCGACGTTTTACTTCCGGACCAAAACCGGCGCCACGAGTCTGTTTATAAAAATCTTGTAAATTAACAGCTTCATCTTTAGCTAAGCCCCAGCCAATTCCGTCAAAACGAGCTAAATTGGAACTAATTTCCGAGGGGGTAATTATATAATAAACCGGCACAGCATATTTGGTGTATGGTAAAGATATTTTTTTTATAATCGCTCCCGCCGCTTCTAACGTCGCCGCCGCTTCTTGTAAACGAGCCAATACATTAAAATCAAGCTCCGGCAAAAAATATTCTTCCGGCCAACCAATTTTTATTCCGGCCAAAGGTTTGGTTGACTGATTATTTTCCATATTATCACCGGTCATAATCTTGTCATAATGCTCTACCACTTCCGGAACCGTGGTAGCATCTAAGGCATCAACACCCGCAATAGTCTTCAACACTAAAGCGGCATCATAAGCACTTTTAGTAAAAGGTCCGATAACATCAGTGGAAGAGGTCATAGATAATAAGCCAAAGCGAGAAACGCGCCCATAACTCGGTTTGAGGCCAACAACGCCACAGAAACTAGCCGGTTGACGGATAGAACCGCCCGTATCCGAGCCTAAAGAAAAAAGACACATCTTAGCGGCCACAGCCGCCGCACTACCGCCGGAAGAACCACCGGGAACACGCTCTAAATCTAAAGGATTGTGGGTCGGACCATAGGCAGAGTTTTCCGTAGAAGCCCCATGAGCAAATTCATCCAAATTAGTTTTACCGAGCAAAATTGCTCCCGCCTCATTTAATTTTTTAATGACAGTCGCGTCATAAGGCGCCACATAATTTTCTAAAATTTTAGAACCGGCCGTCGTCTTTAAACCCTTAGTCATGATGATGTCTTTACAGAGATAGGGAATACCCAAGAGGTCGCCGGTCTCGCCCATTTTAAGACGCGCATCCGCTTTATCCGCCGCCGCTAAAGCTTCCTCCTCACAGATTGCCAGACAAGCATGAATATTTTTATCTTCTTTTTTAATTTGAGCTAAACATGACTCGGTTAAAGCCCGAGAACTAATTTCCCCGCTAATTAATTTCTGATGAGCTTCTTTAATTGTTAATTCATTTAAATTCATAAAACTTTTTTTACTTTAACCTGGCCAGCCTCCAGTTCACCTTGACGCAAGGCATTCAAAACTTCTTCCCGATCCCATTCTTTAACTTCATCTGTTCGCCAAACATCAACCAAACCACTTACTGTCGCTGTCTCCGCTACCTCGTTGACTTTTACTTCTTGTAAATGCCCAACGTATTCTAAAATAGAGTCCAGCTGAGGGCTAAACTTTTTAATTTCTTCATCGCTTAATTTTAAGCGCGCCAATTCAGCAATATGTTCTATTTCTTCTCTACTAATGGACATAATTTTATCTTTTTAGAAAAACTTTATATTTATTTTAATATCTCATAATGGCCCTTATGTTAAACTGGAAGGGCTGTGGGCCCGAGTCTGGTGACAAGCTTGGAGTTGACGCTCAAGTCTCCGGGGTCCAATTCCCCGCGGGTCCACAGTGGTTGACCAAAATAAAATATTTGCTATAATAAACTTAGGCGTCAACTTTAAGCTATTTATTCTGGTTACCAGACCGTAGACAATAAATTCCCCCGTCAGGGGGTTTTTATTTTATCATTTTTTCAAATTCCTGCTCCGACAATATTGTCACTCCTAATTTCTGGGCTTTAGTAAATTTAGAGCCCGGTTTATCACCCGCTACGACATAAGTCGTTTCCTTCCCGACCGTATCTTTAACTTTCCCACCCAATTCTTTAATTTTATCGGCCGCAGCGCTCCTTGTCAAACCGTTTAAAGTACCGGTCAGAACAAAAATTTGGCCGGAAAACTTTAAAGAAGAACTCTTTATTATAGATTTATCGCGCACTGTAATACTAAAACCGTTAGCAATAAATTTTTCCAATAACTTTAAAATTTTCTCATCATGCCAAAAATCATAAATACTTTTAGCGACTACCGACCCAATATCTGCTGTTAATTCCAAACTAGCCGGTTCTAAGCTCTGAAAATATTTAATTAATTCTTTAATACTTGTCTTCACTTTAACCTCATTATTATTTTGATATTTTTCTGCCAAAAGACTAGCCGTCTCTTCCCCCACATGACGAATACCTAAACCATAAATAAAGCGCGCTAAATCTATCTGACGATGCTCGTCAATCATTTTAATAACATTATCCGCCTTTTTCTCGGCAAAACGCTCTAAACTTAGTAAATCTGATTTTTTTAAAGCATATAAATCAGCCGCATCTTTTATTAAACCAGCGGTCATAAACTGTTCAATCAGTTTCGGCCCCAGACCCTCTAAATCGGCCGCCCCCTTAGAAATAAAATGGATAATCTGGCGCAAATTAACGGCATAACAGCACTGATTAGCACAGCGATAAGCGACTTCCCCGGCCACTTGTAAAACTTTAGCACCACACATCGGACAAACTCGTGGTGCTTTGATTTTTTCCTCCCGACCACTCCGTAAATTTTTTAAAACTTTTAACACTTTAGGAATAACATCCCCGGAACGTTCAATAATAACAGTATCACCTAGGCGTAAATCCAGGCGACCTATTTCATCAAAATTATGTAAAGTAGAACGACTGATAGTCGCCCCGCCAACTTTTACCGGTTCTAAGACGGCTGTTGGTGTGAGCGCCCCGGTCCGACCGACTTGCCAGACAATATCTTTAATTTTAGTGGTAGCCTGTTCAGCGGAAAATTTATAAGCCATCATATAGCGCGGCGCTTTACCGACTATTCCCAGAACCGACCACATCTTTAAATCATTTATTTTTACTACCGTACCATCAATAATAAAAGGCAGAGCTTCTCGTTTTTTTTCTACTTCTTTGTAGAAAGAAAAAACATCATCCAGATTATGGCAGACTTTATTCTGAGGCAAAGTCTTTATGCCTAATAATCTGGCCAGGGCGTCGGCTTGAGCGCGAGTAACAATGAAATCACCGCGTTCATGGTCATCTAAAAGTAAATCATAAGCATAAAACTCCAAACGACGAGAAGCGGATATTTTAGAGTCTAACTGACGAATGGAACCGGCTACGGCGTTACGAGTATTGGCCAGAACAGATTCGCCGGCAGCGGAATATTTCTTATTCAAAGCTTTAAAAACCGCCTTACTCATAATCGCCTCACCGCGAATTTCAATAGTAGCAGAGCTAATTAATTTATTTAACTGTTTTATGGCAAAAGCGGAAAAACCTAAGACACCAAGTTCTTTCTCGCTGGGCTGACGTAAACGCAGAGGAATGCTTTCAATAGTTTTGACATTAGCCGTAACCTCCTCGCCTACTTTGCCGTCACCACGAGTAGAAGCGGACACTAATAAACCATTAACATATTTTAAATTAATAGCTAGTCCGTCCAATTTTAATTCACAATAATATTCCGGCTGAAAAGATCGCTTCAGATAATTATTATTTCGTTCTTCCCAGTCTCTCATATCTTGTTCAGAAAAAGCATCAAACAGAGAAATCATTGGTCGCGAATGAACCGATTTTTTAAACTTTGCCAAGGGCTGACCAGAAACACGCTGCGTCGGAGAGTCCGCCGTTATTAAATCAGGCCACTCATTTTCTAAACGAAATAATTCATTTTTTAAGCTATCTAAAACGTCCGGAGCCAGAGTCTCCTTATCTAACACGTGATAATTATAACGATGAAAATTAATTTCCGTTTTTAATTTTTCCAAACGATTTTTTGCCTCACTTTTTGTCATTTTTTTCAGCTGATATTACCTTTAAACACCTTTATTATAACACAAAAGCCCTGCCAAAGACAGGGCTTTTTTAGGTCTATATAATAGCTTATTGAGCGGCGGCTGGGGTCTCGGTGCCTCCGGCAGCATTCTGACCGGTGGCATTATTAATGAAAGCAACAATATCGCCAACTGTCTTAGTATTCTGGTTGGTCGCCGCTTCTAACTGCGTCATAGCGTTAGAAACATTACTTAGACGAGCATTAAACTGCCAAAAAGTCATAACTAAAACACCGACTACGACACCAACGATTAACGGGAAAACTAATTCTTTTTTCATATTTTTATTTTTAAAATTTTTAAAATTATTTTTATTACTGCTGGTTAGTTTGGGCATTGGCGTTGGCGTTAAAGAAGTTAACGATAGAAGTAATCTGCCCGGAATCAGTAATAATAGTTTCTTGCATCGCGCTTATTTTATTGTCTAAACGATTTAAAGACATATAAAAATAAACAAACATGGCACCGACCAAAACGAGAACTATCACCGTTAAGATTGGCCCGATTAAAGTTTTTTTCATAATTATGAATAAATGCTTAAAGAGACAACGTTAGCGTTAGTCCCAATTAAGCTTAATTTAAGAAGCTAAAATAATTATAGCAGTTTTAAAAAAAGAGGTCAATAAAAAGTTTTAAAAAGTTTTAAAATAAAAACACATTGAGTCATAAATAATATTACTTTGCTCTCATCGGTTTGTTCATCCCTGAGAATACTGAACCATTAAATTGGCAAATTATTTCGGGACAGTAGATAACTGGGACTTGCATATATATTCATTATCCTATACAATAATGATAAGAATAATGCATATAATAAAATTAATTAATGGCGACCAATGACGGGACCGCTTGTCATTGTAGCCATCAGGAATATATTCCGGAGACTTAATTGCACTACTATGAAAAAACTCAAAGCATTACAAACATTACAAGCATCCGGCAAAAAAGTTTTTACATCAGCTGATTTGCAAAAAATATTACAGACTAAAAGCGACACCTATTCTTATGTCATGGCCGGCAAGTTAGTCAAAGAAGGTGTTTTGGAAAGAGTTTCAAAGGGTTATTATATTTTGATCTCAAATAGACCTTCTGATTTTGAGATCGCCAACGCTTTATACAGACCGTCTTATATTTCTTTAGAGTCTGCCTTGAATTATTACGGCATTTTGGTTCAATCTCCCCAGCAAATTACCTCTGTCACCACAAAGCGTGTCACATCCATCAAAAATGAAGGCAAGACTTTTTCTTTTGTTCAAATAACTCCTAAGTATTTTAGTGATTATCAAGTCGTTGATAATTTTTTAATTGCCACGCCGGAGAAGGCATTGGTGGATATGATGTTCACTGTCGCTTTAGGCAGGGCTTCTCTTTCCATTGAAGAATTAAACTTGCAATCAATTGATAAAAATAAAGTTAACGAGCTTGCTTCAAAAATAAAAAACAAAGCATTTAAGAATTATTACAAAACTATAAAATTATGATCTCCCGAGACCAAATAAATGAATTATCAAAAAGATTTGCTATTGATGAATATACCGTCATCAAAGAATACTTACAGGTTGTTTTCTTGAGCATTCTTTATAGCACCAACGAGAGTCAAAAGATTTACTTTAAAGGCGGAACGGCTATTCGTCTTTTGATGAAGTCCGGTCGCTTTTCTGAAGACTTGGATTTTACCGCCGAACTCACCACCAAAAAGTTAGACAGAATAACGGCCGAAACAGTAAAAAAGATGATCCTGGTAGTTCCTGGCATTACAATCAAACGAACACAAGAGACTGATATTTCCTATACGGCTATTTTGAGTTATTTACCTGAAGGTTCAAAATATCCGCTTACTATTCATCTTGATTTCTCGCTTCGAGAAAAACCGGAGACTTCTAAAGAGGATGTTTTGGAGACAGACTTTCCGGTTGCTCCCCAGCCTGTTATCAGGCATATGGGTTGGACCGAAGTATTGTCCGAAAAAATAAGAGCGTTTCTTTATCGACAAAAAGGACGAGATGTTTATGATCTCTGGTTCATGCTTTCCAAAGGTGTTGAGCTTGATTGGGATATGATCAATCGCAAGACTAAGTTTTACGATATGAATACTTCTTTTGACGATATTCTCAAAAGAGTTACTGAGTTTGATGATAAAAAAATTAAGGAAGACTTAGGCAAATTCTTACCGGCACACGATCGTGGTTTGGTGGTTCAGCTCAAAAGTATGACCGTAAAGCAATTGATGGCTAGACAATCTTTTGCCATCGCCACCAGCGAAAATATTGATTATACAAAAGTTCCGGAGCATTCCTTTTCCGGAACCGACAAATTTATTGAACCGGAAGATATGAAGACTACCCGGATCACCGAGATTAAAAGACAGAATGAAAATAGCATAGTGATTAAAATGATCGCCACTTCGGGAATAGAAGCCACTGCTTATATTAGAGCCCGAAGTCGCAACGGCGTGAGAGAGTTGGATGTCATTGCCAATAAGGCAGGCACATTCAAAGGTCTGTCTTATGACGAATTTATCAATAAAAAGATTAATTAGATTTAAAACCAGGGAATGTTAATTAAAAAGCCACCCCTTAAAATTACGTAGGGTGGCTGAGAATATTCATTAAGTATCTAATCAATAGAAATAAATTCTCTGTTGACTAAAAATTTAAGAACTTTAGTGATGGCTGCTTGAGTTGAATTTTTCGCTGTGTTTTTTAGCAAACCATCTATAGATATTGACGAAATATCATTAAGCCAGGTAACAAAAGTAAACATTTCCTTGTTAACAACTGTAATATTGCCAGCATTTCTTTTGGAAGATATAGAATAATATTCCCCCTCCGCACGCCAGCGTAATTTACCTTTAAAATGAATAATCGAGCCAATATTGAAAGATTCATCACCTTGTGTTTTTGCCGGTAAGATCATACAGCCAACCATAAAACGATCAGGTTCATTTAATGAATGGCAAGTTGCCATAGAATTAGTCCGACAGGCTCCATAACACGATGTAACAGTATGGCAGGCCTGACAATCATGTGGCACCGAATTCTCTCTATATGATGACATATTAGACCAAATACTTTCTAGCGTAGTTTGGAACAAATTGCCATAACTGACAGGATTATGAGAACAAGGACGAACTTCGCCAGAATTAGAAATACTAACCGACATTCTTCCGGCCTGACACACTCTTTTAGTAAAAGCATAATTTTTTTCCCAACACCATTCCGGAAAAAAACATTTCGGCATAGGCTCTAGTATGTCCACTTCAAGGCCTAACTTATCAGAACACCATCTCAAATCTTCTAATAAATCTAGGGTTTGCCGAACATTAAGTAATTCTTTACTATCCGGATATTCAACATTTAAACTCGCTGGGGTAGCGGCGAATCTCTTGACGCCTAATTTTTCCATATCAATAGCAGTACTTCTAATAAAATTAAGATTCGTCGGCGTTACCACCATATTTACCATACACGAAATACCAAAGTCTATTAATAACTTTAACTTTGCAGATAGTTTATTATAATCCCCACACCTAGTTATTTGCCTATAGATATTGGGATCACTAGCAGGACAAGAAACAAGCAAACTATTTACATCAAGATTTTTTAGGCTCGTAGCTATCTCTGGCGTAAATAGCAAAAGATTAGTATTAACAGAAACAAACATTCCTGCTTCTTTTGCTTTTTTTACAGCATTAATTGTAACCTCCGGACGTATCAACGGCTCTCCTCCAGTGATTACCAGTGAATAAATTTTAGCAGCTATTAGCCGCTGCACTAATTGATCTATACGTTCATCGTCTAGATCTCTTGATTTCAGCATCTGACCAGTATCAAGACGATAACAGTGCCTACATCTAAGATTACATTTGTCTGTAACCTCTAGCTGCACATGAATTGGTAACTGTAACATTTCCTACCTCCTTTTAATATAAATTTTTAATGATCTAAAACTATTTTAATTAATTTAAAAATTTGGAAAAAGTTTGTTTGTTAAATTTAAAATTATAAATATCATAAAAATTCTTCATAAACTGACGACTATCAAACTGGCCATTAAAGCTTTTTATCAATTTTAGAAATTTCTTTCTGCCATACTTTTTGATAAGAAATTCTACCCAAAATTGTCCAAGCATATAAACATCTTTATCAACGTGATTAAAGTAATCAAAAACATTCAAAAGTTTACTCTCGTAACCATTACCTAGCACCAATTTTTTACCAGAAACATATGAAGCTAGTCCTTCATTCAACCAAACAGGATGATGACTTTTAGTTATCTGCGTATAGCAAGCATGGCAATATTCATGTTTAAGTGTAATCCAAAACTCCTCTTTCTTGTGACTAGATTCCTTAGAATAGACTTCTGGATTAAAAATAAAAATACTATTATTCTTAAAAGCCCCGACAAACCAATGCTCAGTTTTTTTACCCCAAATCAAATCCATCTCTCCCCTGTTGTCCAAAAAAAATATTAATGGCTCTACTATTTTAAATTCAAAAAAATTGTCCAACTCGTTCTTAGTTGATTCCAAAAATTTTGCTAATTTTTTATTAGCCTGAGCTGATTTTATTGTTAAATAATGTTTTTTATTTTTATCTATCATATTTAAAAAAATATCGCCACGAATTTGTTGTTTTCGCGGCGACATGAAGGATTGTCCTACCTTTAATTTGGGCTGTCACAATCACATCCGGAACTTTCACTTCCATCAGAATCACATCCAGTCTCATTTAAATCAAGGTTGGATACAGTTTTGACTTCCATATCATTGAAATTGAAGTTCATAATAACTTCCTATTTTTTGCATTTCTGTTCTGTATTTATGGCCGAAATTATTTTTTAATTTCGCTTAGCAAAATGACCAAAAATTATACAAAATATATTATATTTCAAATTAGAATCATACCTTCACTAAAAACCGCATTTATGTTTTATTCCACAGATATTGTATATTTTATTAATACAGAACCCTCTAGATTTTCCAAAGAACTATTTAACACAAATAAATTTTAATCTATTATATTTAAGATACAAGATTGCTCACATTCTGTCAATTTTTACAAATAAAAAACCCCTCACAATATCGTAAGGGGCTAAATGTATATTAATAAATTTTTATTTCATCAATATCATTTTTTTTGTGCTAGTGAAATTTTCTGTCTGTAATCTATAGACATACATTCCGCTAGCTAATTGACTGGCATTAAATTGAACGTTATAATGACCAGCGGTTTTTTCTTCGTTGACTAGGAGTGCAACTTCCTGGCCAAGAAGGTTAAAAACCTTTAAAGTAACAAATCCTTTTTCCGCTATTGAAAAATTAATAGCAGTAGAAGGGTTGAATGGATTTGGATAATTCTGACTTAATGAAAACTCTGATGGTACGCCATCAATATTTTCAACGTCAGTAATATTTCCAGTTCTAAATTTCCATTCGGCATAAAACACTGAGTCTGTGATAGTGATATTGGCATTAATTAGTGTATCGATGCCTAAATCATCGCTGACTAGACGGAAAGATATAATTTCAGGAAAAATACCATCAAAAAGACTGGCATTGAATCCGCCAGAAATAAATAAGGTATTCTCTCCAATAGTATCAACATACTGCATAAAATCAGTAAGATCTACTACCGGAAAATCAGGAACTGGCTGCTTTACTAATTCCACTCCTTGCCGCCTTGTTTTATTTCTCCAACGATATGACCACAACCACTGCGTATGCTCTAAACCGTTAGCCTTTAAACCGATGTCTAACCTTTCCAAGTTTAAGAAATTATTTAGATGAAAGTCGGCTCTAAGTTTAGGACGATAGCCATCAGGTAACATGGTAAAAGTATAGAAATTATTTGAAAAGTTAGTTAAAGCCAACATCTGATACGTGATCCAGCAATAACCATTATCAAATTTATCAGCTCCCCAGGAATTGATAACTTTGAAAGCGCCCATTCCATCAGGAGTAGCGAGTGTATCATTATATCCAACTATACATAAAGCATGACCTCCTGAAAATGGTAAATGTCCAAAAGATTGATAACTATATATCCAGTTCTCCTGTGCCATAGCACCACCATAACCTTCAGTTAAGGCCATACTCATTACCACTGGTTTATTTTCTGCTAACAAAGCACGTGCCCTGTTAATACCATCATAACCAGGCCAGGAAGTGTCGCCTTGCGGTCTGTGCAAATGATTACCAATAGCGAACCATTCTAAATCTGTCACACGATCACTAACAGCTTCATCTAATATAACGTGATCTGGTAATATCTGCCATTGATCCGGAATATAAGGAAAATCTTCAAGACTAGCACAACCAGCCTCTACGACTGCTAAGGACGCAACAATCATTGCTCCATGATTCTGCACATTTGATAAGTTAAATATGAATGACGGACTGAACTGATTATCCAAGGAATAGCCGAGCTCTTTATTACGGATTTCTCCAATAGCGTAAGCTACAGCAAAACCTGTACAAGTATTACCAGCATATTGATCTCCTACTGGCGGCATGAACTCTGTATAATCTACCACAACCGGTAAATCAGTAACTTTTGCTAATTTACTAGCTTTTTGTAACTGTTTACTGGCTATTAAACCATCATTTACTAATGCCTCTAAAGGCATCAGCTTATACCCATAATTGGGTAAATCTTTTTTTAACTGCCCATAACAAAGAGAGGCGGCTAAAAATAAGAAAAGCGATATAATTACTATCTTTTTCATTACTCTCTCCTAGGATTTATTTATTATTAATATGTTAAATTACTAATTTATACTTCTTATAAACTGTAGATATATTATACTACTTTTTAATAAAAATGTCAATTTTAGTCTATGCGCCGTTCTAGAAAACAAACACAGACTACTTTATTTTTTTATATATGAAGAAGTAAAGAATACTAATTATGGCTATAATTGAGAGCCATTTTCCCGCGCTAGCATCGGCACCGGCGCGATATTCAAGGTTTGTGTCGCTATTAGCAAAGACTAACATCTGCCCGGGAGTCACGGGATATACTTTCTCTTCCTCGGTATTTTGCCAATAAGGAAAGTAACCCAGATTAATTATATATGGGCCATCAGCACTAAAGCTTATTTGTTGCCCGGAGAAATTAGATATAGCGGGCGTACTGGAAGCAAGCTCATTAGACAAAGCATATTTTT
>Ga0210025_1000226_pt1 | contig 81294 bp, 66 predicted proteins | sample CryGeyme20150102_FD_183989 | JGI IMG/M metagenome (GOLD analysis project Ga0210025, IMG submission 183989) | Groundwater microbial communities from Crystal Geyser aquifers in Utah, USA - Crystal Geyser metaG 2015-0102 (SPAdes) (version 2) | ecosystem: Environmental > Aquatic > Deep subsurface >... | reverse complement strand
GTCCAATTGGAGGCATGATAATATTATCATGCCTCCAATTGGACTTGTTCTTGGAAAAGTTGATTTTTCAAATTTATATATAGCGCTTGATGGAAATACCTACCAGTCTCTTGCTGCGCTTGAAGAAGCTGGAGCTCCCGCAATCAAATATGGTCAATTCATTACAGACTCAATCAGTTTTGTAATTTTAGGTTTTATTATTTTTATGATGATTCGCTTTATTGAAAAACTTCATAAAAAAGAAGAAGAAAAACCAGTTGAAAAAGCTGCTATTCCTCAAGATATTGTGCTTCTTACTGAAATCCGTGATGCTCTCAAAAAATAATTTTAATAAAAAACCCTCCAATTGGAGAGTTTTTTATTAATCATACATTTTATCAATTTCTTCTTGAGTTGGACAAAGATTGTCTGGATCCTCTTCTTCTGGAACATCAAATCACGTTTGATTCCCATTTTCATCAAATGTAGGAACAAGAATTGGTTCAAAATCAGAATCTCAACTATAGTTTGATTCTTGGGAATCCTCTATACAAGCTTGGCTCGTACTTCATTCTTCAAATTTAGGTGGAGTTCAATTATCTATGATAGATTGAATTGCATCTTCTGGGTTATATGATGACCCTGATTCTATTCACATATTTTCAAAATTAATACTAAATTTCTTAAGTATTTTCTCATAATTTTTGTACTTATGCAAATTTTGTGGAAAATATACATTTTTGTACACATTATTTGTTCACTTTTTTATTGATTTAGCCCCTATTTTTTGTAATATGTTAAAAAGTATTCCTTTTTCCTTTTGTATACAGAAAATATTCAAATTATGTGGGTAGAAAAATTCCAAAAAATCATCTCTTTTTTCCTGATATTTTTTTTATTGTTTTCTTTTACATTGAGAGTTCCTTTTGAAATTTTTTTCTGACAGAGTGCATTTGCTGGAAATAAAGATTTTTTTAATCTTGTTTCTATTATTGTCGATGAGGAGAGCTATGATGATCTACGATGAACAATCATCCGGTATAGCCGTGATATTCAGTCCCAGCTTGAAAACACAAAAGTTGTTATTCTGCCAACTCCAAGTGATGCGAGCGCTTTAGATATAGCTTCACTCAATGAATCACTTTTTTTTGAGTGATATAAAAGTTTAGAGGATGTTGATTATGAATCTCGCCTTATATGAACTGTGTTAGTTGGGAAAATACCACTTCCTATTGTGTTTGATGATGCTCTTTCTGGAAAGAGTATTTTGCCGTATGTAGATTTTGAAAATAAATCATTTATATTTAATCACGAAAGTGAGAAATATGAAAAAAGTGATTCTCCTGAGAGTGATCTCTGAGCTGAAATATGGCATGGGGTTATTTCGCCAAATACTTGAAACAGTGGTGATGATATTGATGCTATCAGAGATTATTTTGACAAAAATCATGATTATTATACTGGACAAGGAGTATTTAACCAGGATTTTGGGGTTATCGATGGACAAGATACGCTTGAGCCAGATGATTATGAACCTTACGTTTTTTATTATGACCAATTTAGAGAAAATGCAGCACTGCAGTATCAAAGTTATGTTTGATACGAGATGTATCTCCAAAACATCGAAGATATCACCTATAATAGATATTCCAAAGAACTTGCTGAAAAAGTAAAAGACCAAGTCCTCTGAGTTCAAAATGCTGATATTTATGAATTACTCAGACAAGTGGATCCAAGTCTTGATCCATCAAGTTTTGGTGATACAGGACCTGATGAGAATAGCTCATCAGATATATTAACAAGATATATCACTGATAATGCAACAAAAAAATTCTTAGAAATTTTTAACGGCTCAACTCTTGGAGAGATGAGAAAGTATGTCTACAATGCTGGGCGATATAATGATGGCGGAAGTAGAGTTAATATGGATATGCCTCCATTTCTTATTTCAGTGCTTGATCAAGTGAGTAGTGAAGTCATAAAAAATGTAAATACGAGTCTTGAGAATGAAATTACAGACCTCGTTGCCAATGGTCTGTCCCAAAAAATCGCAATTCCAACCAATCGTTCTACAGTAAGTGGTCCAAGTACCTGTTCTACTACCTATACATGATTTTATTATGGAACACAATCAGCAAACATTAACTCCGCAGCCGATTGTAGTATTTACAGAGGAAATACATCAGGGACACTTGTAGAAGCAAATAGAGGATTTAATATTAATAACACGGATGCAGACATAGCTTTGTGTGGTCCAACCATGAGGACAAATTCAGAAGGGGTATATCAAGGATTGGAATGATATTGGTGAGGAAATTCTCCAGCTGGTCTTTCTGCAACATCTGGTGGTACGTATAATGATTTCTATCTTTTAGAATCTACACCAAAAACAGCGATCAGACCAATCTATGATATACTTGGTTCAAATGAAATTGAGGATGAAAATCTTATTCCAAGTCCGCTGAATTGTTTCACTGACGCGAGTCTTATAATGACTTTTGATGAAAGAGCTCAAAATACAGGTTGAGAAGATGGAGATACTATTTGTGTTACGGATATGCGAGCTCCAGTCTGAGGTCAGTCTGCTTTTGGTTGGTCATGTACAACAAATAATGTTGCCGTAGCATCTCCATCTTTTACTGATGCATTTAGTTCAATGACCTCTTGATTTTCGAGTGTTGCTGATTGAGGTATTTGTTACAATACATCATTGAGACTTGATGGGAGTGCGGTAAAAAGTAATACTCAAACATGTACAGGATGAGGGGAAGATGGTTGTAGCTGTGTTTCTATAAATAGACAGAATGACTTTAAGACAATCCCATCTTATATATTACATACTTCACCAACTGATGAAGAATTTGGTGCACAAATTGGTTCTCTTTTCACTCCGTCACTTCCTATAGATAGTGATAGATATATTGATTTTATTGGAGCAAAAGGAGGAAGCGCACCAGATTATGGGTATCAGAGAATAGATTTTCCTCAACTCTTCCGAGTTGAACTTCCTGTCTGACAAGATCTTACGCTTGAAAACGTAGAGCAGCAAACAAAAAGCTATCTTGATACTATTTCAGATCAGATTAACACGGTTATACAAAATTCAAATCCATCTGAGCTTTCATGAACTGCGCAGCAAATTTTTAATCTTCTAAAAACATGAGAGTATCCAAATGCTGATTTTGATTTATATCAGATTCTACAGGATAAACCACTCGAGGTTTTTACGAGTGATAATCAAAGTAAAGAGATTTCATATTATGATACGCTCGTTTTTTCTATTTTTTGGAATAATCTTGATAATGTATCTTCAAAATATAAATTTATTTTTGAAAATTATCTTTCAAATCAATTTGAAGGAAATGAGTATAATTTTCATCTTCCAAAATCAAAAAAGTCATATGAGACTGCCTACTATGCTGCTCCATGAGATGCACAAAATATGTATGTAAAACTTGACCCAGAAAGAAAAGGTAATCATCCATATGCAGATATACTCTCTGCAAACCTCGCGCTCAATACGACTCTCTCAGCTGCAAATATCGAAGACCCATCGTACGAAGAGCCTACTTTTGAATGTGCTCCACCAGATGGGGTAAATATTTTTCAATGGATTCCAGCGGTTATATGCTGGCTCAAGAATATGCTTCCTCCAACTATTAAAATCACAGATGGAAGCTGTTGAGTGACTCCATATACAGAAGAGCAATTAGAAGAAATAGCGGAATGTTCGGTTGATGAAAATGCAAATGGAATTATTGATTGTCTTGAGGATAAACTGGTAAATGGAAGTTTACTGCTCTATAGCGATCAAGGAAGATATTATTATCATACTCCTTGAATGCTAACGACTGAAATATATGATAATGATGATGAAATTGCCTTTTTTGATAATAATAGTTATATAGAGCATGAGCTTATTAGGCTCGAAATTCCAGATGACTCTGAGGTAGAATTTACGCAGAGCAATACAAGACTCATTTATGATAGAGATGAAAAAAATTCTCCTGAGGATTATGAAAATGCTCAGCGTTATATTTCGTTTAATTCTTCTGCTCCAAGGGCATTTAGAGGGAAGGCAAATACCTACTTTTATGGAAGAGGCCAAGATACAAACGCATATTTTTCTTCAACTCTTACCATCGATGATGCGCAGGGAAATAGGATTGTAGATTTACAGAGTGATACTCTCAGAGTAGAAGTCAGAGGTGATAGAATGCTGATTTGAAGTTATAAGGTTGAGAACTCGAATTGAGAATACTTTGCTTGAAGCGATGTGAGAGTTTCAAATAGAGACAATTTATGTATTGCTGACGCTAATAATGGAGTGCTTGATGAACTTGCTGATGAAGCATATTCTGTTTCAGATGCGCCAGAAAAACTTCTCCTCTCTATTCAAAATGTATCTCAAAATGGAAATACTCTTTCACTATGATATCCTCTAAATATAACATTGCTCAGAGAAGGTGAGGTAGTCTATGAGGAAATGAATGTGTCACAAAATGATCTCGCAAATACCAGAGGTATTTTCTCAGCGCAGCAGTCATGAATGTATGAACTCTACGTTACAGATGTAAATGGATTTAGATCATATAAGAGAATAGATGTTTTTCCTGATAGAGCAGAAAGCTTGCAGGTAATGCTTGGATCAAATATTCTTGAATCTGGCTCAAATATATCTACCCATTTTGTAAGTATATTCGATAGATTTCAAAATATAGCTTCAAGCGAAATGTATGTGCTTGATATTGAGATTCAGTGAGATGGAGTTGTTTTTGCCGAAAATAATGCAAAAAATATAAGTTATACACTTGCTGAGTGATATAAGGCTTTTAGAATGAAAACGACAAATGATACTGGAAATGTTTCGCTGAGCTATACGCTTCGGGATTTATGATGAAATCTTGTAACACAGACACAAAATACTCTCCGTATCGTAGATGATATCAGAGTCAATATAGAGAGAATTTGAGATGCCCCAAAAGTATGAGGATGAGAGTATACTTATAGACTGAGATTTACTGACACTGCAGGAAATACATATACATCTCTCAATTCGAGAGCGTATATGAATATAGAAAAACTTTATTGAGTTGCTCCTGCAAGTTACACTGAAATAGTAAATGGTACTGCAGAGATTTCTTTTAAAACGAAAACTCTTGCAGCAGAAGATATATTTTTAGAATTTCAACTTGAGGGTGGAAACGAAATCTATAAACAATATATAGATATACTTCCAGAAGATGCTATAAAAATAGACCTGAATCTCTCAAAATCTAAAATAGAAGCTGCTCCTGAAGCTTCAACGCTTCTTCAAGCAACTCTGAAAGATAGATATAATAATGATGTCTTTAATAATTCCAGTAGTGTTCTTACTCTTGAGCTTGCTGATGGAAGTAATGAAATTCTCAGACTCTCTGACACATCAAAAACGGTCTCTCGAGGAAAAGCGCAATTTGAAATCTCAGGGACTGATATACCATGAACTGGGTATTTTAAAGTGTCTGCTACTCCTGATCTTTCACTCACAAGCTTTGAAATAGTATGACAAACTCCATTTGATAGCTCTGATCTTACGATTCCTACTATGAAAAATGCTGAGGGGAAGCTAACTGATACGGGAAAGCAGTTTTATAGAGCCTATAGTGATGAAACTTTTGTAAGTGTTTTTCTTTCTGAAGAAAGTCTCGTGAGCAGCGATGCGTATGCAGAGCTTTCATGAGTATTGAAGCAGCGAGTTGTAGAATTTTGGAGAGAAACAAATTCACTTACCGTTTCAGGACTTTCGCAGAATGCTGGAAGTATTGAGACTTTCTTCTTCTGGGATAAGGAAGATATAGACGGGAATGCATATAATGCATATTATAGTGTTTTATTATGAGCTGAATATGGAGACATTAGCAAGGAAAATTATCTTGCTGGGTCTATGCTTTTTGATAGAAATAATTCATCACTTGCGGTGACAAGCCTTTTGAACAATCCTTATAGTTATTCTGACTCATTATCTCTTGAGAGAAATGGAAATATACGTGTAGAAAATACAAGAGATTTGACGCAAGACATTAATCTACGAACCGATATTGATTCAGATTGAAGAGTATTTGTCGATGTATATAATAATGCTTTGGAAACATATATTGGGAGAATTTTTTATAATCTCAGTTCAGATGAAGATATTACTGTTAATTTTATTGATGAGAGCTACTGATATAATGAAAACTCTTGAATTTTTAGAATAGAAAATGAAATTGGACAAAGTGTGTTTGAGGTGACTTCTGAGTGAAAAATGAAGAGAAAACAAGGAAGTTATATAGAAATCTCACCCCAGAACTCAAATGATCTTCGATTTACTTTGTATCACAATGCTCGCCCAATAGCAGATATTATTATTGACCAGTCATTTGATATTAATATTACTCGTGATTCTGGTCTTCTTGAGAATAAGCTAGAACTTCTGGATGACACGATGATTTTTTATATCGCTTCAAATAGTTACTCAAGTAGAGAAGTATTTGATTCAAGTTGAGAAACATATACAAAACTCTATTATCATGATCCATTTGCTGTGAAATATAGACTGGATAAACTTCACAGTGATAATGAGCTTGGACTCGAAGCAAGTTATGATGAAGCAGGGATTGGTTGGCAAGACCCTAATATGATGCTATTATCATTTTCATCGAGAGAATCTGTAGGAGATGCAAGTCAAAATTTTCAAAGTTTTTCATTGATAAATTTATGAGATCCGACTATTTCATTGAAACCTGTACGTGATTATTTTCCATGAACGAATGATGAAAAGTCATTTGATTCTACACTGTGAGAAATTATTTCTGATGAGGAGTGACTCGTGAGTTATCAAGTATTTGATTATAATGATGATGACGTGAAAGATATCCTAACACTCTTTAAAGATGGATATGCATGACTTTATGAGTGAGCGGATATAGAATGATGATTTATAAGACAAAGAGATCTTGTTTTTGCGGATGATGGAGGTTCTCCAAAATTAATAAAAACTGGTGACTTCACAGGAGATTGATATGGTGATATATTTTTCGTGAGTGAAAAAGGACAACCAGAACTCTTTAATAATAATACAAAAGACTTCTATAGGCTGGATATTTCAGAGCAATTATCCCTCAGTGGTGCAATTATTCAGGCTGAAGTATTTGATATGGATAGTGATGGCAAAGATGATATTGTCACACTAGATGATGCAGGAGAGATTCATATTTTTTATGGAGGAGGAAATACTTCAAACCCAAGTTTTACAAAGAAATTTGTGGGTGATGGATATACGATTGAAATTGTCGAAGAATCTCAAAGTTACGGAGGAGCTATATATTATGATGGTATGACGCAAATAGATCCAAATAATAGAGATCAGCTTTTTGATATTACCCAAGAATACTTGCAGCAGATGAATCAGGCCATCGAAAATGGTGATGAAGATGCTATTCCAAATCCTGAATTTATAAATGATGGACTCGTGCAATCACTCGTATACGTGGAAGTTCCATATGTTCCAACGGATTTTGAACTTCCTGAGATAAATCAAGAGTCTGTAAATGAAGCTTTTTCTGAGCAAGTATCTTCACTGTGAGAGAATGCTCAGAGTCAATGAGTATGAGAAACTACAAGTGAACTTTCAAGTTTTCTTTCAAACTATGATCAGTACATACAATATAGCGGCTATCAGAATACTCGTAATGACACGAGTTACTTTCTCAGAAGTCAGTATGCAGATACAGCAGGAATAGAGGTATCAAAGATTTTTATTGATGATACTCCACCAAAACTTCAAACAGGAGATACGGTATATTATGATATTGCTATAAAAAATACGAGTTCTGAAATAAAAGAAAATGTTGCGTATGTAGATTATATTCCAAAATATTTTACTTTTGCTTCAGATGAATATACAATTTCAGGAATAGAAGATCCCATTCCTCGAAAACAAGGTGTGTGAAATTTTAATATACTATTAGATGGAATTTATCTTAATCCAGGAGAAGAAATTACGGTTCGATATGAACTTATAACGCAGCCACTCACTTATGGTCATATGCAAGTAGGACTGTATGAGTCAGGAGAAGTTGGGGATGATATATATGGTGATATTATCCTGAAAGAAGATGAAAAAAACTGTGGTTTAGAGGCTAAAATATTTAGATCTACTGATGTAAGAAGTTATGTAGAATGAATGACAGTCCCTGTTTGTGATGAGTCAAAAATAGAGATTTGAAATACATTTCCTGAGCTCACAGATGAGGATGGGAATGGAGTCCCTGACTATCTTGATGATCTCCTTACACAGGATAGTGAGGGATATACGGTTCCTACAAATGACAATGCTGCCGTTCAAGAATACTCACAGGATGCCCTAGAAGATATGTCAGTAGATACTGATGGTGATGGAGTGCCAGATAGTGATGATAGAATGGATAATACTGACAGTGCGACTGATTTTATGTGAGCGCTTGATCAAATTAATGCTGCAGTAGATGATATCGCAGCAGAAATTGATACCCTCATTGAGTGATTTTCTTGCTGATTTGGAGGTTGAAGCTGTTTTGCAAATCCACTTAACTGGGCCCCACTTGCTCCTGGAAATGATCCTACGCTGTTTTGAATGCCAATCTGAGACGGTCTTCGTGTAGGAGAAGGTATGCCAGTATTTTCTGCGTTGACGTGAAGACAAACTTCATGTGGTACAAGTCCATGTTGTCTCCCATCAGTCTTCCCAAGAAATAGTGCAACATTTATACCAGGTCCATTTTGTGGTCCTCCAGGCGCTGGATGATCGAGATGAGTCACCTCTCCAACAAACTTCGTACGAATGTTTGTAACTCCTACTCTGACATGAGGTGCGGGAATTGCGGTATGTTTTTGAGCGCCAGCTCTTGCAAATGGAAACATTCCTCCTATGTGAGCGAGTCCAGTTGTTCCAGGTTGAAATTGTATAGTTGCAGCGATGCCACTAGCTGGGTGTGAATGAGGTGAGGGAGATCCATCATGACTTTGATATCCAATTATTTGAGATTTCTGAGTGATTCATGCAAACTGTGATGGAAATATCTGACAAGATCTTGTTACGCCTCAAGAACTATCAAATGATTTTATTGAAGATTATTTTGTATATCTAGAAACTGGCGTGATGCCAGCAGGTATGTATGACCATTATGTATCAAGTTTTGAATACTATGATGATTACGCTGCGCAAAATTTTACATTCCCATCTGAGCCACTTATAAATATCGGTGGAGGAACAGGTCTTATGTCTACGAGTGTAGATCTTGACCTCTCTGCTCTAGGAACAGGAAATCTTTGAGATGTAGTACAAATTCAGAATAAACGTATTGGTTGATTCCCTAATTTCCTTATGGATTGGGTAGAAAATCAACTTGATGAGGTAACCAGTAAACTCACAAATCTTCCAAAGATTTATGTGATACTTCCAGATTTTGGATGAATTTTTGATGGATGATTTTGAGACTTTGGAACATGACTCCAAGAGCGTTTTAATGCGGGGAGTAGTGAGAGACAAGAAAATAGAACAGAGCAAGTAAATCAACAGCAAGCACTCAGAGAGGCACGTAGCTCACTTGATTGTAGCGGAAGTGATGCACTCGAATGTTCTCGCTTGAATCTACAAATTGCAGCGCAATGAGGAGAAAATCTTGTGACAAATACCAATGAAAGACTTTCGTGAATTAAAGAAGTATATGAATTTATTTGAAATATTCCTCTCGTTACTATAGAAACACAGACTATTGCAGTAAATGTACCATGGATAGACCAATCTGAGCTTGGAAGATTTATTGCTGATTGGGAATTTACCGCAGAGCAGTGGAAAAATGAACTTGAATCTAAATCACGATCATGGAGTATGGGAGCTACTTGTAGTTGAACCCCAGAAGAAATCGAAAACTGTCAGGAGCAGAATGATATTCGTCAAAATGCATATCTAGAAGCCTCTAGCTTTATTTCTTCACTTGAGAGAAATATTGAAGTCCTTGAAGAATACAAACGTTTTCCAGAGAAATTATCAAAGCTTATAAATATCAAGGAAGTATGGCTTGAACAAATTCTTTGTAATATTGATGCTATATCCAAACTCATGGGAGAATGGATTAATACCAATGGTGAAAGATTTAAGGCTTGGGTAGAGCTCTATATGCTTATAAAAGCAATACTCAAATCATGGCAATTATTCATTGATGTGTTTAATGATTACGATGCAGAATGTCACGAATGTAAAAATGAGAGACAGGATCTTAATACTTTTGTATTTAGACTTATATCTGCAGTCATACCTTCTCCACCAATTATTGAGTTCCCAAAATGGCCAGATATTATTCTCGACTTCCATAATATTAGAGCTGGAATAACAATTGATATGCCAGAATTTGATATGAACATGCGTCCAATTGTCCTTCCTACACTCCCAGATTTAACTCTTCCAGATGTACCATCTGCAAGCTTTAATCTTCCTGAGCTTCCAGTTCTTCCTATGTTTGAACTCCCAGAACTTCCTATGCTTCCAAGTCTTCCGACAGTAGAGCTTCCAGATCTTCCACCACCACCAAAAATACCAAAACTTTTTGGTCCAATTGAAGCGGTTCTCAATATCTGAAAACTTGTAACCAAAGCAATGTGTATTTTGAAGCAGTCACCATTTGTACCTGAGTGGAGAGCTGGAGATCAAATAGCATTTTTGACAGAAAGAAATGGATATCTCCCAACAGATTTTATTGATATTCAAATGCCTGCATTCTCATATTCTGCTATTTCAGCGATAAAGGTTACAACATATGTAAACCTTGAGTTTGAAACAGAATTTATTGTTGAAGCGGTAAGAGCTATCACTGCTCCAATAGATAAAGTGACAAACAACATAGTAAATATGTTTGACTTGCAAATATCTGATTTAGATTTTTCTAGCACTGTTCCTACAAGTATAGATACCAATATTGAATTAGATGGAAGTACAGAAACTGATATTTCTCTTGCTCCACTTGATGAGAATCCTGAATGAATTTATATGATTGCTGGAATGATGGCATCAAGTATGCTTGGATTCCTTGAAAAACTTGCGAGAGATGAGTGAGAAATGATGGAAGGGAAAGAGTTTATTACATATATGAATACTCAGCTCTCAAATCCAGAATTTACTGCGGATGTGAAAACACAAGAACTTCGAAATCTTTGGTCTGAAATGCAGCAAATATCGTATTCAAAAGAAGATGAATTTATTGCTGATTTAGCTTCTCACAATAAAAATAAATTTGATACACTCAAAAATATTATCTCAACAGAGATAGACTACACACAAAAAGTTCAACAAAATCTTGAAAACTCATCTACTTTTGAAGAATTCATACAGGTAGATGCTCTCTCTGATATGAGAATAGAAGAGTACAATACACTTCTTGAGGGATATAATATTTCTACGCTTGAAGCAGCTACTGCTCTTCTTAATTGAGAAAGTGAAGAGGCAAAAGCATTTCAAGAAGATTTAGACAGAGAAGCAAAGAACCTTATAAAAGAAGTTGGAACATGATTTACATCTTATAGAAATAATCTTCTTGCAGCAGAAAGCTCAACATCATCAAGTGCTGGCTGAAGTTGTATTGGAACTGGAACATTTGAGTATAATTACGAAGGAATCTACGTGCTAGAAGATGGTAAAAACTATAAACTCTTTGACTATACTGAGATTCTTGAAGGTGATGAAATTCCTACTATTACAGATTTAGACAATGATGGTGATGAAGATGTACTCTATTTAGCAGCTTGAAAATTGTTCTTTAAAGAAAATAGAAAACAAGAAAAGGAGAAAACTCATGTCACATGAGTACCAGTAATTCTCAAAAGTGGTGATAATAAATTTTATAACGGCGACATATATTATGAAGCTGTAAACTGATTTACGCAGTGAGCTGTGAGTGATGGGGCAATGAATATTGAATTTTCTCGTCCTACAGACCCATCTCTTCGAAATTTTAGATTAGAATATAATACTATTGTAGATAGATACTTAGATGATACAGACTCATTTGTCCCAAGAAATATTCAGACGCATATTGTGGATGCAATTGCTATGCCAGAAAAACGACCTGTTATAGAAGAAAACGGAGAATATATTCGTAAGTCACATCTTGCTACATTGAAATATACTGGAGCCATAAGAGATATTAGACTTACAAATGAAAAACTCCTCTCTGTAAAAAATGAACTTGCAGAAAATAGACAGGTAAATCTCACTTCTGGTACATCTATATATGCTGGTGATCGAGATTTTGAGATAAGCTATCTGTATTCTGGAAGTGATGAAGTAAAAACACTACGAGTTGAGAAATATACTCAGTTAGAATTTAAACGTCCTGCTCAAATTATTTCTATCAGAGAGGATGCATATATTTCTTTATGAATATTGGAAGATATAGAGGATACTGATATTATTGATTACATATGAAAACCTCTCTTACCAGGCGCTGAAATTGTATATACATGAAATAGACTGAGTCTGGATGAGTCATCTCATATAGATATTTGATACTATGATGGAAGTGATAATTTTATCGATTTTAGAGAAGTAAGTTCTTATACTCTCTATGATTTATGAGAAAGACTTTCTGATGATATGAGAATAAGAATCCTCACAGAAAATGATTTTTATTATGGACGAATTACTCCATTTAAGGAAAATAATTTTGGAACGCTCTCACGTCAAATTCTTCTCTCTCCACAAGTATATAGTGATAGTTTTGCTCCACAGATTTGACTCAATCAAAAGATTAGAATTCCAGTATATCAAGAGCAGAGAATTGATTTGACCTCATACATTTATGAAGATGGAGGACTTTCAGGAATCACAGATGTACGAATAGATTTTGATTTATGAGATGATAGTGATGGAGACGGTAATTCACGAAATGATGCTGACAGTGATAATATCAGTATAAATAGAACTCCAGCATCAGTGAGTATTGATTTTGGACCATACGATGAAATTTTTGAAAGAAATATTATTATAGCAATTGAGGATGACAACGGAAATGTTGGAGAGAAAGAAATCGGCTTTGAAGTATATCCACCAGATCCAAGTATTGAAGACATACGAGATAATACTATATCAGGAGCGATAGATGAGACACTGCTTGATGAACCTGTGAGACTTTATAGATATAGAGGTGGATTGATACAAAAACTGCAATCTGAAGATGGAAATGATGTAGTTCAAACTGATTCTGTGTGAAACTATAGCTTTACGACCGTTCAAACTGCATCTGGTCTAACGCTTTCATACTCTGGCTCAACAATAGCTGAAATTGATGAATATTCAGGACAGATACAATTACAAGATATACTCAGTTCTGTTCGTGTGTTACCATCCAATACGCCTGAAAATAATTCTATTTTCCCAGAAATACAAATCCTCAGATCCTGAATTCCTATATTCTCTCAGTATCTGATGATGCCACAGTGAGAGCCAAAGCAAGTGACGAGCTTTAATGATATAACAGATCAAGGAATATATATCAGAATATTGAATCAATCAAGCTTTAATTCGTATAGAATTCCTCTCTGAGCTCCTTATAATCCAGGAAGTCTCGTAGTGTACCGATGAGATGATAGTGAGAAAAGAAGTATTATGACTATTTTCCAAGATGGAAGAATTGATATAAATCGAGCCGCATATGAGCTCATATATAGAAACAGAGATAATAATGTCACTCTGGTACTGAGAAATAGATCTACCCTTGAGGAAGTCGCGCAGGTACTATATGAAATAGAGGCAAGTTATGTTTTAGATTAATAATTTTAATATGAATAAAAATCAATATGCTTTTACTTTAGTAGAGCTAATTGTTGTAATTACAATAGTTGGAATTCTTTCTACTGTTTGATTTGTAAGTTACTCAGGTTATTTGTCAGGAGCAAGAGATTCAAATAGATTTTCACAGCTTACAAAACTCTCAGACTCGCTTCAAACATATGCTGCAACTAAATCCTTACCTCTTCCTGATGACTATATAGAAATTACAGCAAGTGGGGCTAGCAATGTAATTGCATATCAATGATATGTATGAGTTGATGTACTTGAAACTATAGATTATACCAACGGGGGAAAGGATCCTAAGGATGATTCATATTTCACCTACTACCTAACTAAAGATAGGAAATCACTTCAACTTCTTGCCTTTATGGAAGACACAGTAGCATGAAATATTCTTCAAGAAGGAAAACAATTATTTGCAGAAAACTATGTGGAAAGATTTCCAAAAGTATATGGTCAAAAGCTGTGAATATTGATTTCATGAGCAGAAAATACAATGAATACTCCAGCTCAAGAGATATCATCAAACACAGTATCATGATATTTAGATATAGCAAATGCACCTCAATTGTATTCAGCATTATATGATAATGATGGAGATATATTGAGAGCGAGTTGATATGCTCTGTATGGATTAAATGCTACGCGAATGTGAGAAAAGGCACCAAGCGAATGTCCTGAATGATTTATATGAGTTCCTTGAAATCCAGAATTTAATACTGAGGAATGATTCTGTGTAGCTAAATATGAGATGACACATCAGGATTCAGACACTGCAAATTCTATTTGAGGATGAACAGATTATAACAGTCATTCTTATGTTCCTTGAAAAGAAGTTGTTTCAATTGCTTGAAAATATCCAATTGCTGATATAGATCCTAAAGAGGCAGTAGATGCATGCAATCAAATGTGAAAATGATATCATCTCATTACAAATAATGAATGGATGACTATAGCAAGAAATATCGAAGCTAATAGTAAAAATTGGTCTACCTGAAAGATTGGTGAATGATATATTTATAATGGAGTTTCAGGTACATCATTAGGATGTAACATAACTTGATGAAACAACGAGCCTAGATCATTTGGCACAAAGACAGGAGCATGAAATTCTATATGCAATCCTCTCCGACAACTTCATTTAAGTAATGGTCAAATAATCTGGGATTTCGCAGGAAACATCTGGGAATTCGTAAATAAAGCAAATACGTTAGATTGAAGTTGATACAATTTAGGCCAGACTTCTGTGGGTGGTACTTCAATTCCTGGAGGTTGGGATGATAACGGTATATATGATGAGTGAGATATGGAAAAATATGGTTCAGCCTTATTTCTCGGTGATGCAAATGGTGCATGAAGTGTTTATCAGTGAGGTGGTATTAATAACAATGTTATTATTAGATGAGATAATGCTTTATCAGGTGAGAACCCATGAATATATTCTATATGGCTTTGAAATACAGGATTCACTAATCAAAAATATATAGGATTTCGATGTACATATAAATAATAAAAGAGCTCCCAATTTGGGAGCTCTTTTATTATTTATATTTCTCTAAGAGATACAGCATTAGTAGATTGTTTTTTCTCAAGTTTCTCCATTAATTTCATACTCATCATAGTAGTATATGTTGTTGTAACCATCAAAGTAATATTCATCTGTATCTTTATCACAATAGTTTTCACCAGTTGTAGCAGTATAATCATAACAGTACTCAGTATAGGTATCATAATAATTATAACAGATGCTTTCACCATTTTCATAGATATAACAACTTTGCTCATATTCTGGAAAGGTATTCTCTTCTATTGTATAATCAGAGTAATCATCTTCAAAATAACTATCGTCATAATTACTCCCAGTGAGAGGATAAAAGTCAATTTCATTTTCTTCTAAAAATTCCCAAAGATCTTTTGTTTTTTCTGGTACTGAGATATGAGTATTTTTTACTTCTTTCATAGTTCCTATATTTTCCATGAAAAAGGAAACTATAATATTTTCTACTCATCCTTCTAGAGAAAATTCTAACTGTACATCATTTCGATTATTTCTCATGTTATAATTTCCAGAAGTAGAGAAGTTATATTCCTCAATTTCACCAGTAAAATAATCTTCGCTGTCAAAGCTACAGCTTCATTTGATATCTCAGTAGCTCGCTTTAAGAATTCAAGTAACTTCACAGCTTCCTGAGAAGTATCAGAAATCTAATGTGCTTTGAATATCTAATTTTCACTTATTATATGTTACAGTGGTATTTGAAGTTTCATTGTTTACATCCCAATAGTCATAGCTTTTTAATACGATATCAGCTTTTTCAATTGAGTTATTATTTCAAAGTATAAATGAACTTGTAAAATACAGAGTATTCTCTAATTTCATATTCAACTGCATATTTTCTTCAGGTATGTACCTAAAGTCTATAGCATTTACTTCTGAATTATTTGGTTCATATATGTTCCCAATAAAAGATATGAGTCCATAATTTGAGTATTTTGCCTCGATATATCCCTCTACTTCATTATTGGTCATTTCAAGTCTCAGATTTTTGTTGTCTCATGGGGTAAGAAGAAGAGTAAATCATCCTGTAGAGAAATCCTTGAGCATTTTTTTATATTGAGAGTCGCTACAACTTGATGGAGAAAATGGATCAAATATAGCAAGAGTTTGTTTTATAAGAGAGCAAAATTCTTTCGTTGGTCTTATGAGATAGCTATCGCTTTTCATAGCGTATGCTTCAAAAAGTTTTTTCTCAGTTGTAGTATCGATTATTTCGCTCAAATCTTTCTGAGAGCTGAGTCAAGTAATGAAGTCACTTATATACTGAGAGCTGAGATCTTGATATTCTAGGAAAATATCATCTTTTCAAAGTTTTTTGAGTGCATCTACGAGTTTTGTAGCTTCTTCACTTAATTCTTCCGAAAGATTTATTTCTATATCATTCGTTTTAATATAAAAGGTTCCATCTTTTGAAATTAAGTGGATATCTCATGAGCTGCTTCATGAGAGTTCTTCACCAAAAGCATTCATACTATAACTTCAAGAGAGATTTCCTTCTATAGCCGAGTCTAGTCCCATGCTTTTTGCTCTATAGTCATCTAAAGAAAGATCAAGATTATAGGCGAAATCTTTAGATAAAAGTGCTGAGATATTCATTGAAAAGTCTCAATTTTGTTCATAACCACTCTCTAAGCTGAGTGAATCTAAAAATATTTCAGAAAAATCTTTTATTTCACTGCCAATCATATTTTGGAGTACTTCTATTTCTTTGTCTGACTCATTTATTTGTTCTACACTGAGGTCTATCTCAAGTATTGCAGTATCAACTTCATCTTGCGCGTTTTCTGGTAGGCTCGATCGAGAAAGAAGCTCCGCCTGTGAAACTACCCAAATAAATGAAAGAAAATCCTCTAAGTCTTGTGATATATCTTCTCGTAGTGCATTTTGTACTCTTGTTTGAATATCGCTGAGTTTTTCAGAGCTGAGTGTAGGAATTATTGCTTCCAACTCAGAATTATATTTTTTTCCATACTCTGTTTGGGCTGCATTGATTTTAGCCTGCAAATATCCGCTTGTTTCATACGAATAATCTCAGGAAGCAAAAACACTGTTTCATGCAAGCAGGCATAAGAGAATAACACCTGCACATATTTTTTGTATCATAGAAAAGTAATTAGATAATATACAGTGAAAGTATATTATTTTTTTACTTCATACAAAATTACTTTTTGTCACTGAGTATTTGTGAACTCTTTTTTACGTGAAAAACCTTCTGGAGTATTTTCGAGATACTGAGATAATGCTGGTCTATAGGTGAGAAAATCCATGCTATCTACCACAAGATAATCTATATTGTTATATAACGCATATTCGTGAATATTTTCAATTTCATCTGTATAGGGAGTAATATATCTTGTTTTGCTTCATGAGTAGTAGGTCACTATTGGAAATCTTTCTAAAATTCGAAGTGATTCTGGATACTCAGAGTTTTCATGGAGCCATGTTCAGGCATCTTGTTTTAAGCTATAGTATTCGTCTTTTTGTTTTTCTGTATTTACGTAGACGAGAGCCGACAGTAAAAATACTCAGATAATATTTAAGACGAAAAATCATTGTATATATCTATGGTATTTTATAGTAATGTGCGAGAGTCCATAACAGTAAAACACAAGAAGAAGAGGAAGAAAAATCAAAAAATATCGATTCAGCGTAAAAAAGAGCGTAAAAAATACGCAAGCTGGTAGGAGATAGCTGAGCGTTACTCCGAATAATATTTTCTGATGTACCAATACTTTCCAAGTTCCATACAGCAGCAGTAAGAGTGGTAGAATAGACCAGATGAGAAATACAATATTATTTCAAAATCTACTATCCTGCGAGCTATAGAGTCATGGAGATTTTCATAAAAATATTTCAGGTATATTTCGCGTCCATAACTTTCCTTGGTTTATAGAGACTCTTTGTATGAATCATCAAACATCTTGCGTGATATATTCACTCAGACTTCAGTCTATCCTCGGTTTGTCATAGGGCATTCCTCCAGCAAATCATGCTATGAGATGATGATTGTCTAGCGTGAGCTCTGCAACAGCTTGCTCAAAGCCAGCATCATCCATCTTGTCTTGTCCTCTGAGCTCTGCTTGGCGAAGATTAGAGGCTCATTTATTTGTGAGTCCCCATTCTCCCGTGAGTCAGTGAAGAAAGAAAAGATATGGAGATATAAATATAAAAAAACTCAGAAAAAATACACTTCACATAATAAAAAAATACTTGAGTGAAATTCTTCTCTGAGCGAGAAGTGCTAGAGAGACCAATCATATAGATCAAATATAAATAAATGCTTCAGCTCGCGTCAGATACATGAGCGCTATAATAATTCAGAGAAGAGATATATTTTTTGCTTGGGATTTGAAAAGTACTTTTTGATTCGCCTCTTTGTAATATGCTTCTATTACTTCAAGAGTTTTGAGAATGAGCCATAAAAAGAGAGGAATATATATATTTTCACTCAGTACATGAATATTAAAGTGGAGAAATGTTGGTGAGAGAAAAAAGAGTACAACGGTGAAGTGTGAAAAAAAATTACTGAGATATTTTCTTGCAAGTTTCCAAATTAGCAGTCATGAAATATTCAGTAAAATAAGATTTACTATTTTTGCTGCGAGGAAATCATTTTCAATAAATGCATTAAAAAATGCTATCGGGACACTGTAGAGAAATCCAAACCATCCATTTCAGAGTCACTGCTCAGAAAAATCCTTGAGATAATGAGCCATCTGTAAATACGCAAAGCTATCTGCCACTTTTAGTACCTCATTAAGTGGAAGAAATGCTATATGAAAGAGGGTTCATAGCAGGCAGATAATTCAGAGTATGAGAGCGTTTTTATTTTGCATGTTTTTCTTGAGCCATACTTTCAGCCAGTACCAGTCCTATGAAGAAAAAGAGAATATAACTTGTTGCTGCTTCTTCAAATGCGTGTGTAAAGAGTGCCATAAAACAGAGTGCAAAGTAGGCGGTTGCTATCCCAACTGAGAGATAATCTCGATGTTTTTTAATACGAGCAATAAGTCTATATCCAATAAATATAATCAATGTTATGAAGATAGAAACTCATACAATTCATTGCTCAAGAGCGATTTGAACATACCAATTTTCAGGAAGGAATCTATGTACAGACAGTACTGATGCTGCAGCTATTTGCCAGTTTCCTGCTGACTCTATTGAATTTCCAATTTGACTTGCAGGTCCTGCAATTCATAAACCATATCAAAATGGATTATAGAAAAACATTTCCATAGAAGTTTTGAGATTATCAAGTCTATTGATTATTGCTCACAGATGGAGGAATAGTTCCCATTTTACGAGTGCTACAATAGCAATAGGAGTAAAGAATATTCCAGCGAGAATTCCATAAAATTTTCTCGTTATCTGCTTTTTATAGATATATTTATAGGTTAAGAGCATAAACATACACGCTGCAAAAACTACTCAGAGCATAGATGTTTTTGAGTATGAGAAAAATATTGCTGGGAGTAAGAGTATCATGAATCCAGCTATCATCATATAACGTTGTTTTTTTACAAATCGAGTTGATGAGAGTATCCATCCCATGAAAAGCGTCCCAACAATAGTGAGGAAAACAGACATTCGAATCGGTCCCCCAAAAGTAGCTTGGAATCTTGCGTGTCATCCTTCTACATTTTGTGCAAAACTAATACAGGCATTTGCTGTGTAGGTTGAGACCTCACTTGAATATCAGAAAAGATGAACAGTACTTTCAATATTTCCAAATAAAAACCAAGGAAGGAAGACAATAAGGATTCCAAAGGTTGAAAGAAAAAGAGTCTTGAGAAAAAATCTGATTTCTCCTATCAATCAGCAATAGAGACCTATTATCATAGCAAAAAGGAAAAATACATCATAGCGAAATCCTAGAACACTGGCAGTCTTTATTTCAAAAAATGGAAAAAAGATATATATCGCACTACAGATGATAAATGCGGTTGTGAGTCAAAGAAGCGTATTTTTATGAAATAATTTTTTCAGTGACCAGTCATTTTTTGCGTACTGCACAAAAAATAAATACAGACAGACAAAAAGAATAACAAGTTCTTTCCAGAATCGTAGGAGGTTTGTGTCTATCCCGTATTTACACTTAAAAACCGTTATAATAAAGGCGTGAAGTGGCAGGAGAAATATAAGAACTCAGAGGATATTTTTCATGGTGGTGTATATAGTTATATTTCTCTGAATATACGAAAACTATGAAAAAAGTCAAAAACCTTATTGTGAATCTTGCACATAATCTAAAATCCTTTTTTGAAACAGTGATTCATCATACTGCTTTGCTCTTTTTTTGCACTTTTCAGCTGTATATTTTCATTCGATATTATGAGCATGAAAGGCTTTGAATTGATGTATAAAATCACTTCATTCACTTTCATAAAAAAAGTCTCAGGTTTCTCACTCTAACACCGTTTCGGTAAGTCCTCATTTTTTGAGGGCAAAGACAGGTTTTCCAGCTGCCATAATTTCTATGGGGACAATACCAAAATCTTCTTCTCCAGGAAAAATAAGTCACTGTGAGTTTTGTACGAGCGTGACAAGATCGTCTCAGAATTGTGCTCCCACAAAAAAAATATTTTTTGATGCTCCTGCGAGCTTTTCTAAATGTTCTTTGTATTCTCCTTTTCAGATAATAACAAGATTTGTCTCTGGAAGGTGTTTAAAATTATTTATGGCAACATCTAGTCTTTTAAATTCTGTGAGCGCTGAGAGGATAATATAATAGTTTTTCTGGGAAATAATTTTTTGAAAATCTTTTCAAAAAACTCAGCTTCTGTTTCACTCAGATTCAGACAGTTTTTCAAAAATTTGTCACAAAATAATTTCTTTATCTCTGTGAGAGATGTTCTTTGCAAATCTCTGAGTTTCAATTGGAGGATAGAGAATATCTGATTCTCGGCGAAAATATTTCCAAATACGTTTTTGTGTTGTCGCACTATTGGCTAAAAGTATGTCATTATTTTGAGCTGCACGGTTATCCCATGCTCGAAGCTGTAAAAGCAGTTTTCCAAATAAAAATCATTTGATTCATGCATTCATTCCAATTTCTTTTCGGTATTCGTGTGTCCAGTCCCAGAGATATCTTGCTGGAGCATGATAGTAAATGATTGTTTTTGTATTTTTTTGCGTTTTGAGTCCATGAGCAAATCCACTCGAACTTACTATGACGACATCATAGGCTTTAAAGTCGAGTTTTTCTATACTTCTTGCCATAAGCGGAAGTGAGAGTCTTTGTTTTTTTGTCAATCAGTAGAGTCTTTGGGAGGGTATATGAAAGCAGCTGGAATGTATCTTGTTTTTTGGAAATATTTTTCCCACTTGCTGCTCATCATACATCAGGGTAAAAATATCTGCGTCAGGAAAAATATGCATGAGAGATTCTACAACTTTCTCTGCACCTCAAAGTTTAATAAGCATTTCATGAAGAATAGCAATTTTCATATTTTTGTGTTATGCTCTAAGAATAATATTTTTTTGCCATATATAAAATTTTTGTTATTATTTTGGCATATAATCTTTGTTAGACTCTATGAAAAAAATTCTACTTCTCTGTGCTGCTCTCCTGTCTTTTTCAGGAATTTCTTGAAATGTGCAAGCCGCAGGTGATATTACAAATGACAGTTTTACCATAGAAGTGAGAGATTTTACTCCTGGAGGAACTCAATTTCTTGATGAAGATGCTGGGACAGCGAGTACGGTGAACAATGTCCTTGAAACGGTTCTTGAAAAACTCATTGTTATATTCTGAGTTTTAGCTGCTTTTATGATGACGATAGGGGCTGGGTATATGATTATTTATCACGGTCAGGATGAATTTCTCTCCAGATGAAAAGCTATATTTATGTCTGGTATTATTTCCCTCGCTATAGCACTTTCTGCTGGTATTATTGTGCGACTGTTTACCTATATTCTCTACTAATATTATGATTCGATTATTGAGTATTATATCTCTTTTGATTCTTGGAAGTCTCCCTACTTTTGCAGCAAACCCACCAATAAATTGTGGAAATCTTCCTGGCTGTGATGGAGGATGAGCAAATGAAACTGAAACCTTTGGTATTATTGGAAGCGTTATTGAAACGTGAATTCAGTATGTCGCTGTACTAGCGGTTCTTGCTATCATGTTTGGTTGAGTGATGTATCTCGTTTCTAGTGGTGATGAGGAGAAAACAAAAAAAGCTAAAAATATTATTATATGGGCGCTTGTAGGAGTTATTATCTCTATGTCTGCATATGGACTTATTAGCATTATCAATAATTTTCGCGTATAACATGAAAAAATATCTGTATACATTTGTCAGTCTTATAACTTTCGTATTATTTTCTCAGAGTGTGACTGCTGGAGATCCTCTCTCTAGAGATGATTTAAAATGAGCTATTATTCCAGGATCATCGAACGATGTTCTCACTGCTTCGACTGCAGGTGAAACTGGGACGAACTTCTTGGATCAAATACTTGGATTTGTGAGAGACTCTATTTTTACACTCTTAGTGCTTATAGCAATAGGAATGTTTCTGTTTATTGGATGAAGACTCATTGTTGCAAGATGAAATCCAGAAGAATTTAAAAAAGCACTCAAGAGCTTTGTATATGCTATCGTTGGTATATTTGTAGTATCAGTTGCGTGGGCAATTGTTCGACTGGTTTCAGGTATTGAAATTTAAACAAACATTATGAAAAAAATCTGAATATATATTGGACTGATGATATGAATACTTTTATGCCTATGAAGTGTAGATGTTTTCTCAGCTTGTTCATATAATGCTGGGGCATCTATCACATCCAACTTAGATGGATGTTTGTCAGGAAGTGATTCTATGCTGGTGAATCCTGGTGATGGGCTTATAGAATCTGGAATTAAACAAAAAGTAGTTTTTTGGACGAACTCTATTGCGACTGCTCTCTCACTTTTTGCAATCGGAGCTATTGTATATGGGGGACTGATGATGACCATTTCTTGAGGTGAAGATGAAAAAATCACAAAGTGAAAAGATATTGTTAAATGGGCTCTTATTGGTTTTCTTGCAGCAATATCAGCTTGAGCAGTTGTACGACTTGTTGTAGAAGTAATATTCGCTGTGGCATCATAAATATGCAAAAAAAACATCTGTGAAAAATACTTTTTGTTCTTGTGTATACCTCTCTTTTTACTGCACTTATTTTTGTCGGAAAGGAGATTTTTTTTCCGTCTCCTGATATCCATGAAGTATATTTAGAGCCAGTACATGGAATTATGGATTCCTGAGAAGATTTTTCTAGTTTTTCTGGTGTCACGCAAGAAGATATTAACTCAACCTTGAGTCAATTATTGTACGAAGATTTTAAAAATAAATACGAAGAAGATAAAGCTAGAGTTGAAATTCGCTTTGTTCCTCTTGCGTTAGAGTCGATAGTAGAAAATTCTTATCTTCCCATTGCCGAAAGTTTTTTACATCATAGTTGGATTCATACTCATATTAAAAAACTAAGAGTTTTTTTGTATCAAAATAAATGAGATACGAGAGGGCGAATGAAATCATGAAATATACATATGTATGGAATTTTATCACTCCCAGATGATGAATTTCTTTCTGTACTAATACATGAGTTTGCTCATTATTTTGATATTTATTCATTAGCTGGAAATGCATTTTGAGATGTGAGCCAAGAATTTTATGATATTTCATGGACTTCTGTAACCACTGCGAAAGTCTGACAAAGTTCAAATGATTTTGTTTCTGGATATGCTCTTACAAATCAATATGAAGATTTTGCTGAGTCATATACCTACTATATTTTGCATAATGCTGCTTTTCAGAAAAAGATGCTACAAAGTAGTGTTTTACAAAAAAAATATGCTTTTTTTGAGGAAAAAATTTTTATAAAAGGACAATTCCAAGATATTAATATTTCTCAGACTCCACAAAATACATATATATGGGATACAACGAAACAAGAGGTGGATGTAAAAAAGTTTTTGCAATATTTACAAGATGCTATATAATTCGCTTACCAAATAGTGACGCGCAGTTTTTCTCTCTGCATTCAATAGTTTTCCGAAAATACCAATTTTTTTCTAAGGTCTATTAAGTTATTCATACGCTACCAAATTGTAGCAAACATTGTCTCACATATGGCAATGAATGACTTCTAAACTTTATAAACATAATTAAAGTTTTCAATATATTACTTATTAATTTCATAAAAATATGAAAGATTTTATGGATGAACTTGATATGGAGCTCGAAGGAGTTATGTCAGGTATCACCCCAAAACAAACACAAAACAAACAGGAAGCTCAGACTCCTAATACGAAAAATACGCAAGATACAAAAGCCGCTCAAATTTCTAAGACACAAGCAGAAAGAAAACCAGAAATTGCAAAAGCAATGCCAGTAAAATCTCAGCAAAAGAAAACTCAAGGTGAAAGAAAACCACATCAAAATAATAATTCTGCTCAGAATAATAAAAACAAACGTCCAAATCAGTGAGCAGGAAACACTAAATCATGAGACAATAAATACGGGAGAAAAATTATTCAGTTTCCAGAAACAAAATTTTTTCTTCCAACTCTCAGAGAATGATACACGAGATATATTCCAATTGGTTGAAATAATGAAATTGGGGCAAAAAATATGTCTATGATGCAGTATGGAGATGATATAATTCTTATAGATTGCGGAGTTCAGTTTGCTGAGCCTGATATGCTCTGAGCAGATTATTCTATTCCTGATGTTTCATTTCTTACGAAATATACAAAAAATATTAAAGGGTTTCTGATTACTCATGCACATCTCGATCATATCGGTGCACTTAAAAATGTACTTCCAGTACTCGATATGCCAACACTCTATGGTACAAAACTTACTCTCGGACTTATTAAAAAAGCAGTTGATGAGGCTGGACTTATGCCATATGCAAATTTTGTAGAAATTGACGCTTCTGTTGAAAACAAGACAAAAATAGGACAATTTGAAGTAGAATTTTTCTCAGTAAACCATTCAATCCCTGATTGTGCGGGGCTGTATATCGAAACGCCAGGGGGAGCTAAATTTGTTCATACTGGAGACTTCAAAATCGACCATAATCCACGTCTTGATAAACCAGCTGATTTTGAGAGATATGAGTCAATTGGGAATAGAGATATTACAATGCTTCTTTCTGATTCGACGGGCTCAACGACAAAAGGATTTTCTATGAGTGAAAAAGAAGTAGGAGATACACTTGAAAAAATTGTATCAGAGTGGGCCAGTGGGAGGCTTATTATTGCAGCATTTTCTTCTTGGATTTCAAGAGTGCAACAGCTTATAGATATTGCAGAAAAATATGATAAATATATTTTTCTCTCTGGGAGAAGTATGGTTGAAAACATTGCTATTGCTCAAAAGCTCGGATACCTCTCAATGAAACCTGGAACTATTAAAAAACTTACAGTAAAAAATACAGGATCTATTCCAGCGAATAAACAAATAATTGTCACAACATGAAGTCAGTGAGAGGAATATTCTGCTCTGAGCAGAATGTCTGAAGGAAGACATAATGCAATCACTATTCAGGCAGGTGATACTGTTGTATTTTCATCATCTGTCGTTCCAGGAAATGAGCGATCAGTGAGCTGAGTTATCAACAAGCTCATTAAGTATGGTGTAAAAATTATTACGAAATCTGATCTTCCCGTTCATACTTCAGGGCATGCATACCAAGAAGAGCAAAAGATATTTATTAAGCTGTTTAAGCCAAAATACTTTATGCCAATTTATGGAGATTTATATTTCCGAACTCGTCATGCTGAAACAGCAATGTCGGTTGGGGTAAAAGAGAGTAATATACTGCTTCTTGATAATGGGAATATTGTAGATTTCGCTCCAAATGGAAGTGTCTTCAGATCAAAAATCAAAGTGCCAATTCAAGAATATGTGATTGATGGAAATGGAATGGGGCTTACTACGAGTCATGTTATTCAGGCACGTGAAAAGATGATGAACTCTGGAGTACTTGTCATTCATTACAAGGTTGATAAAAAAACGAAAGCCATTATCGGTCATATACGAGTTGAGACTCGTGGTCTTGTCTATGTTGATGAGGTTCGATATATTCACAGAATTATTATCAAAAAAGCGAGAGAAATATATGAAAATACCATAAAAGATATTCCAGATATGGAAGAAAAAGATCTTATAAAGATTCTTAGAACGGATCTTGAAACCTTTCTTCTCAAGAGAATTGAAAGAGAGCCAATGATTATTCCAATGGTGACAGAGGTGTAAAAATATTGTAAGATACCTGCCAAGGGTATCTTACTTTTTTTTGCTTTTCATCTTTGGGGTCTTATAATATGAGAGATATTTTTTTAATAAAAAAAATGAAATACATACTACTATTTGTGACACTATTTTTGCTCGCTTCTTGTGGAAATTCAAAAGATATAGAAACAGCAAAGAAAGAGCTTCTTTCTCCAAATCAAACCCAAGACACTAGTACTCAGCAAACGAATAACACGGCACAAGATGAGCAGATAAATGAGCAAGAAAATGATGATAATGGCCCTGTGAGGGTTCAGGTTATTCCACTTTGAGAAAATAATTTTCTTGATTTCGATGATATCTCAAATGACTTTCTGAATCTTTGAGAAGTTGAAATATCAGGGAATACCATTTGAAATGTAGAGAGTATTTCTGTAAAATTCTCTAACCCAACATCGTCTTACCCAGATGATAACTATGTACTACAGACCTATAAACCTGAGGATTGAAGATTTGTATATAGAGCAAGTTCACGAAGTCAGGTCTTAGATTATGGTGAAAATAATTATATATTTACAGCAAAAAGCTGAGATGAAATTTCTCAGACAAAAATTGTATTGAATGTTCCTGCAAAAGATGATGAAATTGAGCCAGCGGCTTGAGTAGAGGCAGAGCTTTTATGATATGAAGGTAATACGCTCCAAATTCAATTTCCAACTTCATCAAAATATGGTGAACCAATTAAACTTTGAGAAGCAAGTTTTACCTATTCTGGAATTAAGGGCTTTGAGGCGAATAAAGAAATTATCCAAACACCGACTTGTGACGAACTTTCTGACTATTTAAAAGAAAGATTAAGTTCTTGGTATTATTGGAATACGTGTAGAGATATCGTACAAGATTTCGGAATCAAATATAATGTCATACGACTTGATGGTGAGCAGTATATATATGAGCGTCATTATATAGATTCTAAGCATGGTATTTATGCAACCTATGAGCTTGAAACGTGAACGTGAGTAACTCCTGATAATATCGCTGAAAAAAATGAAGAACTCAAAGAACAAGAATTTCCATCTATAGAAGTAGTAGATGATTTGATGAAAGATATTGTGAATTCTTAATTATTCATATAATAGGCCAAATACTAATTTAGTAGGGTCTGCAGATATCCTGCAGGCCTTATTTTAAAATAAAAATTATTATGAAACGAGTTTTGTTAAAAATTTCTTGAGAATCTCTCTGTGATGGTGAAATAAAAATATCTCCAGAAAAAGCTGAGAATGTAGCGCATATGATTTCTGAAATCAAAAATTTGTGAGTAGAAATCGTAATTGTTGTGTGAGGTGGGAATATCTATAGGGGTTCAAACCTTATTGCTTCAGGAGTGAATGCAGCTGATTCACATAATATGAGCATGCTTTCTACGGTTTTTAATGCCGTTACTCTCAAAAATTTTCTGAGTAAAATTGATATTAAGTGTGAAGTACTCGATGCACTGTGAATAGAGTTCTTAGAGCGATATACCCAAAACTCAGCAAGAAAATATCTAGAAGAAGGTACAATTGTAATTGCAAGTTCAGGGTCTGGAAATCCTTTTTTTACGACAGATTCAGCATGAGCCCTGAGAGCTGCTGAGCTAGGATGTGAAGCCATGATAAAACTTACAAAAGTTGATGGAGTATATGACAGTGATCCACTCAAAAATCCAAATGCAAAAAAATATGATGCACTCAGTTATAAGCAAGTACTTGATGAAGATTTAAAAATACTTGATGGTACAGCAGTGATACTTGCAAGAGATAATAATATTCCAATGTATGTGACAAAGTTGGACGATTTAGATGCTGTAAAAGCAATTGTTGAGTGAAATCATGCAGGGACAAAAATATCATAGAGAAATATTAAAAATTTTTTGACAAACAGCATTTTTGCAATAAGATGTGCCGGCTTAATTAAAATTACATTTCAAACAGACAGATTATGTTAGGAAAACTTAAAAAAAGAAAGAGACTGAGAGTACACGGGTTTTTAAAAAGAAGTTCAACAGCTTCTGGGAGAAACGTGCTTAAAAACAGAAGAAGAAAAGGAAGACACCAACTTACTGTGAGTTACCCAAAAAGATTTCAGGAAATTAACGGGAAGTCTAAAATGCATATTGTTGCATGAGGAACTGCAAAAAAATCTCCTTTCGATGGAAAAGGAAACTATGTTAAAAGAAAATAATTTTCACGCGTGCTGGCAAAAAAGTACAGACTCAGTGAACGTGAAGTAAAAAAGGTTTTGCAAAAAGGAAAACCTTTTTTTTCTTATACTATTGTTTTTAATGTTATTCCTAATAAACTAGATTACAACAGATATGCAATTGTTATATCTGGAAAATCTGTTCCAAATAATGTTGTGAGAAACTTATATCGCAGGGCTTTTTATGATATATCACGTAGCTTCCAGGATATGTATCATGGAGATATAGTCTGTGTTGTAAAAAGTAAAACACGACTATCAAAGACGGATGAGTCAATGAAAAAATTTTCAGGTGAAATAAAATATATATACCAAAAAAAATTATGAAAAAATATTTAGATATTATACTTTTTACATTGTTGTTTTTTCTTTTGTTTTCTTACTTTTCAGGAGGGAATGAAAATACAAATTCTCTTACCTGAGTAAACTTCAGACTTTGAGATAATAATTATAAAGTTCCAGCTGGAATTCAGCTCTTAGTTGATAACAATTCAGCTCAAGAGATAAATTTTAATACATGTGATGCTCTTACCGTACGATATTCTGGTGAGCTGGTAATGCTTCCTGAATCTGTTTGTAAAGATATTACCTTGAAGCCCACTGAGTCTGAAGTCATAGATTTATCTCGCCAGTATGAACTGTTTTCTGAACCGGGACTCTATACATTTACGTTTCAAAATGATGGAAAAGAGCTCATTGATCAGGCAGATGTTGAGTACAGAGGGACAATCTGAAAAATATTTGTAGGACTTTTTTATGCTCCTATTTATAATTTACTCGCGTATCTCATTAGTATTTTCAATAACTCACTTGGTCTCGCAATTATCGCTATTACGGTGATTATGAGAATTTTGCTATTATTTCCTCAGCATAAAATGCTGGTATCGCAGAGAAAAATGCAGGCTATTCAGCCAAAAATAAAAAAACTTCAAGAAAAACATAAATGAAATCAACAAGCAATGTGAGTAGAGCTTATGAAGCTCTATAAAGATGAATGAGTAAATCCTATGGGATCTTGTGGTTTCCTCATTATTCAAATGCCTATACTCTTAGTGATGTATAATATTATCATTAATATTACCTCTCTCACGAATGAATTTTACTTATATTCATGACTGCAAGGCTTTCATATTTCACAGATTGATTTCAATTTCTTTGGATTAAACTTACTTGGATCAGGTGGTGTAGCTGGATTACTTCTTGCCTTAAGTGTTGCAGCGGTTCAATTCATTCAGGTGAAACTATCATTGATGCATAAAAATAAGGATGTTCCAAAAGATGGATTAGTACTAGAAAAAAAGAAATGAGAAAATTCATATAGTAGTATGATGCCTGATCCTGAACTCATGAATAAATTCATGTTATATGGGATGCCTGCTATGGTTTGAATCTTTACTTTTTCTCTTGCTGCTTGAGTTGGTCTCTATTGGGGAATATCTACACTCTTCGCGATACTCCAACAATTATTTGTAAATAAAATCATTAAAAAGTAAATATTTCTTTTAGGATAGATTTAAGCTTTTTGTTTGACACAGAGTACAATTTGTCTTAGTATAGCGACGTTATTCTACTATTTATTATTTTTGTATATGAAAAATTTTACTAAATTTTGTGCTGTTGTTCTTCTTGGGACATTTTCTATGTCTAGCTCATATGCTGCTGTAGAAACAGTAAGCTGTGATACTAACCCTGCATATGCTGCAAATGCATGTGATCAATGTTTTTCTGGAGGAAATGTTTCAGTTGGAGATAATAAAGGACTTCTTACTGATGCTTGGGAAAACAACTCTGAAACATCACAACTTCTTTATAAAGAAGAACAAGATATGCCAAATATGGTTGCATTAGGTGGAGCTTCTTGGTCAGAAGTTAAAGCAAGTGAATCAGTTGATTTTTGGCAATATACACCAGAATTAGATGCTCTCTACGATGAAGAAAATCTTGGATATAAATTAGAGGCTGGTGAAACAGTTACTTGGTTAGAATCTTCTCTTGGAAGTGCGTATCAACTTGTAAGTAACCCAACAATGGAAGGTGAAAACGTTGGTATGCTAGTATACGATATAGCTACTCACACGCTTGATGATGATGGTACTATTGATACAAACACTGATATGCATAGAGAATGTGTACTTTTCACTTCTGGAGAATCAGAAGAAGTACCACCAACTGTTCCTGAAAACCCAGAGCTTCCACAAACTGGACCAGAACATATTCTTCTTGCAGTTGTAGCTCTCCTTCTTGGATTTGGATTCCTTTCTTTTAGAAGAAAAAATTCGTAATATATTTGAAGAAGATTAAAAAAATGTTAAAGGTGTCTTACCAAATGAGTAAGACACTTTTTTTGTCATTTTGTCCAAATATATAAAAACATATTTTCGTCAAGCGTATTTATTTGTTAATTGTATAAAAAGTATGATAGGATATTTATGTTATCTGTTTTCGTAAAACAAAAACACAATTACTTTTTTACTATATATATTATGTTTACACTCCTACGAAACTATAAGATGCTCTTAAAAATGTGTATGACAAGTTATCAACAAATGGAAACTTGAAATGCTTTTGATGTTGATGAGAATAATGATATTTCTCGTGAAGAGTATGAGGCTATGCTTGCTTCACCAGAAGCCAGAGCTATTGAGGAAGAAACACAGCTTGATGCTCTAGAGGCTGCGGTTGATATTTCTTCGGAAATTCTTGCATGAGAAGTTACTTTTGATACGAGTACTTCTACACTTGAAGAAAAAACTGTACAATTCTTAGTTACTAAAATTCTTAGACTCAGATGAGAAAATGTCGCAGATAGTTCTATAGATGGAAAAATCTGAGCAAATTCAAAAAGAGACATTTCTGCAGTACTTTGAGAATCTTTCGATGGAGAAAAACTGTCAGGTAATAATATTACGCAATTGTTATCTATAGCTGGTGATCTTATTAGTGAAAAGAGACTTGCTTTAAGTCAAGCACAAGAAGCACAAGAAGCTTCAGAGTCTGAGGCGAGAGAGATTGTTTCAACTTTTGATGTAGAGGCTGATAGAAATAATAGTGATAAAGTGAGAGCATTACAAACAGCACTTAATACTCTAGGGTATAGTTTAAGATGAGCAAATGATGGTGTAGATGGTGTATGGGGAGGTTCTACAGAATCATCGTATAATGAAGAAGTTGCGAAAATTAGAGAAATTAATATTACTTCACGAGCTGAAGAGTCAGCTCAAGCAGCTGATGCTGCGGGTGCAGAAGCTGAAGAATCTGCAGAGCGTGTAGCCGCAGCGCAAGAAGCTGTTGAACGTGAGCAGGCAGAATTAGACGAAGCAGAAGCAACTCTCGATGCACAGTTAGCTGAAATTGATGCAACAAATGAAAGACTTGTAGTTTCTGAGGGAAATCTTGAGACATCAAATACTGAACTAGCGTCTATTCAGGCTGAAATTGCTTCGGTACAAGAAAATAAAGATAGACAGTCATCTGATTTAGCTGCGCTGAGAGAATCACTCGCAAGATGACAAGAACTCACTGCCTCTGAACAATCAGAACTTGAAGTAGTAAGAACTGAACTTCAAAATATTGAAAACTCTATAGCAGCTCTTACAGCAAGAGTAGCAGAAGAATCAGCTCAAGCTGAAACAGAAATTCAAGAAAGAGATGCTGCTGAAGTAACGCTTAATAATGCTCAAGAAACTTTAGATGCTGCTCAAATAGCTGCAACCGAAGCTAACGAGGCATATCGTAGATCTTTCTGGACTTCAATTTGGAGAAGACCATTAAGAATTGCAGCAGAAGAAGCACAAAATGCTGTTATTCAAGCTGAAGAACTCGTAGTAACTGCTCAAGCTAATTTTGACAGAGAAAGTGGTGAAGCTACTTGAATTCAAGAGAGAGTAAACTTGCTTAATGCACAAATTGCGAGAGAACAAATATCCCTTGCTCAAACACAAACTGAAGCTGCTGCAGCAGAGGCTGAATTTGTAGCGGCACAAGAAAGCCTTGCTCAAATCTCTGAACAGTTAGAAAATTTTGATATGGTAGATTTTGATGCGAGACTTGCTACTCTTCAAGAACAACTTACAGCTAGTATTGCTTGAGTTGAAGCGAGTACTGTAGCTATATCAGAAATTACGACTGCAATTACAGCTCTTGAAGCTGATATAGCAAGCCAAAGAGAAGTAGTTGAATCTGAAGCAAGTGACGTAGAAGAAGTAACGAGTCAACTCTCAGCATTAGAATCTGCAGATGAGTCTGCAAGAGTAGAGCTTGAACGTATTAGAAGAGAGGCAGCAGAAGCAGCTGAACAAGTAGAAAGAAATTTTCCAGAATTAAGAGAAATAGAGGTTTATATTCCAGAGCAATCAGAAATTAATGATTATTCTCGAGAATCAATTTCTGAAATGAATAAATACGAAAGAGAGGCAGTACAAAGAGATGTAAACGCTGTACTTGCATGAATGGGAGAAGAATTAATCTCTGTTGATGGAGTTATTGGTTCTGGAACACGAAGAGCTATGGGAAGAATCGGAGTGTATAATCCAGACACTCAAGAATATAACTTTGTGAAATTAGTGAGACTTGCTCAAGTAGCGAGAAATGATGCACAAATTGATACCAGCTTAGATGCTGCTAATGAATATCAGGATTTGAGACTTCAAGCTGACGATTTACTCTCTACTATTACTAATAATTCAACTGATGAACAATTAGAAACAATTAGTTCTCAACTAGCACTTCTTACTGATGTTCCTGATGAAGATAATGATGGAAGAGATGATTGGACAGAAGAAAATAAGACAAGAAGACTTGCTCTTACACAATATATCACTGATAGAGCTTCTCGACTTGTAGATTCATGAGCTATTAATAATATTCAAGCATCAAAAATTATAGAAGAACTTCTCGCTCAAGAAAAATTTGAATCTGCTCCTTGAAGAGAAGCTGTTTCAAGAATGGTGAGAAATACCATTGATGATATAAATGCTCTTACAAGAAATGAAACTGGTCAAGAAGTAGCATCTAATTTTTCAGCAAATGCAGCTATTAATGCTATAATGAATTCAAGTGAACCTATGTCTATGGGAACATCTCTTGATAGAGGTTTCTTCAGAATTGCAGGACAAAATTATGATATTGATAGAGCTGAAGACATGTATATTGTTACAGGTAATTGAGTACAGAGAATTGGAATGAGAGATACAGCATCTCTTGAATTAACGAATGTTTCAATTGTTGGAAATACGATTGTTGCACTCATGTGAAATGGTTGTGAGGGAAATGTAGTGTATATACCGCTTGATGTTAATGTGGTACCAAGACCCCCAAGAGTAAACACTCCGAGACAAAATCCACCAAGAGTGGTGCCACCAACAGTAGTACCCCCAACCACTCCACCAGAAAATCCTAGAGATCTTGATGAATATGAAAGATGTGAAGGAAATGATTATGTATATTCTCTATGGGATGGTCAAGGAACATGGAATCCGTTTGATGATGTTCTCATAAACAAAGTTATACTTAGAAGAAATGATCCAGATTGTATGGATGATGGTTGAGATGATGATACACCAGATACGTCTACTCCAGGAACAAGAGGAGGTTGAGATGAAGGTGGAGGTTGAGATGATGGAGCACAATGAGGTGCTGGTAGAGGATAGTTTTAAATAAATATGAGAACGAAAGTTCTCATATTTATATTTTATAGAAAAAACTTGACAATGTTGTTATTATAAATATAAATTAAATAGTTATATGAAAAAATACAGTATAATCTTATGTATTGTTATTGGTATATTTCTTACTTCTTGTACTAAAAATACCAACGACACTACTCAGGATACAGAAACAAAAACAGAATTTTTAGATGAGCTGGAGTCAAGCGATACAGGTGGAGGTTGAAATAGTTCAGTTCAAGAATCTTCTCGTTAATATTATTTTTAATACATTCATTATGAAAAAGATAATTCTTTTTTTTGCTACACTTCTTACTATAAACTTTTTTACATTTACTTCTGCATTTGCAGCGGTGTGTGATCAAAGTTTTAATGGTTGACTTCTCAGATATGATAAAACATATGAGTTTTATGATGTTTGGAATAATAATGGAACCCAGCCAGATTACATGAATAACTTCTGGATTGGATATACACAAGGAGGTAGCTGGGATGAATGAACAACCGCAAACTGGTCATATCTAGATAAAGGTTCAGATTTTGCTTGGACACAAACATTAAGAAATAGAAATTTTACAGTTGCATGAAATTCGAGCCTTGAGATAATTAATTCAGGGAATACAAAGTGGAGAATTCAAAAAAAACCATCTACTCGAACAAATGGAACTAAAAATAGTTATGATTTTGGGTTAAGATATAGAATTTCATATGATAATTCTAATAATTATCCAAATACTAATGACGATAAAATACATACTGAATGTATATACTATAGTGTTACATGGTGTGGTGATGGTGTGAGAGATGCTGGCTATGAAGTATGTGATCCAAATGATCCAAGTAAAGCAGGATGGTGAAATGGTGGATGTAATAATAAATGTGAACCTATCACTGTAAATCCACCAGCAACGTGTGATGCAATAACTGTATCTCCTAGTGGCGGACAAGCTCCATTTACGACAAATGTAGCGTGTTCTGGAACAAATGCTAATTCATATAAAATTCAATGTGGAAATGGACAAGTTATTAATGCACGAACAGGAGTATGTTCATATAGTGTAGGTTCAAACTACCAAGCTCAGTGTATTGTAAATGGAAATATTACTTCAAATGCTTGTAAAAAAACAGTGAAAGTAACTAATCCTACTCCAGGAATTAGAATCGATAAGCTTGATGCTAATAACGCAGATTTAGATGGAGTTGTTGGAAATGATACTCAAACAGTAATTCCAAACAATAAAGCAGTTTTTAAGATTAGAGTTACAAATTCTGGGAATGAAGCATTAAAAAATCTCCAAGTTACTGATGCCCTAGCTTCAGCTTGTGCTTGAAACGTAACACTACCAAATACAAAACCATCATCATGGTCAGGATTTAGAGTGGCTGGATCTGGAAATCATTCTAATAATGTTTTAGAGCCAGGAGAATATTTTGAATATACTTGTGAAAAAGGAAATACAACAGCACCATATGATAACAGGGCAAATACAAGAGGTGTTGGTGTGACAAGTGGCGGAATTGTTACTGATACGGATGATACTGAAGTATTACTGGTTTCACCATCTGTTCAAATTGTAAAAACTGATTCAAATCCTGCACTTGATTTAGATACTGTTGTCTGAAATGATACTCAAACAGTTAATTCAGGCACAAAAGCCGTATTTAAAATCAGAGTGACAAATGATGGAACAGAACCACTTAAAAACTTAGTAGTTACTGATGCGGTTGGACCAAATTGTGCTTGAAACGTAACCCTCCCAAATACAAAACCATCATCATGGTCAGGATTTAAAGTAGCTGGATCTGGAAATCATTCTAATAATGTTTTAGAGCCAGGAGAATATTTTGAATATACTTGTGAAAAAGGAAATACAACAGCAAACTATACTAATATAGCAAATATAAGTGCTCAGTGAAATACAAGTAATATTACTGTTACTGATAGTGATCCGACTGATGTGATTGTAAAAAAACCAGTTGATAATACTTATGACCTTGCACTGAGAAAAACACTTTCTACAACAACTCCATGACCATTTAAAAATGGTGATACAGTAACCTTCCAAATTAGAGTATTTAATCAGTGAGATGTTGATTCGTGAAGCATTGAAATTACTGATTATATTCCAGAAGGACTTAAGTTAGATGATACGCAGTGGACAGAATCTGCAGATAGTGTAACTCCAGGGGTTATAAATAGATATGCAAAACGAAATATTTGAAATACGAAACCATGAGAATCAACGGTTGTATCTATAACATTTAAAATTGACACAAACCTCAGTACAACTCTTTATAACTATGCAGAAATTTCGAAAGATACATGAAATGATTGTGATAGTATTCCTGATGCAATAAATGGGAACCAAGCCGGTGAGAAAGACTCAACAGGACTTATCGACAATTCAATTGGGTCTAAGTGTGAACCAGGTTGAGATGAAGATGACCATGATGTTGAATCAATTGATGTAAATAAAGAAGATGTAAATACAGATGTATATCTCGTTAAATCTCTTGCTTCTGACCAACCAATTTCAGTAAAATTGGGTGATACAGTTCATTACATCATTACTGTGTATAACAGTGGTTCAGTGGTTGCAGAGAATCAAAAAGTACAAGATCAATTTAGAGAGGCTTCACAGTGAGCATTAGAACTTGTTCCAGGACCAAATTGGACTGAAAATAATGGTATTGCTACATATAAAGAACTTATTGATATTCCTGCAAAAGGAAGTGTATCACTTGATATTTACTTTACTATCGCTGCAACTGATCAAGAATATGTAAGAAATCTAGCAATTGTTTGTGATGAAACTACACAGGATTGTACTCCAACTGAACCAGTGTGTGATCCTGAAACAGAAGATTGTTGTGAAGATGAAGATGAAGTAGGCGATAAAGAAGGCTGTGTTATAGTCTATACACCACGAGTAATGATTGATAAAACTGATGCAAATCCTGGTTTTGATCAAGATGGAAATATTGGATGAAATGATAGTCAAAAAGTAAATAAATGAGAAAAGGCTGTATTTAAAATACGGGTAACAAATAATGGATGAGAAGATTTAGATTCAATTGTTCTTACTGATGTACAAGCACCAAACTGTGCAGGAACTGTAACACTTCCTGGAACATATCCAAGTACATGGAGTAATTTTACAACAGGATGAACATGAGATAAAACAGACTGAGTATTAGAGTCAGGAGAATATTTTGAATATACTTGTGAAAAAACAAATACTCAAAATGATTATACTAATACGGCTCGAGTAGATGCAAAATGAAAAATAAGTAAAGGTACTGTTAATGATTCTGATGATTCAAGAGTAGATATTGACACTGGAGGAGGAAGTGGAAGTACCTATAGATGTGATGATATTGTAAAAAAATCTGGGAATACAGTTACGTGTGTTTGAAACTCTAAGGTAAAATCATTCAAGTTTGCATGTGGAACAGGAGACGATAGAACACTTCAATATAAAAATGCTGTTAAAAATAGTGTAACTGGAAGAATGGAAGCTAACTTTAATTGTGGTGAGGTTGAAGCTCAATGTTTTGTAGAAAACGATGCGAACCAAACTGAAGAATTTGGACCGGCATGGAGATCAGGGAATCAGTGTGTTACAAACCTCAATCCTTTCTGTGGTGATGGTGTTGTAAATAATGGAGAACAATGTGATATTAGTGCTGCACCATATGGTGATTGGGGAAGTTGTTGAAAACCAGGGACTGCAAGAGCATGTAAGCTTCCAGGTGGTGGATCAAATCCAGATCCTTCATGTGAAGATGATAACTCTTGTGTACTCACTTGGCCAAATGACGGTGAACTTATATTTGGACCAAGAGGATTTAAGACACTTGGACATAATGTGAATCCACTTGTAGTAAATGGAGAAAAACCATATCTTTACAATAACTCTGATTATGATTTCTCATTTGATGAAATTTGTGTAACAACAAATGTAAATGGAATTTCACTTTCTAAAAATCCAGCGAATGTTGTTGATGGAATGAAGTGTTTAGACCTTACATCGAGAAATAGAATGATTTATGCATATGAAAGAATAGAGTTAGATATACCTACAAACTTTATTACAGATAAAGCGCAAATACCTTCTTGAAAAGATTTTGGTACGGAGAATATCGTTACTACCATTAAAGATGATGGTATACTCTATGATACTGCATACTTTGCAGGAAAATTAGAAATTAGAGTCGCTAAACCTGCTGTTTCTACAGTTGGATGAGGTACTTCATATGTAAAATCTACTGATACTTGAGACGTTAAAAATATTACAGATGGTAAGGATACTAACTTTGTATGAGTATCTGCCAGTGATGATACAAAAACTATCTCTAGTAACGTTGAAGAGGTGAATAGTGGAAATTCTGATGTGATTGATTCTATTAACAATGAAAAAGATAAAATCGATAATGCAGATTCTGTAATAGATACTTCATGAGTATCTAATGCAACATTGCAAAACTATAATGGCCTTGTAAATGTATTTATATATAAAGGAGCAGATTTAAAAATATCAAGTATACCGACTGATTTAAATACACTCTCAGCGCCAAGAACTTATATTGTTGAAGGAGCAAACCTTGTAGTTGATAGAGACGTAGTTTCAAATAAAAATATTGCATTTGTAGTACGATGAGGAAACATTCTTATTGAGGACAATGTAAAACAAATGGATGGAACATATATCTCAATAAAAACGACTGTTTGAGGAAAAATTATTGCAGAGCCAACGTCAAAACAACTTGTTGTAGATGGGTCGCTCTATGGTGATATTAAACAATTGGTTGAGAATAGATATTATATCTCAGATTCTTGAGATGGACTCTCTGTTGGTACTATCGTTTCATTTGGTTCAAGCCTCTTTACAAAACCTGCTCCACTTGTGAGTCAGTTTGTAGGTGAGTACCTAGAATCAGTGAAAGTTGCAAAGTAGTACTTTCAAAAACAAAAAAAGAAGCTTTTAAAAGCTTCTTTTTTTGTTTCTTGTTTTTGCAATGCATATATTTTGACTATACTACAAAATAATTATTAGTAACTTAGTGAGTTTATGAAAAGAATCCTAACAGGAGTAAAGCCAACAGGAAATGGAATGCATCTATGAAACTACCTTGGGATGTATCGTCCTTTTGTTGAAAAAGCCCAAGGAAATGAAGCATTTTTATTTCTTCCAGATTTTCATTCTCTTACCTCTGTTCATGAAAGAGATACTCTTTTGAGAAATAAACATCGTCTTGCTGCAGAACTTTTTGCACTCATGCCAGATGACGCACCTTTTATGGTTTTTGAGCAATCTCAGATGAGTCATATTAATGATATAACTTGGATTCTTTCAAGTGTGACTCCATATAGTCTCATGCTTCGAGCCCATAGTTTTAAAGATTCTCAAAATAAGAATTCAGATATAAATATGGCTGTATTTAATTATCCAATTCTCATGGCTGCTGATATTATTGGCTATGATACAGATATTGTTCCTGTATGAAAAGATCAACAGCAGCACTTAGAGTTTGCACGAGATATAGCCTGAAATTTTAATAAAACCTACGAAGTAGAATTTTTTAAACTGCCAGAAGCATATATTGATGAAGAGCTTGCTCTCGTTCCATGAATTGATGGACGAAAGATGAGTAAAAGTTATGATAACTTCATATGAGTATTTGATGATGAGAAGTTACTTAAGAAGAAGATCATGTCTATCGTGACAGGAAGTGAAACGCTTGAAGAATCAAAAGATCCTGATTCTTGTAATGTATTTGCACTTATGAAGTTCTTTGCAAGCTCAGAGAGATTACAGTCTATCAGGGAAAAATATCTTGCAGGAGGATATTGATATGGACATGCGAAGCTAGAGCTTTTAGAAATTTTACTTGAATACTTTGGTCCTGCACGCAAGAAGTATGAACTGTATATGCAAAATTATTCACTTGTAGAAGAACAGCTCAAAGTATGAAATAAGCGTGCAGAGCAACTGCATTGTGAGAAATATAATACATTGAAAAAAATTGTTTGATTAGAGAAATAAAAAAAGAGCATCTGTTCTTTTTTTATTGTGATAGAGAATAGATAATCTTTACTTCCTCTGGAGACAGAGCTTTGTTAAAAAGATATACTTCATCGAGTTTTCCATCAAAATATCAAGCTGTCTCATTTCATGATCAAATAAGAAGTTGAGTGTATTGATATTGTCTTTTTATGGCTATTGCGTTGGATGATAGTTTATTATTTTCTTCTCCATTTACATATACTGCCATATAGTTATCTCAAAAGACACATGTTACATGAGTCCACTGGTTTATGGGAACTTCTCCTTGTATCTGTACTTCTTGACGACCACTTTTTCTAATACTACTACAAGCTTGCCTTAAACTCGTTGTTTTATGTTGCCATGCAAATTCAAAGAAATTTCCACCTCAAGAGTGTAATGTTTTAAAAGGAATTGAAAATCTATAGTTTGCTCATGATGGATTATCTGGGTTAATCCAAAATGAAAAGCTATAGGTTGCATCTCATCCAAAATCAAATGAATCAGCAAAATAAATATTACTTCAAACATCATCATCATTTACGTTCGCTAAGAAATCTAATGCATTTCATTTTCTTCAAGCAATATGATTTGCATTTATGCTTCATGAAAGAGTTCAGTTTCATGTATTAGCGGCAGTATTTTTTACAGATGTTCCACTTGTTTCATCAAAAGACCATTTTCAAAGTAATTTTCCTTGCGTAATAATTTCTAGTCCTATGAGTGCTCAAGTTCACTCTGAAGGAGTATCTCCTATAAAGGTCTTGTAATTATTAGGTGTATGTATTATATCTAAATATCCATTTGTTTTATTTCAAGAGACTTCTTGGGCAGGTAAGTTATAGCTGGCTTCTTCACTAGAGACTAATACTCATAATTTATTTCAATACACCACAGGAGATCTATTCTCATAATCTACAGCATAGCTATTATTCGTAAGAGAGCTGCGGACTATTTCTTCCTCCATAAGAGCAAGTAGCTGAAGTTTTTTCCTATCTTTTGTAAGATAATAGGTAAAATATGAATCATCTTTTGGATCTTTTCAACCATTTGTATAGTCAATTGTTTCAAGTACATCATTTCAAACATATCCTTGGTACGCAATAGTATTTTCAGAACCACTTGATGTAATTTCTATATAGTCATCAGGAAGAGGGAGAGATTTTGTTGCTGCGTAAGTTTGAAGGGAATCAGAGAGTTTTGTTAGTTGAGAATATCTATTTGAATCTCTTGCTCAAGTGAGATATCAGGAATAACTTACAAATCCAACAGTAGATAGTATCCCAACAATAGTTATCACAACAATAAGTTCTACTAAGGTAAATCACAGGATAGGCTTTCGCATGTAGATATATTTAAATAATTATATATAACTTAGTATTTTGATTTTTTCTAGTTTTTCGTTCACATCTCGTAATCAAATCTTCCTATATCTTCATTGTATCTGTAAATAATTCCATAATCTCTATCTTCATATTGTTGATAATCTGTGGGAATAAAGTTAATATATCCTTCTTCATATAACTTTCCTGGTGTCATAGCTGAAACTTCATCAGGATGGTCAAGGACATATTTCTCATCAGCCTGTTCAATATACATTAAATTTATCTCTCTAATCGCTTTTGCGAGAAAGTTCGTACACTGGGTATCTGCGAGGACATCTTGTTCATTTTCTTCTGAGAGCGTAGGAAGATATAATTCGCTCGCTGCTTGTATGTTTGCTATAAACTGACCATTTAACTCAAGGTTTTCACTACTTATGTAATTATAGGCTGCTTGTACTTCACTTGTGAGTAAACCGCATGCTTCACCATCTGATGAAGTGTTTTCCGCAAGTGAGAGAAACATGTAGAGTGATTTTTCTCTGTCACCACCCTTTCATTGCATGATTGCAGCAAGAACTCTGGCTCATTCTGGAGCATCTTCTTGAGCAGATACTATTTTATAATAGTTTGCAGCATTGATATTTTCCTTTAAATAAAAGTAATATATGTAAGCGAGGTAATATGGTATTTTAAAACTTTTACAAGGATTTTTATATTTTTCATTATTTATGATTTCTGCTAAATTTTCTTCTTCTATGATGAGGTTAATTTTCTCAACATCACAAAAGTTTTCTATTCCTTTTAGTCCTAATGCTTCTCCATCTTTATAGTCTTTGAGATTATCAGGATTTTTTGTGTCTTCATAAGCTCCATCACTTGAGGGGATAATGAGTTGTCCGATAGTGTAAGGCGCCTCAAAATAAGGGTTCATATTTGTAACGAGATTCATCATCACAGCAAGATATTTTTTGTATTCTCAGCTTATAACATTTCATCATATATACTGTACGGTTCTCAGCCAATATATATCTGCCATCATATTCATAAATCAAAAGCTAGATAATTTTGCAGCTTCACTTGTAGGAATTCAGTCAGGATGATTTATTATTTGAGCTTCTATATTTTTTTGCTGTATATAATTTGTTTCATTGACAGCATAAAAACCATATAAAGCTGTTATCAATCAAATTATTAAAAAAAATCTGATAATATATTTTTTATATTGCATCATTTTTGTTCTATATATTTAAGTACTTGAATGTATATGTAAGATATTTAAATATCATCACCATCTATATCAATAGTCATTTTTTCGTCTTTTTTGCAGAGATGAATTCTCCTTTCTTTTCCTTCACCACGGCTTTGAGTGAAGATAGTACCACCATTTTCACTGACATATGAGTGCACCTTCTTTCTTTCATACGGTGACAACGCTGGAAGAATAACTTCTTTTCCCGAACTTTTTACCTGCTCTATTTTTTTCTGTATAAATGACATTAATTTTTCATCTTTTTTTTCAAGATAATCATTTACTTCAAGATGTATTTGAATGTTTGTATCAAAATTTTTAGAAATGATTAGTTTCAGGATATGTGAAATAGTATCTAAGTTTTTTCAGTGAGGTCATATTAATAAATGAGAATCATCACTTTTTAGAGAGATTCTATATATATTTTCAGCTTCCCCTATAGTAGTTAATTCACTATAGTCGACTCATAATTTATCAAAAAAGTCACTACTTATCTTTAAAATGCTCTCATTCATAACAGACATCTTTGAAAATAAACTGACCCAAGATTAATATTATTTTGCTTCTTGGCAAGTTTTTATAATTTTTTGACAATAGAGGAAAAAGGCTTAAGATTCGGCTATTATTTTAATTTCTCATCATTAAATTCATACATATATGACCCAGAAAGTAGACGATTATTATTCAAGTATTTCATCATCCGATGATTCAGGCGCAGATACGTCAGCGGCTTCTCAAAAAAAACCTCTTATTAAAAAGAAATTAAAAGTACGAGTTAAGAAGCCACAAGAAGAGACACAACAAGTACAGGAGCAAAAAGAAACGAGTACTTCAGTACAGAGCTCTGAAGAAAAAGATATACCTAAAACAGAAGAGATTTCTCTGAATGATACCATTTCAAAAAAATCCACTTCAAAAATGCAGGTTATTTCAAGGTGATCGGATTCTGAAAAAAAATCCGAGACTCAAAAACAACAAAAAACAAAAGATGTTCAAGAAATAAATCAGAATACTCAAAAAAATGAAGAGCGTGTGAAATCTTCTGGATTTACACAAAGCTCAGACTCTTCAGGTGCAAAGTTTAAGACTGGCTTCTCAAAGACAACGAAACCTGTTATAGGAAAAAAACTAGAAGAAGAATCTAAATGAGCAAAAAAAGCAAAACTCTATTCTCAAGATAGGTCAAGAAAATATAAGAAAAACTTTGAAGAAGATTCTTGATTTACACGATCAAATAAACTGAAAACGAAAAAGAAAGAAGAAAAAAACATAGAAGATATTAAACAAAATCTTACTGCTAAAACCTGAGAGACAGTTGTTTTAAACGAATTTGTTTCTTTGAAAGAATTCTCGGAAAAACTATGAGTTCCACTTCCTAAGCTCATTGCTGAGTTTATGAAGAATGGTATGATGATGACCATCAACTCTCAAGTAGATTTTGATACTGCTACACTTATAGCAGAATCATTTGATATTACACTGCAAAGAGATGCGGGAGATTGAATTTGAGCTGCAGAAATTGCAAGCGGAAATATTAAAGATCTTCTTGTTGAAGATGATGCTTCAAAACTAAGTGAACGTCCTCCAGTGATATCAATCATGGGTCATGTCGATCATGGGAAGACATCTCTACTTGATTACATTAGAAAATCACAAATTGCCTCTGGAGAAGCTGGGGGTATCACTCAAAGTATCTGAGCATATCAAGTGGAACATAATGAAAAGAAAATTACCTTCCTTGATACTCCAGGACATGAGGCATTTACTATAATGCGTTCACGAGGGGCAAAATCTACAGATATTGCTATTCTTGTTGTTGCAGCTGATGAAGGAGTAAAACCTCAAACAAAAGAATCAATTTCACATGCGAAAGAAGCAGGAATACCAGTTATTGTTGCGATAAACAAAATGGATAAAGAAGGAGCAAATCCAGACCATGTAAAAGGTCAATTAGCTGAAAATGGCCTTACTCCAGAAGATTGGGGAGGTGACACTCCTATGGTTCCAGTTTCTGCTCAAACTGGTTTTGGTATAGATGAACTTCTTGAAATAATTCTCCTAGTTGCAGAAATGCTAGAACTTAAAGCTAATCCTGATAGAAATGGGGTTGCTACGATACTTGAATCACATCTTGATACGCAGCTCGGGCCTGTTGCTACAATACTTGTAAATACGGGTACTATCGAAAAAGGAAGCTCTATTGTGTGTGGAAGCTCTTATGGGAAAGTGAAAGTACTCAGAGATTTTACAGGTAAATCAATAAAGAAAGCATGTCCTTGAGACCCGGTGCTTGTCGTTGGTCTCGATAAAGTAGCTGATGGAGGTGATATTATGCAGGTAGTAAATAGTGTAGATGCAGCTCGAACAAAAGCTATTGAGTATAGTGAATATCTCTCAAATCAAAAGAAACTCAAAAGTTCTCAACTTGATATGCTCATGAATAGAATTAAGTCAGGAAATCTGAAACATCTCAAAGTTGTTTTGAAAGCTGATACAAATGGGAGTCTAGAGGCTATTAAGAATGCATTAGTAAAACTATCGACAGATGAAACATCAGTTTCTATTATTCACTCAGGAGTTGGGAATATTACAGAAGGTGATGTCCTTATGTGTGGCGGGAGCTCTGCGTTACTCGTAGGTTTTGGAGTTTCAGTAGGTCCAAATGCTAAGGGAGTTTTAGAAAAATCAGGTGTCGAGTATATAGAAAGTAAAATTATCTATCATATTACTGAGAGAATTGAGAAAATAGTTACTGGAATGCTTGATCCAAAAGAAGTTGAGATTGACTTATGTATGGCAAAAGTTCTTAAAATATTCTTTACTTCTAAAAAATTCCATATTCTTGGACTTTCAATTAAGGGTGAAGATGAAACAATTGAGAAATGAGCCCTTATTAGAGTTATACGATGAGATAAGGTAGTAGGAAAAGGAAAAATTGAAAGTTTGAAACAATGAGTTGAAGAAGTCAAAAAACTTGAGTGACCTATAGAGTGTGGTATTAAGTTTACCGGATATAACGCAATAGAAGAAAAAGATGTTCTTGAAGTGTATAAAGTAGTAATAGAAAAATAGTTATAAAGTTTTGTACTATTTCATAATTATCTGATATTATTTAGATGTTACTATTTTTTATTAGAATAATGAATTACTTCAAAAATATAGAAATGTTTTCAGAAATATCTGAAACTGAGCAAGAAAATCTTTCTGATTTTTGTCAGATGCAAGTACTAGATTCATGAGACCTACTATTTCAGCAGTGAGATGAGCCTCAAGCATTATACATTGTTGACTCTTGAAAACTCTCGGTAGTGAAGAATGAAAAAGAAATTGCAGAATTATCCGAGTGAAATCTTGTATGAGAAATGGCATTTTTTTGAAATCCTCCCCTCAGAAGTGCTACAGTAATAGCGAAAGAGCAAACAACACTTATTGTTATATTACAATTTTCTGTAGAAGCCCTATTAAAAAAATACCCAAAACTCTATGAAAGCGTAAAACAAATAATAGAAGAAAGGACATTAGATAATTCAAGTTCATATAAAGATATTTAAAAATATTAGTCAATATATCTAGATTTTCTTTTTCCCAATAAAACCTTATAAATACAATAATTCTTTTATTTATAAGGTTTTTTTATGATTAGATCTTTCAAGCATTGATTCACGCTCGTTGAACTCATTGTTGTGATAACAATTCTTGCAATTCTCTGAACTATTGGATTTATCTCTATGCAGGGATATTCTCAGTCAGCCAGAGAAGCTACAAGAATTAGTGATCTCACAACAATAGAAAAAGCACTTGTCTTTTTTCATACGACAGAAAATTACTTTCCAGAACCAACAGACTTTATTAATATAACTTACTCTGGTTCTCTTGCATGGAAACAGTGAGTTTTTGGAGAAGATACAAGACTGGTAGTAGGCCGAATTGATGAATCACCACGAGATCCCCTTACAGATAACCTCTATGCCTATTCCGTTACGAATAATAGACAAGAATTTGAGCTCTGAGCTATAAGTGAAACGCCACTTGCCTCAATAAACAATATATTCAGCGAAACATACGCAGATAATAATTATTATTCATTAATTAAATGAAACTATAACAAACAAATAGTCACCGTAAAAGAACCAACCAGATTATATATTCTCTGAGTTCCTACTCTTATTACGAGTGAAATAACCGATGTCACAGTACAAGATATCCTTGCAAGAGGAACTTTCTCAGTGAAGAACTCAAAGAGTCTTCCAGCAAGTTATATAAATAACCTTCCAGAATGACAAACACTCACTGGGGCTACAAGTTTCACTCCATGAACAGTAACCCTTACCGCTCCACTTATCTATGATGGAAGCATATCTAATCTTAATGATGACTCAGAGAAACAAATCTTTGCTGATAATCTTGTGAGCTATTACCAAGGATCAAATCTCGATAACAACGATAGAAAAGATCTTAAGAATGTAACAAATTGAAATGAGCTTGCGTATGTGAATACTATAATCCAGAATAATACGGGGGGTATTCCTGGAGAAGATATTAAAATAAATACAAATTACGATACTATTTTAGGATGTTCAGACTTGACATGACAAGATGTTGATATTCTTAACAATTGGTATGTATCATTTCCATCGAGGTTTAGTACGGTTCAAGAAACTAAAACACAGAAACAATGGTGCGCATTAGAAAATCTTTATTTATCTTCTAGTGTCAATATCATTATTCCTGCCGAATTAGGAAAACTTAGTAATATGAAGAACTTAAGTATTAGTTGAAATTTTTCTTCAGTTCCTTGAGAAATTGCCAATATGCAATCACTCTTGTCCTTGTCGTTAGCTTCAGTCTGAAGATTTCCTATACCACAAACATTTGCTTGATTTTCTACTTTAAAAAGTTTTACACTGTGAGCAGGAGTTGAATTTATTAATAGTGATATTTCTTCATTATGGAGTATGTCATGATTAGAAACACTTACTATATCATGAATTTCAAATATTCCTTCTCAAATTACTCAATTATCAAATTTAAAAAACTTAAATATAAATCAGTTTTCTTGAGTTGTTACAAGTTCCATTTGAAATACTTCCTTAGAATCATTAAGTATTCAGGGGATAAATAATGGAGTTAGTTATGGTTTAGACATAACAAACTTACCAGTAGAGATACAAAATATTTCTACATTAGAATCATTAAGTCTATCTAACGCTAATTTATCCATATGATGAACGGGAGAAACTATTATAACAAATGCTCCAGCATGGTTATTTAATATGGCATGATTAAAAACGCTAAGCTTTCATCAGCTTAGGATACCTTCTCTTGATGGAATAGAAAACTTAGTAGATTTGGAAAACCTTCATATTACCACTACTGAGATAAGTTCTGTTCCAAGTGGAATATTTAGTCTGCCAAAATTACAAGTTCTAACTTTAAGAGGTGTATTTGGATGAGTTGTACAAGGAGCTTTATATCAAATTGCATCTCTTACATCACTTATTAGTCTTGATATTGCAGATTCTGGAATTACTATATTATCTGAAGAAATAGCAACACTGCCTAATTTGGAAAATTTATATGCAAGTAGAAATAATATTAGTACTATTCCAGTATTATTTAAATGAAATACATATAAACGTATATACTTAGCCTCAAATCCTGCACTTGCTGGACTATCAGTAAACTTTTTTGAAGGATATACCCAGGATGTTTGTGAAAATGTTTGAGAAAATAATGAACAAGTATGTATTCAATGATGATTAACGGGGGTGAATATTTACTAATATAAACTTTCATTATAAAAAGTTGAAAAAACATTTGCCATATATCGATTTTTCGATATGATGCGCGAGCTTTTAGTCTCAATGACACAAAAAATACATGTCGAAAGAAGATAAAATAGAGGTAGAAGGTACGATTATACAGTCCCTACCCGGTCTGGTTTTTGAAGTTCAATTACCAGAGGATTTATGATGAGGTCTCGTAAGAGGTCACCTCAGTGGAAATATGAGAAAAAACTATATTAAGCTTATCGAGTGAGATAAGGTTACCATAGAACTCAGTCCGTATGATCCTGGAAAAGGGAGAATTACTTACAGACTTCCACCTCAAAAAGAGGCATAATACAAAACAAACAATTACTATTTATTTAAAGCTGCAATATGAAAGTAAGAACTTCTGCAAAAAAAATCTGTCAAAACTGTAAAATAGTTGTGAGAAGATTTCAAGGAAGAAGATGTGTGAGAGTTATCTGCTCATCTGATCCAAAACATAAACAAAGACAAGGTTAATTTATATTATATTACTATATGTACTTATGGCTGCTAGAATTGCTGGTGTAATACTCCCAAGTGGAAAACATGCTGAAATTGCTCTCACATACATTTATGGTATCGGGCGAAATACAGCTCAAAATATTCTTGAAAGAGTAAAGATTGAAAGAACTCGAAAAATCGATGACCTTTCTGAGGCTGAACTTGATTTAATTCGTGATGTTATTAAAGAATATATCGTAGAAGGTGATCTTCGAAGACTGATTTCTGGAAATATTAAAAGACTTCAAGAAATTAGATGTTATAGAGGTATTCGTCATCAAAAAAGACTTCCAGTTCGAGGTCAAAACACGAAGACAAATGCAAGAACAAGAAAAGGGAAATCTGTTGCAATCGCAAATAAGAAAAAATAATTTCATTCATATTACTATTTTTAGAAAATTATGGCAAAAGGTAAAAAAACGAAAAGAATTGTTCAAGTTGGACAAGCTCATATCATGGCATCATTTAATAATACTATCGTAAGTATTACTGATGAACAAGGAAACGTACTTACTTGGTCAAGTGGTGGTTCTGCTGGTTTTAAGGGTGCAAGAGAGTCTACTCCATACGCAGCTCAAATCACTTCAGAACAAGCAGTTGAAAAAGCAAAAACACTCCATGGTCTTGAAACAGTTGATGTATATATAAAAGGTATTGGTGTAGGACGAGAACAAGCTATTAGAGGACTTATCTCTGGTGGTGTTGAGCTTAGAGGTATATTTGATATTACTCCTGTTCCTCACAATGGTTGTAGAAAGAAAAAAGTAAGACGAATGTAATTTCATTTGTTATCATTATTAAATTAGTATCTTAAAATAATTAAAATATGCGTTATACTGGACCAAAGAAAAAACTTTGTAGAAGAGAAGGGATAAACCTTTTCGGTACAGAAAAATATGACCTAGATAAAGGGAAAAGAGCTCCTCTTAGATCAAGAAAAACATCTGAGTTTGGAACACAGTTAAGAAAAAAACAACTTGCAAAAAGAATGTTTGGTCTTTCTGAAAAACAATTTTTCTCATACTATACTAAGGCTCAAAAATCACATAGTGAAGGGACAACTGGTGAAAAAATGTTACGTCTTCTTGAGTTAAGACTTGATAACGTTATTTTTAGATCAGGGTTTGCTCGAACAAGAATGCAATCAAGACAATTTGCTTCTCACGAACACTTTACTGTAAATGGTGTGAAAGTTTCAGTACCTTCTATTTCTTTAAAAGTAGGGGATGTTGTTGAACTCAGAACAAAACTAAAAGAATCACCACTTTACAAATCACTTCTTGAAGAGCTTGAAGAGTTTGCAAAAGAATCAAAAGGAAAAATTTCTAGCGCTAAATGGATTGATGTTGATGTAAAAAATCTAAAAATTACAGTTACAGCACTTCCTCAGAAAGAAGATTTTGAACAAGTTATCGATATTCAAAAAATTATTGAGTTCTACTCTAAATAATAATTTCACTCCGACTTTCCTATCTTATTTTCAAAATACAAAACCATGCATATCCTTCATAATACGATTGGTGTTCCAAAAATAACTCAAAATAACGAAAATGAAAATTCATCTTTATTTTCTATGAGTCCACTTCCAAGAGGTTTCGGTATAACACTCGCAAACTCAATTCGAAGAGTTGCACTCTCTTCTGTTCCGGGTACAAAAGTTACAGGTATAAAAGTAAAATGAGTAAGTCACGAATATTCAACACTTCCAGGTATAAGAGATTCAGTTGTAGATATCATGCTCAATCTTAAAAATCTTATAGTTGATAAAAATGAAGTTGGAATTTCTTGGGTAAAGCTTACTAAAAATAAGGCTTGAATCGTAACTGCTTCTGATATTGCTTTTCCATCAGATATTAAGCTCCTCTCTCCTGATATGTATATCACAGAGATTGATCAAGATAAACTTGAACTTGACATTGAAATCAGAATTGAAAAAGGTGTTGGATATATGAGTATAGAAGATCTTAAAAAAAGAGAAGAAGATGTAAATGTTCTTCTTATTGATGCAAATTTCTCACCAGTAGTGAATGTAAAATACGATATTCATTCAACGAGAGTTGGTGACATCACAAATCTTGATGCACTTGAAATGACTATTGTTACAAACGGAGTTCTTTCTCCAGTAGAAGTGTTCAAATTTTCTGGAAATATGCTTACTTCTTACTTTGGACTTCTGAATGAAGATGCACTTCAAGTTGAAGGACAATTCATTGGAAATATTAAAGACCTTCTCATAAGAGAGAAAGAAGAAGTAAAAGAAGAACTTGAAAAAGAGAGTTATACTCCTATTGAAATAATGGGGCTATCACCAAGAACACTGAACGCTTTGATTAATGGAAACATTCTTTCTATTGAACAACTTACAAAATGCACTGAAACAAAACTTTCTTCTATAAAATGATTTGGTAAGAAAGCAATGACAGAAATTCGTTCATCTCTTGCTGAAAGATGATTAAAACTCCTTGGAGACGATTAATATAAAAAAATTATAATTTACTAATATAGAGCTATGAGACATAAAGTGAGAAAACATCTCAAGTTTAACAATAAAACTTTCGCACATAGAAATGCTATGCAAAGAAACCTATTAACTTCGTTTTTTATGCATAAAGGTATTACTACTACTGAAAAGAAAGCAAAATCTATTGTTCCGATGATTGATAAACTTATCAATGCTGCAAATACAAAAGATGAAATGAATGCTATCAGATATGCTATGCAAACATTATTTACAGAAGCTGCTTCAAAAGAACTCTTCACAAATGTTGCACCAAAATACAAAGGAAAGAAAACTTCAGGTTTTACAAAAATTGTTCCTGTAAAATACAGAGATGGTGATAATGCAAAACTTGTAGCACTTAGACTCGTATAATATTTAATTTTAAAAGAGGACTGTTTATGAAAACTATTACCCCAAAACAAGTAACTTCAACTGAGAGAAAATGGTTTGTTGTTGATGCTGAAGGTCAAACACTTGGAAGACTATCAACACAAATTGCAACTATTCTCAGAGGAAAAAACAAAGTTGATTTTGCAACTCACATGGATAACGGTGACTATGTTATTGTTATTAATGCTGATAAGTTTAAAGTTACTGGAAATAAAATGACTGACAAGATGTATCACAGACATACTGGATACCTTGGTGGACTTATATCAACTCCATTAGAAAAACTTTTAGAAAAAAAACCTACTAGAGCACTTGAAGCTGCTGTAAGTGGAATGCTTCCTAAAACAAAACTGAGAAGTGATATGATGGCTAGACTTAGATTATTTTCTGGATCTGAACATACATATGCTGCTCAACAACCTGAAACAATAACATTATAATTAATTTAGTACCATGGCTCAAACCTATACATACTCGCTTGGGAAGAAAAAAACTGCTTCTGCTCAAGTAAAACTTTTCGAAGGAAAAGGTGAATCTACTATCAATGGTAGAAAACTCGCTGAATACATTACAAGAAAAGACTTATTTGATACTGTCTTTGCTCCACTAAAACTTTGTAAACTCGACGATAAAACATATTTTATGGTTGATGTACAAGGTTCTGGTGAGTCATCTCAAGCAGCAGCTATAGCTCACGGGCTTTCTAGAGCTCTTGCTGAAAAAGATTCTTCTAACAGAACAGTACTGAAAGCAGCTGGACTTCTTACTCGAGATGCGAGAAAGGTTGAAAGAAAGAAACCAGGTCTCAAGAAAGCGAGAAAATCTCCTTCTTGGTCAAAACGTTAATATTTTTCATTATTTATATAAAAAGTTATCATGCCTACTATTAGTCAGCTTGTAAAAAAACCGAGAAAAAGCAAAGTGAAAAAATCAAAATCACCAGCTCTTCAGGTTATAAAAAACTCTATAAAAAGAGGTAAAATCGTGGAACTTCCAGCTGGATGTCCAATGAAAAGAGGAGTTTGTACAAAAGTTACAACTATGACTCCTAAAAAACCTAACTCTGCCCTACGTAAAGTTGCAAAAGTAAGACTTACGAACGGATACGAAGTAAATGCATATATCGGTGGTGAAGGACACAATCTTCAAGAACACTCGGTTGTTGCAATTAGAGGTGGAAGAGTAAAGGATCTACCGGGGGTAAAGTACCATATCGTTCGAGGTGTACTCGATTGTGAAGGTGTTAAAAACAGAAAACAAGGAAGAAGTCTTTACGGAGCAAAAAGACCAAAATCATAAAAATTTTTTGAGATATAGGGGTGATGAAAAGTATAGGTTTTCTTCACTCTCTATCTCATAACATTTGTTATGGTAATTGCTATATGGAGTAAGTTAGGCAATAACTGAATACTTTCCATATAACAAATATTTATATTTATTATTGCATATAATGGCTGAAAAAAATAACAAAGACATGATTGTAAAATTTACAAATTATGTTATGCAAGATGGAAAAAAATCTATCGCAAAAAAAATAATGGTTGATGCATTTGCAGAAATTGAAGCAAAAGGTCAAAAAAATCCAGAAGGAATTTTCTTCAAAGCTCTTGAAAACATTATGCCAAGAATTGAAGTGAGACCAAAGAGAGTATGAGGATCAATTTTCCAGGTACCTTCTGAAGTAAAACCAAAAAGACAATTATTTCTTGCTGCAAAATGGATAATTGGAGCTGCTCGAAGTAAAAAAGGTGCTGCTTTTCACAAATTTCTTGCTGCTGAACTTATAGAAGCTGCAAATGAATCTGGAACTGCATTTAAGAAAAAACTAGATGTTTACAAAATGGCTGAAGCAAATAAAGCATTTGCGAGATTTGCAAACAGATAATACAAATTATTTAAAATTATTTCATAAAAAAGAATTATGGCTCACAAGAAAGCTCAATGATCTACGAGTAATGGTCGAGATAGTAATGCGAAACGATTAGGAGTAAAAGTATACGGTGATCAACCAGTAAAAGCTGGAGGAATTATTGTTAGACAAAAAGGAAACAAATTCTGGCCAGCTGAAGGAGTTTCTCAAGGAAAAGATTTTACACTTTTCGCTAAAAATGAAGGAATGGTAAAATTCACTGAAAAAAAGAGAACAAGATACGATGGAAGTGTATATAAAGATATTTATGTTTCAGTAGTATAATACTACTTCTCGAAAAAATGTTATCTAGAAGTAGATAACATTTTTTTTGCCATTATAGCTCAGTTGGTAGAGCGTTCCCATGGTAAGGGAGAGGTCATGGGTTCAAATCCCATTAATGGCTCCATTACATATATAAAAATAGAGAGACATAGTCTCTCTTTTTTTATTCTCCTGAACCTCAAGTCATATCTGGAACTTCGACATTGATTGTACTTTCTTCACTTCATGAATTCATTCAAGAAACGAAATATAATCCACCAAATATAATCACCAGTAATAGAATTACAATAATTGCAACATTGTAATTATTTCCTCCATTATTTTCAGCCATAATTATATTATTAATAATAAAATAATACTATAACTATAATCTACCTCTGTATATTTTTTGTAAGCTTTATGAAACTTCATTAAACCATGAAGATAAGAAATTCTTTCTTGTTCATCAATTTACGCTATAAACTCTTTCTTCTTCTCCACTTTTATATGGAAGCTTTATTCAACTGTAATGTATAATAAGATCAGTAACTTTACATCTATAATTCTCAACACTCACATCAATTGACTCTCAAATAAGAACTTCTCATATTAAAATTTTTGTTCCCTGTGTTACGAGAAATGGTTTATCTTCTGTACTTATAATCCTCTGGTTTCAGAGAAAATATTTGTATTGTAATAGTTTTCATTCTTGAGTCTTCCAATCATCCCAATGTGATTCTAAACTCTGAGTATCTAGCATATTATCGCATCATGTTACTTGCTATTTGTCTGGATAGAGGGAGTGTCAATTCTTCTCTTTCCATAACTTGTTGTAATTCTTCCCAAGTTTGATCCATCGCTGTGACAACAGTCGTTTCAAGATTCGCAAGCATAGAAGTAACTATAGGACACTTTGCAGCAATCTCAGGAGAACAAACAGAACCACAGGTATTATCTTCACACATTTTTTTTACTTTTAAAAAATTAATGGTGAGAGTATAATATTTTGAGTTATACTGTCAATAAAAAAGTTAGCTTTAGCTAACTTTTTTATGTTATTACATATTTTTATATTCTTCTCACAGAAATTTTCAGAGTTTTCTCGTAATGTGCGGAGAAATGAGATGTTCAATTTTACATGCATTGACTACAGATTCTTCCATATTTGCTCCAAGTGTTTCACGAAAAAATTTAATAAAAAATTCTCTGTTTTTCTTTATTTTTTCAGCTGCCTGCTGTCACTCTTCAGAGAGGGAAATAAATCTATTTTTATCTTCTATAATGAGTCATTTTTTTAAAAGAGATTTCAATCAGTTAGAGCAACTCGCTGCTGATATTTCAAGTTCTTTTGAGATATCAACCGCCCTTGCGTAGCCAAGATCTTCTTTCAGCTCATCAATTGCCATAAGGTAGTGCGCAACAGAGTGTGTTATTTCATTTTCTTCAAATTCTTTCCATACAAGATTCGATTCGTGAGACATAGTATAGTAGTTATTGTATAATTTCTCATGGAAGGGTAGTGGAGTTTGTTTCTAAGACTCTTCCTGGATAAACCTGGGTGTTGATTGCAGTTTTTACTCCATCTGCGATAATACATCAAAATTTTCTTTTTCCTGTATCTACGAGTTTTCATTTCACGAGTACACGATGATTTTTTCCATCATGTCTGAGATTTGCTACTTTGAATCAGCATCAGAGATTAACATTGTTTCATACGACACTATCTCATATATAAGAGAGGTGAGGTATTTTTGAATTGTCTCAAATATATGAATTTTTTACTTCAACACTAAATCCTATTTTGGAATTTTCTCACACACTGGTATTTCCTCTGATATATGCATTTGGTCATACCACGCTTCATTTTCAGAAATAACAGTTTCCCTCAATATAACTTCCAGATTTTACGACAGCTCACTCCTCTACAATAATATTTCCGTGAATACTGACATTTTCTTCTATAGTGCCTTCAATATGTGATGTTGTAAGTGAATGTAAATAGTGTTCATTTGCATCTAAGAGATTCCAGGCGTATCATATATCTAAAATATTTTCATCAAGTCTCTGGAGCATAAAATCATATTTTCAGAGAAACATTTTTATCCCGTCTGTAATTTCATATTCTCATCGCTCTGAGATTTCTATTTTTTTACACATTTTTAGAAGTTCTCCATTAACCATGAATCCTCACATGTTTGCAAGATTTCATATATATTCTTGTGGTTTCTCGATGATATCAACAGCTTTATTATCTTTTTCCTTGAAGATTCCATATATTTCAGGATTTTCTACCTCTTTTACCAGGCAGCCATATTTTTTATTTTTGATAAGCTGCGTAAGCGCTGCTGCAGGATAGATTGAATCTCCATAGAGTATTATGATGTGATCATCCGATTTAATATCTGTAATATCTGAAATTGCAGCTCAAGTTCCTGGTCTCTCTGACTGTATATGATATTTGAGCTTCATACTTCCATAAAAATCTCAGAAATATTCACGAAACATTTCATGTTTATATTTCACGACGATAATACACTCATCAACGATATCTTTAAGAATCTCAAAGTTATATTCTATTAGAGGTTTTCAGAGTATTTTTATAAGAGGTTTTGGCGTAGTATCTGTCAGTGGTCTGAGTCTTGATCCTTCACCTGATGCAAGAATGATAGCTTTCATAAATATTTGGGGTAATAAAAAACTTTCTCTTATTGTAAAGAGAAAGTCATATGAGGCAAGAAAAGTCTTTTAATAGTCATGCATTGGATCTTCTTCAGAAGTACATTCTCGTACTTGTTCTACTTCTCCCCATGTATCATAAATAACATTTTGAATGCTAACAGGAAGATTAGAAACAAGAGTTGCTCAGCAAACTTCATTTGCATATTCTCATTCTCATTGCATTGGTGTGCTTGCGTCTTCTGTGAAGGTACTTGCATATGGAGTTACGCCGTCTCAGCCTATTATTGTGGCGTGAATTTGATTATTCACATAAGAGTCTTGATTTGCTGTACCTGCACATCAAGTGAGACCTACTGCTGCAGCTCATGCTAGAAGAACTTTTCTCATAATTAAAAATAACAAATATAAAAATAGTAATTATATTTAACTTATTAAATCATAATAGTCAAATTAATATAACATCTTTTGAGTTAAAAGCCTAAGTTTTCCTTGATTGGCGCCAAAAAATCAGTATATTTTATATATATCATACCTGTGATGTTTTTATTTTTTAGAGATTAAAAATATATGTCTGACCAAGAAAATACGACTCCTGAAGAAAATGAAGCTGATGGTGAGCAATCACAAATTATAATTCCCAAAGGTATTGTATATACCTGAGATTCTGATCGAAGTATTGCCGAAGAAATGGAGGGGTGTTATATGGAATATGCGATGAGTGTTATCGTCTCCAGAGCACTTCCAGATATTAGAGATGGTTTTAAGCCGGTTCATAGAAGAATCCTCTATTCTATGCATGAGCAAGGACTTAGACCAAGCGCAAAATATAGAAAATCTGCAACCGTAGTCGGGGATGTTCTGTGAAAATATCATCCACATGGTGATTCGTCTGTATATGAAGCTATGGTTCGTATGGCGCAAGATTTCTCACTACGATATCCGCTCGTTGATGGACAAGGGAACTTTGGTTCTATGGATGGAGATGGAGCTGCAGCCTACAGGTATACGGAAGCAAAAATGACAAAAATAGCTGAACTTATGCTTTCAGATATTGAAAAAGAAACGGTAGATTTTAGAGATAATTTTGATACCACCAGAACAGAACCATCAGTTCTTCCTGCGAGAATTCCAAATCTTCTTATGAATGGGGTTATGGGTATCGCGGTTGGTATGGCGACGAATATTCCTCCACATAATATTGGAGAACTCATGGGAGCAGTAAAGCATCTGCTTCTTTCTGAAAATGTAGATGATGTGACTATCTCTGATTTGATGGAATTTGTAAAAGGACCAGACTTCCCAACAGGTGGTATTGTTTATGATAAAGAAGCGCTTCTTACAGCATATTCAACAGGACGTGGTTCTGTTATTGTGCGATGAGTTGCAGCGATTGAAGAAAATAATAAAGGAAGAAAATATATTCATATTTCAGAGGTTCCATATGGAATGAATAAATCTACTTTTATTGAAAAAATGGCAGATCTCGTGAGAGATAAAAAAATAGTGGGTATTTCAGATATTAGAGATGAATCTTCAAGCAAGGATGGAGTCAGAGTTATTGTCGAGCTGAAAAAAGATTCATTTCCAAAAAAAGTCCTCAACCAACTCTACAAACTAACAACCCTTCAAACAAGCTTTGGATACAATATGATTGCGCTTGGAGATAGAGGTATTCAACCAAGACTCTTCAATCTCAAAGAAATGCTTCTTGAGTTTATAGATCATAGAAAAGAAGTCGTTACAAGAAGAACTGTGTATGAACTCAGAATTGCAGAAGCAAGAGCTCATATTTTAGAAGGACTCAAAAAAGCACTTGATCATATTGATGAAATCATCAAAACTATCAGAGCGAGCGAAACAAAGGAAGATGCAAAACAAAACTTGATGTGAACATGGGATTTCTCATGACTTCAGGCAGATGCAATCCTCGAGATGAGACTCCAAAAACTTGCGGGTCTTGAGAGACAAAAAATCGAAGACGAGCTCAATGAAAAACTCGCTCTTATCGCTGATCTCAAAGACATACTTGCAAAACCAGAGAGAGTTATTTCTATTATTGACAGTGAAATAGATAATATTTTAGAAATATTTACAGACGAGAGACGAACCCAAGTACATAGCGGAAAAGTTGGAGAATTTAATGCAAAAGATACGATTCCAAACGAGGATGTTGTTATTGTTTTGACGAAAAATAATTATATCAAAAGACTCAAATCAAGTGCCTTCAGGACACAAAAAAGAGGTTGAAAAGGTATTACGACTGCAACGAAAGACGATGATGAGATTTATCTCGTTACTCCTACTTCGAACCACTCAGATATCCTCTACTTTACCACCAAAGGGCGAGCCTTTACTCTTCCTGCATATGAAGTACCTGAAACGACTCGAATTGCAAAAGGTCAGCCAATTGTGAATCTTCTCAATCTTCAAAAAGATGAGGAAATCGCAGCAGTTCTCGATATTACTCGTGAAGAAAAAGACTATCTCTTCTTTGTGACTGATAGAGGTACCGTGAAAAAGCTTGCTATGGAAGATGTAAAAAATATTAGATCAAATGGTCTGATTGTCCTTAAGATCAAAGACGGAGATAATCTGAGATACGTAAAGACCACATCAGGAGAAGATAATATATTTATCGCGACACATGAGTGAAAGGCAATTCAATTTAATGAAAAAGATGTTCGTCCAATGGGAAGAGCTGCTTCATGAGTACGAGGAATTAACCTCAAGGGTGATGACTATGTTATAGAAGCAAGTATCGTCTGGGACGAAAATAAATATGTATTTATCGCAACAGAAAACGGTCTATGAAAAATGACAGATATAGAAGAATATAGAAATCAAAAACGTTGAGGTGCTGGAGTGAAAGCTATGGCAGTTACGGCAAAAACTGGGAAACTTGTTTCTGCAAAAGTGCTTAGCGAAGAAGAGAAAAAGAGCTCAGATGTACTGCTTATTTCAAAAAATGGTCAGACAATTCGTCTTTCACTCTCATCAATGAGGATGACTTCAAGAGTCACTCAGGGAGTTATTCTTACGAAGCTCAAAGATAAATCAGATATGATTGTCAGAGCCAGTATTATTCGTGAAAGTGAAGATGAAGAAGTTATTGATATTCTCGCACAATAAAAAAAATCCCGAAAGGGATTTTTTTTATTATTCAATTTATTTTCAGAGGGAATTTTCAAATCTTTCTCTGTTAAAAATTAGGCTTTGCTCATTTTTGTCATCAGAAGTTGAGAAATACATTTGTCTGAAGATTCTTCCCATTCTTCATTCATTTCTTAATATAGTTTCATCTCATCACTCAGCGAGTCAGGTTTGCTTATTTATTCTCTGCATAAGAGAGAATACGAGATTAAAGTTTTGCTTCTGTCCTCTCATGTTATTGATATCATTTTTTTCTCCATTTCATAGTTCACTGGATTCTGAAATTGAGTCAGCAACTGTATAGAGGAATAGAGCCATATCAGATTCATCTATATAACCAGTATCGTTTAAATCAAGTCCTGAAGTGGCACTTTTATTACTTATGGTATTAAATATTATATCTTTATATCCCCAAAATTCTTCAAGATTAAGTTCCACAAGAGTACTATAAAATTTTATAAAATTTTCTTCAGCCTCAGGAGTTTTGAGTCCAACTAAATCTTCCTTTGTTACTGGTATACTGAGATTTCATGATACGAGTATAGATTCGCCATTTTCATTTGTACTAATCTTGCTTTTAATGGTGTTGTTATCAGATGTATTTGGAGAAGCATTTGTATTGTGAATAATCTGTGGTGCGATAGGTTGTGAAATATCAATTTCTCAACTTAAAATTCTCTGATATACTTGTTGTTGAGATTGTGTTCCTATTCATCTATCAATTAATTCTTCTAAATCTTCAGAATCTGTTTCTTCAATCATTTGAGCTATAAAGTGTGCTTCAATAACTGTAATTTCAGCTTGAATTGTAGTTATAATTTCTCATCTAATTTCTTCTAGCAATTCTTCTGGAAAGTCTTGTTCAGATAAGAATTCTTCTAGAAATTCAGGAGATTTAATCTGATCTAACTCTTCAAGAGTGATATTTTCTTGAACATATATTTGAAAATTTGAAAGTAATAATCTATGATTTAAATTTCCGTCAGGCATTGAATATTCTCATTCATAAATTATATCACTCTCTAATAGTGTAGTTTCTAATTGCTGTCTTGCGATATCCCTTCCTCTTTCTCTAATTCTTATTATTTCATTAGAAACATTTTCAAGTATATTTTTTATATCTTCTACTCATACATTATTTTCAGCTAGGGTAATACTAAGTATTCTATAATAATCATTATCATTTCAAGCTAGCATTAATGACTCTAGTGTTGAGAAATCAATTTCTACTCATTCTGGAATTGCTCACAATATTATATTTCTTATATTTTCTAAGTTTTCTGAATGAATTTCTTCAAAGCTTTCTAACTGTGATAAATTTTCTTCCTGGGTATTTAATGCTGTAGTAAAATTATCTAGTGCATTTTTTTCTTCATCTGTAAGATTATTACTCTCACTGTTGTTTGTTACTGTAATATTTTCAGTAATTTTAATCATTTCTTGAGAGTATAATAGTGTACTCATTTTATTTCACGATAATGAAAATCACTCTAAAAACGCTGCTAATTGTTTATGTGTATGTATACTATCTGACACATCATAAAAGTTTGTTTTTAGTTTTCATATTTTTCATATTTCTTTCAAAACATCGGGATGTCATTTCATTTCATTATTGAGGAAAGCATAATAGCTTCAGTCAGTTAATTTTTTTACTGCAGCAACAGCTAATTCTACATGAGTGTTATTTTCTCTTACGAGGTTTGGGAGTATATTTCTTACGGAAGAAATTTGTCATGCCTCAATAAGTGTTTTAATTGAATCTTGAATATCATTTGAAATTCAAAAATCAAATATATATCTATTCAAGTTTTCTAAAACATTTAATAAGCGATTACTTCAGAAATCATCATTATATCATCAGTTTAATCCATTTAATCCATCATCTGCGATAGGACTGATTACTCAATTAGTTCCAATACTATTTTCATGTATTACTCGATTTCTTTCCTCTAAGTAAAAAACAACGTTTTCATTAAATTGTTCTGGAGAGTCAATTATAGGTCTTTCACTTTCTGGTATTCAAAGAATATTTCATATATCTGCATCTTTTACCATTTGAGGAATACTTTGGGCAAAGAGAATGTTATCACTTCAAAATAATTCTCTATAAGACTCTTTTAAATTTGCTATGAATGCAATACTTCATTCAATACCTTGTGTTTGTGTAATTTTAGAGAATAAAATATCCCAATGATGTGAATCAATTCAAAGTATTGCACAAGATTCTATATCATAAAATATTTCAGGAGGAAAATTGTGATAGTCTGATTCACGTATCGTGATATTTTCTACAAAATGCTCTAAAATATCACTATTTTTTAAATATTCAGAATCAATATAAGAAAATTCTAATCGAACTCTTGCCGCTCTCTCATGATGTAGAATAAACAGTATATCAGTACTATTTTTAATCATTCTTAATCTATTTGGTATGTCCTTAAGTATATAATCTTGATGCACGGGATTATTTAAATCTATATTTATAGAAGATCATGTAAAAGATTTTAAAAGTTTACTATATTCTTCAGACTTGGTTAATTCATCTTCTGCTGCTCATTCGGCTCTATCAACTTCTGCTTGAGCATCAGCTGTTTCTTTTTGTATTAGGAAACTTTCCCTTCTTAAAGTGTTAATTTGAGTAGTTAACTCAGCAATTCTATCAGAATCAGATGTAGAAATAATAGCTTGTTGTAATCTTTGTAGCTCTTGTGCTATTGCTTCTCACTGTTGCCTAATTGCTTGTAAATTTGTGAGACTTTCAGCAAATCATGCAGTAAGCATATGTGCATCGTAGAATGAATCTAGGGAGCTTTGAATGAGCTCTTCTTGTACTCATATAATAAGAGGATATTGCTGAGCATTTATACCAACTTCTTCATTATAATCTGAAATGAGTTCATTAATTCCACTAAAATCAAAATCATTCCCTGTTCATTCTACAGAAGTCTGTATAATTGCTGATAATACATCCATAATATCAGGACCTCACTCATAAGTTCCACGTAATACTTCGATGAGATTATTTCCAGCTTCTATTCTCCTTTCAAGTAATAATCTTTCTCTGATATCTCTATTTTCAATCTGACCAATATCTGAATTTCTCGTCTTTTCCGACAATATTTGAATATCTGATTCTTCGTAGAGAGGAGTATTGTTGTTAGATTGGCTCTGCGCGTTGAAAAAAGCAATAATATGAGATCAATTTTGTTCGTTTGCTAAATAATCTTTCGCAATTTCATCCATGTTTTCTTCAAAATCTGTGAGATATCATGTAAAGAGTCCTCTCACTTCTTCTCATCAAAAATCTCATTGTTTATAGTCTTCAATTAAATCAAACAATTCTGTTGCTGAAAATGGTCCATTAGGCTGCAAGAGGTTTTCTTTATTGAGTTTTCCTGACTTATTTAGTGAACATAAGTATGTTCCAATTTCGAGTTCGCTTGATTCAGAATTTATATTTGTTGTAGTATAGTATCACCTTTCTTGTGTAAATCATACTGCAAAAGTAGTAGAATCATTTTCAATAACTTTTGCAATAATATTTCTTGTAGCAATGTTATGTGCTTGTTCTAGAGCAGAAGGTGCTCACGCTTGCATACCTACTTCGTATAAAAGTTGAGAAAGTTGAAAAAGCTTTGTTTCTAAACTTTCGCTGGAATTTTGAATTGCTTCTAGTCTTGTAACACAAGAAGCCATGAAATCTTTTTTTAATATAGTTAAGGCTCAATAATAGACTAAACTTTCTACTTTTCATCCAGTTCCTTCATCACTTCAAAAAGCAGTAAGATACCATCAAATTTGCGTTTCAAGCTCCTCCTCTCATCAATTTAAAATTTTATCATTGGTTGATTCAATATATCAAAGCATTTGCTGTCCAAAAACACTCAGATTTTCACTTCATTCTTCAGTATTTTCAGTAGCTAGTTCTTGTAAGTCATTGAACTCTCTTGAAATATTTCATAGTTCAGTTTGATTAATCTCTCCCTGTGAATAAGAAAAGGGATCAATAGAATTTCATAGCTCAGTGCGAATAGCCTCTAAATCTTCATGAGTCTCAGTTCGTAAATCCTTCAGTGCTCATATAGTGGAGAATCTCAATTCATCATACTCTTTTTGGGCTTCCTCACTATTGAGTCTTGCTCTGATATCTCTCGCTTCATCTAAAATACGAGCAGTTTCCTCTTTTATGGGATCACTACTTTGAGATTCAATAACTTGTTGTTTTAAAAAATCAGCCATAAACGGCACTTGCAAAATAATATATATAATTTAAAATACCATATTTTATGCTTTCTGACGAGATATATACATTGACATATTTTAGTTATTATTATTTATAATATATTTTATAAATTTCAGGCTTGAAAGAGGGAAAAAATCATTATAATTCAAAGAATTATTTATGTAAAAACGTAAAGGGTACGTTTTTATTTTTTACTCTAGATACAAATTATGAAAATGACAAGCCAAGAGATACGAAAAAAATATTTGGAATTTTATGAAAAACATGGACATACCATAGTACCATCTGCATCACTCATTCCCGAAAATGACCCTACAACTCTTTTTACTTGAAGTGGTATGCAGCCAATGGTTCCATATTTACTTGGAGAAAAACATCCTTCTGGAACAAGAATTGTAGATTCACAAAAATGTTTCCGGGCAGCAGATATTGATGATATCTGAGACAATAGACATACGACTTTTTTTGAAATGCTGGGGAACTGGTCACTCTGAGATTATTTTAAAAAAGAGCAAATTTCTTGGGCTTGGGATTTTTATGTGAACCATATGGGCTTAAATCCAGAAAAAATATATATTTCTGTGTATAGAGGAAATGAGAAATTTGGAATTCCTCGTGATGATGAGGCTGTTGCTTTGTGGCAAGAAAAATTTAAAGGAGTATGAATTGAGGCTCCAGCGATTGATATGGCAGAGCGAGATGGAATGCAGGATGGACGAATATTTTTCTTCAACGAAAAAGAAAACTGGTGGAGTAGAGCCGGAGTTCCAGAGAAAATGCCTGTTTGAGAGCCAGGGGGACCAGATTCGGAAATGTTTTGGGATTTTTGAGCTGAACTCAAGCTTCATGAGAACTCGCAGTGGGCTGACCAGCCATGTACTCCAGCATGTGACTGTGGACGATTCCTTGAGTTTGCCAATAACGTCTTTATGCAATACAAAAAAACAGAAGATGGTTTTGAGGAACTGGCGCATAAAAATATAGATTTTTGAGGTGGACTTGAGAGAATTGCCGTAGCAATCAATGATACACCGGATGTATTTCTCTGAGATTTATTCGATGGAATTCGAAATAAAATCGAAGAATTCTCAGGGAAAAAGTACGGAGAAAATGAAAAAGAAACAAAAGCCTTCAGGGTAATTATGGATCATCTCAGAGTCGTAGTATTTCTTATAGCTGATGGAGCAACACCAAGTAACAAAGACCAAGGATATTTTACGAGAAGAATGCTGCGAAGAGCGATTAGATTTGCACGTGATTTAGGAATTGATTCAGGACTTTCTGCTGAGGTAGCCCGCGTAGTAATTTCAGAATATAGTTCACATTACAGTGAGCTTGCTGAGAAAAAAGATTTTATCATTACAGAAATAGAATCAGAGGAAAAACAATTTTTAACAACACTCGAAAAATGAATCAAAGAATTTGAAAAACTCATTGCTTGATTTCAAATTGCTTTTGAGAGAAGTGGGAAAAAAGTAACTCAAATAGCAGGTCCGAAAGCATTTAAGCTTTACGATACCTATTGATTCCCAATAGAGCTTACTGCAGAACTTGCAGAGGAAAATGGACTCACGATTGATATGGAAGGATTTGAAAAAGCTTTTGAAGAGCATAAAGCGCTCTCTAGAGCTGGAGCTGAACAAAAGTTTAAGGGGTGACTCGCTGATGCTTCTGAATCTACAACTGAGCTTCATACAGCAACCCACCTCCTGCTTGCAGGACTTCGAAAAGTTCTTGGAAATCATGTGTTTCAAAAGGGGTCAAATATTACCGCAGAGAGGCTCAGATTTGATTTCTCTCATGAAGAAAAAATGACACCAGAACAGCTTCAGGAAGTTGAAGATTTTGTAAATCATGCTATATCTACTGGATTTGATGTCACGATTGAGGAAATGCCGAAACAGCAAGCACTTGATATGGGAGTAGTTGGAAGTTTTTGGGAAAAATACCCAGATATTGTAAAAGTCTATACCATGAAAACTCCTACAGAAACATTTTCTATAGAACTTTGCGGCTGACCACATGTCGCGAATTCAAAGGATATGGGAAGATTTAAAATTAAAAAAGAAGAGGCTTCAAGTCGAGGAGTTCGAAGAATTAAGGCAGTACTTATAAAAGATTAATCAATAAAAAGGCTACATTGTAGCCTTTTTATTTTGTGATCTATGATATTTTTCTATTAATTCTGCTATTTTGAGAACTTGTTGTTCATAAGTAAAATTTGATGGAATTCATAAGTCTTTTGAAATAGCATAAAAAACGTTTTGTATAATCAAATTATTTTTTTCAGCTTCATCTATAGTAAGTTCTCATTCTTCACTTAATTGTATTAGAATTTGTATCAGGGGGATAATATAATATACAATCTCAGATAAGGTCATACCTTGATTTTCGAGTCGAATTATTTCTCTACTTAATTCTGCACGTACATCGCTGGTATTTTCTTTTACTTCAATATTTTCTTCGTATTCAATTCAATCTAAGGCTTTTAAGATTCCTTTTGAAGTTACGGTTTGAAGATATTTGCTAGGGTCTACTCAATCTGATATTTTCTTGGGTTCTCATAATGGATGATTTGCAGGTATAAGCAAAATATGTTTTTAGAAACTATTTCCTCTATTTTACTTTAAAACAAAAATAAATACAATCTAGTGACTAAAAATTCACACATATTATGCCTGAAAATACATTCAATATCACCGTAATAGGAGGAGGAAGTGGGACATTCAATGTTCTTTATGGACTCAAAACCTACCATGATGATACTATTAGTGAGAAAAAAAATCTTGCTGCAATCATTGCAATGACTGACTCTTGAGGTACTACTGGTGAGATTCGTGATAAATTTGGAGTCTTACCTCCAGGAGATCTTCGTCGAGCAGTAGCAGCTCTAGCGAGGGATACTGGACTTGTGAGACAACTTTTTGAATATAAATTCAAGTGAGAATCGTGAGCTATTTGAGGAAATAAAATAGGAAATATTCTCATGACAGCGCTTGCAGATATTACTGGAAGCTTTGAAAAAGGACTTGATGAGTGCTGCAAAATGTTTGATGTACACGGAAAAGTAATTCCTGTAACACTTGAGGATGTTCATCTTGGAGTACGTATGGATGATGGAACAGAAGTGATTGGAGAGAAAAATATCGATGTTTCAGACAAAAATGATTTCGCAGTACACAATCTGGATCAAAATGTAAAAGATGCTTTTCTTGTATGAGGAGAGTGAGTTCTCAATCCTCGAGCGTATGATGCTATTGTTCACTCTGACCTTATTGTTATTGGTCCTGGGGATTTTTATACGAGCGTTGTCCCTGCGCTTCTTTCAAAGTGAGTACGAAAAGCATTTCGAGATTCAGATGCAAAGGTTGTCTATGTTGCGAATATCATGACGAAAAAAGGTGAGACGACGAATTATGAACTTCCTGATTTCATTGATAATGTTGAGAGATATGCTGGAGATGTGATAGATTATGTTTTGGTAAACTCTGGTGAAATATCTGCAGAAAATGTAGAAAAATATAAAAATGAAGAAGGGAAAAAACCAGTAAAGCTCAAAGAAGGAATGGATTTTGGTGATAAATCCTACAAAATTATAGAGCGAGACTTCGTCAATGAGTCTGATGTTGTCAGGCATGATCCTCAGAAACTTGCTGCAGTTCTCATAGATATCTGTCGAAGATGGATTAAATAAAAAATCTCCTTATGGAGATTTTTTATTCAGGGTCATCTAGTATATCAAGTATTCTTTCTAAAAATTCTCTTCCTGAGTCACTTAAATAATACTTATTATCTTCTTCCTTTGTGCTTTCAGGGGGAATAGAAATATAACGGATATATCATAACTTAACTGCCATTTCTATTCAATCTTTCAATAAAGGAAATGATCAGAGTCTTTTTTGACTGAGAGCACTATTACTATCATGTGCATTTTTAAGTCATATATGAATCAATGCTAAACCGAGTTCAATCTTTTGTTTATTCATTTTTAAAACGCATCTTTTATTTTATCTTCTAAATTTTTGATTTCAGCTTCTTTTTCAGCTGCCTCCTGCTTACTATGATCTTCAGCAAGTTCAGCTGCCTTTTGGTATTCCTCTTGTTTTTTACGTAGTTGCGCTTTTGTAACCCGTACTTTTGGAGGTGGTGGAGCATATTCTGACATAGATAATTCTTAGAGAGTATAGTGTAAGTCTAAGTATTTTTGTCTATTTTCAAGATAAAATCCTATATTTCTTTTCGTTCTCTGAGGGCACTCACGAGGCTCATGGTATCTGCAAATTCGATATATCCTGATGACAGGCCTCTTGAGAGTCTGGTGATTTTGACTTTATGTTTGAGTTTTCTCTGAGCTATTTCTTCACATAGAAACATACTTGTAGCCTCGCCTTCCAGATTTGGATTTGTTGCAATGATAAGTTCGAGTTTTCCGTCACTTTCTTCTATTCGTTTAAAAAGAGAGGCAAAATTAAGATCTCACACAAAGACCCCATTCATCGGAGATATCGCTCCTCATAAGACATGGTATACTCCGGTAAATCAACCTGACTGTTCGAGAGTCAGTAAATCAAGATACTCTTCTACAATACATATTTGTGTATGATCACGTAGAGAGTTTGCGCAGATAGAACATGATTGTTTTCCGGCATCTGTCACAGAATGGCAGATTTCGCACTTTCATGTTTTTTCTTTAATGGTGAGAATATTTTCTCTGAGTTCTCTCAGGTAATTTTCATTTGCTCACAGCATAAAAAAAGCAAGCTTTGTCGCTCTATTTTCTCAAATTCAAGGGAGCATTGATATATTTTCGATGAGTCGTTTGAGAGCCTCTGGCACGTGAAAAAATTATGGGTAAATATCTCAGGTATAGTAGTCAGAAAAAAAGAGAAATCAAAAAAGCAGTATAAAAAAATCTTTTTCTCCATAAGAGAGAAAAAGATTTGAGAAGTAAGCAACTGTTTAGTAATTGTATACGTACTGCGTATCGTCTTTGATGACAAGATAGTTTGGATCATATGCTTGCTCCATACTTTTTGACATATCATCAGATATTATCGTATTTGCACTATCTAGTTCAGAAATAGTGGATTCGAGTCTATTGAGATCATCTTTTAATTGCTTTGATACATTTTCTAAACTACGAATTTCATATCCTTGTGTTGCGTTTGCATTAATAGTCCAAACATAATATATAAGGAGAAATACAATAAATCAGACAAGCGCTATATACGTAGATTGGTATCAAGAATTGAGTTTTTCTTTTTCCTTTTTCCTTTTGGAATGGAAGTTTGTTTGCGGTTCGCGTATAATAAGTCTTGGATTCACGTCTAGGAGAAGATTAGAGAAATACATTTTTATATTTTTTTTGCATGCCTTGCTTTGGCGCTTCGACTTCGGGAATTAACTTTGAGTTCTTCTTGGCTCGGGAGTATTGGTTTTTTATGTAAAATTTTTAGGCTCTTCGTATGGTGACAGGTGCAGAGTATGTCTGAGCAAATACAGTCTTTGGACTCAAGTTTAAATAGCTGCTTTACGATTCTGTCTTCGAGTGAATGAAAGCTAATGACAAATATATCACCATTTGTTTCAAGAAGTTTAATAGCTTGCTTGAGACTTGCTTCGAGTGTTTTAAGCTCTTCATTTACTTCGATTCTGAGCGCTTGGAAAACTCGCGTTTTCGTTTTTATGTGACTGTTTATTTCTCTGTCTAAGAAATCTGTCAGATCAGTTGTTGTCACAAATTTTTTCTTTTTTCTCTCAGCAATCATTTTTGCTGCTATTTTTCTACTGTGAGGTTCTTCTCCGTAATTTTTGAGGACTTCATAGAGATCTTTTTCTTCATAATAATTGATGATATCTGCAGCAGTTTTCCCGCTTCTGGTATCAAAACGCATATCAAGCGGTCACTCAAGTCTGAGAGAAAATCATCTTTGAGCTTCATCAAAATGGAGTGATGAGACTCATAGATCATAATATACTGCCGTAATAGAAGTGATATTATTTTCTGCTAATTTCTCACAGAGAGATTCAAAATTACTATGTATAAGAACGATTTCTATATTCCCATCAGGGAAGAATTGTGTTTTTGTTTTTTCAATATTTTCTTTTGCAAGCTTCAGATTTCTCTCATCAGCATCAAATCCTATAAATATGTCTCAGGGGTTCATCTTTTCTATTACTTTGCATGCATGTCATGCGAGTCAAAGTGTCATGTCTACTACAATATTTTGTCTTGTATCACTGATTTCTATAGCTCATACAAGTTCTTCAAGAAGTACGGAAGTATGAATATTTGCATCAGTTTTCACGCTCATATCTATTCTGGATTTGTTAACAAATTGTGAAAATCTCTTTTTTTATCTCTAAAAATACAGACTTCTGTATCTATTTGTATGATTTTTGTATGGGAAGTCAAACGTCACTTTGATAATAGACTAGACAAAATCCGTAAAATATTTTTGTCTATTTTAAGCCTCTAATCGATACTTATTCACAATTTCTTCACAATTGGCTTTTACTTGCAAAAGTATATTTTTCGTATATATACAAAAAGGTCATATTTTCCTTGTAAATTATAAAATATTAATAAAATAGTAATGTTTAATTTAGGATTAAAAAATACTACATGATTCGTATAAAAAATTTACAAGTGAGTGTTTGAGAAAAAGAAATTTTGAAATGAGTTTCTCTCGACTTTGAGCTTGGAAAAAACTATTGTCTTCTTTGAAAAAATGGTTCTTGAAAATCTACACTTTCCAGTGTGCTTATGTGACACCCAAAATATGAGGTAACAGGATGAAATATTTCGATTGATGAAGAAGATCTTCTTGAAATGGAACCAAATGAGAGAAGTAATGCTGGGATTTTTCTTTCATTTCAAAATATTCCAGAAATTAAATGAGTAAAACTTTCAGAGTATCTCAGAACTATTTTTAATATTTCTGAAAAATGAAAAAATGAAGCTTTCACTGAGCTTTCACCATTTCTCTTTAAGAGATTTATTAAGAAATATATGCAAGAGCTTGAAATTGACGAAAAATTTCTCGATCGAGATCTCAATGTTTGATTTTCTGGAGGAGAAAAGAGAAAAATTGAAATCCTTCAAATGAAGCTTATTGGCCCAAAATATATTATTCTCGATGAGATTGATAGTGGACTTGATTTAGACGCATTCAAGACTGTGGCTACGATGCTTCAATCTCTCAGCTCATCAGAAAACTCTATCATCATTATTACTCATTACTTTACGATTCTAGAATATATCGAAGTAGACAAAGTATTTGTCATGAAAGATGGAAATATTGTAAAAGAGGGATGAAAAGATCTTGCAAAAGAAATAAGTGAAAGTGGTTTTGGAGAAGTATAATTCTAAAAAATATTAAAAATTATGTCTACGGTTACAACATCAGGTACATGGGACTTTTCAGATGAAGTTATTTATAAATGAACTGCTGTTCAAGGAATAAACGAAATTGTCGTAAGACAAATTTCTTTTGCGAATGAGGAGCCAGAGTGGATGCTTGACCTCAGGCTTAAGGCTCTGAAGATTTATGAAGAAAAAGCTATGCCAAGCTGGGGTCCAGATTTATCTGACCTTGATTTGCAGAGTATTTACTATTTTGCTCAGCCAGAAGGAGCGGGAAATAATAAGTCGTGGGATGATGTTCCTGAAAGCATCAAAAATACATTTGATAAACTTGGGATTCCTGAAGCTGAGAAAAAAGCGCTTGCAGGAGTTGGGGCACAGTACGATAGTGAAACAGTTTATCATAGTCTCAAGCAAGAAATTGCAGATAAAGGGGTTATTTTTGATGACCTTTCAAATGCTCTAAAGAATCCAGAATATGCAGAGATTATTAAAAAACACTTCGCAAAATCTATCCCTCTTACAGATCATAAATTTGCTTCTCTTCACTATGCTGTATGGTCTGGAGGAACATTTCTCTATGTTCCCAAAGGAGTCAAAGTATCAGAACCACTCCAGTCATATTTCCGTATGAATGTAAAAAAAGGATGACAGTTTGAGCATACGATGATTATTATCGAGGACGACGCAGAAGCGCATTATATAGAATGATGTTCTGCTCCAAAATATGACGAGAACTCACTGCATGCAGGTTGAGTTGAAATCTTTGTTGGAAAAAATGCAACTATGAGATACTCTTCTGTTGAGAACTGGTCACTTGATACTTATAATCTGAATACGAAAAGAGCCCTCGTTCAGGAAAATGGATATATGGAGTGGGTTGGAGGAAATATGGGTTCAAATACGACGATGCTTTATCCATGTAGCGTGCTTATTGGTGACAATTCACGCGCGGATCATCTTGGGATTGCCTTTGCCAATGCGGGACAAAATCAAGATACTGGAGCAAAGGTAATCCATATTGGGAAAAATACTTCAAGCTCTATTGTATCAAAGTCAATTTCAAAAGCAGGTGGTCTGTCTACGTATAGAGGACTTGTTGATATCAAAGCAAGCGCGACAGGATCTGTAACAAAGATAGAGTGTGACGCGCTGTTACTTGATGATATTTCAGGCTCAGACACTATTCCAGAAATTAGATGTGATAATCCAGATTCGATTGTTGCGCATGAAGCCAGTGCTGGAAAGATAAATGAAGATGATCTCTTCTACCTTCAATCAAGAGGGATAGATGAAGAACAAGCAGCGGCTATGATTGTAAACGGATTTATTTCTCCAATTGTAAAAGAGCTTCCACTGGAATACGCAAGTGAGATGAATGTGCTGATATCTATGGAAATGGAAGGAAGTATTTGATAATAATTACTATGCTGAAACTCGATAAAAAAACATCCACAGAATTTGAAAATACATGAGTAGTAAAACTCAAGGTATTTTTTTATCAGGCAGGATGTAGTGGAACAAAAATTGATATGACCAGCGAGTTTGAAGTAGATGATGAAATTGAAAAAATTGAGAGTGAATACTGCTTTGATGTCTATGTTCCAAAAAGCGATAAAAAATATTTGGAAAATGCGAGGATAACGAGAACAATTACGGCAGATCATACCTGAGAAGAAAAAATTAGATACATATTTGCCAGTGATGAAGTTGAAGACAGGTGTGGGTGTGGAACAAGTTTTGCTTTTGAAAAACCAGCCCCTAAAATAGATCTTGAAAAGCTTAAAAAAATGAGAGAAAATTTTTTAAAAAATAAGTCATAATACTATGAATATTACAGAGAGTAGACTGTATACAAGTGAGCAGTTAGAATCTCAAATACATATTGAGAGTGGAGTTTCAGCGCTTATATATGATGAAGCAAATGTTCTAACAAAAGTAACCTTTGGGAAATGAGCTTCTCTGAAATACTTTTGATACTTTGAAAAGCAGCAACTGCATGACAAACATTTTCTTATAAATGGTGAAGATGCTCGCTGTGAAATATTCTCACTCTTGAGCTCAAAGTGAGAAAAAATAAGTGCTAAAATAAATGGCGAACTTGCGGCCAGCTGAGCCTATCTTAATATGCATATTGTGAGTTTTGTTTCCGATGCCGGCCTTATTGATTTAGACGGTATTGTCCATATTACCGAAGGAATTGAAAAAGTTGAGTGATATTTAGTTGAGGAGAATATTTTTCTTTGAAGCAGTGGAAAAGTGCGTGGACTCCCAACGCTTCTCGTACATAGTAATGATGTCAAAGCATCACATGCCTGTAACATGGAGCGAATTTCTGACGATAAACTTTTTTACCTGAGAAGTAGAGGACTTCCAAGAGAGGATGCAACAGTATTAATGCTTGAGAGTTATATTGCAAAAATATTTTGAGATATAGAATCAGTGAATGCTGAGCTCTTTGAAACAACCAAAGAGGGAATTTTAGAGAGAATAAAATCAAAATAATATGCAAAATTTTAAAAAAGATTTTCCTATATTCACGACTCATCCAGATTTAGTATATTTGGATAGTACTGCGACGAGTCAAAAGCCATCATATGTAATAGATGGAGTTGCTGACTATTTACGTAGCAGTTATGCAAATATTCATCGTGGAAGTTATGAAATTTCGGAAATTTCAGAAAAACTCTATGAAGATTCAAAAAAAATAGTTGCAAAAAATATTTGAGCAGAAAATTGGAGAGAAATTATCTATACTGGAAACTCCACCTACGCTTTAAATATGCTCGCTCAAAGCATCTGGAGAACCGGTATATTACAAAAAGGAGATACGGTACTTATTAGTATTGTTGAGCACCATGCAAACGTCGTTCCATGGTTGATTCTCGCTGAGGATTATGGAATCAAAGTGGAGTTTATCTGAGTGACAGAGAACTTTGATATTGATTACAATGATTTCAGAGATAAGCTGAATGACAGTGTAAAAATAGTTTCTCTCGCGCATGTGAGTAACACTACGGGACAGATATTTGATATTGAAAATGTAAACTCCTTACTTTTTGCTCGCTATGGAAAAAATAAAAGGCCACTTTTAATAGTAGATGCCTCTCAGAGTGTTCCACATTTTCAGGTTGATGTACAAAGCCTGTGATGTGACGCTTTATTTTTTACGGGTCATAAAATATTTGCTGACTCATGAATTTGAGTCTTATGGGCAAAGGAAGACTTACTTCACTCTTTGAAACCTATTTTTTCCGGTGGGTGAGCTATTTGAGAAGTAAAGCAGCATCATTTTACTCATAGCTCTAAACTCCCAGATAAGTTTGAACCTGGTACTCCAAACCTCTCTTGAGCCGTAAGTATGCTCAGAGCCTTTGAATATATTGATTCTATAGGTGGATATGAGGTTTTAGAGAAAATAGAACATGAACTTGTAGAGTATGCCTTAGAGAAATTCTCATCTCTTGAGTGAGTAAAACTTATAGGAAGTAGTAGCAGTATGCAAAGAGTATGAGTCTTTACTTTTGTAGTACAGGGGATTCATAGCTTTGATATTTCTGATTATCTTGCTGAGAATCATATATGCGTGAGAGCAGGACAGCACTGCGCAGAGCCATTTATGGATTTTGTCTGACAAACGCATACTTGTAGAATGAGTCTTCATCTCTATAATACCAAAGAAGATATCGATAGATTTTTTGAAATTTTAGAAACAGCTATAACACAGTTACGCTAATGTATAACGAAACAATTACCTACTACAGTAAAACTCCACCGAATAAATGAGTACTTGATGAGTATGATATTTCATTTTGGGAAGAAAATAGAACTTGCTGAGATGATCTCAAAGTGTATGTAAAACTGGATAATAATATCATTACAGCTTGGTCATTTGAAGGAGACACTGCCATCATTACGACTGCATGTGCGAGCGTATTTTGAGAAAGCATTATTGGTTTACCAGCTCAGGAAATATTTTCTTTTGGATATAAATATATAGAAGAGCTCATTGAAATGCCTGTTTCTGATAGAAGAAAGCAGGCATCAGTACTCTGACTTCTTACAACCCGAAATGCCCTTCACAAGCTTTTACAAGACGGAAAAAAAGATACTTTTGATGATGTCCTAAGCATATAGAAATATGATAAAACTATCGCAAACATGAGATGATGCACTCAAAGCTCTTTGTTATATTGCGGATAGGAAGCAGCTCGTGCAAATTCGTGATATTGTGAGTTCTCAAGGTATGAGTGAAACCTGTCTTCGAAGAATCATCCCAGACCTGCATAAGGCAGGAATATTAGTCTCAAAGCAATGAAGAGGATGAGGGGTGATGTTGGCAAAATCTCCAGAAAAGATTTCAGTGTATGACGTATTTTTGGCAGTTGGTGAAGAAATCGGGATTACAGATTGCACGAAAGACATTGCCTGTGATAAAAAGCAAAACTGTTATACCACTGATGTACTTTGAAATCTCCAAAGAGGATTTAATAGTCTTCTCAAAATGCAAACCCTTGATAAAATAATAAAAAAATAACTCTCAATATTTGAGAGTTATTTTTTTATTCAACTATAAGAGTTCACACCATTCCATTTGCTCTATGTTGTCCTACAGAGCAGTAATATTCGTAGGTTCAAGCCTTATCAGCGATAAAGGTAACAGTGGTTTCATCACCAGTTTCAACTCGTTCACTCGCTACATCAAATTCATCTATGACAAAGTCATGAAACCCATCCACAGATCTAAATGTAATAGTGACTTCATCACCCTCTTGTACTCTCATCTCACTTATATCATATTCAAAATTACTTCAAAGCACCGTATATGAGACTTCTCCTGGTGTTTCTTCTGTAGCAACCGCATCTCATCCAACAAGCGTATCTCCATTTTCATTTACATCTTGCATTGGTGTTCACGCAAGCTGGGTCCCAGCTACTTCACTGGTAGTATCTTCTTGTATCTGAGTAGTATCTCCTCCCATAGTATTATTTCAATCAGAACATGAGATGAGACCAAATGCAAGAAGTGTAACAAGACTGACTTTTACTATACTAAATTTCATAGGTATTGTGTTATATTTTAAAATTACAATCATTTCCAATGATACTTTTTGTTTGTAAATATCTTGTAATAATTACCAATGAATAAAGAAAAAAACTCTCAGAATCCTGAGAGTTTTTTTTTATGATAATAATTATTTTTTATCAGCTGACATATCAAGTTTAATACCAGGCCCCATAGCGTTACATACGAATACAGAGTTGATATATTTTCCTTTTGCACCAGTAGGTTTTACATCTTGGATAACTTGAAGGAAAGCATTAAGGTTTTCTTCGAGTTTTTCTTTTCCAAATGAAAGTTTTCCGAAAATAGAATGAACATTCCCTTGTTTATCTGTTCTAAATTCAAAAGTTCCTCCTGCAATATCTTTTACAACGGCAACAAGATCTTCACCAACTGTTCCTGTTTTTGGGTTAGGCATAAGTCCTTTTGGACCAAGAACACGAGCAACTTTCCCGAGGTGTCTCATCATTGATGGAGTAGCAACACACACATCAAAGTCAAGAGCAACATTTCCAGCTGCGATATCAGAAATAAGTTCTTCTCCACCAGCTACTTCAGCTCCAGCTTTTTTAAGTTCAGCTGCAGAAATAGTATCTGAGAAAGCACAAATTCTTGCTGTTTTACCAGTTCCATTTGGAAGTTTTGCAGTTGTTCTGATCATTTGATCTTGATGTTTTGGATCAAGATTCAGGTTGAAATGAATTTCAACAGTAGGGTCAAACTTTACAGTGTTTGTCTGTTCTAGAAGCTCAACTGCTTCAGAAACTGAATAACTCATTCCTTCTTTTAAAAATTCTTGAGCTTTTCTAAATTTTTTTCCAGCCATAATAGTAGTATAAAAAAATAAAAGGTGCTAGCGTCCTGTTCTCTTAAAATAGCTATGAGCTATAGTTTAGGTCTGGACTTCCTTTTGAAAGGCTTATGAATTATATAGAAATATTTGCAAAATCAAGTTTTTAAATATACTTACTTGACTAATTTTTAAAGTAATTTAAAATGAATATTTGAAAACAGATAAACTTTTCAGCATCTTGAGAAGAATGATCTTGATTAAGTACTAGGCAGTTAGGAGTTTCTAGTTCTGTAGAATCAACAATTTCTGATCCCAATAAATTACTTGAAGAATCTTTAGCCAAATTTGATTGAGATTGAAGACGACAATTACAAAAATTGAGATTTGCTTGATTTGTTGAGGTGGATTCACAAATTGCAGAGAAAGCTGGTTTTAAAAGATATTTATGAAATGAAAAAATAGCTGTATATAAAATTTGAAAAGAAGGTAGACTTATTTTATGGTGAGACACATATTTAGTAGATGATGTTGATACTATTTATTTAGAAAATAGAAGTTTTAATATTGAATGTGTGAGCTTTATTATTTCTAACGAAGGAAGGTACTACTTATACAAACATGACTGAAATGGGAGCGTTAAAATAGTTCCAAATTTCATCTCAGATGATTGAGCTTTTTTTACAAAAGAAGCCGTAGAATCTGAGGCAGAAGAAGTATTGGTCTGAAAATGATTAGATTACGAGACAAGTTTCCAGGATAAAAAATTGAGACTCTTAAAATTGGGATATCAACCTATTCAAAAACAGACTATTACTGAATTAACTCACTATATTAAGAAACTCCCGAATTGAAAAATCTATGAAATTCTGATAGATGAGTACCATGAGAATATTGTTGCTTTTTGAGGAAGGAGTGTGCATGAAGAAATTAAAGTATTTTCACAACTTCGATGAGATAATACAAGAGTTTTACAATGAATTCTTGTTAAGAGCAATGGAAGGATATATTTTTATGTTTTCTGAGAACAATATCGTAGTACAAAAATACCACTCATGAGATATAATCCAGACTCAGATGATGGGTGATTTTCAAATAAAGAAGAATTTCATGAAGCAATTGAAGCTGGAAAATTAGCACCAAAAAGTATTAATTAGTCTTTATCTACCGGATCGTATCAGCCCTTGTTCCAAGGCATACATCTGAGTATTCTCCCTATTCATTTTATGAGCCCCAAAAAAGCTCATTTTTTTTCGAGTGATTCTATCATATACTGGCTACAAGTTGGATAATGCTTGCAATACGGGGGATTATTTTTTGCCCAAAAAGAATGATCTGGGGAGAGATATTTTTGATAGAGTCTTACGAGATGTATGAGAAGGGTTTTCATTTGTAAAAAAATTAGTACACTTGAAGCATATATATTTTTAAATAAAAATACAGTGATAGGATATATTTCATGAAAAATTTTAGAAGTTTCAGATCATTCTGTGTTAGTTCTCCCAGAAGGCTGAGTTGGCTATGAGATTCTTATAAATGAGATTACTTTTGCTTCGCTCTCTCTGAGTGAAGAGGCTTCCCTCTATATCCATCACCATATTAATGAAGCGGGACAAACGCTCTTTGGTTTCATCTCTCTGGAAGAGAAATCACTCTTTACTGAGCTTATTAAGATTTCAGGAGTAGGCTGAAAAGTAGCACTTCAAATACTCTCGCTCTGAAAAAATAGACTTATATCGGCCGTACAGCAGGACGATAAAAAGACGATAGAATCTATAAAGGGAATAGGAAAGAAAATGGCTGAAAAGATAGTTTTAGAACTCAAGGATAAAGACTTTGTGAAAGCTTACATATGAGAAACGGAGATGAAAAAAAGCTCTCCAGAGCAGATACTGCTCCCAAAAACTATGAGAGAAAATATAACCACTACCCTTATGAATATGGGATATCAGCCTCGAGATATAGAAAGAGTTATATCAGAGCTTCCTGAGGAATATCAAAGTGTAGAGGAAATACTTCCGTTTATGATTCGTGAACTCAGTTAATATGAAAAAAATATCTATTTTTGCCTCGATTTGAGCTCAAAATTTATGAGATGAACTCATTTTGAAAAATGAGATTGAACTCCTCAAGTCTGAATTCTGAGAAGGTTCACTATTTAAAGTGGCGAGTTATGATGTAAAAAATCCAGTGTTTCAGATTCAGGGGACTTCTTATTTTGAGTACTTTCCAATTGGAATCAAAAATCCAAAAAACATACTGAGAAATATGAGAAATTTCTTACATTTTTTAGCTGTTACTGTTTGGTCTGATATTGTCGTAATTGGAGGCTGATGAATCATCTATGATAGCGAAATACAATCCGTATGAAACCCACTGAATCAGTGGTTATTGAGAGTGAAAATAGCAAGATTTTTTAGAAAAAAAATATATTTTTATGCACTCTGAATCGATATAAAGCAAGCTGAAAACCAAAAGAAACTGAAGGAAATTTTTAGAAATGCCTGGAAGATAACAGTGCGCGATGAAAAATCCAAGGCTCAGCTAAAGGGAGTAGGAATAGTAAGTAGTCTCGTAGATGATCCAGTCATAAATGAAGCAGATGAGGCATGAAAAATTTTGTGACATTATTCTTCTTGAGACTTTTCTCTGAGTGATTTTGACTCATATAATTTTTCTTGAAAAAAAGTAGGGCTTGCACTTCGAAGCTGATATTTCAGAAAAGACGGGGACTCACAAAATGAAAAAGAAGTAATAGAAAATCTTTGCTCCTATATAGAATCAAAATGATGAACAATAGTTTTTATGCCTCACTCACTCCATAACTCAGATGAAATCGCAAATGACTATGAATTTATGAAACAATTTTTGAATTATGAGAGGGAAATATATGCCAACTTATGAGAAGTGTATACAGCCTATACTCATAAAATACCAGATATAGTTATTTCTATGAGGCTTCATAGTATCATTCTTAGTTATGTCTATGGAATACATCAAATTATTTTGAGTTACTCTCAAAAAACGGACGAAGTTATAAAGAAAATTACATAAATAAAAAACTCAGCTTAGCTGAGTTTTTTATTTATAATAGTATCTATTATTTAGTAGCAATTGCTCCTTTTTTAATAACAATGATGGCTGCAGTATTTGCAGGTGCAGTAATATTTACATCTAGAAATGCCGTTGTTTGAGGTGAGGCAGTTGCGAGTGAGTTTGTTGGAAGACCAGAACCGTGTTCAAGTCTTGCTGCGTCGTTTCCATTATCAGCAGTATTTACTGCTTTACTCGTTACATTTCCTTGGTTCTCAAATGCAATAGAGAGTTCATATGCTCCTTGTACGATACCAACAGAATCAGCTGCTACTCGATACACATATCCACATCTAGAACCATTACAAGTTTGGTTATGTTTTGGATCTTCTGCAAGACTTGGTACATAGTTTGTTACAAGAGTAGAAGCACCGCTTGTCCAATCTCT
>Ga0210025_1000220_pt1 | contig 83439 bp, 86 predicted proteins | sample CryGeyme20150102_FD_183989 | JGI IMG/M metagenome (GOLD analysis project Ga0210025, IMG submission 183989) | Groundwater microbial communities from Crystal Geyser aquifers in Utah, USA - Crystal Geyser metaG 2015-0102 (SPAdes) (version 2) | ecosystem: Environmental > Aquatic > Deep subsurface >... | reverse complement strand
TCGGCACGATGCTCACCAACCATTCGAACCGCGCGTTCGCGGACCTCAGGCGAAAACTTGTTTCTTGCGTTGCTCATTATAGCTCCTTCTCACAGATAGGAGCCTCCAGCAAACCCGGGACGCTTCAATGCGCAACATCCTGGCGGTCACCTGGAATCTGGCCCGCGAAGCCGCCCCGCATATGCAGGCAGGCGGCACGATCATCAACGTCTCGACGATTTTCTCGCACACCCGCTATTACGGCCGCACCGCCTATGTCGTGCCAAAAGCCGCGCTCAACTCACTGTCCGAACAACTGGCGCAGGAGCTCGGCCCGAACGGAATCCGGGTCAACACCATCTTCCCCGGTCCGATCGAAAGTGACCGGATACGCACCGTCTTCGCGGCGATGGACAATATCCAGGGCAATAGAGAAGGCACGACGGCAGATCATTTCATGGGCCGGATGTCGCTGGCGCGCAGCATGAACGGAGCCAAGAAAGGCAAATCCCTGCCAACGCCACCGGATATCGCGCAGACCTGCGTGTTCCTCGGCAGCGACGAATCCGCAGCCTTTAACGGCCAGGAATTCGACGTCACCCACGGCATGTCGGTAGAGAAAAACTCCCAGTCCACCTATCTCGCGCGCCCGTCGATGCGATCGCTGGACGGCACCGGCTTGTCGGTGCTGATCGCAGCGGGCGAACAATGGGAAGACGCGCTGGAATTTGCCAAAGTGCAAACCGCTTGTGGTGCGGAGGTCATGCTCGGTCTTGAACGGCAGGCCGATGTCGCGCAAGCCAGAGCCCGGGTAAAGGCACTGGATATGGAAAAGGGCCTGACCATTGTCCGCTTCAACCGCAGCGATCCGGACGGCATGGAAGCGGCGCTGGAAGAATTCAGCGGGCAGCATCCGTCGATCACCAGCGCGATTTTCCTGCCGGTCAAGGCGGCCAATCATTTTCAGGGCAAGCTGATCGAAGTCTCGGACAAGCATCTGAATGATTTTATCGACACCGAACTGACCGGCATCATTGCGCTCGGCCGCACGTTGAGCCGCTACTGGAAGAAACATGACGATCTGGTGCAGGAGCCGCGCTTTGTCTTCATTTCCAATGGCAGCGACGGCAGCGGCGATCGTTTCCATAAAATCCTTTCCGCCGCAGCGACCCAGCTGGTTACCATCTGGCGTGATGAATCGAGAGTCGATCACGAACAAGGCAGGCTGAACCAGCCGGCCTGGGGCAATCAGATCATCCGCTATTCCAACGACGAAGAGGAAAATATCAACTTCACCGCCGGGCAAGCCACCCGCATTGTTTGCAAGAAGCACAAGATCCAGGAAAACACTCTTTATCTGCCGACCTCGATTGGTGAAGCCACCGGCGCGCGCAAGGCGATGGTCGGCTTTGCCGAAAATATCACCGGCCTGCATCTCGGCAAGGTCGCCCTGATCACGGGCGGCTCGGCCGGAATCGGCGGGCAGGTAGCGCGGCTGCTGGCGCTGGCCGGTTGCAAGGTTATGATGGTTGCCCGCCGCGAAAGCGAGCTCAATGCCGCCCGCGACCGGATCATCGGTGAGCTCCAGGATGTCGGTTTCTCCGGTGTCGAACGGCGCGTTGAGATCCTGCCCGATATCGACGTCAGCGATTTTGATTCGCTGAAAAAGGCGGTCGAGGTGACGATGGCGAAATTCGGTCAGGTCGATTATCTGATCAACAATGCCGGTGTCGCTGGTGCCGAGGACATGGTGGTCGATATGGATATCGACGCCTGGCGCTGGACGCTCGATGCCAATCTTGTGTCCAACTTCCTGCTGATGCACGAGCTGGTGCCGCATATGAAGAAACGGGGCAGCGGCTATGTGCTCAACGTTTCCTCCTATTTCGGCGGCGAGAAATTTCTCGCCGTCGCCTATCCCAATCGCTCCGACTATGCCGTGTCCAAGGCGGGGCAGCGCGCCATGGTCGAATCCTTCTCGGAGTATCTCGGCCCCGAGGTGCAGCTCAACGCGATTGCGCCTGGCCCGGTCGACGGCGATCGTCTGTCCGGTGTCGGCGGCAAGCCCGGTCTGTTCCAGCGGCGGGCCAAGCTGATCCTGGAGAACAAGCGGCTCAACGCCGTCTACGCCGCTGTGGTCAAGTCCATCCGCGACGGTGCCACTGTCGAGCATGTGCTGGGCCGACTCGCCCGCAACGATGCCGCCTATATGTCGCACGACGAGGAATCGCCCAAGCATCTCCGTGAGCTCGCTCTTGAATGCGCAAAGGAAGGCGACGGCATCTGCACCTGGGACCGCTTCCTGCTGACCAAGGTCATCGCTGCCAGTCTGCTTTCGAGATTGGGCCGCGGTGGCTATCTGCTGGGCCATGAAAAACTGACCGAGCAATGCGCCGCCAATGATGGCGAATGGCTATCCTTTGCGCCGTCCGACGACGCCACATTTCTGCCGGAAGAGAAGGTCAATAAAATGGCCGCCGGTGTCGGCAAGGGCGTGCTGTCGCAACTCCATCTCGGCCGCATGCCGACCGAGACCGAAGTCGCGCAGGCCACCGTTTTCTTTCTCGCCGACCGCGCGGTCAGCGGCGAAACCTTCATGCCGTCCGGTGGCCTCAGCGTCCAGCGTTCGGCGACCGAGCGGGAATTATTCGGCAGCCCGAAACAGGACCGGCTCGACCGGATGCGCGGCAAGACCGTCTGGTTTGTCGGCGAACATCTGGCCGATTATAAGGCCGAGGCGATTAAACAGATGGTGGTGGATCACAAGGTCGGCCGCGTCGTGCTGCTGGTCGGGTCGAAAACCGGCGGCAAGATGCTGGTCGGTCGTCTGCCGGAGGAAGCGCGCAAGGCGGTCGAGGTGCTATACGCTGCCGATGATATCGAAGGCGCGATGGACACAGCGCTGACCGAATGGGGTAGGCCGACGATTGTCGTCTCGACCCCGCAAACCGAATTGCCCAACCGGTTGTTCGAGGATGGTGCGATGCTGTCGCCGACCGAATTCCGCGATGTTGTCGAACAGAATCTCACCCTGCATTTCCGAGTCGCCCGCAAGGCATCGCTCTATGATGACTGCCAGCTGGTGCTGGTGTCGCCCGATGTGCCGCTGGGCACCGAGGGTCCCGCTTTTGCCATCGCCAATTTCATCAAGACCACCTTGCACGCTTTTACCGCCACGCTGGCGGTCGAGAATGAGCGGCTGGTCCATGACGTGCCGATCAACCAGATCAATCTCACCCGCCGGGTCCGCTCGGAAGAGCCGCGCAACGAGGAGGAGCATGAAGAAGAATTGAAGCGCTTTGCCCGCGCTGTGCTGTTGGTGGGAGCGCCGCTCCCGGATGCCGAGGATTCCCGCTATCGCGCGCGTATCTATCGGGGGACTTCGATGACCGTCTAATCAAAAACTCTCTGTAAATATCCTCTGAACAGGGGATTGCGCGAGAGATACGAGTCGTGCCTGCGCCGCTTGTACAGCCAGCAACATCTTCTCATCCACGGCAATATGGTCTGTCATGCGTCGCGCGCTTTCGTCGCGCTCGCCTTGTTTCCATTGGACAGCGTCCTTTTCCGAGCCAAAGCCATTCCGACAAAACATTGTTAACAATGGCAATATCTCCAAAGCTACAGATATTTTGCACTTATATTACAGTTATGTTGCATTGGCTGTCATATAAGTGTAATAAAATGCTATCGGATTAGGAGAAGATGCTATGAGAACCGCTAAAATTATCGGAATCGCAGCCGGAATATTGCTGATGGGAACGCCGGCCATCGCGCAGGATTCGGGTGAAATTGGCTATGCGAAGGGTGCCTTGGGCTATGATGCCTTGGTTGCCGGTCAAAACGAGATCGCGCTGCAGCAATTGGAGGCGGCGGAAAAGGTCGATGCCAATGATCCGGCACGGCTGATCAATCTGGGCCAGGTCTATGTACGAATGGGCCGCACGGGCGACGCTGCTCGCATGTTCATGGCTGCCATGAAAAGCGATCGGAATTTTGATCTGGTGCTGGCCAACGGCACCGTGATCAATTCGCGGGATGCCGCTGATCAGGCTTTGCAGAATCTGAACAGCCAGTTTGCCGGTCGGTAAACTCTGACATCAGCCGGAAAGAGCTTTCCGGGTTGCAGTAATATATAAAGGTGGCCAATTTCACGGCCACCTTTTTTTTTGCCTTTCGAACAGCTTCGTTCGTTGATCGGCAGATAACACAAGCTTATCTGCGGTTGCCGCCAGCGTTGCAAAATATCCGTAATATTTTTGTCTCCAAAACGTCATGCAAACAGCATCGCAGGGTCACTTCCCACCCCTAGAGCGCTTCCCTAAGGGCGATGGGGGCATCTGATTCGATTCCGCATCGTTTGATTCGAACGTATCAAACCAGTTATTTTTGCGGAGACCAAATCCCATGTTGAATAAGCAAATCCGTTCTGTCCTGTTTGCGAGTGTCGCTGCCCTGGCCGTGAGCGCCTGTGGCGCCGATGATGTTGCATCGCCCGGTGAAGGCAATATTGTCGTGCTGCCAACGCCGGCACCAGCGCCCGCACCCGCACCGGCACCAACGCCTACGCCGACCCCGACCCCTACTGGTGGTCCTGATGCAACTTGCCCGACCGGCACTGCGAATGTTGGCTTGATTACCACGGGAAATAATGAAGAACTTCGCAACTGCCAGATTTCAGGCGTTATTACGGGCAACTTGTTGGTCCCGCAGAGCGATGGCACGATTTACTCGCTTTCCGGCGCCGTGGAAGTTGGCGTTGATGGCGGTACTCAAGGCATCTTGACCATCGAACCTGGTGTGGTGCTGTTCGGTTCGTCTGGCGGTGACTTCCTGCTGGTCAATCGTGGTTCGCAGATGTTTGCAGAGGGTACCGCCACAAGTCCGATCATCTTCACATCGCGGCAGAATGTTCTGGGAACCGCAGGCGTTGACAGCATTGGTCAATGGGGTGGCATCGTGTTGCTTGGTCGCGCACCAACATCCGATTGTTCAACCGGCAGCCCGTCCAATCCCGGTGGTACCCGTACCGATTGTGAAGGTATTGTCGAAGGTCCTTCCAGCGCGGTCTTTGGCGGCACATTGCCAAATGATTCCAGCGGTCGGATGTCCTTCGTTCAGGTCCGTTTCCCCGGCTTCGAAGTTTCTCCGGGCAATGAACTCAACGGAATCACCATGGGTGGTGTTGGTCGCGGCACATTCTTCCAGAATATTCAGGTGCATAACAGCTCTGATGATGGCGTCGAATGGTTTGGTGGCCGGGTGAATGGCAAGAATCTGGTGATGACCGGTATCGATGATGACTCGGTTGACTCTGACTCGGGTTACAAGGGTCACAACCAGTTCGTTCTCGCTGTTCAGCGTGCCAATGGCGGTGATCATGTGGTCGAAGGCGATTCCAACGGCGATGAAGATGCCCAACCGCGCCAGGATCACAAGCTGGCCAACGTCACCTTTGTTTCCAACGGCGGCGATCACGTCATTTTGATGCGTGGCGGCAGCGACTGGGCATTCTACAACAGCGTGTTCAACAGCTCATCAGCCTGTATCGACATCGATAGTGCCACCACCGTCCAAACTGCCGATCCTGCAAAGGATGAAAACGGACCGCCAGTTTTTGAATCGGTGTTCATGAGCTGCGCAACAGCGTTCGTGGATGATGGCAATGTCACAGCGGCAACGATCCAGACGATCTTCAATGCTGGCAGCAACAATACGGCCAATGGAACGTCGACTCTTGCCAATGTGGCTGCAGCATTTCCGTTCATCAACGGGGCGAATGAAAATGGCGTCACGCCATTTGCGGTCAGCGGCATCAACAGCTTCTTTGAAAATGTCGCTTATATCGGTGCCGTTCGGGACGCAAACGATACGCGTTTCCAAGGTTGGACCTGCGGTCTGTACGCCAATGACTGTATCACGGCACCGGTCGTTGGTTGATTGTTAAAATGACGATGGGGTGGAGGTAATTTTTACCGCCACCCCCTTTTTTTATATTTCACGAGGAACTATCCCGATGAAAACGCGGACACCATTAATTTCAGCTTTGCTACTCACCTCGTCTCTCATGGCTCCCGCCGCCTTGGCGCAGACCATCCCTGCGGACGAACCGGTCGTGCAGCCAGAAGCGGTTGAACCTGATACGACCGAAGACGATCAAGGGGTGGATGTTGACGTTTCTGCTCCCGGCGGTGAATTCACAGGCGAAATCATTGTTCGCGGCAGGTTTATCCCCAACCCCATCCGCGCCACTCCCGAAGTGGTCTCGGTTCTGGGCACCGAAGAAATTGCACGAACAGCCGATGGTGATATTGCCGGATCCCTGCAACGGGTCACGGGTCTCAGCGTGGTTGGTGGACGCTTTGTGTTCGTGCGTGGTCTCGGTGAGCGCTATTCATTGGCTCTGCTCAACGGCCTTCCGCTGCCGTCGCCGGAACCGTTGCGACGCGTTGTTCCGCTGGATCTTTTCCCGACCAGCGTCATTGCCTCCACGGTCGTCCAGAAAAGCTACTCGGCCAATTATCCGGGCGAATTTGGCGGCGGGGTGATCAACCTGACCACCAAAACCGCGCCCGCGGAACCCTTCCTGGAAATCGACTTTGGAGTGAGCGGAGATACCGAGACCACAGGTAAGCTGGGCTATACCTATTTCGGTTCCAACACCGACTTTCTTGGTTATGACAGTGGCGAACGTGATATTCCGCAAGGACTGGCCAATGCCATCGCGCAAAATATTCCAATTTCGGTGGGTACTGATTTCAGCAGCGAAGATTTGAAGGGCTTTGCCACGAGCTTGAGCAATTCGCGGACGAACCTGATCCAGCGCAATCGCGACATTCCGGCCAACTTCTCAGGCGGGATTACCGGAGGAACCTCGTTCGATGTCGGAGACATTCTGGTCGGTGTAATTGCCAATGCCGGGATCGACAACAGTTGGCGCACACGCGGCGGCGTGCAACAGAAAGCACGCGGTATCCGCAATGTGGACGGCGAAGATGGGTTGCTGGCAGACGAAAATTTCCGGTATGTATCTACCCAGAATCGCGTCGTCGTCAATGGGTTGCTGGGCGTTTCCGCCGAATTTGACGAGAGCCAGATTCGCTTCACCAATCTCTACATCCACGACACGGTAAAGGATGCGCAGATTTCGCAGGGCATTGACTCACTGAACGTCGATGAGGAAACATTGCTGAACACCGGGCGGACCAGCTTCTTTGAACGCCAGCTGTTCACCAGCCAGCTGGTGGGTGAATTGCGTTTCGATGACTGGTCAGTCGACTTTCGCGGTGCCTATTCAAAATCGCAGCGCGATGCGCCCTATGAACGGACATATAGCTATGCGTTTGACGATCAGATCGCCAATGATTTTGTCAATGATCTGACCTCCCCAGGCCAGTCGGCGCGTGTTCGCTTCAGCGAACTTGACGACGTGGTTTATGGCGGCGGACTGGATCTCGGTTACAATACGGTTGTCGCTGACTTGCCGATAAAATTCACTGTTGGCTATAATTATTACAAGAATGAACGGGATGCGCAGCGCCGCGATTTCCGCTTCGTTCCTGCCGGCAATATTCCGAATCCGATAGATCAGGAACGCATCGATTTCCTGCTGTCTGACTATAATATCGTCACCTATGACATTCAGCTGCGCGAAGTTGCGTCGGTCAATTCCGTGCCGCGCTACGAAGCCGAACTGGAAGTCCATGCCGGTTACGGTCAAGTCGAAGTTGAACTGGCCGATGCTTTGCGACTCAATGTCGGTGTGCGCTATGAAGATGGCAAGCAGAGCGTGACGCCCATTCTCTTGACCGGATTAGGTGGGGGTGCTGCTGCTACGGCAACCAATATTTCCAATGATTATTGGCTGCCCGCCGGAACGCTGACCTGGAACTTTACAGACGATATGCAATTCCGGCTTGCGGCATCAAAAACAATCGCACGGCCGCAATTTCGCGAACTTGCCCAGCAGCAGTTCCTTGATCTCGAAACCGACCGGACCTTTGTCGGCAATCCCTTGCTGGTCGATAGCACGCTCGTCAACTTTGAAGGGCGTTTCGAATATTATATGGGGCGCGGAGAGAGAGTCACGATTGCCGGCTTCTACAAGAAGATTGACGATCCGATCGACACCGTTGCCTTCTTCCAGGGCGATACCCTCTTCCAGGGCTTTTCCAACGCTCCCGAAGCGACACTTTACGGCGCGGAAGTGGAACTGGTGAAATATTTCGATCTCTACGATCTGGGCGGTCTGTTCGAGGACCGGCGCCTGATGATAGCGGCGAACTATACCTACACCAAATCCGATATCAAGGTCGGGGCAGATGATGTATCGGTCAACCCTATTACGCTGGCACCGGTCGCATCGACAAATCTGTTCGACGACGGCGATGCGCTTGCCGGACAATCCGACCATGTTGCCAATGTCCAGATCGGATTTGAACGGGACAAGGAAGAGCGCCTGTCACAGCAGACGATCCTTTTGTCCTACAACAGTCCCCGGGTGACCGCTCGCGGACCACAGCAGCAACCGGATCTGATCGAGCGCAATGGCTGGCAACTGGACGTCGTGCTGAGAGAAGCGATCAATATCGCAGGCCAGGATTTTGAGCTGAAGTTTGAGGCGCGCAATATCCTGGGTGAGGATTATCGTGAATCCCAGATCTTGAACAACACGACGATCCTGAACAATACTTATGATGTCGGCACCCGTTTCGCCGCCACCATCGGATTGCGCTTTTAATCGCCAAGCGCTGTAATCTAACTGTCAAATAGGAGTCGCCGTAGCGTCACATTACTTTCCTATCCCATGTTCGGATAGCAGCGGGAAGGTAATCGTGATGCACGGCGGATTTCCCGAGACTTTGGTCTCGTTTCGACCGGTTTCAGGCAAGCAACGGGTCGCCTCAAGCTGGAAAATATACCAGTGAACGGCGAAACTATCTCAGCGGACGAGAGCAACTCCGATGATGTGACCACCACCCCTGCACATTTGCCCCTGCTCGACCTGCCCTACAGCTATGCGCGCGACCAGGGTGTATTGCTTTGTTCCATGAATGGGGACCGTGCGTCGATCGCCATGCGCACGGATTCCGACCCTTCGGCGCTGCTCGAGGTGCGCCGCTATCTGGCCTTGCCCTTTGATGTTGAGCTGGTCGATGGCCCTGCGTTCGAGAAACTGCTCAGCGCCCATTATGCGATGGACGGCTCGGCCGCGGCGATGGCCGGTGACATGGCGCTGGCCGGCGAGGGGCTGGACGAGATTGCCGGGGACATTCCAAGCGCCGAGGATCTGCTCGACAGCGTCGATGATGCGCCGACCATAAGACTGATCAACGGCATCATTGCCGAGGCGGCCAGACAGGGCGCTTCGGACATCCATATCGAGCCCTATGAGACCGGGCTTGTCGTCAGAATGCGGGTAGACGGCGTGCTCACAGAAAAACTCCGCATGCCGCCGCATGTCGCCGGCGTGATCGTCAACCGGATCAAGGTGATGGCGCGGCTCGACATTGCCGAACGGCGCATTCCGCAGGACGGCCGGATCAGCCTGACGCTGGGCGGGAAATTGCTCGATGTCCGCGTCTCCACTCTACCCAACCGCGCGAGCGAGCGGGTGGTGATGCGCATTCTCGACAAGGAAAGCGCCGGCATCTCGCTTGACCTGCTGGGCATGTCGGCGAGCACCCATGCGATATTGACCGATGCTCTGAGCGAACCCAATGGCATCATCCTGGTCACCGGGCCTACCGGCTCGGGCAAGACTACCACGCTTTATGCGGGGCTGAAACAATTGAACGACGGCAGCCGCAATATCCTGACCATTGAGGACCCGGTGGAATATGCGATCGAGGGCATCGGCCAGACCCAGGTCAATGCCAAGGTCGGCCTGACCTTTGCCGCAGGGCTCAGGGCCATACTCCGCCAGGATCCCGATGTGGTGATGATCGGCGAAATCCGCGACCGGGAGACCGCCGAGATTGCGGTGCAGGCGAGCCTGACCGGCCATCTGGTGCTGTCCACCGTGCACACCAATGATGCGGTGGGTGCGATCACCCGGATGCGCGACATGAAGGTGGAGCCGTTTCTGCTCGCCTCGACCCTGCGCGCGGTGGTTGCCCAGCGTCTGGTGCGCAAGTTGTGCGAACATTGCCGCACGCCGATTCAGGCTGACGGCAGCCTTGCCTCCTTGCTCGGTTTTGACAATGGCACTGTAGTCTACCGGGAGACCGGCTGCGAGCATTGCAACCAGACCGGTTTCCAGGGCCGGATCGGCGTGTTCGAGGCGATCCGGATTGATGATACGCTCAGGAAACTGATCAACGATGGCGGTGACGAGGCCCGCATCGCCTCTCACGCGTTCCTGCGCCAGCCCAATCTCGGCTCCGCTGCCAGAGCGCTGGTACGAGAAGGCCTGACCACCGCCGAAGAAGGTATCCGCATATCGAGACGCGAAAGCGAAGCGCTGGTAGGCTAGCTCTTCCCATCGGCGCATCACGGCGTTACTATCTCGCATGACCGATCAATCGACAATGACCTATGCGCGCTATCTGGCGCTCGACACCCTGCTCGATGCCCAGCATCCCCGCTCCGATCTCGACGATGAGATGTTGTTCATCATCATCCACCAGACCAAGGAACTGTGGCTCAAACAGATTATTCGCGAGATGCGCTTCGCCAAGCAGCAGATCAACGCGGACGCACTGGTGCCCGCTTACAAGGCGCTGGCCCGGGTGAGCCGGATTCAGGCGGTGATGACGCTCAGCTGGGACGTCCTGTCAACCATGACGCCCAGTGATTACACCCGCTTCCGGCATGTTCTGGGACCCAGTTCCGGTTTTCAGTCCGACCAGTTCCGCACCGTCGAATATATGCTTGGCCTCAAGGACAAGGGGTTTCTGAAATATCAGGAGGATCGCCCGGAAGCGCAGGCGGCGATGCAGGCCGCGCTCGATCAGCCAAGCATCTGGGATGACGCGATAGCGGCACTGGCCCGGGCCGATTTCGACATATCGCCGAACTTGCTGGCGCGTGATTTTTCCCAACCGCGAAAGCCCTCCGAACAGGTCGAAGCGGCCTTTCTGGAGGTGTATCGCAACCCGGAAAAATATTGGGAGCTTTATCAGCTTGCCGAAAAACTCGTCGACCTCGACGACGCCATGGCAACCTGGCGGCACAAGCATGTGCTGACGGTGGAGCGTATCATTGGCGGCAAGATGGGCACTGGTGGTACGGCAGGCGTTTCTTATCTGCAGAGCACCGTCGGCAAGCGGGCCTTTCCCGAACTATGGTCGCTGCGGACGCAATTATGAGCTGGAAACATCTGTTTTCCAAAGCGCTTTCTGCCAATCCCGATCGCCTGCATTTCGCTGCCCATAGTCACCATCTCTGGCCCGATGCCAGCCATGTCGGCCATATGGCTGCCTGGCGCGATGCAGCAGCGCTGGCCGATCACAAATGGGACAAGATCATGGGGCCGGTCTGGTCCGGAGCGCAGCGCCATGTTGCGGACGAATTGAAGCTACCCGATCCAGCGACCCTTTGCTTCGCGCCGAATACGCATGATTTTATCGTGCGCTTGATATCTGCCATTCCGACGCGGCCGGTCCGGGTGCTGGCGACCGATGGCGAGTTTCACAGCTTTCGCCGACAAATGACTCGCTGGGCAGAAACGGGCGAGGTGCTGCTGGAAACGGCATCGCCGGAGACATTGGTTGAAACCGCTCGGACAGGTCAATTTGATCTGATTTTCGCCAGCCATGTTTTGTTCAATTCCGGTACCATCATTTCCGATCTCGACTCGCTGGCAGCGCTGGCCCGTCACGATGGCCCATGGGTGGTGATCGACGGCTATCACGGCTTTATGGCGATCGAAACCGATATGTCCCAAATCGCCGACCGGATTTTTTACCTGTCAGGCGGCTACAAATATGCGATGGTGGGCGAAGGAGCCTGCTTCCTGCACGCGCCTCACGGTTATGGCAAACGCCCGGCGGTCACCGGATGGTATGCGGCTTTTGACGATCTTGCCTTGCCGCCCGGCGAAGTGGGCTATGCGCCAGATGGTCGGCGGTTTCTGGGCAGTACCTTTGATCCTTCCGGACTCTACAGGTTCAATGCCGTCCAGAATATGCTCAACCGAGAAGGCCTGACGACGGCCGTGATTTCGGATCATGTTGCGGGTCTGCAAGCGCAGTTTCTTGAGGACACACAACTGGCAGATTTTGCCTTGCTCAACCCTATTGACGGCCACGCCCATGCGCGCTTTCTGGCTTTTCGCGGGGATTCTGCGTCAGCGCTCCACAAAATGCTCGAAGATCAGAATGTCATGACCGATTCTCGCGGCGATGTATTGCGTATTGGCTTTGCGCTTTATCATGATCCCGACGATGTGGCGCGTTTGTCAAAATTGTTAGGGCAGCTGGTTTGAACCATCTGCCGTTACGGTATCTTCACCTTTCGATCCAACGCTCGCCGCGAGCGGTTTGAACGGCCCATTTTGTGATTGACCTGTCCGAATTTCCGCATAGATTTAACTGATCAATTAAATTGATCCTAAGGAAAACAGACAATGAGCATTTCCGTCGATATCCAGAATGATGTGGCGCTGATCACCTTGGACGATGGCAAGGCCAATGCCGTCAATTTCGAACTGATGGAGGCGCTCAACGAAGCGCTCGACAAAGCCGAGGCCGAGGCCAAGGCGATTGTGCTGGCTGGCCGTGAAGGCCGTTTTTCCGGCGGCTTTGATCTCGGCATGATGGGCAGTTTCACTCGCGACGATTCCGTCCGTTTGCTCGACCGTGCTTCGGAACTGGTGCTCCGTCTCTATGGTGGTCCGCTTCCGGTGGTGGCTGCCTGCACCGGCCACGCCATTGCCATGGGCGTTTTTCTGCTGATGTCGTGCGATACCCGGATCGGGGCAGCGGGCGAATATAAGCTGGGCGCGAATGAATCGATCACTGGCATGACCTTGCCGGTCTTCGCGGTAGAGCTGGCGCGCGAGCGGCTCAGCCCGCTGCACCAGACCCGTGCGATGATCCAGGCATTCATCTATGATCCAAAAGGCGCCGTCGAGGCTGGCTATCTCGATATGCTGGCCGAGCCGGACAAGGTGGTCAGCACAGCGACCTCAATTGCCGGTCAGCTCGCCAAGCTGCCCGGTCATGCCTATGCCTATCAGAAATCAGCGATGCGCAAACCGGCGCTGGACGCGATCCGTGCAAGCATTGGCAATCACCCTAATTTGCGGAATTAGCAATTCACCGGTGCTGGTCGATCAGGATCGGATTGCCATCGGGATCGGTCAGCATGATGCTGGCCGGCCCATCACTGCCTTCGGCTTGGGTGTCGAGTTCCACGCCCGCTGCCAGCAATGACTTCTGAATATCGCGGACATCGTCAAAATCGTCGATATTTTGGGCACCCTGATCCCAGCCGGGGTTGAAGGTGAGCATGTTCTTGGAGAACATCCCTTCGAACAGACCGATCACCGTCTCGCCGTTTTTCAGCATCAGCCATTTCTGGTCTTCGTCACCATGAAATTTGGTAAAGCCGAGCTGCTCGTAAAAGGTTTTCGAACGAGCGATATCCTTGACCGACAGGCTTATCGAAAAGGCTCCGAGTTTCATTGTCATTCTCCTCTGTTACGAAGTGTGGCGGGCCGGCAGGATCTTCGGGTTTCTCAGTACCGCTGCAGAAATCAGTGCGATTACCAGCCCGACCGGAAAAGTCTCGAGAAAGGTCATGGGCATGCGGATATAGATTTTACCGTAATCGGAGCGCATCTCTTCCAGCGCGGCAATGTCCTGCGCCAGTTTTCCCGCTGGCAGGTTCGCGCTCCGTTTGGCCTCGATCGCGGCATTCACATAGCTGTTGATAAAGTCATAGCCGCTGACCATCAAATAGAACTCCCAGACGACGGTATAGATAATCCCGGCGATGACCGCGATGGCGAGGCCCATGGCAAAGGCGGGTAAAAACCGGATCACCCCGCCGAGTTCCTGATCGCGATAGCGCTTGATGCCGATAAAGATCATCGACAGCGCCACCAGCATGGTCAGATAGCCGAAAGTTTCGGACGACAGAAAGCTGCCGCCATCACTGACCGTCAGACCGAGGATTAATGTCACTATTGTGATGGTTCCGGCCAATATTCCGTAAGTTATAGCAATTTTCTGCATGGTTTTTCCTCCCGTTACGGTGGCCATTATGGCATCAAACCCGTCCCATGGAAATCACCCGGACGGGTGACTGGGCCACAATCACCCGGAAATATCAGGGGATCAGATGCAGGCTCCGCGCCTCCTCAATCGCCCGCACCCGGCCACTGACCTGCAATTTGCCATAGAGGTTCGCGATATGGGTCTTGACCGTGTTGGGCGAGATCGCCAGCGTCCGGGCGATTTCCTTGTTGGATTGCCCACCCGCCAATGCTTCCAGCACTTCCAGTTCCCGCTCCGATATGCCCAGTGACCTAAGCGCCGCAATATTTCGTTCAAACGGCCCACGGGGTTTCTGCACCGTCAGCCGGTAACCGACCCAGATGCCGAGCGCTGCAAATCCCACGGCGATCAGCACGACATAGATTTCAACCGAATAGGCTTTGGTGAAATATTTATACTGCAACCACTCCAGCGCAAAGCCGGTTGCCGCCAGAGCCAGCGCATAGACAACAACCATCTGGGCCATGGACCGCGGCATAGTCAGCCCGCACCGGTCGCGTCTAGGTGGAGGGTGTCCTGGTTCATGATCATGCCGGAAACCCCATCGCTATTTCCCCTCGTCGAGCAGATATTTCTGCCAGAACAGCAAACTCGCCCAGAACTGATAGTCGGCATTGGCCTTTTTGCGGAAGCCATGGCCCTCATTCTGTGCCAGCAGATGCCAGGCAGGGCGACCGTTGGCGCGAACCGCTGAGACGATCTGGTCGGCTTCACTGGCCGGGACGCGCGGGTCATTTTCGCCAGTGACGACCATCAGCGGGATCGATATTTCGCTGGCCCGAACCAGCGGACTGATCTCCTGCAGCTTGGCGCGCTGTTCGGGATCGCGCTCATCGCCATATTCGACCCGCCGAAGATCGCGGCGATAGGCCTGCGTATTTTCCAGAAACGTGACGAAATTGGAAATGCCGACGACTTCCAGCCCGGCCTTCAGCCGTTCGCCATAACGCAGCATCGAAGCCAGTGTCATATAGCCGCCATAGCTGCCGCCGGTGACGGCGATGCGCTTGCGATCAATTTTCCGGTCGCCGCGCAGCTGGTCGAGAAAGGCGCCGATATCCAGCACGCTATTCTCCCGCAGCCACGGGCCGTTGTCGAGCGCGACGAACCGTTTGCCAAAGCCGGTCGATCCGCGAACATTGGGGTAGAACAGGGCAATGCCCAGCTCGTTGACCAGATAATTGTTCCGCCCGAGAAACTGCGGTGTTGCCTGACCTTCCGGGCCGCCGTGAATGCTGATGATCAGCGGCCGTCGGCCCTTGTGCCGAGCCGGATCGGGGCGGTAGAGAAAGCCGGACATTTTCTCGCCGTCAAAGCTCTCGATCTCGATCAGTTCTGGCGCGACGTTGGCGGCGGCATCCAGGCCGCCGATCTCGCTCCTGGTCCAGCGCGTAACGACCAGCGTCTCCGGGTTGACGCTATAGGCGTCGGTGCCGGTCTGGTTGCTGTTAAGGGTGATACCCAGCTCCCCCCACGGCGCAAATGTGACACCGCTGATCACCCCGGCGGGTAGCGTATCGACGCTGCGCACCGTGCCGTTCTGCACGTCGTAGAATTTCAGCACCGACCGCCCCGCCTGATTGACTTCAAAGGCGATCCAGCGGCCATCCTTGCTGATATCGAAATCGGTGATATCCCAGATTTTCTCGTCGACCAGAGGTTCGAACAGAGAGGTTTCCAGATTGAGCACGCCGAGACGTTTGACATCACTGCCATTGTCCGAGGCTGCCCAGAGCCTGCCGTCGGGCGCGAATTTCAGCCCGTCATAGCCGACCGGCTTGTTGCTGTCGGTCAGCTTGCGCGATGTACCCTTTGCAATATCAATCAGATACAGCTGATTGTCGGACACCGAAACATAGTTGAACACCAGCAGCTGCTTGTCATCCGGCGAAAAGTCGATCGGAAACCAGCCGCCGCCGGTCGACGCGATCAGCATCTTGGCGCTGTCCGGGTTGGCCGGGTTCATCAGATAGATGTCATTGTAAAGCCCGGTCCGCTTGTTCGAGCCAAAAGCGACCAGCTTGCCGCTGCTCGACCAGGGACCGAGACTGTTGCGGCTGGTGCCGTCGGTGAGCATCTCGGGACGACCGTTGGTCAGCGCATAGATCTGGTCGACCTCGTTGCCGCCGCTGTCTTTCTCGAACAACAGGGCCGATCCGTCGGGCGCGTAGCGAGCCGAATAGACCGGCTCGCTGCCAAAGGTCAGCTGCTCCCGCTGCCGCATCGGCGCCGCGACGCGGTGCAGCTGGCTGGTATCGGCAAAGCGCGTCGACACCAGCATCGCGCCGCTTTTCGGGTCCCAGTCGACGAAGCTGGCGGTGCGATATTCCATATAGGGGCGAGTCCGTTCGACCATGTCCAGCGGTATGCCGGGGATCTGATCGGCCACCAGCGCGGAGGGTTTGGGCGCAGCATCCTGCGCCAGCGCTGGCGACGGCCCGGCGATCATCGTTGCAGCCATCATCATCGCGGTCGACCATTTGCGTATCATAAACTCATCCCGTTATTCTGTTGTGCGATGTTTATGGACGAAGCGGGACAAAAGCAATTAGAGGGGGCCATGTTTTCTACCGACCGTCCCTTTATCCTGCTCGACGATGCGAGAGCCGCCGGTGCCGCTCCGGCGCGGTTTTACCGGGATCCGGTGGCGGTTGTCCGGGCCGATAAAATGGAAGAACTGGAAGCATGTTTTGCGGCTCTGTCGCGGGCGCGATCGGCGGGGCAGCATGTTGCCGGCTATCTCGCCTATGAGGCGGGACTGGGGCTGGAAGAGCGGTTGCGGGACAAAATGCCGGCGGATTTGCCGACGCCGCTGGCCTGGTTTGGAATATTCAAGAATTACAAAGAGATCAGCGCGGATGATGTGATGGAATCTCTGCCCGACCGCAACGGCGCCTGGCTTGGCCGACTCGAACCTCTGGTGTCGCGCGAGGCCTATGATGCGGCGTTCGAAAAGGTACAAAATTATATCATTTCCGGCGATATCTATCAGGCAAACCTCACTTTTCGCGCAGAAATGGCCTTTTCCGGACATCCTTTGGCACTTTATGCCGCCATCCGGGGCCGGGCGCAGGCCGGCTATGGCGGCGTGGTGTTCGATGGCGAAAACTGGATGCTGTCCTTCTCGCCGGAACTGTTCTTCGCGCTGAAAGACGGGAGGCTCACCGCCAAGCCGATGAAGGGCACGGCGGCGCGGATGGCCGATCCGCAAGCGGATGCCGCAGTGCAGGCGCAAATGCTCGGCGATCCCAAACAGCGGGCGGAAAATCTGATGATCGTCGACCTGTTGCGCAACGACCTGTCGCGAGTGGCAAAGCGGGGCAGCGTCGCGGTGCCGGAGCTGTTCGCGGTCGAAACCTATCCGACCATCCACACCATGACCTCGACCGTCACCGCGCAACTGCAGGACGGCCTCGACGCGGTCGATGTGATCCGCCAGATTTTCCCCTGCGGCTCGATCACCGGCGCGCCAAAAATCCGGGCGATGGAGATTATCGACGAGCTGGAACTGGCCGAGGGGGGCAGCGGTCCGCGCGGCATCTATTGCGGTTCGATCGGCCGGATCGATGCGCCGGACGAAACCGGCCGCTCCGACGCCGCCTTCAATGTCGCGATCCGCACCTTCCATCTCGGGCAGGGCAAAGAAACGCTTTCCATCGGCCTCGGCTCTGGCATAGTGGCGGACTCGAACGGGGATGACGAATGGCGGGAATGCCTCGCCAAGGGGAGATTTGCGAAAGTGGATGCCAATGCGGGGGGCAATGCGGGGGCCAATACGGGGGCCAATACGGGGGGCGGCCATAAGGTCGACCTGATCGAGACCATGGCCTTTGAACCGGCGAGCGGGATCGCCCGGCTGGAAGCGCATCTCGAACGGATGAAGACCAGCGCCCGCACCCTGCAATTCGAATTCGACCGCCACGCCGCGCGCAACGCGATCCAGGCGATCACTTTTCATCAGAACAGCGCCGCCATGGTCCGCTTGCACCTCGCTCAATCCGGCGCGCTGGCGATCGAGCTGAAACCGATGCCCGCCCCGCAAGACGGCCCGGTCCGCTGCCAGCTGGTGCCGATGCAGGCCGAGCCGCAGGATTTTCGCCTGCACCACAAGACCAGCGATCGTCGGGTCTATGAGGTTGCCGGTGAAGAAGGTGGTCTGGGCGAGGGCGTGCACCCGATCTTCGTCGATGGCGACGGCTTTGTCACCGAAGGCGCGATCTGGAATGTCTTTGTCGAGCGCGACGGCAAGTTGCTGACGCCGAAGCTGGAACGCGGCGTGTTGCCGGGCGTGCTGCGAGCGGAACTTCTGGAGAGCGGGCAGGCGGTCGAGGCGGACTTGCGCGCGGAGGATCTGGCGGGCGGGTTTCTGGTGGGGAATAGTGTTCGGGGGTTGGTTGAGGCGATCTACTGAGGGGGCACGACAGGTCCCAAACAAAGACCCCAGAGAATGGCCTTGTTATAATTCATTATATTTGACTTGCCAGATTGTTATAATTTGTTATATTTTAACAATGAAAACGATTAGCTACACAGCGCAAGCGGATCGTGCATTGGCCAAAATGCCGCAGCAACATGCGGAAGCTGTGGAAGCAAAAATCGAACAATATGCCCGGGACCCGGACAGTCTTTCCGGGAAGGTCAAGGCGCTGCAAGGCACGGATGCATTGCGGCTCCGTGTTGGCAGCTACCGGGTCATAATTAACGAGGACATGATTGTGTTAAACGTGCTCGCCATCGGTCACCGGAAGGCCATTTACAAATGATGGCAAGTGGAATGGGAATTGAAAATGGAACTTGAACCCAAATTTGAAAAAAGCGGCAACGGCACAGAAACCGTGACGCTGACCCGTGCCGAATTTGACTGGCTGATCGAGCAGGCAGAAGATGCCGCCGATCTTGCTGCCGCCTATGAAGGGCTTAAATCCCTGAAAGAGGACGGAGCCATCCCGGCCGAGGTGGCGCGCGCGGTTCGCCAGGGCAAGCATCCCATCGCCGCCGCGCGGGCCTATCGCAAGATGACCCAGACGGATCTGGCGGATGCGATCGGCATGACCCAGGCGGCTATTGCCCGTCTTGAGGCGTCAGTTCCCGGTACGGGCCGAACGGACACCATCGATGCCATCGCCGGGGCGCTGGCCTTGCCGCGCTGGTTATTTGAACCGCGCGTGGATGAAAGTGCCGGGGAGGAACCAAGCTGGAAAGGGTATACGACTTCCAAACCGTTGCCGACATGAGTTCTCCCATGGCCGGGGACGGTAAATCCGGGAAGTTTAACACGGAACGGCAAGGAAAAACGGCCCGGAAGCGCGGCGCGGCGGCGACGAAAGGCAAACGCGTTTGAGGAGATGGCGTTGAAACGGCGAAAATCGGAATTACGGCGATGGTGCACTTTGATCCAAGATGTGCTTTAATTTAAATGGTACACTGTCAACGTAATTCCTACCGTAATTCCGACGGATAATTGGATTAAGCTAATTGTGGCAATATTTCGCTGTTTAAGGATATTCCATTCATTCTACCGAGAGTCGTGACGGCGTCCGCAAATGGTTGTCCAACACCGGATCGAGAAACTTGCAGTAGTTCGTTTAAACCGTTTGTGCTCGTCAAATGGATGTTTTCGTAGCGGCACACCGGAATTTGGTAGTTGTCAGCGAACCGCCGATCAGGACCTCCATCTTTGTTAGGATGCTTCCATGTGTGCCAGACAATTTTCGTATCGGATGGAACCGAACCGTCTTCAATAAAGTTAGATTCTTGAGCGTGAATGGTGAGATTGTCGTAGGCGACTGCCCCAATTTTTCCGTTTTCAACCACCAGAAGAAAGTCCGGGAGAAAGTAGAGAGTTTCTTTGCCGCTTTGGATTGCGGGTGGGGTAATGTTGCTGGTTACCACGCGCGGCAGAGAATAACTGAAACTGGTTTGCCGTTTATCGACAACATGGTGGGCACCGGCGTTGCGCTTCCACGCATGAATATTTTGAACGCTCCCGCCTGCGTCAATGTGCCATTTGCCAACGCAACTGGCGAGGGTGTCAAACGCGACCGTGACGTTTTCATAGGCTGCTTGGGTTTCTTCTTCCAAATCATACAACAAAATTGATGTTCGGCGAAAACTGTCGAGCCATCCCCCAAGAAGGAAGCCAGCAGCCAGCAGAACGGCACCGAATATAAAACCACCAGTTCCGCTCGTTAGTGTTGCAATCGCCATGATCCCGCCGCCGATCCAGCTTAGTAAGGTCCGCAGGGAAGTCGAATTCTGCTTAGTTTTAAGTTCCGTGAGAATTTCTGCGAAGCGCGAATCTTCCATTTCCAAGACACTAGCAGAAGAAACCCGGATCATCTCGATGTCAGGATCGGCATAAGATGCAGGCTGAGGCTGGGTAGGCTGCGATATTGTGGGAGAAGGTTGAGACCGGTTATTTTTGTTACCGCTCTGGATGCTAGACCGATAATAGAGACCACCACGGCCAGCATGGATATAGTGTCCACGTGGTCCTGTCCCTATTCGCAGCCCCTTGATACCTGCTGAGACTCCAATCCCACTCTTTGATAAATTAAAGCGAAATGGACCTGCGCTTACAGATTTACGGATATAGAATGGCATCATTTATTCCCCTAGTTCCGGGAGGCGTTATTACATCATAAGGTTGCCATCCGTCTATTTTCAAATACTTTACTTAAACTTTTCTTTGAAGATTCTCCTGTGCAAACGCCATTTTGCAAACGCTGGATTACTGATTACGGTGTGATTACGGTGACAGTGTACTCAATTCTAACCCCGTCGCGCCAGAATACGAAATACGGCAATACGGTGACAGTGCACTCAATTCTAGCCACGTCGCCCCAGCGCAGGGCGCAGGCGTCGAACGCTTCCCCAAAACTTTCTTAAGCCGAGCGGCCTAGCCCGCCCTTTCCTGCGCAGACCGAAATTTGGTTTGGATCCCGGCCTGCGCCGGGATGACGGTTTGTTGGTGTGGGAGCGGGGGCAGGGATTTACGAATTACGGTGACAGTTGCACTAATTAGAGTGGGCCACGTCCGAGATTAAAGTGCACTGTCACCGTAATTTACCGTAATTCTGTCACCGTAATTCAAAAGCCCCTTTCACCGGAACCCTAAACCTTGACCAGCATCTTGCCCGTGTTCGCGCCGGTAAACAGCCCGATGAACGCGTCCGGTGCTTTTTCCAGCCCCTCCATCACCGTCTCGCGGCCCTTGACCGCGCCCGATGCAATCAGTTCCGCCATATCGGCGTTGAATTCGGGCACTTGCGCGGCGAAATCGGGATAGAGAAAGCCTTCGATTTTTATGCGCAGGCCAATGATCATGGTCAGATATTGCATCGATTGCGGCTGTTGATCGTTGTAAACGTCAATCATCCCGCAAATCGCCACGCGCGCGCGTTCGTTTGAGCAGGCGAGCGCCGCATCGAGATGTTCACCGCCGACATTGTCAAAATAGACATCAATGCCGGATTTGCCGAGGGTTTTCAGTGCTGCGCGCAATTGCGGCAATACCGGACCGGACTTGTAATCGAGGCAAGCATCCGCCCCGATTTCCTTAACCCATGCACATTTATCTGCGCCGCCGGCCGACCCGATTACGGTCATGCCCTTGGCCTTGGCTATCTGGGTAACGGTTGAGCCAACCGCGCCAGCCGCCGCAGATACAAAGACAGTTTCACCTTCTTTGGCAGCACCGACATTCAGCAAGCCAAACCAGGCGGTGCCTCCGGGCATGCCGATGATCGACAACCAATGTTGATCGGCAACACCGAGATCGGGAAGCTTCACCGGCGGCATTCCGCCTTCGGGAGGATTGCTACCGCCAGCGACAGCAGTGTCGCGCCAACCCGCCATATGCAGCACTTTGCATCCGACTGGATAATCGGCGTTGTTGCTTTCGGTCACCGTGCCGACCGCGCCGCCGGTCATCGCTTCACCGATGCCAAAGGGAGGCGCATAGCTTTTCACGTCATTCATCCGTCCGCGCATATAGGGGTCAACCGACAGCCAGCTATTTGTGATGCGATATTCGCCTTCGCCAAGCGGAGCATCCGTTGCCTCTATCATCTGGAATTACGGTGACAGTGCACTCAATTTTACCCCAGTCGCCCCAGCGCAGGGCGCAGGCGTCGAACGCTTCCCGAAAGCTTTCTTAAGCCGAGCGGCCTAGCCCGACCTTTCCTTCGCAGCCCGAAATTTGGTTTGGATCCCGGCCTTCGCCGGGATGACGGTGTGTTGGTGTGGGGGCGGGGGTAGGGATTTACGAATTACGGTGACAGTTGCACTAATTAGAGTGGGCCACGTCCGAGATTAAAGTGCACTGTCACCGTAATTCTCACCGTAATTCTGTCACCGCAATTCAAAAGCCCCTTTCACCGGAACCCTAAACCTTAACCAGCATCTTGCCTGTGTTCGCGCCGGTAAACAGCCCGATGAACGCGTCCGGTGCTTTTTCCAGCCCCTCCATCACCGTCTCACGGCCCTTGACCGCGCCCGATGCAATCAGTTCCGCCATATCGGCGTTGAATTGGGGCACTTGCGCGGCGAAATCGGGATAGAGAAAGCCTTCGATTTTTATGCGCAGGCCAATGATCATGGTCAGATATTGCATCGATTGCGGCTGTTGATCGTTGTAAACGTCAATCATCCCGCAAATCGCCACGCGCGCGCGTTCGTTTGAGCAGGCGAGCGCCGCATCGAGATGTTCACCGCCGACATTGTCAAAATAGACATCAATGCCGGATTTGCCGAGGGTTTTCAGTGCTGCGCGCAATTGCGGCAATACCGGACCGGACTTGTAATCGAGGCAAGCATCCGCCCCGATTTCCTTAACCCATGCACATTTATCTGCGCCGCCGGCCGACCCGATTACGGTCATGCCCTTGGCCTTGGCTATCTGGGTAACGGTTGAGCCAACCGCGCCAGCCGCCGCAGATACAAAGACAGTTTCACCTTCTTTGGCAGCACCGACATTCAGCAAGCCAAACCAGGCGGTGCCTCCGGGCATGCCGATGATCGACAACCAATGTTGATCGGCAACACCGAGATCGGGAAGCTTCACCGGCGGCATTCCGCCTTCGGGAGGATTGCTACCGCCAGCGACAGCAGTGTCGCGCCAACCCGCCATATGCAGCACTTTGCATCCGACTGGATAATCGGCGTTGTTGCTTTCGGTCACCGTGCCGACCGCGCCGCCGGTCATCGCTTCACCGATGCCAAAGGGAGGCGCATAGCTTTTCACGTCATTCATCCGTCCGCGCATATAGGGGTCAACCGACAGCCAGCTATTTGTGATGCGATATTCGCCTTCGCCAAGCGGGGCATCCGTTGCCTCTATCATCTGGAAATTATCAGCCACCGGGGTACCGGCGGGACGACTCTTCAGGGCCCATGCACGCATATCAATGTCCTTTTTGGTTTCGTTTGTTGGTTGTTGTAGCGGGTGTTTGCGAAATGCACCAACTTTGCGGGCGGTCAACTTGAATGACCGGAATTACCGTGACAGCTGCAACAATCCACGAATTACCAATTCCGGTGACGGTGCACCTTCATCCAAGATGTGGTCCAATGTAATGCGTACACTGTCACCGCAATCTCTGTCACCGGAACCCAAAAAGCCGGGTGAAAATAATTTCGCCCGACTTTTGATGGCCCTCATATCAGGCCGGTTCAGCTGCTTCGCCGCCGGCTAGTCGTCGCCGTCGACTTTCTCGGGCAGATCGTCGTGGTCGGTGCTGGCATAATCTTCCAGCTCCGCTTCGCTCATGCTGTCATACATGTCCTTCGACGCGCCCTGCAGATCGCCGACCTTGGTCTCGCCACGCTTGGCGGACAGAGCCGCTCCGGCGGCGCGTTGCTGGGCTTTGGATTGGGCTGGCATGTCATTCTCCTTTGCTTGCTGGTGGTGAATAGGGGGACTGGTCAGGACGGCGGCTTTCCGCTTTCTTCGCCCGGGTCCCAGTGCGCGGTGAAGGGCGCGCTGGTGATCAGGACGGTGAGGATGACGGCGGTGATGATCGCGGCCAGCCAGATTTCGCCGAAACCGCAGATCAGCCCGATCGCGCCCGCCGCCCAGATCGACGCCGCAGAGCCGGCGCCCTGGACGAAGCTGCCCTCGCGGAATATCGCGCCGGCGCCGAGAAAGCCGATGCCGGTGATCACGCCCTCGAAGACGCGGCTGGGGTCGATGTCGCTCTGCGGATCGCTGGTGGATTCGAGCAGTTCCATCGCGCCGATCGCCAGCGCGCAGGCGGCAATCGAGATGATTACGAAGGGGCGGAAGTCGATCGGCTTGCGGCGGATGAACCGCTCGAGCCCGATCAGGAAGGGCAGCAGGGTTGCAGCAGCGAGCCGCCACAGCGCCTCCGCCCAGGTTATTGTGTCGGGTCCGGCTAATATATCCGTCATGGCAAAGTAACGCGCCGACGATGGATTTGTTGCAGCAGCTTATCAAGAAAAAGCGGGGGCCGCAGAAGGCGGGAGCAAAGCGAGTTACTGGTCCGGCCCGTGATGCCGGCGCTCGCTTCATTCCGTTCTTCTGCGGCCCCCGCGGACTGCTGTCAGATGGCGCTGGCCGCTATAGCGCAACCCTGGCATGATCGCCCATCTCGTCGCCGTTCATCGTCATGCCGGTCATCATCTTGAACATGCCGACGACACCGGGATCCGCTTCCCAGATTTCCGCGTCGCGCAGGTCAAGGCGCAGCATCAGCAGGCTCGGGTCCTGACGGCCTTGCTCGTACCAGGCTTCGACCGCTTTGCTCCAGTGCTTGTCCTTGCGCGCCTCGCTGGTTTCTTCGCTCAGGGTGCCCGACACGCAGGCAAACAGGTCATGGCCCTTGGCGACAAATTGCATCATTGCAGGGCCGCCCTTGGCGAGCCGGTTGTCGCGCGAGGTGTAAAACCAGATCGAGCTGTTTGCTTCCTTGTCCAGCTGCGCCCGCATCGGGATCGCGTGTTCCTTGCCGCTGTCGAGAGCGATCATCACAAACGGGCTGTCGGCGATCGATTCCCAGAATTCCTCCCGCACTTCGTCGGCGTTGGGGGTCTGGTTCATATCTTTGTTGCTCATGGGGGAGTCTCCTTTTTGACGTTCATAGAGTCAACGCACAGCGGCGATAAAGTTGCACAAATCTCGAAAAAACCGTTCAAATGCTTGAGCCTACACGCGCGCCCGTCGGTCACAGTCGCCGCAACCGCGCAGCGGCGTCCCGCTCCCTCGGCCAAATCAATTTTCTGGAATTTTTTCGGAACAAAACGCTCGGTCGCCCGTTGGTTTTGTAGAGTGACATGGCTTTGGCCTTCCCCCATTTTACAGGCCGCCATGTGACATCCACCTGCACCTGAACCCGAGAGGAGAAAATTATGTTGTTGCAAGAAGAACAGAACCAGATGGTCATCAGTAGTGACCGCGTCGATGGCACCGCCGTTTATGGCATTGACAAGGACAAGATCGGCAAGGTCGACAAGCTGCTGATCGACAAGCGCGGCGGCAATGTCACCGATGTGATCATTTCCGCTGGCGGTTTCCTCGGTATCGGCGACGAGAAGCACAGCATTCCCTGGTCGAAGCTCGATTATGACACCGATCTCGGTGGCTATCGGATCGACGTGACCAAGGAGCAGCTGATGGACGCGCCGCGTTTTGGCGGTGACGAGCCGGATCGCGCCTATGACCGCAATTATCAGACCAGTGTCTATGAATATTGGACGGTTGCGCCTTACTGGTAAGCCGATCCGATCAACCATATGAAAAAGGCCGGGCGAATCGATTTCGCCCGGCCTTTTTGTGTCCGGTCCGGTTGCCGCAGGGCGTTACTTGCCGGCCATCGCCGCTTGCCAGGCCTTCACGCCGGCCAGGGCGCCGGGCACATGGCCTTTGACGTTGAGCGAGCTATGGCTCCAGATGATCTTGCCATCGGGCGCGATGATATAGGTGGTGCGGTTGGAGCCGCCCATCACCGGCAGATTGGCGTCATAGGCCTTGATCACCTTCTTGCTGCCGACGGCGACGGCGAACTTGCTGCGGCATTCCTCGACCGAGAATTTCTTCAGCGTTTCGATATCGTCGGCGCTGACGCCGATGACGGTGGCGCCCATCGCGTTAAATTCGTCGGTGGCCTCGGCAAACTGGTTGGCTTCGATCGTGCAGCCCGAGGTAAAAGCCTTGGGATAGAAATAGAGCACGACCGGGCCTTTTTTCAGCGCGTTTTTCAGGCTGAAGGTGAACGGCTTGCCGCCGAGCACCGCCTGGGTGGTGAAGTCCATGGCTTTCGCCCCGTTGTTCAGCGCCGCCATCGCCGTCGGCGCGGCGATCGGGGCGAGGGAGCAGGCGGCCAGGGACAGAAATAGCGCGGTTTTACGAAAGATCATGAACATTCTCCGGTTGTGGGGGCTGGCGGGCCGATAGGGGCCCAAAATGCATCGGTGCTTATTACGCCGGTTGGCGATCCAATCATAGATGTATCAAAGCCCGTAATATTATCGGCGCCGACGAATAAAGCCGCATTCCCGAAAAGCCCGATTTAGGCTATAAGGCTTGGGATGACGGATAGCAGCCCACCGCCAGCCGAGCACCACGATCCGGAGGAGACGATCCCGGCGCGCGCGTTTCACGCGGTTGAGCGCGTGCTGCTGGTGATCATCGCCGGGATGACGGTGATCGCCGCCGGGCTGGAACTTTGGGGCGCCTGGCTGGCCCGGGACATCAGTCTCGCCGATATCCTGCTGATGTTTCTCTATACCGAGGTGATCGGCATGATCGCGGTGTTCTACACCGGTCGGGGTTCGCCCTTTGTCTATCCGATCTTTATCGCGATGACCGCGCTGGCCCGGCTGATCGTGTTGCAGGGCAAGGATATGGCGCCGGAGAATATCCTGTTCGAGGCCGCCGCGATCCTGTTGCTGGCGATTGCCGCGGTGATTATCCTGAAGACCAGGGTTGCGCCGGACAGGTTTACCGACGGTTAGGAGATCTACGGAGCCGTGTGACCCGGAACAAATTTTATCGGCAAAGCCTCTGGTAAAAATGGTGCTGATCCCATAGCCAACGACCCAATCGTTAAACGGAGCTCTTTGAATGACCGATCCTCTTGCCACCGCTCGCCTCGAGACCATGGCCGTCCACGCCGGGACCCAGCCGGACCCGACGACCAATGCGCGGATCACGCCGATTTACCAGACGGCTTCCTATGTGTTCGATGATGTCGATCATGCCGCCGATCTGTTCAATCTCGACGCGTTCGGCAATATATACACCCGCATCATGAACCCGACAAATGGCGCGCTCGAGGGCAAGATCGCTGCGATGGAGGGCGGCGTCGCGGCGCTGGCCGTGGCATCGGGCCACGCCGCGCAATTGATCGTGTTTCATGTGCTGATGGACCCCGGCGCGCATATCGTCGCTGCGAAAAAACTCTATGGCGGCTCGCTCAACCAGCTCGCCCATTCGGTGAAGAAATTCGGCTGGAACGTCACCTTTGTCGACGCCGACAATATGGACGAGGTCAGGGGCGCGATCACCGACGACACCCGCTGCGTGTTTATCGAGAGTCTCGCCAATCCCGGCGGTGTGGTGCAGGACATAGCGGCGATTGCCGACATCGCCCATGCGGCGGGTATCCCGCTGGTGGTCGACAACACCATGGCCTCGCCGATGCTCTGCCGCCCGATCGAACATGGCGCGGATATTGTAGTGGAAAGCGGCACCAAATTTCTTGGCGGCCATGGCAACAGCCTCGCCGGGCTGATCATCGACAGCGGCAAGTTTGACTGGACCAGGAGCGAAAAATTTGCCTTCCTCAACCAGCCCAACCCGTCCTATCATGGCAAGGTGTTTACCGACGCCTTTGGCGAACTGGCCTTCATTCTGGCGGCGCGCGCCCTGTCGCTGCGCGATCTGGGACCCGCGCTGTCCCCGCAAAACGCCTTCTATATCCTGACCGGCATGGAAACGCTGGCGCTGCGCATGGAGCGGCACTGCGACAATGCTCTGGCGCTGGCGCATTGGCTGCAGGCCCGCGACGAGGTCAGCTGGGTTTCCTATGCCGGGCTGCCCGACAGCGACTATCACGCGCTGGCGCAGAAATATCTCGGCGGCAAGGGCGGCGCGGTGTTCACATTCGGCCTGAAGGGCGGTTTTGAAGCGGGGACCAAGCTGGTGTCTGCGGTCAAGCTGTTCAGCCATCTTGCCAATATCGGCGACACCAGATCGCTGATCATCCACCCCGCCTCGACCACGCACAGCCAATTGTCAGGCGAGGAACTGGTGGCCGCAGGCGCCGGTCCCGATGTCGTGCGCCTTTCTGTCGGGATCGAACATATCGACGATATTGTCGCCGATATGCAACAAGCGCTGGAGTCTTTATGATGAGTGATGGTGATGCAGGCGATTACGTCTATGACGAAGAAACCGGCGAATGGCTCAGCCCGACAGATGCGGCGGCGCAATCGTCGGGACCGGAGGTCGTCGATGCGGTGGGCAATGTCCTGGCCGATGGCGACGCCGTCACCCTGATCAAGGACCTCAAGGTCAAGGGCGCGGGGCAGACGCTGAAGCGTGGCACTCTGATCAAGTCGATCCGCCTGACCGGCGACGCGCAGGAAATTGACTGCAGACACGAGGGTATCAAGGGCCTGGTGCTGCGCGCGGAATTTGTGAAAAAACGCAACTGAGTGGATCGGCGCAGGGCGCTGGCGGTGGTCGGCTTGTCGCTCGCTGCGCCCGATCATTGATAAAAGCGGCCTTATGCGGCATAATCATGCGGCATGTTCACCCGGGACCTGTCATTCACAGGCATGGAGGCTGCTGATGGAATATGCCAGCCAGACCGAAGGACCCCAGACGCAACCGGCGTCCGAGGCGGTCGGCTTGAAACCGGCAACGATGAGCGATCATGTACCCGGCGGCGACCGGCTGCGAGAACTTGCCCAGATGATGAATGGCTCTCCGGCGGTCCAGCGGCTGCAATCGGTTTCGGACAGCATCCAGCGCAAGGAACCGGAGGAAGAAGAGCCGGTGCAGATGCAAAGCACGGCTCCAGCGAAAAACCAACAGAACCGGCCTGCCCGACAATCTGAAATCCGGGATTGAATCCTTGTCCGGCCTGTCGATGGATCATGTCCAGGTCCACCGCAATTCTTCCAAACCCGCCCAGCTAAACGCCCACGCCTTTGCCCAGGGCTCCGATATCCATCTGGCTCCCGGTCAGGAGCAGCATCTGCCGCACGAAGCCTGGCACGTTGTCCAACAGGCGCAGGGCCGCGTGAAGCCGACTATGTGATATCTGGATAAACTCCCTGTTGCAGTGCAGCACCAATGATATTAGGCAGTCACGCTAATTCCTTGTGACAGGACCTTCCATGACCATGACCTCCAAAGCTCTCGGACGTATCCAACCCTCTGCTACGATGGCCATGACCGGCCGTGTATCTGAACTGAAAGCGCAGGGCATCGATATTATCGGCCTGTCTGCTGGCGAACCGGATTTCGACACGCCCGATTTCATCAAGGAAGCGGCGATCCAGGCGATCCGCGACGGGGAGACAAAATATACCGTCGTCGATGGCACGATGGCGCTGAAAGAGGCGATTGCGGGCAAGTTCCTGCGCGACAATCATCTGACCTACGCGACCAACCAGATCACCGTGAACAGCGGCGGCAAGCATACCCTGTTCAACGCGCTGGTGGCGACGCTGGATGAGGGTGACGAAGTGATCATCCCCGCGCCTTACTGGGTCAGCTATCCCGATATCGTCAATTTTACCGGCGCCACGCCCGTGATTGTCGAAGCTGGTGCGGACCAGGGGTATAAAATTACGCCGGAGCAGCTGGAAGCGGCGATCACGCCCAAGACCAAATGGCTGATCCTCAATTCGCCATCCAACCCGACCGGCGCGGCCTATAGCGCTGAGGAACTGAAGGCATTGGGCGATGTCATCCTGCCGCACGAGAATGTGATGGTGATGACCGACGATATGTACGAGCATATCTGGTATGCCGATTTTCCCTTCTCGACCATCGCCGAGGTTTGCCCCGATCTTTATGACCGCACGCTGACCGTCAACGGCTGTTCCAAGGCTTTTTCGATGACCGGCTGGCGGATCGGTTTCGCGGGCGGTCCGGTCTGGCTGATCAACGCGATGCGCAAGCTGCAATCGCAATCGACCACCAACGCCTGCTCGATTTCACAGGCCGCCGCAGTGGCCGCGCTCAACGGCCCGCAGGATTTTCTGGTCGAGCGCAACGCCGCCTTTGAGCGTCGCCGCGATCTGGTGGTGTCGATGCTCAATGACACCCCGGGGCTCGAATGTCCGACGCCGGACGGCGCCTTTTATGTCTATCCGGATGCCAGCGGCGTGATTGGCAAGACCACACCGAAGGGGCAGGTGATCGAGACCGATGAGGATCTGATCACCTATTTCCTCGACGAGGCGCGGGTCGCCGCGGTCCACGGCGCGGCCTTCGGCCTCTCGCCCGCGTTCCGGATCAGCTACGCAACGTCGGAAGAAATATTGACCGAGGCTTGTACCCGTATCCAGCGGGCTTGCGCTGCGTTAACTTAAGCCTCAAGCGCCGGTCGGGCGCATCCGCGCCCTTGGCTTTCGCGCCATAAGGCGCGGCGGCCGGTCGGCCTTGCCTCGGCTGCGCCTCGGTGCGAAACAAACTGGGATTGTGAATGTTCAACCGAGCATAGCGAGGCAAGCGCGACTGCGCGTCGGGCGATAGCCCGCCCCGTCGGAGGCGTGAGCGAAGCGAACTGCCGCGAGACAAGACATCTCCGCCCGGCGTTTGAGGTCCAAAAAAAGCCCCACCCCAAGAAAATCTTCTCGCTCCCAAACTGAATATGACCTTGTGATCAGGTTCACAGCGGCGACAGGAAAACTATATTAGACACTGTAACCAGCAGGCGGGATGTTTCGAACAACAATTGATCCCCAAGGAACAGAGCATGATGAAATTTCTCAAGTCCGATTTGACCTACAGCCTCGGCGGCGGCTTCATCGCCGGTGCGTTGATGTTGTTTTGCCTGCAACCCGCAGAGCAGCGGACCGACCTCGGCAACGACCTGTCGTCGACCGTCAGCGCTGCTAGCCAGTTGCTGAGCTAGCGCAAGATGAGTCCGGTCCTTTCCCGAACATTGGCATTTGGCGTCGCTTTCGCTGCTTTCGCGGTCGTCTGGGCGGGAGTCCAGTCGACTCTGCCTGTCGATCAGGCGTCTGGCTCTGCCTTTGTCGGTGAAGCCCATGCAGCCGAAAAAGCCACCATCATCCCGATGCCGCGTGTCGATGCCGCCGAAACCGGCAAGCGCGCGGTCGCGATTTTTGCCGGCGGCTGCTTCTGGGGTGTGGAGGGCGTGTTCGAACATACCAAGGGCGTGATCAGCGCGTCATCCGGCTATCACGGCGGCACCAAACGCAGCGCCTCGTACCAGCTGGTCAGCGCCGGTATAACCGACCACGCCGAGGCTGTGCGCGTGGTCTATGATCCGCAGCAGATCAGCTATGGCAAGCTGATGCAGATTTTCTTCTCGGTCGTCGCCGACCCGACGATGCTGAATGCCCAGGGCCCCGATCGCGGCAAGCATTATCGCAGCGCGCTGGTGCCGGTGAATGCCGGTCAAGCAAAAGCAGCCAAAGCTTATATCGCGCAACTTGAAAAGGGGGGCTACTGGAGCCGCCCGATCGTCACCAGAGTAGAAGCCTACAAGGCCTTTTACCCAGCCGAATCCTATCATCAGAACTTCATGCAGAATAATCCGCGCCAGGGCTATATCGTCCGCTGGGACAAGCCAAAGGTCGCCAATCTCAAACAGCATTTTCCGGCGCAATACCGGGCAAAGCCAGTCACCTGAGACAGGGCACCATTTAACCGGCTGTTAGCATAGCTCTGCTATAGGAAAGGGCAGCCGCAGAGGGAAAAATGGTAAATCAGGAATTTGAAATTGTGCTCGCGTTCACCGCTTTATTGATGGGCATCGGCATGTTCTGGCTAACCCGTAGCCAGCCGGATTGAGCGGTCGTCATCAAGCCCAGATCAAAAAAAAGGCCCTCGTCTCCGAGGGCCTGAATGATTATTTCGGGCTGAGCACCATCAGCATCTGACGGCCTTCCAGCTTCGGATAGGCTTCAACCTTGGCGGTTTCCTTCATGTCTTCCTGCACCCGGACGAGCAAAGCCATGCCGAGTTGCTGATGCGACATTTCGCGGCCACGGAAGCGAAGGGTAACCTTCACCTTGTCGCCATTGTCGATGAACTTGTTCACGTTGCGCATCTTCACGTCATAATCATGATCGTCGATATTCGGACGCATCTTGATTTCCTTGACGTCCTGCACCTTCTGCGTCTTGCGCGCGGCATTGGCCTTTTTCTGGGCTTCATATTTGAACTTGCCGACGTCGAGATATTTCGCAACCGGTGGCTGCGCATTCGGAGAAACCTCGACCAGGTCGAGGCCAACTTCTGCGGCTCGCTCGATCGCTTCGCTGGTTTTCATCACGCCAAGGTTTTCGCCCTTGTCGTCGATTACCCTGACGGTGTCGGAATTGATCAGATCGTTGAAGCGCGGGCCACCTTTGACGGGCGGCGTGGGGCGGCGAGGGGGTGCAGCTATGTTAAATACTCCTGAGTGGTTGTTTATGCTGGCTCATTAGACGCAAAGCTTATGGGAATAAAGCCTTCTTGATGGTGAAGGCGCTATTAGCCACCTAAGCAGTGGTTTGCGTGCAACAGCCGTAGCGATCATATCGTCATTGCGAGGGTGATTTCAAGTCCGGTGACAGAGCCTCGGCCTGCAACATGGCCGCGACTTCATCGAGCGTCAGAAATTCCTGTTCCTTCTGACCCAGACGGCGCAAGGCAACCTTGCCTTCTTCGGCTTCCCGCATGCCAACCACCAGAATGTTGGGCACTTTTCCGACCGAATGCTCGCGCACCTTGTAGTTGATCTTCTCGTTGCGCAGATCGGCCTCGACCCGGATTCCGGCGGCTTTCAATCTCTCGACCACCTTCTCGGCATAGGGATTGGCATCGGTTACAATGGTGGCGACGACCGCCTGGGTCGGCGCCAGCCAGAGCGGCAGCTTGCCGGCATAATGTTCGATGAGAATGCCGATGAACCGTTCAAATGTCCCCAGAATAGCGCGGTGCAGCATGACCGGACGATGCCGATTGCCATCTTCTCCGACATAGCTGGCGTCGAGCCGTTCCGGTAACACCGTGTCCGCCTGGATCGTGCCGACCTGCCAGGTCCGGCCAATCGCATCGGTCAGATGGAATTCCAGCTTGGGCGCGTAGAAGGCGCCTTCACCGGGCAGTTCTTCCCAGCCATAATCTTCGGTGGCGCGACCGGCTTTCGCCACCGCGTCCCGCAAGATCTGTTCGGACCGGTCCCACTCTTCGTCCGATCCAAAGCGCTCGTCCGGACGGAGCGCCAGCTTGATCTGATAGTCGCCGAAACCGAGGTCGCGATAGACCGCGTCGAGCAGGTCGCAAAAGGCGACAATCTCGTCGGTCAGCTGGTCCTCGCGGCAGAAGATATGCGCGTCGTCCTGCGTGAATTGCCGCACGCGGAGCAGGCCGTGCAAGGCGCCATGCGGCTCGTTGCGGTGGCAGCAGCCGAATTCCGCCATCCGGATCGGCAGATCGCGGTAGCTTTTGATGCCCTGCTTGAACACCAGCACATGGGCCGGACAGTTCATCGGCTTCAGGGCCATCATATCGGCAGTACCGGTAATCACCGGTCCTTCTCCTTCGGCATCGGGAACCTCATCCGGGACAGCGAACATATTTTCCGAATATTTGCCCCAGTGGCCGGATTTCTCCCACTGGTTGACGTCCATCAACTGCGGGGTCTTGATCTCGTCATAGCCGGCCTTGTCGAGCTGGCGGCGCATATAGCGTTCCAGCTCGCGCCAGATGAAATAGCCCTTGGGATGCCAGAAGCAGGAGCCTTGCGCCTCGTGCTGGAAGTGGAACAGATCCATTTCCTGACCGAGCTTGCGGTGATCGCGCTTGGCCGCTTCCTCAAGCCGCAGCAGATGCGCGCTCAGCTGTTTCTTGTTGAGCCAGCCGGTGCCGTAAATCCGCGACAATTGCGGATTGCGCTGGTCGCCGCGCCAATAGGCACCGGACACGCGCATCAGCTTGAACGCCTGCGGATCCAGCTTTCCGGTCGAGGCAAGATGCGGCCCGCGGCACATGTCCATCCAGTCCTCGCCCGACCAGTAGACCGTAATCTCGTCGCCTTCGGGCAGCTCCGCCGCCCATTCGGCCTTGAAGGTCTCGCCGTCCTTCTGCCAGCGGGCGATCAGATCGTCGCGCTCCCACACTTCCCGGCGCAGCGGCTTGTCGGCGGCGATGATCCGTTTCATTTCCGCTTCGATCGCAGGCAGATCCTCGTCGGTGAACGGATCGCCCGCAGGCGCGAAGTCATAATAGAAGCCGTCATCGGTCGACGGACCGAAGGTGATCTGCGTGCCCGGGAACAGATTCTGCACCGCTTCGGCCAGAATATGCGCATAGTCGTGGCGCGCCAGTTCCAGCGCGTCTTCCTCGTCGCGCGAGGTGACCAGAGCCAGTTCGGTATCTTGTTCCAGCGGCCGCATGATGTCGCGAAGCTCGCCATCAATCTTCGCGGCCAGCGCCGCTTTCGCCAGGCCCGGCCCGATGTCGGCGGCAATCTGTGCGGGGGTAGTGCCCATGGCCACTTCACGCGTGCTACCGTCGGGAAGGGTGATTTTGATCATCTCGGTCATGGGCTCAGGTCATCTCAAAGTTTGTCAAAGTTAGGGCCAATGAGGGCTTTGAAACCAGCCATCATCGGGTTGGATTGGACTTAGTCTGTTGCGGTTTCAAGTCAACCAAATCAGGGGGGCATGGTAGCCAGGAGGAAGGTTAGGGTGACATTATGTAATGGAGGCTTGACATTCAGCCGCGAGTCGATCATTAAAGTCAAGGAAGCATGACATAATGTCCATGTCACTTGATGGAGAAAAACTATGAAATTGAAACGCTGTTCGGGGCGGGCGATGACGCCGAATGAAAATATCGCGATGTGGGCCGCGCTCGCAATCCTGTTTCTGGCGGCAATGTGAACGGGATGGACAAGCAACCGTCTGGCAGCCTCTGGCGCCGCGCTTGCGGATGGATCAAGCCGGATTGGATGTTCGCATTCCTATTGACCGCCAGCGTTGTGCTGCTGGTTTTGAGCGGATTGAAAACCGACGTCCGTCCGTTTGTGCCTCCTCCGCTATTTCCCAAACTGGCTTTGGTTATCGGGGCCATGATCACGCTCTCGGCTATCGCGACATTGGGAGCGAAACTCGATCGCAGGCATCTGGATGATTATATGTTCCAGATGGTCGCCAACGGCGCGGTGATCGGGATCGTCACAACCCTGTTCGTCAATATGCTGTGGGAAATCGGTGCCGATATTTTGCCGCCCATCACCAATGATGATTTGATCGCGGTGATGTTGGGTAGCTTGAGTCTCGGCTATTTTTTCTATCGTATCAGGGGATTGAACCAATGAGTAAATATCCATCCTATATGAAGCGCTACTTCATCCGCTTGATGATATTTATATCGCTCTATATGGCCATTCTCATCGGTGGACTGAGCTGGATGAACAGCATCAATCCCCCCGACGACCCCATACCATCCGTTTTAGCGCTGCTGACAGCACTGCCTATATTGGGCGTGTTCTGGACCATTTTCCGCCTGCTGGTGGAAATCGACGATGAATATCAACGCTTTCTGATGACCAAACAAATTGTCATCGGGACGGCGATGACATTGGCTATCACGACAGTCTGGCAATTTCTCAATGCTTATGATGTGTTGCTGCAGGGACCGCAGTGGATCGGTGTAATCTGGCTGGCGATGTTTGGCATCGCCGGCGGACTGGTTCGGTGGAAGGCATGAAGAACCGGCTCAAGGTGCTGCGCGCCGAACGCGACTGGTCGCAGGCGGATCTTGCAGGGCATCTCGGTGTGTCTCGTCAGAGTATCAACGCGATTGAAACCGGAAAATATGATCCTTCGCTGCCGTTGGCGTTCAAAATTTCCGATCTTTTTGATCTGACCATTGAACAAGTTTTTCTGCGCAGTTGAAAAGGCACAATAATTTTTGGTGCGCTGGGCCGAAAGTTGATTTAGGTTCGCTGCATGTCCGACGCAGCGAACATGTGGTTTATCGATGGCGAGACTGCCGCCAGACGGCCGGTGCGGATCGAAGTGATCGGCAAGACTTTTGTGCTCTATGAACAGCAACGCCGCAGCGAAGCCTATTTTTTCGGCGATCTGATCTACCTCGGCAAGGAACGCAATTCCCAGGTCTTCGGGCTCGAGGACGGCATCAAGGGCCGGCCCAAATGGAAGCTCGGGATCAGAGGCGACATTCCCGCCGAACTGGCATCACTGTTGCCCAAGCCCAAGCAGCCGCTGCTGTCCAATATCGGCATGCTGATCATTGCCTTTCTCTGTTTGGCGATTGTCTATTTCGCCGCCGCCTGACGCGTATGAAATCGCCGGTGCACCTGCGCAGGCAGGTGTCCATCTCCTGAACGATAGTCCAACGACAGAGGTTTTTGCGCGAATGAACGCGCGTCGATGTGCCTTCTCATCTATCGTTTTTAAACTATAGGGCAGGAGATGGATCCCCGCCTTCGCGGGGACACGCAGACGGAAAAATTTATGGAAGACGATATCCTTTATCTTGATCGGCCCGGCGCCGCGACGCTGGCCTATTGCTACACGCCGCCCAAGCCGGGTGTAAAAGGCACGACCCTGGTATTCCTGCCCGGTTATATGTCGGACATGGAGGGCAGCAAGGCGCTTGCGCTTGGCGCCTGGGCCAAGCAGCAGGGCCGGGCGATGCTGCGGCTCGACTATGGTGGGTGCGGCGCCAGTGGCGGTGAATTTGAGAAGCAAAGCCTGATCGACTGGCGCGAGGACGTGCTGTTTCTGATCGACAAGGTGACGTCGGGGTCCATCACTCTAATCGGCTCGTCGATGGGCGGCTGGTTGATGCTGCTGGTAGCGCTGTCGCGGCCGATGCGGGTGAAAAATCTGGTCGGCATCGCTGCGGCGCCCGACTTCACCGACTGGGGCTTCACCCAGGAGCAGAAAATGACCATTTTGCGGGAAGGCAAGCTGGAAGAAGACAGCGAATATTCGGACGATCCCTATGTCACGACCAAGACGTTCTGGCAGTCCGGTGATGCCAGCCGTTTGCTCCACAAGGAGATAGCCTTTGATGGTGCCGTGCGTTTGTTACACGGACAGAAAGATGCCGATGTGCCTTGGGCCTATAGTCTCGAGACAGCCAAGAAAATCCGTTCAGATGATGTGCAGGTCCATCTGGTTAAAGACGGCGATCATCGCCTGTCTCGCGATCAGGATATTGCCTTGCTGATTGACGTGGTTTCGCGACTGGGGTGACCGCTGGCCTCATCAACACAAGTCTTGAACGGATATTTCATCCATGATTTCGTCGCTCCTCCTGCCGCTATTGATCCAGTCAGCGACTCCTTTCGGGTCACCGATCGACCCGGTGCTGCGGCCATCTGTCACCAAACCCGAGGCGCCCAGCAAGTCCCAGTCCCCCAAACAGAAAACGCCGGGTGATATCCGGTTTGATCAATGTGTGGACCAGGCGGCGGACGATCCGGGCAAAGGCTTGCTCGCGGCCAACAAATGGCAAATTGAGGGCGGTCAGTATTTGGCGCGCAATTGTCTGGGCTTCGCATATGCAGAACTGGAGAACTGGGCAAAGGCGATCCCGGAATTTGTCCAGTCGGCGGAGGGAGCGGAGGCGGCAGGCGATGACCGCGCCGCCATTTTCTGGTCGCAGGCCGGCAATGCGGCGCTAGCCGGCGGTGATCATGCGCTCGCCCTGCAATATCTTGGCGCTGCGCTGGAGCAAGACACGCTGGATGGTTTGCTGAAAGGCGAAGTGCATCTTGATATGGCGCGCGTATATGTTGCTCTGGATCAATATGACGAGGCCAGGAAACAATTCGCCCTGGTGCACGAAATTGTCCCAGAGGATCCGCTGGGCTGGCTGTTGTCGGCTACATTAGCGCGGCGGATGGGCGATCTCGCATTGGCCAAATCGGATATCGCGAAGGCCGCCAAACTGGTCGCCACCGATCCGGCGATCGCGCTGGAAGCCGGGAATATCGCCTATGAAGCGGGCGATGTTGTCAACGCCAAGAGCAATTGGGAGCAGGCCGTCAAATTTGGACCGGAGAGTCCGTCCGCCAAGGCCGCGACGCGTTATCTCGCGCAGATGGTGACCAGCGTCGAGGAATAAGTCTTGCTCAACGCCGGTCATCGCCTCGCACAGAGCTTCAGTCGAGGTAAAAGTTCACCGTCGTCACCACGCGCACCTTCTTATACGGCGTATCCGTCACGCCATAGCCGCCGGCATCGCCGTCGCGGCTGTCGATGCTGAAATAGCCCTGGGTGGCGGATTTGATGCCGCCGACATCGGTGCCGCTGTCTTCGGCAAATTGTTCGGCCGACTTGCGGGCATCCTTGGTCGCCTCGGCGACCATTTCGGGTTTGATTTCGTCCAGCTTGGTAAAGGTGTAGCTCATCCCGGAGCCATCCTCGAGGACAACGCCGCGGCGGACCAGATCGAACTGCCGGGCGACGGCGGCCTGGGCCTTGTCGATATCATCGGTGCGCAGGCTGAGCCGCTGGCGGATAGTATATTGGGGGATGCCGTTGTTGCTATATTGATTCACATTGGCACCGGTCGGTTTGAGCGCGTCTGCCTGGAAGCCGAGCTCCTTGAAGAAGTTGGTAATGGCATCGGTATCACTGTCGATATCGGTCTGCGCGCTTTGCAGGTCGGTGGATTGGGCGCTGTAGGCAATGGTCCAGGTGGCCAGGTCGGCGGTCACATCGCGCTCGGCCAGGCCGCGCACGGTGACGCTGCGATCGGCCATTTTGGCGCGGAGCAGACCATCGCCGAGCAGATAGCCACCCGCAATCAGCCCGATCGTCAACAGGCCAGCACTTGCCAGCCAGACCTTGTTCTTGCTCTCGATAAATTTCTCGCTCATTACATCTTTCCCTCAGTTCCAAAGCCGCTTAGGCTGTTTCCCATGACCCGGTCCGGCTTTGCGATATCTGCGATGAACCGTTTCTGAATAGCGACGAATGGAGATTCTCTGTGACTATAAAATATCTGCACACCATGCTGAGGGTCAGCGATCCCGACGCAACGGTTGCGTTTTTCGGGCATCTCGGGCTGGAGGAGGTCCGGCGGTACGACAGCGAGCAAGGGCGTTTCACGCTGATCTTTCTGGCCGGGCCGGGCCAGAAGGATGTCGCCGAAGTCGAGTTGACCTATAACTGGCCGCCCGAAGATGGCAGCGCTGCCGAGCAATATGACGGCGGCCGCAATTTCGGGCATCTGGCATATGCGGTCGATGACATTTACGCTTTATGCCAAAAGCTGATGGATGCCGGTATCACGATCAACCGGCCGCCGCGCGACGGCCATATGGCGTTTGTGCGTTCGCCGGATAATATTTCTGTCGAGCTGCTGCAAAAGGGCGAAAATCTTCCGGTTCAGGAACCTTGGGCGAGCATGGCAAATATCGGCGAGTGGTAGGCGTCTGACGATCGCTATACGGAAGCCGTCCCGGTCGGCTTTGCCGATTTACTTTCCGCAATATCGAACCATATAATCTGGTTGCGACCATGATTCTTGGCGTCATACAGGCGCCGGTCAGCGGTCGTCATCACGCTGCGTAAAGAAACGCGTCTGCCGATCGCAGCCACACCAATCGAGAATGTTACCGGTTCCTGGATTTCCGGAACACCGTCATGTACCGCTTTTATCAGCGCTTCACAAATCTCGCTCAGGGCATTGGCCGGATAGTTCCTGAGCTTTTCCCGGCTGTCCATCCGCATCAGCAACGTGAATTCCTCGCCGCCGATGCGGGCGGCAAAATGGGGTGTCGCATTGAGCGTGCGACCGACCACCCGCAGCACGGTATCTCCGATCTCGTGGCCATAGCGATCATTCACCCGCTTGAAGAAATCAATGTCGATAATCGCCAGATGGCTGTAGCAATGCTCGTGCTGGTTGCGGTCAAATTCGCGCTCGAAGGCACGGCGATTGTTCATCATCGTCAATCCGTCGGTATCGGCGAGCAAGGTCAGTTCGGCCTGCTGGCGCAATGTATGTTCGTGCCGCTGGCGCAGGCGCAAGATGCGATTGGCGACACCCAGCGCGAGGATGATGGTTTCCAGCACCAGCGTGAAATAGAGGGCATAGTCCAGGATCGGCCAGCCGATATACAGGTCCATGCCGCGCGCCACCCGGTCGAGACTGAACAGGATGATCGGGGTCCAGCCCGCGATCTGGAACCAGATGGCCCGGCTGCCGCGGCGCACCGCATGGCCCATCGCATAGAGCACGACAAAAAAGACCGGCAGGAACGAGGCATGATAATAGTTGCGCGCATCCATGCTGTAGCCGCCGTCGATCTTGAGGACGAGCGCCGTGACCAGAACCGGCAACAGCGCCGTCCCCGTGATCAGGATCTGCAGCCAGGAGGCGATCTTGCCCGGCTCGACAAAGCGCAGTAGGAAAAAGCCGCCGGCACCCACCCCGATCGCCAGCGCCCAGTAGTTGATCAGCATCTTGGTGATCAGGGTCGTTTCGGGGAAAAACAGGAAGATCAGCCCGGAAGAGCTGAACGTATAGCAGACGGTCGCACCGATCATCACGCTGTGCCAGAGCATGAAATTGTAGCGCATCGCGCCATAGAAGAAGGCGTTGTAGATCAGCGGCATGATCGCCATGCCGCACAGCGCGGCAAACATGATCGACAGCGGCAGCGTCAGATCATCCCATTTCTGTTTCGATGCGAGCTGGACCAGCGAGATCGAGCTGACCACCTTGGGATGGTCAATGGCCAGATAGACCGTCCGGATCCGCTGGCGCAGCTCGGGCCTGTCGGTGCCGGGGACGGGCAGGCCATAGGAGCCTTTCGACCGCCAGTGTTTCGCCACTTGCCGCGCCGAGAAGGCGGAGGACAGAAGCGTGCCGTCGTCGAGCTCGGCATGGACCTGCATGCTGGTCAGGCCGTTATTGTCGCCCTGTACCTCGACCGTGCCGTCGGGCAGCGTATCGGCGAGAAACGGGAAGCGGACCCACACCCGCGGACCTTCGACGGCATATTTGTTGGACGAGCAATTAAAGGCCTTGCCCGATTTCAGCAGGCTGGCGACGGTGACATTCATTGCGCTGCTTTGCGTGCACAGGCGATCCGACATCGGCACATCGGCCAGCGCCGGGGTACCAAGGCAAAGAAATGCCAGAAACGCGACCAACAAGCGCAAAAGAAGATTCCTTTTCAAAATCACTGCTGCAGAAAGGTAGCGGATAAGGTGAAACCCCTATTTTACCGTTAAGCATCGACAATATTTGATTTTCAGGGTAATTTATCCTCATGTTAGAGATCATCCGCATCCCCGTCTTGTCCGATAATTATGTCTGGCTGGTCCACGAGCCGGACTCAAAGGAGACCATGGTGGTCGATCCGGCGGTGGCCGAGCCGGTGCTGGCCGAAGCGGCAAAGCGTGGCTGGACCATCACCCAGATCTGGAACACCCACTGGCACCCCGACCATACCGGCGGCAATGCCGCGATCAAGGAAGCAACCGGCTGCCACATCACCGGCCCGGAAGCGGAGCGGGAACGGATCCCGACGCTCGACACCATGGTCAAGGAAGGCGACACCGTGACACTCGGCGAAGTGACCGCCGAGGTCATCGATGTGCCGGCCCATACCGCGGGCCATATCGCCTTTCATATCCCGTCCGAAAAGGTCGCGTTCGTCGGCGATACGCTGTTCGCGATGGGCTGCGGCCGGCTGTTCGAGGGCACGGCCGAGCAGATGTACGACAATATGCGCAAGCTGGAGGCGCTGCCGGATGCCACGAAAGTCTATTGCGCCCACGAATATACCCAGAGCAACGGCGAATATGCGCTGGTCGCCGAGCCGGACAATCTCGCGCTCAAGGAGCGGATGGCCGAGGTGCTGACCCTGCGGGCACGCGGCGAGGCGACGGTGCCGACAACGATCCGGCAGGAGCGGGCTACCAACCCGTTCATGCGCGCCAGCTCGGCAGCGGAACTCGGTGCGCGGCGGACCGCCAAAGACAATTTCTGACGCTGCCGCCCCGCTTCATTCCCGGTTCAGCCCGATTCATGCTATAATCTCGGCCGATAGAAGACTGGAAACAGGAGACAGGTTATGACAAAACTGCTTTTCGCCCTGCCGATGGCAATATTGCTCGCGGCCCCCGCGGTTGGCGGCGAGACAATCACGCTAACCGAGAAACAGCAATCCAAGCTGGACAAGCGGCTGGAAGGCCGGACCGCCGGCGAGCCCCAATCCTGCATTGGCCCCAATGACCAACGCAATATGACGGTGATCAGCGATGACATATTGATTTTCTCGTCGAGCAGCCATGCCAAGACGATCTATGTCAACAAGCCTTATCTCGGCTGCCGCAACGCCGACCGCAACATCCTGTCCTATAGCCGGCCAACCGCCCAGCTATGCCAGGGCGAAGCAATCACGCTGGTCGACAATACGATCGGGATGTCGGTTGGCAGCTGCGCCTTTGGCGAGTTTGTCCCCTATACCAAGAACGCCGACTGAGCTTTTGCCAGCCCAGAACGCAAAAGCCCCGACCGCGCTAAGCGAGGCCGGGGCTTTTGCCACCAATAGGCGGTTAGCCTATTTGTCTTCTTCGAACATATTGACCGCATTTTCACCGGTCGCGGAAAGGCGGATCTTGTCGCCTTCGACTTCTGCCACCAGGCCGATCGGCAGATAGTGGTGCGAAGCGCCTTTGCCGCCCTTGGTCTGCGGGCTGTCCTTCTTGGTCAGCTTGATGCGCTCGCCGCTATCGTCGAGATGGTCGACCACGCCGACATGCACGCCGTCCGCGCCGATAACTTCCATATGTTCCTTGATTTCGCCCTTATCTACCATGGGGATATTTCCTTTTCTGTTTCTGTTCTGTGTCACCAACGTGCGGGATGCAATCCTGTTCCATGATGATCGACAGGGGAGGCAGATAGCCTGCCTTCTCCCGTGCGGGAGAAGGATACGGAGCCTTGGCGCCGAAGCCTTGGCGAAGGCGGCTAGGCGCAGTTGGATGAGGGTGTTCTGCTGGTTGGTAACCGTTAGTGGTGAGCCTGTCGAACCACGCCTCTCGTCGCAAGGCGTCGTTGAGCTGCGCTCGCCCTTCGGGTCGACAAGCTCAGGACTAACGGGAACGCTTCGGAATTGTACACCCTCACCCAGCTTCGACTAGGCAGCAAGCTGCCAAGTCTGCACAACCCTCTCCCGTACGGGAGAGGGAGAGGAAGAAATCAAACGCGTCGCAATGAATTTGTTTCTGACCCTACCGGCAATAATGCGACCCACCCCGCCGCGCCTGATCAAAATGCAGATGGTCGGCGTGGGCCTTGTTATAATCGGGCGACAGCGTCGTCGCGAAAATCTCGCAGCCGCCGTCCCGCACTTCTTTCAGAAAGCGCGACCGCTCGTCATCCGCGTCCCAGTGCCCGGCAACCGAGACGGTGCGCCCGTCGGCGAGCCGGAAGGCGGCGATATCGATCGCATTGGCGGTGGCATGCTCGCTGTAATTGCCGCTCTGCCCGCCGCCGATCCGGCGGCAGCTGTAGCTGCCAAAGGTGGTGATCGCCTCGACCGTGGTGCCGAGATGCTCGCGCGCCGCCGCATTGACGATCTGCTTTTCCCACAACACCAGACTGACCGCCACCGGACAGCTGGTCTTGGCGGCGGGGCTGTAGGCGATGTCGCGGGGCTGGTCCTGGGCGAGGGTGACGCCGTTGTCATAGCCGCACCGGGGACCGCCATCGACGGGCGGCAGGGGCGAATAGTCGATCGCGGCCTCCTCGAGCAGCTGGTGGCAGCGCGGGGTGTCGTCGGCGAGCGCGCCGATCTTGCGGGTGGTAAACGGGCCGATCGGCGCGGCCAGGGAAAGCGGCGTCCACGGCATCCGATAGTCCCGCGAAACCCATTCATAGCCGCGCAGAACCAGCGCCAGCGCGATAACAAGCAGGACTGCCCGGAACGAGATGTTCATTGGTCCCGTTCAGGCGGCGCTTTGCGGGCATGGGCGGGGATTGGGGTGAAATTCAGTGTTTCTCTCCCTTTGGGGCCTCTACGCTCCAACTGCCGCGAGAGGGAAAAGTTCCCCTGGTGCGCTGTTCAGCGTGACGGAACTCCCACTGGACTCACACAAAGCCACGAAGACGCAAAGCGATTTTGACCCTTCGCCCTTAAGGGAGAAGGATACGAAGCCTTATTCGCGAAGCGGATTAGGCGCAGTTGGATGAGGGTGTTCTGCTGGTTGGTAACCGTTAGTGGTGAGCCTGTCGAACCACGCCTCTCGTCCGAGAAGCGTCCTTCGACAAGCTCAGGACTAACGGGTAAGCGTTGGGATTGTAAACTCTCACCCAGCTCCGACTAGGCAGCAAGCTGCCAAGTCTGCACAACCCTCTCTTGAGGGAGAGGGGGTGATGCGTTTTCAGGGCAATTCACTCGGGCGAGCCCATTTCGAATTATGGTGACAGTGCACTTTTATCTAGCCTTTGTTTCTTTCGTCCGCGTTTGGCGGGCTTGAGCTGGCGCCCGGTTTGCGACTCAGCTGCAGTAAAGAACCTGTCATCCCCCAATGGTCGCCCGATCGTCTCGGCCTTGCGAATTGCAGCCGACATTTCAACCTCTTCGCCGGCTCGGACCCGTGCTGCTATGTCAGGAAAACGCGTCGCAACTGCATCTGTATCGGTAATGCCGTCCCCTGTTCCCGGATCAAGATGGGCATGGATACTGGACCATTGCCATTGCTCCGCCCGTGGTACGAGCCGCGCCCTCACCGGGTTCAGCACCACATAAGGGATGGCCGCCGCCAGATGCGCTTCGTCCATCGCCACGCAGCCGAAACGGCCCTGCCAGAAATGACCCGTTCGCCGCTCCCGCGCATGGATGTGTCCGGCATATTGCCGATGGACTTTGGACAAGGATTTGCGCAGCCCGTCCGCATCCGCCGGGGTTAGGATAAGGTGCACATGATTGGGCATCAGGCACCAAGCCCAAATGGCGACCCGCGCCGCGCGGCAGTGGTCGGCGAGCAGCGTGAGATAAAGGCGATAGTCCGCTTCACAAAAGAAGGTCTGTGCCCGGCCATTGCCGCGCTGGGTCACATGGTGGGGGATATCGGGAAGAACAATACGGGCAAGGCGGGCCATAGGCTGTGGATATGTCAGGAGCAGCGCTAGGTAAATGGCGGGAGCTTGTCAGTTTCGGTCAGGAAATTAGTGCACTGTCACCGTAATACACCGTAATACGGTCAGGAAATTAGTGCACTGTCACCGTAATACGTAATATGATTGAATAATAAATCGACCTTTCCATCCACAGATTGCATTTATCACGACAGATCATAAATTATCGTGACCGCGCACTTATTAAAAAACTGAGTGCGCTGTCGCCGAATCAAGAATAGATTCAAGAGCCATGTCGAACCTCCATTAAAACTCATGATAAAATTCTATTGCTTGCCACTCGGCCGGATATTTCCGCGTTGCGGGAACATATTCGAATAGATTACCATCCTTATCGCGGTATATCCTGTCGCAAGTGCCGGGAGACGAGCCTTTAGGGAGGATACATATCCTATTGTTATCAATGAGAAACCGCGCATGCCAAATAGATTGAGCTATAGATAGGTTTGAATATCCAGTGTATTCATTGGCCGACGTAAATCTCTTGATAGTCACGACTTCCCGTCCATACATCCGTCGAGGTGGATCCATATATTGCAATGGTGGACCATTCGAGAGTTCACGAAGCTCTTCATGAGTCAGCGAACGCAGACCATCAGGAACGTTAGGGATCGCAGGCGCGGCTGGGAGGCGCAAAACGTCAACGGCGTAGATTGCAGAAAAATACAGGCCTTTTGCGCCCGCTTCAGAGAAATATTTCCAGGCATTGGCCGCGAGCACGGCCCAAATGAGCAGAAATACTAAAAGCGGCCATCGCAATAGCTTCCAGATGCGCGAGATGATTGACTGTCCTGAACTGGATTTACGGTGATCGCCCATGGGTCAGTAAATTGAGTGAACTGTCATTGAACCCTCACTTCTTATACAACGCATCCATCCGCTCCAAATACCGCTCCCTGATCACATGCCGCCTGATCTTCATGCTCGGGGTGAGCTCTTCATTCTCGATCGCAAATGGCTCGTCGGCGAATGCGAAGCGGCGGACTTTTTCGATTACGGACAGGTCCTGGTTGACCCGGTCGACCGCTTCGCGGACCGCCGTCTTGAACGCCGGATTGTCCTGCAGCTCGATAAAATCGTACGGCACGTCCTGTTCGCGTGACCATTCCAGCGCCCATTCCGGGTCGGGCACGATCAGGCCGACCATATAGGGCTTGCGGTCGCCGGCGATCATCGCCTGCAGGATTTCCGGCTGCAGCGTCAGCATGCCCTCGACCTTTTGCGGCGCGACATTGTCGCCCTTGTCGTTGACGATCAGATCCTTCTTGCGGTCGGTGATCGCCAGCCGGCCGGCCTCGTCGATATGGCCGATATCGCCGGTGTGCAGCCAGCCGTCCTTGAGCACCTTGTCGGTTTCTTCCTGATTGCGCCAATAGCCGTGCATGACCAGCTCGCCGCGGACCAGAATTTCGCCATCCTCGGCGATCTTCACCTCGGTATCGATCATCGGCGGGCCGACGGTGTCCATCTTCAGGCCGGTGCGCGGGCGGTTGCAGGCGATGATCGGGCCGGATTCGGTCTGGCCATAGCCTTGCAGCAGGGTCAGGCCGAGCGACTGGAAGAAGGTGCCGATTTCCGGATTGAGCGGCGCGCCGCCGGAGACCATCGCCTTGATCCGGCCACCAAAGCGCTGCTGCACCTTGGGCCGCAGCGTCTTGTCAATGAACAGGTCCATCAGCTTGTCGCGCTTGCGGGACCTGCCTTCGGCCTTGCGCTCGCCAATCGCCAGCGCCTTGCCAAGCAGATAGCTGGGCATCTTGCCCTGTTTCTCGACCGTCTTGATCAGCCGGGCGCGGAGCACCTCGAACAGGCGCGGCACCACGACCATGATCGTCGGGCGCACTTCCTCGATATTCGACGCGAGTTTCTCCAGCCCTTCGGAATAGAAGATCTGCGCGCCGATCCCCATCGGGAAAAACTGGCCGGCGCTATGTTCATAGGCGTGGCTGAGCGGCAGGAAGGAGAGAAACACTTCCTCGTCCCAGCCGAAATCGGTCTCGATCACTTCGGCCGGTCCCTTGGTATTGTGCAGGATCGCGCCGTGATGCTGCATGACGCCGCGCGGCTTGCCGCCGGTGCCGCTGGTGTAGATGATGCAGGCGGTCTCGTCGCGGGTGATGCTGGCGACCTGTTCGGTCACCTCGGCGACATCCGCGTCGCTGCCCTTGACCAGATCGGCCCAGCGGTAGAGATCGAAATCGCCGGACTGGCCGATGCGCAGATCGGCGATGCCGATGATGATATTGGCGTCGGAAGAGCTGATCACCGACGGCAGCAGGTTTTTCGCCAGCTTGCTGTCGGAGACGATCACCGCATGGGCACCGCTATTGTCGAGGATATGCTGGTGATCGGACGCAGTGTTGGTGGTGTAGGTCGGGACGGTGATGCAGCCGGCGGCCATGATGCCGAGATCGGCGATGCACCATTCGGGCCGGTTTTCGCAGACCAGCATCACCCGGTCGCCCTTTTTCAGGCCGATGCGTTTCAGAGATTTCGCCAGCGCCGCGACTTGCCGGGCCGCTTCCGCCCAGCTGGTCGCATGCCAGGCGCCATCGATCTTGGCGCTCAGAAACGGCTTGTCGCCGCCCTTGCCGGCGCGGTCGAAGAACATCGACACCAGATTGGGGAATTGATCGATTTCAAGATAACGGTTTTTTGCCTTTTTCCGGGCCACGCGACATTTCCTCTCTCATGCTCCGGATTTTCGCCGGGCTTGGATCATTGGCGAACGGACTAGCGCGGTTCGAACGGGCGGGCAATTATTTTGGTGAAAAGGCAGTGCGGTTTGGTGAGGTGAGCGCTTGGCAATGACTGCCAATGGACATCGCCGTTCGACCTGGTCTATAGCTTTGTCCCATATGAAAATGACCCGTCTTATCGCTGCTGTTGCAGTGCTGCTCACCGCTTCCTGTGCCCAGACCGGGCTGCCCGAACCCGTCTCTGTTTCCGCGCCGGAGGCTGCTTCTGCCACCCGGCAAGAGGAGCCTTTCGTCATTGCCGCCAACCCGCTGGCGGCGCAGGCGGGGCAGGATGTGCTGAAACGCGGCGGCAGCGCGATTGACGCGGCGATTGCGGTGCAGGCGATGCTGTCGCTGGTCGAGCCGCAAAGTTCCGGTCTCGGCGGCGGAGCGTTCCTGAACTATTATGACGGAAAGACCGGCAAGCTGACCGTCTATGATGGCCGGGAAACCGCTCCGGCACAGGCCAGCCCGACGATGTTTCTCGGGCCCGACGGAAAGCCGCTCGGCTATCGCGAAGCCGTCACCAGCGGCCGGGCAACCGGCGTGCCGGGCGCGGTGGCGATGCTGGCGCTGGTGCATGACGAGCATGGCGCGCTCGACTGGAGCAGCCTGTTCGGGGCGGCGGAGCGTACCGCAGAAGAGGGTTTCGTGATCAGCCCGCGGCTGGGACGCTTTCTCGGCATGGGCTTTCCGCAGCTGGCGACGCCGGATGCCAGCGCCTATTTCAGCGGCGCGGACGGCCAGCGGCTGACCACCGGCGACCGGCTGAAGAATCCGGACTATGCCGATTTCCTGAGGCGGCTGGCGGCGGGTGGCCCCGACGCGCTTTATACGGGTTCGACCGCGGCGAAGATTGTCGCCAAGACCCGCTCGGCGCCGCTGGAGGGCCGGATGACCATGGCCGATCTGGCCGGTTACCAGCCGGTCAAGCGGGAGGCCCTGTGCCATCTCTATCGCGCCTACCGGGTCTGCGTGCCGCCACCACCGTCGAGCGGCGTGGCGATGCTGCAGCTGCTGGCGATGCTGGAGAAGACCGACATTGCCGCGCGAGGTCCCGGTGACCCGCAGGCCTGGTATCTGTTCGCCGAGGCGAGCCGGCTGATGTATGCCGACCGCGACCAATATGTCGGCGATCCCGCCTTTGTCTCGGTGCCGGTCAAGGGGCTGCTGGACCCGGCCTATGTCGCGTCGCGGGCCGCACTGATCGGCGACACCGCTTCTGCTCCGCCGGAGGCGGGTAATCCGCCCGGAGCGGTGCAGGCGGGGGCTGACCATACGATGGAGCCGGCCGGAACCTCCCATTTCATCGTCCGCGATGCGCAGGGCAATGTCGTGTCGATGACCACCACGGTCGAATCGATCTTCGGCACCGGCCGGATGGTCGACGGCTTCTTTCTGAACAACCAGCTGACCGATTTCTCGTTCAGTCCGGTCGATGCCGAGGGCCATCCTGCGGCCAACGCGGTGGCACCCGGCAAACGGCCGCGTTCGTCGATGACGCCAACGATATTGCTCGACAGAGACGGCCAGTTTGCCGGCGCGATCGGATCGGCGGGGGGCAACAGCATCCTCGCCTATGTCGCCAAGTCGCTGGTCGGCGCGATCGACTGGAACCTGTCGATGCAGGACGCGCTGGCGCTGCCCAATCTGGTTGCGCGGGGCGCGGCCATTGGCGGCGAAGTTGACGAGTTCGCTCCGGGGGTCGTGGCAGGCCTGGCAGCGCGCGGGATCGATCTCAAGCCGGGCCAGGGCGAAGATAGCGGCGTCCATGCCGTAATGATCCGCGATGGCAAGGTCGACGGCGGCTTCGACCCGCGCCGCGAGGGCGTGGTGCTGGTCGGTACGGGTGACTAGCCGGGCAAGCTAGGCGGTGCCGACGGCCTCGCTGACCGAGGCAAAGTCCTCGGCCTTGAGCAATTTTGCCAGCTGGCAGTTGAGCGCGGCGGCGATCGCCGGGCCTTCGTAAATCATCGCGGTATAGAGCTGGACCAGCGACGCCCCGGCGCGGATTCTTTCATAGGCATCCTCTGCGGTGGCAATCCCGCCAACCCCGATCAACGGAATCTGTCCGCCGCTGGCGTGGCGGAAATCCTTGAGCCGCTGCAACGCCAGATCCTTCAGCGGCGCGCCGGACAGGCCGCCGGTTTCGCTCCGGTTGGCGGACAGCAGGGCGGGCCGGGTGATGGTCGTGTTGGAGATGATCAGCGCGGCGATCTTCTGGTCCATTGCGACTTCGACGATATCGTCGATATCGGCGGGCTCGAGATCGGGAGCGACCTTGAGGAAGACCGGGGTTTTTGACACGCCCATCGCATCCATGACCGCAGCGAGCAGTTCCGCCAGCGCGCCCTTGTCCTGCAGCGCGCGCAGGCCCGGCGTGTTGGGGGAGCTGATATTGACGGTCAGATAGTCGGCCAGCGGCGCCATGTTTTTCGCGCCGGTGACATAGTCGGCGATCCGGTCCGTGCTGTCCTTGTTGGCGCCGATATTGATGCCGAGCACCCCTTTGCCCATGCGGGAGCGCATGCGCGTGAGGCGAGGCAGCGCGTCGGCCTGGCCGCGGTTGTTGAAGCCGAGCCGGTTGATCACCGCCTTGTCCTCGACCAGCCGGAAGATGCGCGGTTTCGGATTGCCCGCCTGCGGCAGCGGCGTCAGCGTACCGACCTCGGCATAGCCGAAGCCCATGCGGATCAGCGCATCGGGCACTTCGCCATTCTTGTCGAAACCGGGGGCCATGCCGACCGGATTGACGAAGTCGAGCCCGGCGACATTGGTCGCCAGAACCGGATCACATTTGGGGGCAGGGCCCATCGGCAGGGTCTTCAGGCCAGCGATGGTCAGGGCATGGGCACGTTCCGCCTCGAGCTGGAAGATGAAGGGTTTGGCGAGATTGTAGAGCATGGGCGGGCTATGGCACTGGATAAACAGCCGCGCAATGGTGCTCCGCACTTGATGCGGAGCTTTTCGCGACGGCAGCGCTCTGCCTCCAGAGCTCCGCATCAAGTGCGGAGCACAGGACTGGAAACGCCGATATTTTCTGCTACACGAGCACCAGATAAGCAAAGGACCCAACATGATTGCAACGCCCCAGTTTGATTTCCAGCTCGGCGAAATGGCCGACCAGATCCGCGACACCACCCGGCGCTTTGCCGAGGAGAAGATCATGCCGCTGGCGCAGAAGATGGACCGGGAGGACTGGTTTCCGCGCGAATTGTGGACGCAGATGGGTGATCTTGGGCTGCACGGAATTACCGTGGAAGAGGAAGATGGCGGTCTTGGACTCGGCTATATCGAACATGCGATCGCGGTCGAGGAAGTCAGCCGCGGCAGCGCCGCCCTGGGCCTGAGCTATGGCGCGCACAGCAATCTGTGCGTCAACCAGATCCGTCGCTGGGCTTCCGCCGAGCAGAAAGCCAAATATCTGCCGAAGCTGATCTCCGGCGAGCATGTCGGGGCGCTGGCGATGTCGGAAGCGGGCGCGGGTTCGGACGTGGTGTCGATGAAGCTCAAGGCCGAGGCGGTGCAGGGCGGCTATGTGCTCAACGGCACCAAATTCTGGATCACCAATTCGACCGATGCCGATACTCTGGTGGTCTATGCCAAGACCCGCCCCGACGCCGGTTCCGGCGGCATAACCGCGTTCCTGATCGAAAAGGGCATGAAGGGTTTTTCGATCGGCCAGAAGATCGAGAAGGTCGGCATGAAGGGCAGCCCGACCGCCGAGCTGGTGTTCGATGATTGCGAAGTGCCGGAGGAAAATGTCATGGGACCGCTGAACGGCGGCGTCGGTGTGCTGATGTCCGGTCTCGATTACGAGCGCGCCGTGCTGGCGGCGATTCCGCTCGGCCTGATGCAGGCCTGCCTCGACACGGTCATCCCCTATGTCCGCGAGCGCAAGCAGTTCGGCAAGCCGATCGGAACCTTCCAGCTGATGCAGGGCAAGATCGCCGACATGTATGTCCGGCTGAACAGCGCCCGCAGCTATGTCTATAATGTCAACAAGGCCTGCGATGCCGGCCAGACCACCCGCTTTGACGCGGCTGGCGCGGTGATGCTGGCCAGCGAGAACAGCGTGCGGGTCGCCGAGGAATCGATCCAGGCGCTGGGCGGTGCGGGCTATACTACTGACTGGCCGGTCGAGCGCTACTGGCGCGACAGCAAGCTGCTCGATATCGGTGCGGGTACGAACGAGATTCGCCGGATGCTGATCGGGCGGGAACTGATCGGCGCGGGTTAAGTCCGCAACGTCTCCCAGGGTCCGGTGATCGCATAGGTGAAGCCCGGACTCTGCACATTGACGAACATTGTCTTGCCGTCGGGCGAGAAGCAGGCGCCGCAGAATTCGGCTTCATCCTTGTGGGCGTTTCTGGCGAAATCGTAGATTTTGCCGTCGGGGGTCAGGCCGCGCAGATAGTTGCTGCCGCGTCCGTCCTCGCACAGGATCAGGTCGCCCCACGGGGCCAGCGCGAGATTGTCGCACAGGTCGAGCGTGTCGGCGCTTGGGGATTCATACAGCAGGGTGAGCTTGCCGGTTTCGCCCGGCGTGTAGCGCCAGACCTGACCGGTCTGGCTGGTTCCGCCCTGGGTGCAGGTGAAGAATATCTCTCCTTTGTTGCTGCCCGGGCGCAGGCCATAGTCCATGCCTTCGCCGCGGCAGAAATAGGCGGCACCGGCGGCATGGCCGCGCGCGGCGAGATCGCCGTCGGGTGATTCGACGTCATCGAGATCGATCCAGTCCACCGCCAGTTCCTGACCGGGCTGGATGCGTCCGGCCCCGCCGCCGCCCCAGTCCTGCGGCCAGTTGTTGGTGACCGCCGATTTCCAGCCGCGGATCGCCAGCGCCTGCAACTGGCCGCCTTCTGCCAGACGGCCTTTCACCTTGGGAATGAACCGGTAGAACAGGCCGCTGCGGGCGTCCTCGGTCATGTAGACGATGCCGGTTTCCGGATCGACGGCAGCGGCCTCATGGGCAAAGCGGCCCATCGCCTTGAGCGGCACGGCATCGATCAGGCCGGTGGCTGCGGCGGGTGTTTCGAACACGAAGCCGTGATATTTGCCAGATTCTTTGCCGGCGGTCAGCACCTCCTCTTCGCAGCTTAGCCAGCTGCCCCAAGGGGTCGGACCACCCGCGCAATTGGCAGCGGTGCCGGTCAGCACCAGAAAATCCCGCTCCAACCGTTTGTGCTTGAGATCGTAGACCAGCTTGGTCACGCCGCCGAAAAAGGGTGAGCCATCTTTCTTGCGGTCATAGAGCTGGCTCTCCGAAACCCGGTCGAGCAGTTCATTGCCCTTGCCGAACGGGCTGCCGGTCGGGACGTCGAGCCAGTTTTCGTGATTGCGCATCAATATGCATTTGTCGGCATCATCCGGATCCGCGAAACAGGCCATGCCGTCGGGCCGGCCGGGCCGGAAAAAGCCGTCCGCCATCGTGCCGCCGGTCTCGCTGATCAGGGTGTAGGAGAAGCCCTCCGGCAGATCGAGGCGTTTTGTGGGGTCGGGCACCAGGCGAAAGGAACGATTGGCGCTGTGCGCCTGCGCGCATCCGGCGAGGGAGACCGACGCATAGAACAGGCCGACAGCCTGAGCGGAGCGGATGAAATCTCTTCGGGATAATGTCATCGTTCAAACTTCCTGCTGTCGGTGCTATGAGACCGGTTAGAATCTAGCCAGCGCTTACCGGCGAAAGAAAACAGATTTATGACCTACACCCTGATCACCGCCAACCGCAACTATTCCAGCTGGTCGCTGCGCCCGTGGATATTGATGAAAGCGCTGGAGATCCCGTTCATCGACGATATCATTTATTTTGAAGAAGAGAATTACGAGCGGTTTCGGGAGTTTGCACCCAATGGGCAGGTGCCGTGTCTGAAGGATGATCGCGGGGATGGCCGCACAGATACGATTTGGGATTCCCTGGCCATTGTTGAATATCTGGCAGAGCGGCATGGCGGTTGCTGGCCGGACGATGGCAATGCGCGGACATGGGCGCGCTGTGCGGCGGCGGAAATGCATGGCGGGTTCGCGCCGCTGCGCAATATCTGCACAATGAACGTGGGTGTGCGGGCCACGCTCCACAATATTGAAACGCCGCTGCAACGCAATATCAACCGGATTGGCGAGCTGTTTGCGCAGGGACAGGACAATTTTGGCGGGCCCTGGCTGACCGGGCAAAGCTTTTCGGCGGTGGACGCCTTTTTTGCGCCTGTGGCCTATCGGGTGCGATCCTATGATCTGGACATCGGAGCTAAGGGCCGCGGCTGGGTGGACCGGATGATCGCGCATCCGGCGATGCAGGATTGGGAACGGCAGGCGCTGGCCGAGACCCAGCGCGAAATCGGTCATGAAGACGAGATTGCGGCTGCGGCGACGGTGACGGCGGATTATCGGGCGGGGTAGGGCTACGGAACGAGGGTAAGCCGTTAGTGTGGCAGGCGGTGGTGTGCCCCGCTGGGGTGCCCCTGCGCAGGCAGGGGCCCATCTCGAGAAGGTGCGGCCCACGGAATGGATGGTTTGCCGCCAGACCCGAGTTGGCGCAAAATCCTTGCTTGCCCTCGTGCCGCAATAGCAGAGATGGGCCCCGGCCTACGCCGGGGAACAGGTGCGACATTGTTGTGCTCCGGCGCAGGCCGGAGTCCAGACGATCGGGCACGATCATTCTGGGCCCTGCCCTTCGGCAGGGAACGGGAGCATCACCCGCCAAACTTGACTGAATCCGGCCCTTCCGGCAAAGGCACCTCTTCTCAATGTTGCGGCGCAGCATTTTTTCAATCGATGGAGGCTGCCCATGGCAATTCACAGCGATTTTCGACGCGACTGGCTGTCGAATCCGAAAACCGAATTTCTCGCCGGTCTGGTGGTAGCTCTCGCGCTGATTCCGGAGGCGATCGGCTTTTCGATCATCGCCGGCGTCGATCCGCGGGTCGGGCTCTATGCCAGTTTCTCGATCGCGGTGATCATATCTCTGGTCGGCGGTCGTCCGGGCATGATCAGCGCGGCGACCGCTGCGGTCGCGGTGCTGGTGGTGCCGCTGGTCCGCGATCATGGCGTCGAATATCTGTTTGCCGCAACGATATTGATGGGGATTTTCCAGGGCATCGCCGCGCTGCTGCGGCTCGACCTGCTGATGCGTTTTGTCTCACGCTCGGTAATCACCGGTTTCGTCAACGCGCTGGCGATCCTGATCTTCATGGCGCAGGTGCCGCAGATGACCGGAGAGGCCTTTACCTGGCAGACCTATGCGATGATCGCGGCGGGTCTGGCGATCATTTACGGGCTGCCGCGGATCACCACTCTGGTGCCGTCGCCGCTGGCGGCGATCATCGTGCTGGCCGGGATCAGCATCTATTTCCGCGCCGATGTGTTCACCGTCGGCGATATGGGCGAGCTGCCCGACAGCCTGCCGTGGCTGCATATCCCGCAGATTCCGATCAGCTGGGAAACGCTGCAGATCATCGCGCCTTATGCGCTGGCGATGGCGGCGGTCGGGTTGCTGGAATCGCTGCTGACCGCCTCGATCGTCGACGACATGACCGAGACGCGCAGCGACAAGAAGCGCGAAACCTACGGCCAGGGCATTGCCAATTTCGTCACCGGCTGGATCGGCGGGATGGGCGGCTGCGCGATGATCGGGCAGTCGGTGATCAATATCAAATCGGGTGGTCGGCGGCGGCTGTCGACCTTTGTCGCCGGGGTGATGCTGCTGGTGCTGATCGTTGGCCTGGGCCAATGGGTCGCGCAGATCCCGATGCCGGCGCTGGTCGCGGTGATGATCTTTGTCTCGATCAGCACTTTCCGCTGGAAGAGCTTTACCGAAATCACCCACCATCCGTGGCCGTCCAATGTCGTGATGATCGCGACGGTCGTGATGGTCGTGGCGACGCACGACCTGTCGATCGGGGTGCTGACCGGGGTATTGCTGTCGGGCATATTCTTCGCCTGGAAGGTGCGCCAGCTGGTCCGGATTCAGGATTTTGTCGAGATAACGACACATCGCTATGTCTTCGCCGGCGAGGTTTTCTTCGGTTCGGTCGACATGCTCTATGAAGCGATCGAGTTTAACGAGGATGGCATCGACAGCGTGATCATCGACGTTCACAACGCGCATTTCTGGGACATCAGCGCGACCGGCATTTTGGACAAGATTGTCGAGCGGCTGAAGAATGAAGGCAAGACGGTCGAGATCATCGGCCTCAATCAGGCGAGCGCGACGCTGGTGGAGAAATATAGCGAGAATGAGAAGCCGTTCGAGAGCCTGGGGGTTGTCGGGCACTAAGTCTGCGCCGGGGGATATTGTGCCCCTGCGAAGGCAGGGGCCCATCTCCTGATATTGCCGCAAACGGCATGGTTGGTTTGCCGCCAGACTTGAGTGCAGCGCTCAACATTCTCTTGCCCTCGAGACGAACATGCAGAGATGGGCCCCTGCCTGCGCAGGGGCACAGGTGAACGGACATTGATGTGCTCCGGCGCAGGCCGGGGTCCGGGCGATCGGGCAGGATCATTCTGGGCCCTGCCCTTCGGCAGGGAACGGGCGCTGTTGGCATAGGGGTTGTGCTCCGCACTTGATGCGGAGCCCTGCCGTCGCAACGCCATCTCCTGCCGCCAGAGCTCCGCATCGAGTGCGGAGCACAATGTCCTGTTGACCGCGTCCCGCCTTTGCCGCACATCTGCTGCAAAGTTTACAGGAGACCTCCCATGATCACGCTGCACCATCTCGACTATTCCCGTTCGTCCCGGATCATCTGGCTCTGCGAAGAGGGCGGCATCGATTATGAGATGGTGACCTATCACCGCGATCCCAAGACCCGCAGGTCGCCGCCGGAACTGGCCGAAGCGCATCGGCTGGCCAAGGCGCCGACGGTGGATGTGGACGGCGTGACCATGGTCGAATCCGGTGCGATTATCGAATATCTGATCGAGCGGCACAGCGACGGCGCGCTCGGCGTGGCACCCGATCATCCGGAGCGGGCGAAATATCTCGAATGGCTGCATTTTGCCGAGGGCACGATGGGCATGAGCTTCATCATCACCGGCATTGCGCCGATGCTGGGCGGCTTGCCCGAAGTGCTGAACGGCTTCCTGCAGGCCGAGGTCGACAAGCTGCTCGACCATCTGGAGATCGAGCTGGAGGACAAGGAATTCCTGGTCGCGGGCAAGTTTACCGGCGCCGATATCAATCTCCATTATATGCTGGAAGGGCGCGCGGCGCTGGGGCAGCTCGATAGCCGTCCGAATTGCTCGCGCTATTTTGAAGCGCTGGTGGCGCGGCCGGGTTACAAGAAGACAGTGGAACTGGGCGGGCCGGTGCTGTTGCCGCGGCCTAGCTGACCGTCATTGCGAGCGAAGCGTGGCAATCCAGGGCGGCACTCGCAGACGCTCTGGATTGCCGCGTCGCTTCGCTCCTCGCAATGACGAATGTCTAGCGAGTTAAAGCTGCGTTAACCCCGGTGGCAAACAAATCTCCACTATCCGCCGCATGTTCAAAAAACAGCGACGGTTCGATCAGTTCCAGTTCCATCAGGCGGAACTGGCCGTCGACGTCGCGGAGCATGTCGATGCGGGCGTAGAGCAGGGTTTCGGTGTCTAGAATCTGCTCGGCGGCCTTGCGCGCATCGACCGCCAAGTCCTGCGCGCCGCTAGGACAATCGGTGCCGCTTTCCGAGCCGCCGAGAAATTCCTGGACGCGGAAATCGCCTTGGGCGGGACGCTTGAGGATGGCGTGGCTGAAGGTCCCGGCAAAATAGAAGAGCGAATATTCGCCTTCCTGCGCGATGGCGGGCTGGAAGGGCTGGATCAGCATGGGCTGGCCGGCGATCGATTCGGGCAGGGGCTCACCGGTCCTTAGCCGGAACGTGCCGTCGGCACCGCCGGAAATGGGCGGTTTGACCACCAGCTGATCGGTCGCAAATTTCCGGGCGGCCTCGGCAATGTCATCCGCGGTCAGGACAGCGCTGATCACGGTCTGGACAATAGCGAGGCCTGCCTTTTCAAGTGCGAGCAGATAGGATTTGTCGCTGTTCCAGCGCAGCACGGACACCGGATTGGCCAGTTTGATCTGCTGCCGTTCCATCCGGTCGAGCAGCGCAAACCAGCGCGGGCAGTCCCGCTGATAGCCCCAGACCAGCAACGGCAGCACGAGATCAAATGCCGTCAGATCGCCGGGATCGGTCCAGTGGCGGAATGCGATATCGTCGCCGAGCAGCCGCTGATAGGCGGCGCGCGCCGGGGCGAGATCCTCGAAATAGTCGGGCGCCGCCGTCAATATGCAGATTTTTGGCAAGTCGCGGGCTTAACCGACGGCGTCGCGGACGACGGCGGTGCCGGCTTCGCGCTGTTGCTTTAGTTCCGCCTTCAGCTTTGCCGGATCGCGGGCGAAGACGAAACCGAAGCTGACCCCGCCCTGCTTGCCGATGGTTGCGTGATGCAGCTTGTGCGCCTGCACCAGCCGTTTGGCATAGCCGCCTCTGGGGACATATTTGAAGTAACGCTGATGCACCAGACCGTCGTGGATCAATGTGTAGATGATGCCGTAGAACATGATGCCGAGGCCAACCCAGGTGCCCGGTTCCCATGCGGAGCTGCCCATGATCAGCGGGCTGCCAATCGCGAACATCGAAATGCTCATCACCGCACCGACGATGCCGTAGAGATCGTTCTTCTCCAGCGCATTATCATGCGGCTCGTGATGGTCGCGATGCCAGCCCCAGCCAAAACCGTGCATGATATATTTGTGGCTCGCCCAGGCGACAAATTCCATCGCGATGACGGAAGCCAGTACGGTTGCAATGATGGCGAATATGCTCATGCTGTAAAGATAGGCGCTCTTTGAAGGGTTTTGAAGGCAATTCTGACTTGCGCCGATGATTGATCGGTCTAAACGAAACCCCATATTGGAAGTCAGGAGCTTATGAACCAACCGAAGACCCTCTATCAGAAAATCTGGGATGCCCATGTGGTGGACCAGCGGGATGACGGCACGGCGCTGATCTATATCGACCGGCATCTGGTGCACGAAGTCACCAGTCCGCAGGCTTTTGAAAGTCTGCGCCTAGCAGGGCGCAAGGTGCGCCGGCCGGATCTGACGCTGGCGGTTCCCGATCATAATCTGCCGACCACGGCGCGGCTCGACGCGCAGGGCCATAAAATCCCCATCGCCGATCCGCAAAGCGCGGCGCAGCTGGAAGCACTGGAAGCCAATGCACCGGCCTTTGGCATCAAATATATCGGTGCCAGCGACATCAACCAGGGCATTGTCCACGTGATCGGCCCGGAGCAGGGCTTTACTCTGCCAGGCACGACCATGGTTTGCGGCGACAGCCATACGGCAGCGCACGGCGCTCTGGGGTCTCTGGCCTTTGGCATCGGCACCAGCGAAGTCGAGCATGTGCTGGCGACGCAGACGCTGCAGCTGACTCGCTCGAAAGCGATGGAAATCCGCGTCGAGGGATTGCTGGGTCCAGGAATCAGTCCGAAAGACCTGATCCTGCATATCATCGGCGTGATCGGCACGGCTGGCGGTACTGGCCATGTTATTGAGTATCGCGGCGAAGTGTTTGAGAAAATGTCGATCGAGGGACGGCTGACCGTCTCCAACATGTCGATCGAGGCGGGCGCGCGCGCGGGTCTGATCGCACCGGATGAGAAGACATTCGCCTATCTGAAAGGCCGTCCGATGGCGCCGAAAGGCGCCGACTGGGATGCCGCTGTCGCCTATTGGAAGACGCTGCCGACCGACGACGGGGCAAGGTTCGACAAGAGCGTTACGATCAACGCAGCCGATGTCTCGCCGACCGTGACATGGGGGACCAGTCCCGAAGATGTTGTCCCGGTCAACGGGATCGTGCCGACGCCGGAAAGCTTCGCCGACCCGTCCAAGCAGGATGCCGCGCGCAAGTCGCTGGATTATATGGGACTCGAAGCGGGCCAGGCCTTGCGCGATGTCATGGTGGAAAATATCTTCATTGGCAGCTGCACCAACAGCCGGATCGAGGATTTGCGCGCTGCCGCCGCAATTCTGGACGGGCGCAAAAAGGCTGACAATGTCAAATGGGCGATTGTCGTGCCCGGCTCCGGACTGGTCAAGGCGCAAGCCGAAGCCGAGGGGCTCGACCGGATTTTCACCGATGCCGGGTTTGAATGGCGCGAACCGGGCTGCTCCGCCTGCCTGGGCATGAACCCGGACAAGGTGCCACCGGGTGAACGCTGTGCATCCACATCCAATCGCAATTTCGTTGGACGGCAGGGACCAGGTGCTAGAACGCATCTGATGTCACCTGCCATGGCCGCGGCTGCCGCCGTAACCGGCAGACTCACCGACGTGCGCGAACTGACTAGATAAGAGGGTAAAATGAGCGACAACAATAATGATGACAAAAAGTCTGGCGCAAAACCGGTCAAGAACAAGACTTCTAAGGGCAATGAATCCGGGCAGTGGTCGGCTGGTGCCAAGGTGGGTGCGGCTATTGGTTCGGCTGCGGTTGCGGCGGCTCTGTTATATGCCGGGCGGCATCAGATGAAAAAGCATGACGATTTCAAGCCGGCCAAAGACAAGCCGCTGCCGAAATATGAAAATGAACCGGATTATGATTATGATGACGGTGATGATGACGACGGCGACGATGATTTCACCGACAAAAGCGAAGACGAATAGATATGAAACCCGTCAATCGCGTTGCCGGTCGCGCCATTCCGTTTGGCCAGAAGAACGTCGATACCGATGTGATCATTTCGGCCAAATGGCTGAAGACGATTTCTCGGGAAGGGCTTGGCGAAGGAGCGTTTGAGTCGATCCGGGCGCAGGAAGGCAATATTTTTGACGATCCCGAATATGCCGACGCGTCGATCCTGATCGCCGGTGACAATTTCGGCTGCGGGTCAAGCCGGGAGCATGCGGCCTGGGCCTTGGACGACATGGGCATCAAGGCGGTCATCGCCCCCAGTTTCTCGGACATATTTGCTGGCAATGCGTTCAAGAACGGGTTGCTCGCGATCGCCTTGCCTCAGGACGCGATCAATCGGCTGATGGAGGTTGCGAAAACCGATCCGGTCACCATCGACATGGAGAGCATGAGCGTCACCACGCCGTTTCAGGATCGCTTTCCGTTCGAGATGGACCCGTTCCGGCACCAGTGCCTGATCGAGGGTCTGGATGAAATAGACCTGACAATGGCCAAAGCCGATGCCATAAAGCGGCACGAAATGAACAATGATTCTGCACAACCCTGGCTCAAGCCGGTTGCGGCATAGAATCGGAAAAAAATTCCAGGGAAGGGAATGATATGAAGGCTTTGATGTCAACCAAAGTGGGCGGACCGGACACACTCGAGATGCTGGACGTCGACGATCCGGTGGCCGGCAAGGGGCAGGTGCTGATCGACGTCAAGGCCTGCTCGATCAACTATCCCGACGTGCTGATCATCCAGGATATGTATCAGTTCAAGCCGCAGCGGCCCTTTGCGCCCGGCGGAGAAGTCTCCGGCGTTATTGCGGCGGTTGGCGAAGGCGTAACCGATCTGAAAGTCGGCGACCGGGTGGCTTCGACCACCGGCCATGGCGGTCTGGTCGAGAAAGTGGCTGTTGATCAGAATAGCGTATTCAAAATTCCCGACAGCGTCAGCTTTGAAGACGCGTCAGCTTTGCTTCTGACCTATGGCACATCGATCCACGCGCTGGTCGATCGCGGCCATATCAAGGAGGGAGAAACCCTGCTGGTGCTTGGTGCATCGGGCGGCGTCGGTATTGCCGCCGTCGAATTGGGCAAGGCTTTTGGCGCCCGCGTGGTTGCAGCGGTATCGTCCGACGAGAAGGCCGCCTTTGCCAAGGCTGCTGGCGCGGATGAAACCGTAGTCTATGCGCGCGCTCCGTTTGACAAGGATCAGTCCAAGGCTCTGGCCGCACAATTCAAAGCGGCGGTCGGTCCGAATGGCGCCGATGTGATTTATGATGCGGTTGGCGGCGATTATAGTGAACCGGCGGTCCGCTCAATTGCCTGGGAAGGTCGTTTTCTGGTGGTGGGCTTCCCCGCCGGCATCGCCAAGCTGCCGCTCAATCTCACGCTGCTCAAATCCTGCGACGTTTGCGGTGTCTTCTGGGGTGCTTATGCGATGCGCGATCCGGAAGGCAATCGGGCGCATATCGATCGCTTGTTCGACCTTTGGGATCAGGGACTTATCCAGCCGCGTGTGTCCGAGGTCTTTGCCTTTGCCGATGCCGGTAAAGCGATCCAGAAAATGGCGGACCGCGGGGCAATCGGCAAATTGGTGGTCAAAGTCGCCGATTGATTGGTCAGGGGCTCTTGCGGGAGCCTCCGGAAATGCCTATTTTTATAACAACTCAGATCAAGGGAAGTTCATGACAGATTTTAAGGATCGCGAAAACGCGTTCGAAGCGAAGTTTGCGCGCGACGAAGAAATGCAGTTCCGGGTGACCGCGCGGCGCAATCGCCTGCTCGGTCAATGGGCGGCAGAGAAGATGGGGCTGACCTCTGAGGAAACCGATGCCTACGCCAAAGAAGTTGTCGCTGCCGATTTTGAGGAAGCGGGCGACGAGGACGTCATTCGCAAGTTGCTGGGTGACTTGACTTCTGCTGGCGTCGACATGGACGATGCCGGTATTCGCACGGCGCTGGCCGAAAAAATGGTGGAAGCCCGTCGTCAGTTCATCGAAGAGGCCAAGTAGTCCCGATGCCAATGGCAAGCGCAGATATTGAGGCAATGATCCTGGCAGCTTTTCCGGACGCTTCGGTCGAGATCACGGATCTGGCCGGTGATGGCGATCATTATGCCGCAAAGGTGACATCTGCTGCATTTGCGGATATGAACCGGGTGAAACAGCATCAGGCGGTTTATGCTGCGCTGAAGGGGAAAATGGGCGGTGAATTGCACGCGCTGCAGCTCACGACCGCGGTTCCCGACTAGGAGAATAGATATGACCGATGTAAACGAAAAAATCAAAACCGTGGTGAACAGCAATGACGTGGTGCTGTTCATGAAGGGCACGCCGCTGTTCCCGCAATGCGGATTTTCCAGCCGTGCGGTTGCCATATTGGAGCATCTGGGAGTCGGCTTTGACTCGTTCGACGTGCTGCAGGACATGGAAGTCCGTCAGGGCATCAAGGATTATTCCGACTGGCCAACAATCCCGCAGCTTTATGTCAAAGGCGAATTTGTCGGCGGCAGCGATATCATGATGGAAATGTATGAGGCTGGCGAGCTTGGCGAATTGATGGCCGAGAAAAAGGTTGCTCCCGCTGAGGCATGAGGCCTTCTAGCTAAGGGTATTTGAGCAAAAAAAACGGCTCGGTCTAGGATGACCGGGCCGTTTTGTTTGGGGTAAGCTTGGGTAAGCTTTGTCGAATTTCTAATGAAAGGGGACAACAGAGACCAATCGATTGTCCCCCTCATTCTTGCCTCCTGAAAGGAGGATTTGGGCGTGAAACTTGATACACCCCTTCCGTTGCATTGCTTGTGCCAATTCTTAGAAATTACTATATTGCAATGGCTTGGATGGTTGAACGACTGTTAATCACTGGAAACGTGTAAGATTTTTCGACAGACGGCAAGTTTTCGACAAACGACAGTAGGCCATCCACCAGCGACATTGTCAGCCGAAATCACTGTTTACATCCGTGGTCGAAGAAACTACATAAGTAGTCACTGATGATTCTCGAGGGAGGGACAAGCACCGTGACCGAACGCATTAGCGATGCCGAGCATGCCGTCATGGAAGTCCTGTGGAAACGCGCCCCCCTGACCGCCACCGAGGTGGCGGATCAGGTGGTACGGGAAAAGGACTGGTCGCTGCAGACCGTCAAGACCCTGTTGTCCCGGCTGGCCGCAAAGGCGGTGGTCGGCACCGAGCGCGACGGTCGTCGCTTTCTCTATTCACCGCTGGTCGAACGGGATGACTATCTGACCGGCGTGTCACGCAATTTTGTCGATCGGCTTTTCGGGGGAAAAGTCATGCCATTGGTTGCGCATCTGGCCGAGGCCGATGAACTGAGCGCCGATGATATCCGGGAAATCGAGGAGCTTTTGAGGGAGTTGAAAAAATGAGCGGCGAATTGAACCAATGGGTTTGGGATACCATGCTGTCGATGACGCTGTTGATGCTGCTGGTGCTGGCGATCCGCAAGCCGGTGAGTCATTTTTTCGGTGCCCGGATCGCCTATCTGCTGTGGATTCTGCCCGTGGCGCGCCTGTTCATGCCGACGCTCATCCTAGAGGCTCCCGCCGAGATTGAGCCTGTAGCAGCCTTTGTGCCGACCTCCGTCGGTTCGGATTTCGTCGCGACCGTGCCCGCCCAATCCGGCGCATTCGCGGCGCTGGCTTCGCTCGACTGGATGATGATCGCTCTGATATTGTGGCTTGGTGGAGCCGGGCTGCTGTTCATCAGCAAGCTGGCGTCCTATCTGCAATTCCGGGAAGATATTGTCGCCGATGGCCGTTTGATCGGTCGACATGGAAATATCAAGATCCTGGAAACGGCCGCGGTTGGCGGGCCGCTCGCCTTTGGCCTGCTTGAGAAATATATTGCTGTTCCGACCAATTTTTTCCGCGAATATGCGCCGCGCGAACGCGAACTGGCGCTGGAACATGAGATCGCCCATCATGAATCGGGCGATTTGGCAGCCAATTTCGTCGGCCTTTCGATATTGTCACTGCACTGGTTCAATCCGGTTGCCTGGTTTGCCTGGATCGCATTTCGCCAGGATCAGGAAACCGCGTGTGATGCTCGGGTGCTGGCGCAGAGCGGCCGTGACGTCCGGGCCGTTTATGGCCGGACCATCGCCAAGTCGGCATCAGGCCATCGGCTAGGGCTGGCCAGTCCGCTGAACCAGAAGGACAAGATCAAGGGTCGGCTCAAAATGCTGGGCCAGTCGGAAAAGTCGACATTCCGGAGCCGAGTGGGCGCAGGGCTGGTGGCAATCGGCACCGTCATAGCGCTGCCGCTGACCGCGACGGTTACCTATGCCGAGGCAGTAGATCCTGTGGATATGTCGATTCCGGACGCGCCACTGGCACCCGCAGCTCCGATGGCACCATCGGCGCCGGTGGCTCCATCGCCGCCGCTGGCGCCGACCGCTCCCGACGCAACAAGTGACGTAACCACCATCACCATGCTCAACGGTCGCAAGAATTATGACCCGGCCGACGACCACGTCCATAGGATACAGCATAATGGCAGAACCATTGTCTTGCGCACCGACAAGGAGCTGAGCAAAAAAGAAATTCGCAAAATGGTCGAGGAAGCCGAAAAATCGCGGCTCGAGGCAGACAAGGCGCTGCGCGCAAGCGGATGGGACCGGAAGCAGATGCATTCGACCATGAGCGAGATCGATCGGGAGTTGGCCCAGGCCCAGCAGGAAGTGCGCGAAGCCCAGCGCGAGGCTCGTCAAGCCAAGCTTGAGGCTCTGCAAGATGCCCGGCAGGCGCAGCGGGAAGCTTGGGAAGACGCTCGCCAAGCGCAGCGGGAGGCTCTGCAAGATGCCCGTGAAGCACAGCGAGACGCCCGCGAGGCGGCACGCGAGGCGAGCAGCAGTTCCGCCGCGCGGATGACCTCTATTTCCTATACCACCAGTGGCAAGATCAGCGGGCCGGACTGCACAGCGATGAACAAGCAAATCGCCATGGCAGGCACCAGCGGCCTTACCGGCCAGGCGTGGGCCGTGGTCGCCGGCTGCGGCGGGTTTGAAGTGAAGATCGACAAGGCTGCCATGCTCAAGGCAGCTTTGGTGGGCTTGGAGAAAAGCCGGGCCGATGCTGCAAAATGCAAGGATAGCAAGGCCGATCGCGCCAAGAAGATCAAGGATTTTGATCGCAGCATCGAAAAAGTGAAGGCACAGCTTTCGATGACCTGAGCCGGGGAAACCGTATATTACGGGGCATAAGGGCGGTTCGTTATACGGATCGCCCTTTTTCGTGGTTGTTTTATGGGCGGAATATGCCACATCAGGCGCATGGATTTTGACCCTTCGCTCTATCCCACCGGTCTGTGTGAGCAGATGGAGCCGCTCGTCGGCCGCGTACTTGCGGGCAACCCCAGCCCCTATACCTATACCGGCACCCAGACCTATATTGTCGGTAACCAGTCGGACCGGGCGGTAATTGACCCCGGACCAGCAGTAGAGGCGCATATCGATGCGATACTGGCAGCGGTCGGGGACGCCCGGATCAGCGCCATCATGTGCACCCACACACACCGCGATCACAGCCCCGCTGCCGCACCGTTGTCGGACCGGACCGGCGCACCCATCATCGGTTGCGCGCCGCTGGTTCTCGAAGCAGACGGGCCGCGCGCGGACGAGAGTTTTGACCGGCACTATAAACCGGACCAGATCCTTGGCGATGGCGAGACGGTGGCGGGCGATGGCTGGACCATCGAAGCGGTGGCGACGCCGGGCCACACGTCCAATCACCTATGCCTGGCGGTTCAGGAATCAGGCGCGCTGTTCACCGGCGATCATGTCATGGCCTGGTCGACCAGTGTGATCGTACCGCCCGATGGCAATATGGCCGACTATATGGCGAGCCTGCAGAAGCTTTATGAGCGGAAGGACGAAATCTATTATCCCGCTCACGGCAAGAAGGTCAGCAACCCGCGCCAACTGGTGCGCGGTATGATGGGCCACCGCAAACAGCGCGAGCGGCAGATTTTGAAACTGCTGGGCGAAGGGCCGGCAGCGATAACCGATATGGTCCCGCGCATGTACAAGGGTCTTGATCCCCGGCTCAACGGCGCTGCCGGTCAATCGGTGCGCGCGCATCTGATCGACTTGCAGGATCGCGGCTTTGTCGCGCAATCGGGTGAGATATGGAGCATGGCGGCATGAACAGCCGTCTTTCATGGCGGGTCTGGCTGCCGTTTGCGATCATTGGCGGCTTTCTGATCCTGACCATAACGCTCGCATGGATGCTGTTTGCCCGCGTCGAGAGCAGTATCAGCCCCGACCCGGTGTCGATTGCCAATGCAAGCCTGAGCAATATGCAGGAACAGAACCGGCTGACGGTATTTTCGGCGAGTTATAATGCGACCGTCACCACTACGGTGACCAAACTCGGTCTGTCGGCGCGCAAGACTTTGATCATGCCGGGGACGGTGCGGTACGAACTGGACCTCGCCAAGCTCAAGGCGGATAATGTCCGCTGGGATGCCCGCGATGGCACGCTCTATGTCGAAATCCCGGCGATCGAGATTGCCCGCCCGGAGGCGCATATTGACCAGATCCAGACCTATGATGACGGCGGCCTGCTGATGGCGCTGACCGACGCCGAGAACGTGCTTGATCAGGCCAACCGCAAAAAGGGCGTCGAGGAACTGGCGCGGCAGGCGCAAAATCCGGTGCAGATCCGGCTGGCGCGCGAAGCGGCGCGGCGCGCGGTCCGGCACAATTTCGCGGTGCCGCTGCAGGCCGCGGGAATCGAAGCGAAAATTGACGCCTTTTTCCCTTATGAACGCAGCCGCTACAAGGAACGGTGGGACTATTCCAGGCCGATCCGTGCTGTGCTGGCGGAACAACAGAAAAAGCGGGAAGAGGCGCAATGAAATTGCCGATCGCGAGCATGGCAGCGATGCTGTTGATCCTGACGGGGTGCGAACGCAGCCCGGAGCCGGAACCGCTTTCGCAAACCGCCAGTTTCACCTTGCCGGAGCCGATAAGCAATAATGCGGTGGCTGTGGCGATTGGGCCGGACGGGCCGACGCTGTACAGCTTCAACGGCCTGAAAGCGGGCAAGAGCTGGAAAGACACCAGCAATGCCGCCTACTCCTGCGTGATCGTGACGGAATCCTGCAAGATCATCGCTTCTGTGCCGGTCCCTGAAGGACGGCTCGCGAGTGCAGCGGTGACCGTGGCCGGTAAAATCTACATTTTTGGCGGCTATACCGTCGCCGCCGATGGTGATGAAGTCTCGACGCCGGAGGTCTTCGCCTTTGATCCTGCAACCGGGCGTTACGAACAAAAGGCCGATATGCCGACCCCGGTCGATGATGCGCTGGTCGTGCCGTACCAGAACCGGTTTATCTATGTGATTTCCGGCTGGCACGATGAAGGCAATGTCAGCGTCGTGCAGATGTTCGATACAATGACCGGCGCCTGGACCGAAGCGACGCCGTTTCCCGGCACCCCGGTTTTCGGTCATGCCGGGGGCATAGCCGGAGACAGCATCATCGTGAGCGACGGGGTCGCAACGGTTTTTGCCGATGGCAAGCGCAAATTTGTGCCGGCGAAGCTGACCTGGCGCGGCGATATTGATCCGAAAAACCCGACCCAGATCACCTGGCGCGGCGTTGACGCGCATGCCGGTTCGGCAAAATATCGGATGGCGGCGGTGGGCGACGAAGCCGGTCATCGGATCATTTTTGCCGGGGGAGCCGATAATCCCTATAATTATGACGGCATCGGCTATGATGGCGTGCCAGCCAAACCGTCGGGCGGTTTTTTTGCCTATGATCTGAAAAGTGACCAATGGGTTGAACTGGGGCGGCTCGCTGAACCGAGCATGGACCATCGCGGGCTCGCTAAGGCCGGTCAGGAATATTATATATTGGGCGGCATGGATGCAGAGCAGAAAGTGACCGACCGGATTGTGAAATTCCGGATCAGCAATTGATTTAGGAAGCTTTGCAGTGGCATAGCGGAGCCGAGTTTTTAAAAGGAATAGTAAAATGGACGCACGTGGTGGAATTGGCGGCAGCTTGGCCGGGGTCGATATTGTTGAGGAAATCAACAGGTTGCGCAAGGAGCGCAATGCGATCATCCTCGCCCATTATTACCAGAAGCCGGAAATTCAGGATATTGCCGACTTCGTCGGTGACAGTCTTGAACTATCGCGCAAGGCGGCGGAGACCGATGCCGATGTGATTGCCTTCTGCGGCGTGAAATTCATGGCGGAAACCGCGAAAATCCTGTCGCCGGAGAAGATTGTCGTGCTGCCGGACATGGATGCTGGTTGTAGTCTCGAAGACAGCTGCCCGCCGGACAAGTTCAAGGCGTTCCGCGACGAACATCCCGACCATATCGCGTTGACCTATATCAACTGCTCGGCCGAGGTTAAGGCGCTCTCCGATATCATCGTCACCAGCTCTTCGGCGGAACATATCCTCTCGCAGATCCCGCTCGACCAGAAGATCATCTTTGGCCCCGACAAGCATCTCGGCGGCTATATCGCCAAGAAAACCGGCCGCGACATGCTGCTCTGGCCCGGTGTATGCATCGTCCACGAAGCGTTCAGCGAAACCGAACTGCTCAAGCTGCAGGCCCAGCATCCCGGCGCGCCGGTCGCCGCGCATCCTGAATGCCCGGCCTATATTCTGGATCACGCCGACATGGTCGGCTCGACCAGCGCGATCCTGAAATTCGCCAAGGAATTTGACGGCGACACGATTATCATCGCCACCGAACCGCATATCATCCACCAGATGGAAAAAGCGGTGCCGGAGAAGAATTTCATCGGCGCGCCCGGAGCGGACGGCAACTGCAACTGCAATATCTGCCCCTATATGGCGCTCAACACGATGGAGAAGCTCTACGTGGCGCTGCGCGATCTGGAGCCACGCATCGAGATGGACGAGGAGCTGCGGCTGAAGGCGCGCCAGTCGATCGACCGGATGATGGAAATGGCGAGCGCGACGGTCGGGCAGGGGGACTTGGGGCCGACCGATCTGGCGCATGGGGGGTAGTTTGAAGAGTTTTAAGTTTTGGGCCCCCACACGGCTCCAACAGTAAACAGTTTACCTGGTACTGATTTCTGGGTTTTGATTTTTTTGTATCCCGCCTCGCGCATTATTTTGGCTACGCGATCACCCACAAATTGTTTCGCGAAGTTGAATTTCTTTATATCGGTTTTTTTGTAGTCCTTCAATACTTCCCCCATTTCAGAAACCAATGCGGTTACAGCCGGGAAGCCTTCACGAGAAAATGCCTTCATCTCAATCAATCGATCTTTTTGATTAATCAAACTGTCAAGTTGCAGACCCAATTCAGTATTTTCAAAATCGTCAAATCGTCCTGTCATAATACACTCCTTTTTGGCATTGAATATTTCAATGTCAAAAAAGTTGATTCGAGTCAACATGAAAATACTCAAGGTTGGATAAATGGCGGTATAAGTGTATCCTGCCTGCGCGGGAATGACAGAAACGACTGAAATCACCTCCCCTTGTCATCCCCGCGCAAGCGGGGATCCAGTTGTCGCGCTTTGACGGCCATCTCAGCTGTTGAGTGTCTCGAACAGGTCATCCCAGTCGGGATTGCTCTCCTCGATCAATCGCAATTTCCAGCCTCGGTTCCATTTCTTGAGCGCTTTTTCGCGGGCAATAGCGTCACGAACATCTGCGAAGGGTTCGATGTGGACCAGTCTGGTGACATCGTATTTTTTCGTAAACTCCGAACCCTTGCCGTTCCTGTGGGCCAGAATGCGAGCGGACAGGTTGTTTGTAACCCCGATATAGAGAGTGCCGTTTCGTTTGCTGGCAAGAATATAGACATAGTAAGTATGCGGCATGGTCCCTTCTAACTGGGTTCCCGCCTTCGCGGGAATGACAAAGAGAGGTGGCGGATTATCAGTTTCGGCCAGATATTCCACCTTCTCCCGTGAGGGAGAAGGATAAGGAGCCTTATCAGCTTTGCTGATTAGGCGCAGTTGGATGAGGGTGTTCTGTTGGTGGTGGAGCGCGCGAAATAGCCACGCGCAGTGCACCCTCACCCAGCTACGACTAGCGAACAAGTTCGCAAGTCTGCGCAACCCTCTCCCTTAAGGGAGAGGGAGTTTCACTTTCAACGCCCCTTAAGGGAGAAGGAAAAAATTACCCCGCCATCACCCGCTTCACCACTTCCGGTTCGGCGCGGATTACCTTGAGATAGGCGCGGACCGCTGGCGGAGGCATATGGCGGCCGATTTCATATTGGCGGATATTGGCGAGCGGGATGCCGTAGGTTTGGGCAAATTCCTCCTGAGTCATGCCAAGATCGTAACGAAGTACCCGGATGAAGCGGCCCATATGCGAGCGTTCAAGGGCGGCGACGCTAACGTCTCGATCTTCCGGATCATTTGGGTCTGCCGGGATTGCGATGGTAGTCTCTTTGTTCACTGCTGTTACTCCTTCGTACCGAGATGAACCTGACAATGTCACCACGCCAAACGTGAATCGCCGTGAATAATTTTCCGTCCACTTCTCCGATCAGTTTGAAGCGTTGCTCCTCATCGGCAAGCCGGATTGTTTCGGTACCGGTATGAAAAGGATCATCAAAAATCCGCTCTCCGAACGCCAGCGGCAAATGATCTTTGGCCCGGTTGACCGCATCCTTGGCAGGATCAAATTCAAAATCCATATGTCCGCATATGTGAAACACATAGTTATCACAAGCGGGACCGCTCGACAAGCCATGACAGTTTCGACCATTTCTTGAACGCCTTCTCCCCAGAGGGAGAAGGATATGGAGCCTTGTCAGCTTGCTGACTAGGCGGAGTTGGATGAGGGTGTTCTGCTGGTTATGGGGTGCGCGAAATCTCCAGAGCGGTGCACCCTCATCCAGCTACGGCTAAACTCGTTCCTCGTTAAGCCTTCGCATCCTTCGCCCTCAAGGGAGAAGGCAGATTCTCGCTTTCACCAGACAGTCGATTGGGTTAGGTCAACTGGCATGACCTTCACCCTTGACCGCTTCGACCTCGACGCTTTCGTCGCTTCCACTCTTGCCGAGGACCTCGGTCCAACCGGCCGCGACGTCACGTCGGAGGCGGTGATTCCGGAAACGGCGATATTCTCCGGCGTGATGGACAGCCGCGATGATGCGGTGATTGCCGGGCTGCCGATTGCCGAGGCTTTTTTTCGCTATCTCGACCCGGATGTAGAGATTGAAATCCTGGTCGCGGAAGGCGAGACGGTGGCGGCAGGCACCGATATCATGCGGCTGAAAGGCAAGGGCCGGGCGATGCTGACCGCCGAGCGCAGCGCGCTCAATACGGTGCAGCATCTGACCGGGATCGCGACCATGACCAATGAATATGTCCGGCGGATCAAGGGCACCGGCTGCACCCTGCTTGACACGCGCAAGACAATACCGGGCCTGCGGGTGCTGGAGAAATACGCGACGCGGATGGGCGGGGCGCAGAATCATCGCATGGGCCTGTGGGATGCTGCGATGATCAAGGACAATCATGTCGCGGTCGCCGGCTCGGTCGGCGAAGCGGTCCGGCGGGCCCGGGATGCTGGCGTCGAGAATATCATCTGTGAAGTCGACCGGGTCGACCAGATCGAAGCGGCGCTGGCGGCGGGGGCGACCCATCTGCTGCTCGACAATATGGAGCCGGCGACATTGCGCGGGGCGGTGACGCTGATCGGCGGGCGCGTGAAGACCGAAGCGAGCGGTGGCGTAACGCTGGAGACGATCCGCGACAAGGCGGAGACCGGAGTGGATTATATTTCGGTCGGGCGTTTGACGCAAAGCGCCCCCGCAGCAGATATCGGGCTGGATTTTGCGCAGGTTTAGAACTCGTCATCCCAGCGAAGGCTGGGATCCAAAGCAATCGTCTGAAATAGGCTACTTTTGGGCTGGGCCCCAGCCTACGCTGGGACGACCAGTAGCTTTGTTCCTGTTACTGGCAATGGCCGCTACTTCAGCCCAAGCCCAATCCTACCAATGCCGTCCACCATCCGGCCTCAGCGCGCCAGCCGAACGCAAACCGCCCTCGGAACCGCGCCGTATCAAACCGGTCACCGGCTACACCCTGGCGCTCAGCTGGTCGCCCGAATTTTGCCGCACCCGCAAGGACAGCCGCCGCGACAAGACCCAGTGCAGCGGTGACGACGGCAGTTTTGCCTTCATCCTCCACGGCCTGTGGCCGGAAACGCGCGGGCCCGGCTATCCGCAATATTGCGCCTCGACCAAGCCGCTGCCGCCTGCAGTGGTGAAGCGCAATTTCTGCATGATGCCGAGCACGAAAATGATGGCGCATGAATGGGCGAAGCACGGGACCTGCATGACCAAGCGGCCAGAAACCTATTTCCGGGTGTCACGGATCCTGTTCGATGCGGTGCGCTTTCCGGATATGGATCGGCTGTCGCGCAAGCCGCTGACGGCAGGCCAGTTTCGCAACGCCTTTGCCGCGGCAAATGATGGTGTGATGCCGGATATGGTGCGTCTGAAGGTGAATGAACGCGGCTGGCTGCAGGAGGTGCGGTTGTGCATGGGCGGAAGTTTCCGTCCTCAACGCTGTCCCGCTTATATGCGGGCGGTGAAAGACGATGTGCCGGTAAAAATCTGGCGTGGGGGGTAGTGCCCCTGCGCAGGCAGGGGCCCATCTCCTGCTGTTGAATATACTAATAGTGGGAAGTCGCAACGACAACGGCGAGGCCAGTCCCGAAAATCACTCCCGCGTCTGGCGGATAGCACAAGAGATGGGCCCCTGCCTGCGCAGGGGCACAAAGCTCTACCCATCGATCGTGCGGGTGTCTGGATGATGCTTGTCGAGATGCTTGTGGATGATCTTCAAATTTTTGCTGTTGGAACGCCAGAAAAAGTCGAAGACGTCGCCGAATAACGGGATTGCGCCGACCGCCGTATCGATGCCGACATTGGCCGCCATCCGGGTCAGTTGCAGCTTGGACATGCCGAGATTGCGCGCTTCGAAGACGATATTAGGCAGACATCAGCGCGGTGACGATATCGCCGACTACCGGAACCAGACCAACGATTGAATCGACTCCGATTGGCCGATTGATGCCCGGAATGACAAATGCCCGTTCCAGCATCTTTTCCATCGCTTCGACGCGTGTCCGTACCGCTTGCGGATCGCGGCTGACGTCGGGCAATTGTTCTGCCAGACGCTTTAATTTTTCTTCGAAAATGGCCATCGGATATCCCCGTCATATGTTAGCAACACGGTCAGGATATGGGTATGCCGACCAGCGGGTTCAATGGATGCCAGCCACGCGGATTGACGGCAAAGCCGCGCTGATTCTGGCGGGCTATCGACCAGCGGATGGGCACTGCGATCGGGATGAAATTATAATGATCGACGAGCATATCCTCGACCTCGGCGTACAGACGCGCCTTGATCTCCAGATTGGTCGCCGCATCGGCTTCGGCAATCTTGGCATCGGCGTCGTTCAGACAGACTTCGGTTTTGGCGCAGGTGAACTGTTTCAAGAACCACGGGGCGCTATCATAGGGGGCAATCTCGTCGATCAGCTGGACATCGGCCTTCTCGTTGCTGTCGACCTTGCGCGCGTCCAGTCCCACTCTTCTGAGATCCGACTGGATACGCTTGAACAGAATCCGGGCCCCGGCGGCATCGGGCAGGGCAATGGTCAGCGGCACGACCGGGCCTTCCGAGGCCTTCCACCGGCGCACATGGTTTCGCGCAAAGGCGATGCGATCCTGCATCCTCATGCTGGCCCAGTCGGGATAGGTGTTGACGCCCTCGACATCGAGCGCTTCGGGAATGATCTTGAGGCGGCTCTGCCAGGCACTGACATTGGGAAAGGAAGTCAGCAGAGCAGGGCGATTGATCGCCATGGCCAGGATTTCGCGGTTCGCCGGGACCGACCAGAAACCATTGGCGCGGATGAAGCGCAATCCGAACAGTCCGGCAACCGGATCAAGCCGCAAATCTCCGCTGCTGATGTCCGCTGCATCGACGAGCGGTAGGTGATGATATTTACCGTTCAGGACGACTTGCACGGCCCCGGCCCGATAGCGGGCGATGGCACTGGCGGCGGGTTCGCTGCGCAGCGAAACCCAGCGGTCGTCTTCTTCGATCGTTTCCTCATCATCCTGGGAAGGTTCATCAAACTGGCCCAGTCTGATGCCATTTTCTTCGCTCAACAGGCGCATCGGTCCGGCCCCGTGCCCGGCCCGAAAAAGGCCCATTTCCGGCTGGGCAAGCAGCTGCAGGAAATTGGGGTGCGGCGCATTCAGCTTGATCTCGATCACCCGGCCGGTCATCGACACGACTTCGTCGACCGCCGCGACGTCATAGCGCAAACGGCTGTTGCGCAGTTCCGACAACCGCTGGTTCAATAACCGCGCCACGCGTTCGGCGGTGACCTGTCGGCCGTCGTCCCATTTGGTGTCGAACAGACGGAAAATATAGCTCAGCCCGTCGTCGGTGACGATCCATCGGGCAGCGAGGGCCGGAACCACCCGGCCCTGCTCGTCGAGCCCGACCAGCCCCTTGGCGATGGCCGCGCGCATGGTCGAGGATGCAAAATTGAGGCTTGTACCAACCGGATTGATCCGCGCATCGCCATCTTCGACGACGGTGACTCGCACCTGATCCTCGTCCCCGGCATAGCCGCAGCCGCCAAGCATCGTCAATGTCAGCGCTGCGGCGATACAGTTCAGCCGGAATCTTGAAAGGAAAATCATCAGCGCCTTATACGCAAAGTGCGGCTGGGATGCACATTGGAAATATTATCTTCCCATCCCGCAATCCGCTCAGCCACAAGACTGCGTGTTACATAGAAATAGAGCGGCAGAATTGGCATGTCGGTTATCAGCTGTGCCTCCGCCTTGCGCATTAGTGCATTGCGTTTTTGCGTATGCGGCTCCGCGATCGCCTGCGCCAATATTCGGTCGTAGTACGGATTGTCATATCCGGAATAATTGCCGGCCCCACTGGCCTGCTGATGCACCAGCAGGAAATTTTCCGGAGTCGGCAGGTCGGCAATCCAGCCGGACCGGGCAAGGGTGAATTCATGACGGCGCAGCGCAGCAAAATGCAGCGCCGCTTCGCTGTTGAACAGAGTTGCCTCGACCGCAAGCGGTTGCCACATTGCCGCCATCGCCACCGAGACGCGGCGATGTTCGGCAGAACTGTTGAACCGGATTTCGAATCGCAAGGGATTGTCCGGACCATAGCCTGCTTCTGCCAGCAAGGAACGGGCCTCGTCCAAACGCTGCTCCCTCGGCCAGGCGGCCCATTCGGGTTTTGCAGGTGCAGGTCCGATCAAGCCGGGCGGCAGCAGGCCCCATGCCGGGATATTGCCGACCCCGATCACCTTGTCGGCGATCCACTCGCGTTCGACTGCCATGGACAGGGCCGTGCGCACCCGGCGGTCGTCAAAGGGCGGAGCGCGGGTGTTGAACGCAAAATAATAGCTGCCGAGATAGGGTACGCTGTGAGCGGCGGCAGGATGATTTTCCTTGAGCCATTGATGTCGGCTGTCCGGATAGTCCGCGGCTACATCGGCGCCACCGGACAGGAATAGCCGCAGGGACGAGAGGCTGTCCTCCATGGGTTTCCAGATGATCGTCGCGGTCGGTGCCTCGCCATCATGCCACGCCGGATTGCGCTCCAGCCGGGCGTAATCGTTCAGCTTCCATTCGGACAATTGGTAGGGACCACTGGCGACCATCGGGCGGTCCGATGTCCATTGGTCCCCCGCCTCCCGGATCCGGTGGAGGGGAATTGCCGCCATCGCCGGATGCGCCAGCAACGCCGGCAAGGACGGGTCGGGCGAGGCGAGGCGGACGGTCACGCTGTTTTCGCCGGTCGCTTCCACGGCGAGGATATTGCCGAACAAGGCGCTCGCAGCCGCTGCCGTTTCCGGTGCGCGCAACCGTTGCAACAAGGCCGGAAAAAGCGCCGCATCAAAATCAACGTCATCGGAGAACCGCAAATTCTCCCGCAAGGCAAAGGTCCAGCTCAGGCCGTCCGGCGCGATTCCCCAGCCCTTGGCCAATCCCGGCTCCGCCTGGCCCATGGCATTGAGGCGCGTCAGCCCCTCAAACTGGTCGGCAGCCACCCGCAGCGATGACAGATCGGAGATTTTCTGCGGATCGAGACCCTTGATCTCCGAATCGGACAGCCGGACAATCTGTGCCGGGCCCGGCGCCGTATCGAGCGCCGGACTTGTGTCGCAGGATACTAGCAAAAGCATCGCGTATAGAAGGGCAAAATAACGCATGCCGCCTGTCTAGATGTTTTTGCTGGCTCGACAAAGCGGAACTCTTATGCTGTCTGCCTGGATGAGGAGAATGGCGGCATGACCGGCTTGCAATATGATATTTCCACGATCGGTGAGGTCGGCCCCGCCATTCTCGCTCTGCTCCCGGCAATCGCGGCGCGGGCCGAGGAAACCGAAAAGGCGCGGCGATTGCCTGAGGACCTTGCGGCAAAACTCGCGGCTGCTGGTGCCTTCAATCTGTCGAAGCCCGCTGCGCTTGGCGGACTTGAGCTGGCACCGCTCGACTTCCTGAAAATTGTCGCGACGGTTGCCGAAGCCGATGCCAGCGCCGGCTGGTGCGTGATGATCGCCGTGACCTCGACGCTGGGTGCAGCCTATCTGCCGGAACCGGCGGCGCGCGAAATCTGGGGTCCGGATGATGTCATCACTGGCGGCGTTTTTGCGCCGATGGGCAAGGCGGAGGACAAGGGTGATCATTATCTGATCAGCGGGCAGTGGCAATGGGGCTCGGGCTCGGCCAATTGTTCCTGGCTTGGCGGCGGCGCGATGATCTTCAAGGACGGTGAATTGCAGAAATTCGACAATGGCGCGCCTTATCACCGGATGCTGTTTTTCCCGGCTAAAGAGGTGTCATTTATTGACAGCTGGCATGTCGCCGGATTGAAAGGTACGGGGTCCGGCGATTTCTCGGTCGAGAATTTGAAGGTTCCGAAGGATCGCAGCGTGTCCTTTGTTGGCGACCAGCCGCGCAACCCGGGCGCGCTGTACAAATTCCCGCTATTCGGACTGCTTGCGCTAGGCGTGTCTTCGGTTGCGTTGGGCAATGCGCGAGCTGCGCTGGAAGAAATCAGGACTATCGCGATCCACAAGAAGACCCCGGGTGGTGGTCGCTCAATGGCGCAGCGGGCGACGGTTCAGGTTGAACTGGCGCGCGCGACGGCGCAACTGGAAGGGGCTTTCGGCTTTCTGGAAAACGCGATCAGCGGATGTTGGTCGGAAGCGAACAGGGGTGATGAAATCTCCGCCAAAGGCCGAGCCAATCTGCGTCTTGCCTGCACTCATGCTACCGAAATTGCGGCTGATGTCTGCAAGACGGCCTATACGCTCGGCGGCGGCGCGGCGGTCTATTCGGACAATAGTCTGCAACGCCGTTTCCGCGATGCTCATGTCGCTACCCAGCACATCGCCACCGCACCCGCAGTATTCGAACTGGCTGGCCGTATCCTGCTGGATCAGCCGGTCGATATGGCGATGTTGTAACCGTCAGCCAAAGGGACGGTTGAGCTGCACGATTTTCGCATTGAGCGCCGCCGCGAAGGATACCCACAGGGCGTAGGGCAGGATCAGCAGGCCAGCGAGTGGGGCGAGACTCCAAGTCACATACAGCATCGCGACGACCGACAGCCACAAAAACACGACTTCAACCAGCGCCCAGTCCGGTCTCTGATATTTGAAAAATAATGGCGACCAGAGCAGATGAAACAGGAAATTGGCCGCGTAGACCCAGATAACCATCGCCTGTTCGGACTGATCATTGGCTTGATTCCAGGACAGAATCGCTGCCCAGGCGGCAAGCCCGAGAATGATTGTCCATGCCGGTCCGAACAGCCAGTCCGGTGGCTGCCAGCTGGGCTTTTTCAGGTCGCGGTACCACGAACCAATATCCGTGAGCAGACCGCCTGCACCGCCGAGTATGACCGCCCAGGCTATGGCTGCAATGATCGGCGAGTCGAGCATGGATATGCCTTGTTGATGAGGTTGACGACAAAGTCCGTCGCGGATGATCGGCAAGTCTAGCGAAATTCGCGACCGAAGCAATCATCTCGCAGTGAGCCTGCGCAAAAACTGGTGCGGACGGCGGGACTCGAACCCGCACACCCATTTCGGATAGCAGATTTTAAGTCTGCTTTAATAATTGCTAAGTTATTGATATAAATAAATAAAAAATTCTCAATAATTGTTATGTGCTAAAGAGTGTGCTAACCAAGACCGTCGCTTGTTCCAGATTTACCAAACTTTTGATACGACAAATGGTATAGAAAAAGTGTAACTAAGATCTTGATATAATTAAATAATAAATCACGCGTGTTTGGTATTAGCGAAAAAATGTGTTGGCTGATCCGCTATTCTACGGAAAATCGGCGTAAATCCGCCCTTTCAGCGTTGTCCATAAAGAACGGCCTTGTGCCTATCGGCGCGAGGCAAACAGGAGCACTCTGTTAGCGAAGTCATTCAATTCCGCATCATTTATCGCTGTCGTTTGATAAGCAGGATTGGTGTCATGGTGAAACTGATTGGAATAGTTCTTTAATGCTCTCAGTTCTGCGATGTCCGCCACGGGCAAGATTTCATCATTCGTCCCGACATATTGCTCGCATACTCCAATGAATGGACCAAGAAGCTTCCCCGGTGGGAAGTGCTCCGGATACGCCACTCGCATGAATGCTTCCAATGTGGGTCTCAAGGCTACTGCGACTTCGCGCTCTTTTGCTGGGTCCGCAACACGCAAATATCCACGAATGAGTTCATGCCGTTTGTCATGCTCGGACACGCTATCATTTCGTACATCCCAAACCACCAATTCCGAGCCTACGGCGGCTCGATTGATGCGAAGGGCTGTTGAGGCATTCCTATCGGCTCGTTCCCAGAGCGGACATAGGAACTCTTTTGAATGCGAGAGGACTATCACTTGTTGAACGCGCCCAGCCATTCCGATTATCTCTTCTCTTGTCCGCAGCCTTCGATGTTCATCTAGGCTGGTCATCGGATCATCTATGACAACAATCTTATTCTCTAGGTCGGAATCTTGCTCTAGTGACGCAAAGAAAAATGCTAATGCAAGTGTATTTCGATCGCCAGCGCTTAATGTATTGCGGAAGGATGGACCCGCATCAGGAGCGAGTTCAACGTTCTGCTGATTAATCACGACGCAATAGGACGCAGATGAGCCTGACCGATTGTTGACAGACTGTACCTCTCCAAGTCTAAACGAGGCATTGAAACGACGCAGATAGTCATTGATCGTTGTCTCGTAAGCAGGAAATATCTCATCACGGTACTCGTCTAGAGCTGCACGTGCTTCTGTACGAAGTATTTCAGTCGCACTTTTGGCGGCCTTTTCCTGGACGTAAGCATCACAATGCGGGGCGACGGTATTTTCGAATCGAGCTTTTTGAGCGACAAGCTTCGCTAGATCATTTTGCAATGCGGCTAGATCATCCGCTTGCGCCTGTTCTTTCACAACCTCTAATTGAGCATTTGCGGCAACCAAACTCTGAGATAGATTGGCAACTTCGCTAATACATGCACGGTATTCTGTTATATGTTGGCGTGTTTCTGCTGAGACCTCTAAAGTATCGAGTGGAGCTGCCATTTTGGCCTTCAACTGGTTCAATACAGCATCGCGGGCGGCATTCCACGAACGGGCGATGGCTGCTGTATCAATTTCAATCTCAGGAAGCTCTGTGAAATCTTTCCAAAATTCGTGAGCTTGAGCCGCTGTGCGAATATCTCGTTCAAACGCGGTTTGTATCTCTCCGCTTTGAGCGGTTCTGACTGCTCGGCCTGTTTCCTTTATCTCCGTTTTCAGGTTTTCGTAGGCCTCAGAAAAGTAGGCCCGATAATGCTCTATGAGGTCGGAGTTCTCCAATCCTTGGGCACAGAATGGGCATATTTCGTCAGGCATGCCTTCGGAGATGTCTTCGACACGCAAAATGCCTTCTGCAACCCATTCTTCACCCCGTTGACCTAATTTGACGAAGTGAGCCTGCACTTTCTCAACCGCATCGCTTTCGAGGTCAGGTAGGCTTCGTACTAGGACACTGTTTAACCCTTCAATGTCGAAATCGGGGAGCCCTATTTCCTGGAAGCCGGACCGCTGGCGTATTGCGTCAGCGGCTTTGGCCGCTGCTAGCCGTCTTTCAGCCTCTTGAATTTTTGTATCAATCCCATCGTCTACTTCCAGACTGCAAAATGCATCTACCTTATACGGGCCACGCGCAACTGGGGGGATAGCCTCACCAAGGTTTCTAATTGCCACACTATGTTCTTCGATCCGCTGTATGTAAGCTCGCAATGCTTCATTCAACGCAACGCCCTGAGCACCCAGAATTAGCTCGTGCAGGCCTTGGCGATGTCCCGCTTGCACCTCTATACCAGAACAAACATTTTCGGAGACGAATACGTCATCGAAGATTGCTATCTCCGGGATAGTTTGCGTCCACGCACCATTCTGGAAAACACACCGCGTTCCTGTTTGATCGATCACAATGTGAGGCGGGTGTTGCGAGCCAAGACGCTGACGTTCTTCAATAAGAACCGGCTCATTAGTGGAAACTGATCGCAAAATTGCAGCTAGAGTAGTTTTCCCTCGGCCATTTTCTCCGTAGACAAGAGAAAAGGGCGTCAATGCAGTCTGCTGTGGTGGGCTGACATTGTCAAACTGCCCGATATTTCTTAGTAGCTGAATATTCTCTATCATGCTCTAGCCTTGCTCGATCAGGCACCATTTCTTGTCAAAATTTATTTTGGGAAATCGTATACTTAAAGCAGTTTTTTTCCCAGAACAATCTCAGCATATCATAGCGTTGTGAGAAAACCTCACTCGCTTCTTCCTCGATCGGGTTTGAGTTTCAAACCAGAGCCTTTTGCTCTGCTCATGAAACTCTGCCCTTCGGCGAGAATGGGGGGTGTAAGGTGCTAAGGGAGGGGGATCACCCATCCTGCAATGAATATGAAGGTTGGGGACACCCTTGCGCCGCGCGCGGGGGCAAAGCACCCAAGACTTTCTTATCCGCGTTAGCGATCATTACCCGACAGGGACGAGACTACAGGCTCGGTGCGCGATTAGCGCATAGAGCGCGGGTCGGCACGACAACGCCACAAAAAGAGTCTAAATTTCATTGACTCTAGAAATTATATGATACATTATTTTTATGAAATTCATTGAATGAGGTAAACATAATGAACGAAAAAAGAGAGAAATTCATTAAATTAGCTGAGGGCCGAACAACCTCTGCTCTCGCTGCAATTCGTAAATTGGGAAACCTATCGAACCGAAGGGCCTATGATTTTGATGAAGCTGATGTGAAAAAAATTATCAAGGCGCTGAGAGAGGCGGTATCTGAACTGGAAAGTAAGTTTTCATCGTCAAACTCTTCAACAGACAACTTTAAGCTATAGGATGCCCCGAGATGCCAAGCACTGTAATTTCTGACAATGAGAAACTTTTCTTTGAGCTATACAACGCAGCTGTTGAAGCTGATGTAGACAAAATACTGAAGAAGCATGGGCTAATTGATGATCCAGGCTATTGGCATCCGTATGGTGATAATCCATCGAATTATGGCGTGGTTGAAAACCAACAGGCATCACCCGTTCCTGCAATAGTAGAAAAATTAACAAACGGCATCGATGCGATTCTTGAGCGCAGGTGCTTAGAAGAAGATATCTGTCCGAAATCCGATGTTGCTCCCAGATCTGTTGAGGCAGCTATCAAGCAGTTTTTTCCAGGGCACAGCAGCTGGGACTTGCCTAAACATAGGAAAATACAGTCAGAATCTCTCCAGATTCTCGCTCATGGACCTCGGGGCGAAACCTCCTTAGTCATTTATGATGACGGTGTTGGCCAGCACCCAGAAAATTTTCCTACGACTTTTCTCTCGCTATTGCGAGGAAACAAGAATGAAATTCACTTTGTGCAGGGAAAGTACAACATGGGCGGCGCCGGTGCAGTCGTATTTTGCGGTCGTCAAAGATATCAACTCATCGCTTCAAAGCGATATGATGGAACCGGAGATATCGGTTTCACCTTAGTTCGACGGCATCCGCTGACCGATGACGAAGAAAAAACCAAAAAATCCACTTGGTACGAATATCTGGTGATTGACCAAAAGATACCAGCTTTTGCTAGTGACACACTCGACCTTGGCTTGCATAACAGAAAATTCAAAACGGGTTCGATATTGAAACTTTACTCGTATGACCTTCCTTCTGGTTCAAAGTCAGTTATTTCTCGCGACTTGAATCAAAGCCTTAATGAATACTTATTCCAACCTGCTTTGCCCATCCTGACTGTTGATAACGCAATACGATACCCTGACGACAAAAACCTAGGTTCTGTTGACAAAGGGGATTCCCAAACGGCGTAGTTTATGATTCAGGGTAGCTTTTGAGGAGGCTGCCGTGATCCGGGGTTTGATGAGTGATGAGGAATGGGCTTGCCTGGAGCCATTTGTGA
>Ga0210025_1000217_pt1 | contig 83578 bp, 89 predicted proteins | sample CryGeyme20150102_FD_183989 | JGI IMG/M metagenome (GOLD analysis project Ga0210025, IMG submission 183989) | Groundwater microbial communities from Crystal Geyser aquifers in Utah, USA - Crystal Geyser metaG 2015-0102 (SPAdes) (version 2) | ecosystem: Environmental > Aquatic > Deep subsurface >... | reverse complement strand
GGCTTACCATCCAGCTTGAGTGCCGAAAACATCGGCGGCACCTGCTCAATCTCACCACGGAAGCGCGCAAGAATGGCTTCAACCTCAGCGGCCGTAAGCGGCGGCACGTCAGCCGTGGCAATCACCTCGCCTTCGCCATCACCGCTGGAACGGATTTCGCCCAGCAGTGCGGTGGTGTCGTAACCTTTGTCGGATTCGAGCAACAGTTGCGAGAACTTAGTCGCCTCCCCCAGACAGATCGGCAATACGCCGGTGGCCAGAGGGTCCAAAGCACCGGTATGACCGGCTTTTTGCGCCCCGAACAGGAATTTCACCCGTTGCAGCACCTGATTGGACGACAGCCCTAACGGCTTGTTAATAACCAGTATGCCGCTGACTGCACGGCCTTTTTTTCCACGCGCCATGAATCAGTTCCGGTCGCTGGATGGGTCTTCATCATCCTGATGATGAGCTTCGTCTTCTGCCAGCGCTTTTTTGATCAGACCGGTCAGATGATGACCGCGATCCATGCTCTCATCGTAATGAAAACGCAGATGCGGAGTGATGCGGGTGCGCATGATACGCGCCAGCTCGTTACGCAGATAACCGGCGGCATCGTTGAGGATGGCTGAGGTCTGCTTACGGATCTCGACATCGGTTTCGCCTTTGGCACCCATCACGGTGAAGTAGATATCGGCATAGCCCAGGTCTTTGGCAACTTTTACGTAATTCAGTGTGACCATACCCAGGCGTGGGTCTTTCATTTCAAACTGAATCATATGAGCCAGGTCGCGCTGAATCTGTTCACCCAGGCGCGAGGTACGGCTGTAATCTTTTGGCATTTTTAAATCCTCTGTTACCCAATGGCCGGCATGTGTTCAGCCTGATCATTGGTCTGTCAGAGACAGCAAAGCCCGACACGGAGCCGGGCTTTGCTGTCAGGGCCCGAAGGCCCGTTACAGGTGTTGATGCAGATCAGAGTGTACGGGCAATTTCACGTACATCGAACACTTCGATCTGGTCGCCCGGACGGACGTCCTGATAGTTCTTAACACCGATACCACATTCCATACCCTGACGAACGTCGGCAACGTCATCTTTGAAGCGGCGCAGAGATTCCAGCTCGCCTTCATAGACCACAACGTTGTCACGCAGTACGCGGATTTTCTTGTGACGGTAGATAACACCATCAATCACCATACAGCCGGCAATCTGACCGAATTTCGGTGAGTTGAAGACATCACGAACTTCGGCAATACCGGTGATTTCTTCACGCAGTTCCGGCGCCAGCAGACCAGCCATGGCCTGTTTAACGTCGTCCAGCAGATCGTAGATCACGCTGTAGTAGCGCATATCCACACCGTTGTTTTCGACCACTTTCTTCGCCGCGTTATCCGCACGAACGTTGAAGCCGAACATCACAGCACCAGAAGCGACGGCCAGCGTTGCGTCGGTTTCAGTGATACCACCAACACCGGAAGACACAACGTTAACGCGTACTTCGTCGGTCGCCAGTTTCTGCAGGGAAGCAACAATGGCTTCCAGCGAACCACGAACGTCGGTTTTTACAACCACGTTGAGGTTAGCAACCTGACCTTCACCCATACCACTGAACAGGGCATCGAGTTTGGCCGCTTGCTGACGCTGCTGTACCACTTCCCTCATTTTGTTTTCGCGGAATTCAGCCACTTCACGGGCTTTCTTCTCGCTTTCAACAACCATGAAGTTGTCACCGGCTTCCGGCGTTCCGTTCAGGCCGAGAATCTCAACCGGAATGGATGGGCCTGCACCATTAACTTGCTGACCATTTTCATCCAGCAGAGCACGGGCACGACCGTAGCAGGTACCCGCCAGAACGATGTCGCCTTTTTTCAGCGTACCGTTCTGCACCAGCAGAGTGGCAACCGGACCACGTCCTTTATCCAGACGCGATTCAACCACAACACCCTGACCAGGACCGCTGAAATGAGCTTTAAGCTCCAGAATTTCGGCCTGCAGAAGAACCGCTTCAAGCAGTTCATCAATACCCTGACCTGTGTGCGCAGACACCGGGATAAACGGTACTGTACCGCCCCAATCTTCCGGCAATACGTCACGGGCAGACAGTTCGCTTTTAACCCGTTCCGGGTCTGCGGACTCTTTATCCATTTTGTTGATGGCAACCACGATTGGCACGCCTGCCGCTTTCGCGTGCTGAACGGCTTCTTCGGTTTGCGGCATCACACCATCGTCAGCAGCCACCACCAGGATCACCACGTCAGTGGATTGAGCACCACGGGCACGCATCGAGGTAAACGCGGCGTGTCCCGGAGTATCCAGGAAGGACACCATGCCATGATCGGTTTCTACGTGGTACGCACCGATGTGCTGGGTAATACCACCGGCTTCACCGGATACCACGCGGGTACGACGGATATAGTCGAGCAGCGAGGTTTTACCATGGTCAACGTGACCCATTACGGTAACCACCGGTGCACGTGGTTGCTCATCGCCCTCGTAAGAAACGGATTCGGTAACGGCTACTTCCAGCGCGTTATCGGCAATCAGCTTGGTCACTTTGTGACCCATTTCTTCAACCACCAGAGTGGCTGTATCCTGATCCAGAATCTGGTTGATGGTCGCCATCACACCCATTTTCATCAGGGTTTTAATCACTTCACCAGCTTTTACGGCCATTTTCGATGCCAGATCGGCAACGGTAATGGCTTCCGGCAGTTCAACTTCATGAACCACGGGCGCTGTAGGACGGGTAAAGGCGTGTTCATTGGCAGACTGCTGACGGCCACGGCCACCTTTCGTCTTGCCTTTGCCACCACGACGAGAACGGTTGCGATCATCGTCACCACCATCGGTAAAGCGGCTGTTCTCACGCTGATCAACGCGCTTCTTGTCGACTGTTTTGTTCGACTTTTTGCGATTTTCTTCCTGACGCGCCTGAGCGGCTTCAGCTTCTGCACGTTTCTGCGCAGCGTCTTCTTCCACCGTGGCCGGCTTGGCTTTGGCGGCCGGTTTGGCGCTGGTCGCTGCCGGTTTTTCGGCGGTTGGTGCTTCTGCTTCTGCTTCTGCTTTTACTTCAGCAACGGCTTCTGCCGGTGCTTCTGCGACGGCCGGTGCTGCTGCAGCTTCAGCAGCTACCTGAGCGGCGGCTTCTGCACGAGCAGCTTCTTCTTTGGCTTTTTCAGCTTCCAGATCCAGCTCTTCGCGTTTTACATACGTGCGTTTTTTACGAACTTCAATGGCGACGGCTTTTTTGCCACCCTGACCCGTTTTCAGGGTCGTGGTCACTTTACGCTTAAGCGTAATTTTGTTCGGCGTAGCCGCTGCTTCACCATGGCTTTTCTTCAGAAAAAGCAGCAAAGACTGTTTCTGATCATCAGAAACAGACTGACTGGCTGCGGTTTGTGGCAACCCCGCTTCTTTCATTTGGGACAATAAGCGATCAACGCTTGTCCCTACCACGTCGGCGAGTTCTTTAACTGTTACATCTGCCATACGTTTCTCCTATGCCGAGCAGTGGTTAGTCGTTGCCCTCAAACCAGGGCTTGCGGGCGGTCATAATCAATTCCGCCGCTTTTTCTTCAGTCATCTGTTCAATGTCCAACAGGTCATCGATGGATTGCTCGGCCAGATCTTCCATCGTACAAATGCCTTTACTTGCCAGAACCAGTGCCAGGTGTTTCTCCATGCCTTCCATGTTCAGCAGATCATCTGCCGGCTGAGAATTTTCCAGTTTTTCTTCGGAAGCAATGGCCTGGGTCAACAGTACGTCTTTTGCGCGGTTGCGCAGTTCGGTAACCACATCTTCATCCAGACCGTCGATGCTGAGCATCTCTTCCATTGGCACGTAAGCCACTTCTTCCAGCGTGGTGAAACCTTCTTCAACCAGCAGGGTGGCAAAGTCTTCGTCCAGATCGAGGGATTTCATAAATCCTTCGATAAAGCCGGAGGCTTCTTCATTTTGTTTCTCGGATGCTTCTTCTTCCGTCATCACGTTGATTTCCCAGCCGGTAAGCTCGGAAGCCAAACGTACGTTCTGACCGCCACGACCAATCGCCTGGGCCAGATTGTCGGAAGCAACAGCAACATCCATCGTGTTGGTTTCTTCATCCATAATGATCGACGCAACATCGGCCGGAGCCATGGCGTTAATCACCAGCTGTGCCGGATTGTCATCCCACAGCACGATGTCGATACGCTCGTTACCACCCAGTTCGTTGGTCACTGCCTGAACACGCGCGCCGCGCATACCCACACAAGCACCCACCGGGTCGATGCGTTTATCGTTGGTTTTTACCGCAATTTTTGCACGGGAACCCGGGTCACGGGCCGCGCCTTTAATTTCGATAACTTCTTCGGCGATTTCCGGTACTTCGATACGGAACAGCTCGATCAGCATTTCCGGAATGGTGCGGCTCAGCATCAGCTGCGGACCACGGTTTTCCGGACGTACTGCGTGCAAAATGGCACGCACACGATCGCCCATACGCATAATTTCGCGACCAATCAGCTGATCTTTCGGCAGCAGACCTTCGGCGTTATTACCCAGATCGACGATAACGTTATCGCGTGTCACTTTTTTAACAGTACCGTTAATCAGTTCGCCAACGCGATCCTGGTACTGATCAACAATCTGTGCACGCTCTGCTTCACGGACTTTCTGTACGATGATCTGCTTCGCAGCCTGAGCGGCGATACGGCCGAAGTCAGGGTTGTCGATTTCGATTTCGTAGGTATCGCCAGGTTGCAGATTGGTATCAATTTCATGAGCTTCCTGCAGGGTCAGCTCATCGCCAAGCCCCGGAACCACATCATTGCTGACAACCAGCCAACTGCGAAAGCTCTGGTAGTCACCGGTTTTACGGTCAATATCCACACGGATAGTGGCTTCTTCATCTTCGTAGCGCTTCTTGGCGGCCGCTGCAAGGGCTGACTCAATTGCTTCAAAAATAATTTCTTTTGAAACGCCCTTTTCGTTGGATACCGCTTCCGCGACCAGGAGAATTTCTTTGCTCATCTTCTAGCCTCGCTCTGCAACCTTAGTCCTTGAATTGTGGTACTACATTGGCATGGTCAATCAGCTCAATCGGCAGTAAATATTCGTGCTCATCAACAACGAGAACGACATCTTCCTGCTCAACACCAATTAACTGGCCTTTGTATTTTCGACGCCCTTCAAAGGGCATACGCAGACGCACATCAATAATGTGGCCAGCATATTGTTGAAATTGTTCGAGTGTGAATAGCGGACGATCCATCCCCGGGGATGAAACCTCCAGCGTGTAATCCTGCGCAATCGGATCTTCTACATCGAGAACCGCACCCAGCTGTCGGCTGACGGCTGCACAATGATCGACAAGAATGCCATCTTCATGGTCGATGAAAACACGCAACAGGGAATGACGCCCCTGAGGAATAAACTCCAGACCCCAATAGGTAAATCCCATGGATTCAACTACCGGCGCTAACAGCTCTGCTAATTGCGTATCTTTTGCCAAAAACTACCCCCACCACAAACAAAAACTGGGCAACGTTGTGCCCAGTCCGCTACTGCTTTATGCAGACCGAAACCCGCTTTTATCAAGCGGATTCCTGTGAGATTCATACACGACACAGCCGCTTTGAATCGCTTCTGAAAAGCAACTACTAAAAAGCCCCTGACTCGAGGGGCTTTTTAGTAGTGCTCTCTAAAAGCACGCGCATTATAGGCGCTTTAAACAGAAAAAGCGAACCATGTTCGCTTTCCCGGAATAAATTGGTGCGGATGGCGAGACTCGAACTCGCACGAGCTAGGCTCACCACCCCCTCAAGATGGCGTGTCTACCAATTCCACCACATCCGCACTAAAACTGATTAACCTTAGTTGCCAGTGGTTTCCACGGCAGGCTCATCAGAGGTTGATGCATCCAGTTCGGGTGCATCAGAGGAAGGCGCGTATTCTTCCACAAGTGGGGTATCTTTCTCAAGCTTTTCAATCACTTCCTGACTAGGAATTCCTAAATCAGTGTAACCCTGTGCTTTTTGCTTGGCATAAATACCCAGACCAAGACTGGTTACGAAGAATAACGTCGCCAGAATAGCCGTTGTGCGGCTGAGAAAATTACCTGAACCACTGCTGCCGAAGACAGTCTGGGAGGCACCGCTACCAAATGATGCGCCTGCGTCGGCACCTTTACCCTGCTGCAGCATCACAAAACCAATGATGCCAAGAGCCAGCACGATATGAACGATCAGAATAATGGATTCCATAATTTACCTTATGCCCGACAAATACCCAGAAATTCAGCGGCGTCGAGCGATGCACCGCCGACCAGACCACCATCAATATCAGGCTGCGAAAAAAGCTCCGCAGCATTGGCAGCTTTTACACTGCCACCATACAAAATTCGTGTCGCCTGCGCGACGTCCGCACCCAAGATCTGCAACTGGGCGCGAATAAAAGCATGCATTGCCTGCGCTTGCTCAGGCGTAGCGGTTTCTCCGGTACCAATAGCCCACACCGGCTCGTAAGCCAGAATAATGTGTTGCCACTGCTGTGCATTCAGCTGTTCAAGCAACAGCTTTAATTGCTGAGCAACGACCACTTCTTCCTGGCCGGCCTGACGCTCGACGAGTGTTTCACCGATACAGACAACCGCAGTCACTTTGCTGGCCAACAGTTGCCGGGTTTTTGCCAGCACTGTTTCATCGGTTTCACCATAAAAGGTGCGACGTTCTGAATGACCAACCAACGCCATCGCACAGCCGACATCAGCCAGCATTGGTGCAGCGACTTCACCGGTAAATGCTCCGGATTCTTCTGCAGCGCAATTCTGCGCACCAAGCGCAACAGCACTGCCAGACAGCAACTGAGCCGCCTGAGTCAGATAAGGAAACGGCGGAAATACCGCAACATCACACTGGTCAATCTGAGCGGCACGGAGTTCCGACAGCAGACTCTGGGTCATCGCCACAGAGGCATTCATCTTCCAATTTCCGGCAACCAACAAACGACGCATGACGTCTCCCTAAATTCAAAGAGCGCAGATACTATCTAAGAAGCCCCGGCGAGACAAGCAACAGCGCGTCTGCAGAGGCATTCTGCGGCCTAAGCCAGCGCCCGTTCGACCACCGCGGCCAACTCTTCAGCCAGCGTCTGCACCTGTGCAGCATCCTCGCCTTCGACCATCACCCGCACGACAGGCTCTGTACCGGACGGACGCAGCAATACGCGACCACGACCGGCAAGCTTTTCTTCGGTCGCGGCAATCGCCTGAACAATTTCCGGCAGACTCATCACATCGGCCTGACGGCTGCGTTGCACATTAATCATAACCTGCGGCATTTTACTCATACGCTTCTGCCAGTCATGCAATGATGTTTCACTGTCTTTCAGCGCTTGCAATACCTGCAGGGCGGCAACAATGCCATCGCCGGTGGTATTAGCATCCAGACACAAAAGATGTCCGGAGGATTCGCCGCCAAAGCGCCATCCATGTTCATTAAGCAGTTGCATCACATAGCGATCACCGACCTTGGCACGCAGAAAATCAATGCCCAGATCCTTCAACCCTAATTCCAGGCCCAGATTGCTCATTAATGTGCCAACCACTCCGCCATTTAAGCGGCCCTGTTTTTTTGCATGGGTAGCAATAATAAACAGCAGCTGATCACCATCAACCAACTCGCCACGATGATCGACCATCATCAACCGGTCGCCGTCGCCATCAAAAGCAATGCCCAGATCGGCATGCTCCTGCAGCACCCGCGCCTGCAAAGCCGCCGGTTCAGTAGAGCCCACGCCTTCATTAATATTCAGACCGTCCGGTTTAGCACCAATGGTAATAACCGTGGCCCCCAGCTCAGAAAAAACCGCCGGGGCAATCTGGTACGTCGCGCCATGGGCACAATCCAGCACAATGGTTAGCCCGCGCAGATTCAGCGAACTGGCCGTGCCTTTGCAAAACTCAATATATCGTCCGGCAGCATCATTAATACGGGCAGCTTTCCCCAGCTGCGCAGATTCAACGCAACTCATGGGTTTATCCAGCCAGGACTCAATGGCCAACTCAGTTTCATCCGGCAATTTTTCACCATTGCCGGAAAAGAATTTAATGCCGTTATCGTAATACGGATTATGTGAAGCGCTGATGACGATGCCAGCCTGCGCGCGGAAGGTGCGGGTCAAATAAGCAATACCCGGTGTAGGAATAGGCCCTAACAAACCAATATCAACACCTGCCGAAGACAAACCGGCCTCCAGTGCGGACTCAAACATATAGCCGGAAATACGCGTATCTTTGCCGATTAAAATCCGGCTCTTTCCCTGTTGAGCGAACACTTTGCCGGCGGCCCAGCCCAACTTCATAACAAATTCCGGGGTAATAGGGTATGCACCCACCCGACCACGAACACCATCGGTGCCAAAATATTTTCTAGACATGCCCTTCCCTCTGAGTGGCAATTACGACACGCAATGCTTCTGTTGTTTGTTTTACGTCGTGTACGCGGATGATTTTCGCACCTTTTAATGCACAGATCACGGCACCGCTCACACTTCCTGCGATTCGCTCGGCGGCATTGCTGTTGCCCGTGGCTTCACCAATCATGCGTTTGCGCGACAAGCCCGTCAGCAGCGGCAGATTCAATTCATGCAGACGCTCCAGATGGTTAAGCAAACGGTAGTTATGTTCGAAGGTTTTACCGAAGCCGAATCCAGGATCGAGCAACAATCGCTCACGCCGTATTCCGGCTTCCTTACACGCCGCAACGCGTGCAGCCAGATACGCCAAAACAGCATCTTCAACCGGCATATCGTAATGCGGAGCAGCCTGCATAACCTGTGGCTCGCCATTCATATGCATCAGGCAGACCGGCAAATCAGAAGACGCCGCCGCCGCCAACGCCCCTGACCTTGTCAGCGCACGTACATCGTTAATCAGATGCGCACCAGCCTGAGCACTGGCACGAATAACGGCGGCACTGCTGGTATCAACCGAAATAGCCACATCCAACCGCCGGGCAATGGCCTCGACGACAGGAATCACCCGTGCCAATTCCTCGTCCTCACCAACCGCCGCCGCACCGGGACGAGTCGACTCACCACCAACGTCGATTAAATCCGCCCCGTCGTGCAGCATCTGCTCAGCATGACGCAGCGCAGAATCCAGCGCGGTAAAATGACCACCATCAGAAAATGAATCGGGAGTGACATTAAGAATCCCCATTACCCGGGGAACAGAGAGATCGAGCTGACGATTACCACACTGAAATTTCACGCGAAATCCTGAGTACAACGATTAGATATTCGACCCAATAAAAAGGCGGCTAATGCCGCCTTTTAACTATCCAGCAGAGCGAATCAGTTCTGTTCGCCGGCCGGATCACCTACCGCATCATCATCCGCATCACTGGCCATATCACGGCTTTCTTCTGCCGGAGCGGCCGGACCAGAGCCATTATCGCCCCAGGATTTAGGCGGACGCGGTTTTTTACCGGCCATGATGTCATCGATCTGATCCGCATCAATGGTTTCATATTCCATCAGCGCATCTTTCATCAGTTCAAGCTTATCGCGGTTTTCTTCCAGAATTTTGCTGGCACGCTGATAACAGACGTCCAACAGATTTCTGACTTCCGCATCAATGACCCGCGCCGTTTCATCCGATAAATGAGACATCTGACCACCGCCAGACGACCCCAGATAACCGTTTTGTTCTTCCTCAGTGTAAAGCTGCGCGCCTAATTTCTCGGACAAGCCCCACTTGGTGACATAGTTTCGTGCGTATTTGGTTGCACGCTCAATATCGTTGGAAGCACCGGTGGTGACACCGTCTTTACCCAGCGTCATCTCTTCAGCAATACGGCCGCCGTACAGCGAGCAGATATTACTTTCGATACCACGTTTACTGATGGAATGGCGATCTTCTTCCGGCAGGAACATCGTCACACCCAACGCACGACCGCGGGGAATAATCGATACTTTGTATACCGGGTCATGCTCCGGAACCATACGACCAACAATCGCGTGACCGGCTTCGTGATAAGCCGTATTGGTCTTTTCTTTTTCCGACATCACCATGGTTTTACGCTCGGCGCCCATCAGGATTTTATCCTTGGCTTTCTCGAACTCTTCCATGGTAACCAGATTACGGTTTGAGCGAGCAGCAAAGAGTGCTGCTTCGTTCACCAGATTCGCCAGATCGGCACCGGAGAATCCTGGCGTACCACGGGCAATAATAGAGGCATTCACATCATCAGCCAGCGGTACTTTGCGCATGTGGACATTCAGAATCTGCTCACGGCCACGGATATCCGGCAGACCCACAACCACCTGACGGTCGAAACGGCCCGGACGCAACAGCGCCGGATCCAGTACATCCGGACGGTTGGTGGCAGCAATAACAATGATGCCATCGTTAACTTCAAAGCCGTCCATCTCAACCAGCAGCTGGTTCAGAGTCTGTTCGCGCTCATCGTTACCACCACCAATACCGACACCACGGGAACGGCCGACGGCATCAATCTCATCAATGAAGATGATACAAGGCGCCTGTTTCTTGGCCTGCTCAAACATGTCGCGCACACGGGAGGCACCAACACCAACAAACATTTCAACGAAATCGGAACCGGAAATCGAGAAAAACGGTACACGCGCTTCACCGGCAATGGCTTTTGCCAGCAGCGTTTTACCGGTACCCGGCTGACCAACCATCAGCACACCGCGCGGAATTTTACCGCCAAGGCGCTGGTATTTGCCCGGATCACGCAGGAATTCGACTAACTCTTTAACGTCTTCTTTGGCTTCATCACAGCCGGCAACATCTTCAAAGGTGGTTTTGATCTGATCTTCGCTGAGCAGTTTGGCTTTGCTTTTACCAAACGCCATCGGACCGCCTTTGCCGCCACCGCCGCCCTGCATCTGACGCATAAACAGCATAAACACGGCAATAATGATCAGAATAGGCAGTGATGCCAGCAACAATTGAGTGAAGAACCCCTGTTTTTCAGGCTTTTCGCCTAACACCTGAACATGATTGTTCAGCAGGGTGTCCATCAGTTTGTCATCGTAAACCGGCAGAATGGTCTCAAAGGCTTCGCCACCGCTGTTAACACCAGAGATGGTCTGGCCAGAAATGGTGACTTTTTCCACCTGACCGCTTTCCACGGCAGTAATGAACTCAGAGTAGGAATACTCCTTACCCTTGCCCACATTCTGGAAATTGTTGAACACCATCATCAGAACGGCTGCAATCACCGCCCATAATATGAAATTCTTCGCCATACCCGGCACCACCTCATTGGCTGCGGAGTCGGGCCATATCCCGACGTCCCTTCTTTAACTGTCTAGCTTAGCAAGCATTGGCTAAGCGCGGAAACCTTTCCCAACAACGTAAACCTCGCGCGAACGCGGACGAGACGCCTTAGGCTTACGAATCAAAACTTTTGTAAAGGATTGTCTGACGTCCTTTACGTATTCATCAAAACCATCACCCTGGAACACTTTCGCCACAAACTGACCATTCGGACGCAGCACCTGACGCGCCATATCCAGCGCTAACTCTACTAAATACATAGAACCAGGCTGATCAATTGAGGGTACTCCACTCATATTGGGGGCCATATCGGAGATTACAAGGTCTACCGGACGACCATCGACAATCGCCATTAATTCATTAAAAACCGACTCTTCGGTGAAATCACCCTGAATAAACTCAACATCAGCAATGGGGTCCATCGGCAGAATATCGGAGGCAATCACCACCCCCTTACCATTCAGCTTACGACCAACCACCTGTGACCAGCCACCCGGGGCCGAACCAAGATCGATGATGGTCATACCGGGCTTTATGAGCTGGTCTTTCTCATCGAGTTCAATCAGTTTGTAGCTGGCACGCGTGCGATAGCCATCCTGCTGTGCTTTTTGCACATAAATGTCGTCAACATGCTCTTTCAGCCAATCGGCACTGGTTTTTGAACGCGCCATGCAGGTACTTGCTCCAAGGTCAGGTATACTAAGGGCTGTTTAATTCGTGGAAACGACCCCAGCGGTCTTCACCGCATATAAAGCGCTAAGTTTACCACCGAACCACATTACTACCGAACTACAGAGCTCCCGAATCTATATGGCATTATCAAACGAACAGAAAAAGGCCTATCGTGCCATCGGCCACACGCTGAATCCGATTGTCACCGTCGCCGCCAATGGCCTGACCGAAGGGGTCATTGAGGAACTGAACCGCGCACTGAACGATCACGAGCTGATCAAAATCAAAGTGTCTGTTGGTGACCGTGATGTTAAAAAAGAAGTGCTGGCAGAGATTCTGCGCATTACCGGGGCAGAAATGCCACAGCAAATCGGCAACACCGCATTGCTGATGCGCCGCAATCCAAAAGCCAATCCTAAGCTGTCCAACCTGAAGCGCTGAAGCACTCAGGTTATCTGACCGCCGGAGCATGATCCCGGCGGATCACCGACACCGGCGCAATCAACAACCAGGCTAACCCCAGAACCGAGATGGCATGCATCAGCATCATCTGCAGCTTCCACCACGGCATAAATGCGAAATACACCAGTGACAGAAACGTCATAATCAACAGCAACTGCACGGGCAATTGCCGCCAGCTGAGCGCATGAAACAGCCTGCTCATCAGCAGAATCACACACCCCGCCACGCCACCAAGCCCAACCATCACATGCATAACGTCCATACCATGCTGCGGAAAGAACCCGCGGTGTTCCAGCAGTGGCCGGACTACATACGCACACGCCCATAACCCGCCCAGCCAGAACGTACGGAATAAAATCAGATAATGCCGGATCATGGCGATGACTCCGTCCGGATACTCCGGATCAGTACAGAAAAAGATAAATCCGTGGCCTGACTGGCCAGATCAGCCTGACGTTAACAAGCTTACACCAAAGGGGAGTTGGAAGACCGGACTGTTCCGGTGATAATAGCGAAAAAAGTAAGGTTTCAATGCTCATGTCCGATATCGTAATTTCCGGCTCCGGCCTGTTCATCCCGCCTTTTACCATCACCAATGATGAACTGGTAGAAGCCTACAATGCCTATGCAAATCGTTTTAACGAAGAGCATGCCGACGCCATCGCCGCGGGCGAAACCGAAGCTCTGCCATTATCCAGCAGTGAATTTATTGAAAAAGCCTCCGGCATCAAAGCACGTTATGCCATGTACAAAGATGGCATCGTGAATCCGGACATCATGCATCCCGTATTCCCGATGACACAGGAAGGTGCCACCCCGGAAATGGTCACCATGGGGGTTGCTGCCGCTCGTGAAGCCATGCAACAGGCCGGCAAAACCGCTGACGATATTGATATGGTCATTGTTTCAAGCACCTTCCGCCAGCGTGACTACCCGGGCATGTCTGTTGAAATTCAACGTGAACTGGGCATTAAAGGTTTCGCCTACGACATGGGCATTGCCTGCTCATCCGCGACCTTCGGTCTGATCAATGCCTACACCGCACTGAAAGCTGGCACCGCTAAGTGTGTGTTATTTGTGAATCCTGAATTCACCACACCCGGGCTGGACTTCAAAGATCGCGACAGCCATTTTATTTTTGGTGATGTTGCAACCGCAGCAATTCTGGAGCCTGCAGAAACGGCAACGTCAGAGCATATTTTCCGCATCCTGAGTACCAAACAATTTACCCAGTATTCAGACAATATTCGCTGCGATGCATCTTACGCCGATTACTGCTTTGAAAATGTGCCCGCCAACCGCTACGCCTTCAAACAACAGGGCCGGAAAGTATTTAAAGAACTGCTGCCACTGGTTACTAACTTCATTGAGAATCTGCTGAGCGAAAATCAGCTGGAAGCTTCTTCACTGAAACGCATGTGGCTACATCAGGCCAACGTTAATATGAACTTATTCGCCGTTAAAAAACTCCTCGGCCGGCTGCCGGAAGGGAATGAAGCGCCTGTGGTTCTGGATGAGTTTGCCAATACCGCTTCTTCTGGTTCAGTTATCGCCTTCCACCGCCATAAAGATGATTTCATCTCCGGCGATAAAGGCCTGATCTGTTCTTTTGGTGCAGGCTATTCCATTGGCAGTCTTTTAGTCGAAAAAGTCTGATAACAGCCCCCATTTTCCGGCGTAATCCGCGCCGGAAAATGCCATCTATTAATTCCTTTTTTTCAAAAAACCTTCATTAGCTATCATGCTGTAAATATGTCAGTGTACGGGCATACTTATAACGACTGCAAAAGACCAAAAGAGGAATCTGCATGACTCACCAACACTCCTTTAACCGTGAAGAACTGCTGGCCTGTGGCCGCGGCGAACTGTTTGGTGAAGGAAATGCCCGCCTGCCACTTCCCAACATGCTGATGATGGATCGCATTGTGCACATCAGCAGTGAAGGCGGCGCTTACGGTAAAGGCGAAATTATTGCCGAACTGGATATTGATCCGTCTCTGTGGTTTTTTGACTGCCACTTTGAAACGGACCCGGTCATGCCTGGTTGTCTGGGTCTGGATGCCATGTGGCAGCTTGTTGGTTTCTTTCTCGGCTGGCGTGGCAACCCCGGTCGCGGCCGCGCCCTCGGTTCCGGCGAGGTGAAATTCCGTGGCCAGGTGCTGCCAACCGCCAAAACAGTTACCTACCGCATTGATATCAAACGCGTTATGGAACAGAAACTGGTCATGGGCATTGCTGATGCCAGAATGGAAGTGGATGGCCGCGAAATTTATACCGCCAAAGATCTGCGTGTGGGGTTGTTTACCTCCACTGAAAACTTCTGAACGCCACCGCTTGCTGTTCAGGTTCTGTCATTATTGACAGGGCCTGACCTTCTCAACATTCCCACGTTATCTCCTGACTGATTTCCGTTAAACTGACGGCATCATTCTGTGAGGTATCCCTGTGGGACAGATCATACAAACCGAGATGACGGTACTCGTCACTCCGGACATGGCCAACTTCTCCGGCAACATGCATGGCGGCGAATTACTCAAGCTGCTGGACAAAGTCGCTTATACCTGTGCGATGCGTTACAGCGGACATTACGCCGTCACCCTCTCGGTCGATAATGTTTTATTTAAAGAGCCCATTTTAATCGGAGAACTGATCACCTGCCTGGCGACCATTAATTACACCGGCCGCACCTCGATGGAAATTGGCATCAAAGTCGTTGCTGAAGATATCAAGCTGCGTACTGTTCGCCACACGCATACCTGCTTCTTTACCATGGTCGCCATGGGAGACGACAACAAACCCACCCCTGTTCCAGAATTGGAATTAAAAAATGAAGTACAGATCCGGCGCTGGAATAAAGCGCTGAAACGTCGCCAGGCGCAGAAAAAACTGCAGGCCATGATGCGTGCAATTGAGCGTGACGATGGCTCAGATGATTTTGACGATTTACCACTGATTCCGTGCCCCTGAGCCGCACTACCGGTTAACAGGTATAAAAAAACCGCGCAATGCGCGGTTTTTTTATGTCGGCAACAAGAGCAGAAATCAGACGTGTTTTACTTCGTCAATTTCATACTCAACGGTGCCGCTGGGAATCTTAACGGTAACCGCATCGCCTTCTTCCTTGCCAATCAGCGCACGCGCAATCGGTGAGGAAATAGAAATACGGTTAGCTTTAATATCCGCTTCGTCTTCACCGACAATGCGGTATTCCACTTCAGCATCAGTATCCACATTGATGATGCGCACCGTTGTGCCAAACAAAACCTTACCGGTGTGCGGAATGGTTTTGATATCAATCACCTGAGCATTGGACAACTTACCTTCGATGTCCTGAATACGACCTTCAATAAAACCCTGCTGTTCACGGGCGGCATGATACTCAGCGTTCTCTTTCAGGTCGCCGTGCTCACGCGCCTCAGCAATCGACGCAATAACACGCGGCCGATCAACTGTTTTCAGACGCTGAAGCTCTCCTCGCAGAGCCGCTTCACCCTCAACAGTCATTGGATACTTTTGCATACTGTTATGACTCCCTAACTATTTGAATGCGACCATTAAATGGTCGCATGCAGATCCTGCAGTCGGCGAACTTCTTTCAGGCCTTCGGAGCGCAGCGCTTCAACCACCGCTTCTGCGCCCGCCAGGGTCGTTGTGTAATACACTTTATGCTGCAGCGCGCTGCGACGGATGTCAGCAGAATCTGCAATGGCTTGCGGGCCATCGGTGGTATTCACAATCAAAGAAATTTCGTCGTTTTTAATCATATCCACAATGTGTGGACGACCTTCGGTCACTTTGCTGACGCGATCAACAGCCACACCAGCGGCCTGCAGCACTTTACAGGTACCTTCCGTCGATACCAGTTTAAAGCCACGCTCGATCAGACCTTCAGCAACAGCAACCACACCGGACTTATCGGCATCTCGCACAGAAACAAAAGCCACACCGCTGTCCGGCAATTTCGCACCGGCACCCAGCTGCGCTTTAAAGAACGCTTCGCCAAAGGTTTTACCGGCACCCATCACTTCACCGGTGGATTTCATTTCCGGTCCAAGAATCGGGTCAACACCCTGGAACTTGTTGAACGGGAACACCGCTTCTTTTACGGAGAAGTACGGTGGAATGATTTCTTTGGTAAAGCCCAGTTCAGCCAGTTTCTTACCGGTCATAACCTTGGCAGCAACCGCGGCCAACGAGGTGCCGATGCATTTCGACACGAAAGGTACCGTACGGGAAGCACGCGGATTCACTTCGATCACATAGATCTCGCCGTCCTGCCACGCCAGCTGCGTATTCATCAGGCCAACCACGCCCAACTCCATCGCCATCGCCGCGACCTGCTTACGCATTTCATCCTGCACCTCAGCCGGCAGGCTGTATGGTGGCAGAGAACACGCGGAGTCACCGGAGTGAATACCCGCCTGCTCGATATGCTGCATGATACCGCCGATAACAACCTGCTCACCGTCGCAAATGGCGTCGATATCCACTTCAACCGCACGATCGAGGAAGTAGTCCAGCAATACCGGAGAATCGTTGGATACTTTTACCGCTTCAGTCATATAACGACGCAGTGAGGCTTCGTTATTCACAATTTCCATCGCCCGGCCACCCAGAACATAGGATGGGCGAACCACCAGCGGGTAACCGATTTCTGCAGCTTTAATCACTGCTTCTTCAGCAGAAGTAACAGTAGCGTTAACCGGCTGCTTCAGACCCAGACGCTGAATCATCTGCTGGAAACGCTCACGGTCTTCGGCACGGTCGATCGCTTCCGGAGAAGTACCGATGATCGGCACACCCGCGGCTTCCAGCTCGTCGGCCAGTTTCAGCGGCGTCTGACCACCGTACTGTACGATCACGCCTTTTGGCTTTTCACGGTCGACGATTTCCAGCACGTCTTCCAGAGTAACAGGCTCGAAATACAGACGGTCAGAGGTGTCGTAGTCGGTAGAAACCGTCTCCGGGTTACAGTTCACCATAATGGCTTCGTAACCTTCTTCTTTTGCCGCCAGCGCTGCGTGCACACAGCAATAATCGAATTCAATACCCTGACCAATACGGTTAGGACCACCACCCAGTACGATGATTTTTTCGCGGTCGGATGGATTCGATTCGCACTCTTCTTCATAGGTCGAGTACATATACGCCGTGTCAGTGGCGAATTCCGCCGCACAGGTATCCACGCGTTTATAAACCGGGCGAATACCCAGTTTCTGACGCTGCTTGCGGAAGGTTTTTTCGGTCACACCCAGCAGTGTTGACAGACGAGCGTCGGAGAAACCTTTGCGCTTCAGACGGTAAATACGATCGGCATCCATCGAGGTCAGGCTGCTCTGAGCAACCGCGCCTTCTTCTTTGATCAGATCCTCAATCTGTACGAGGAACCATGGATCGATACCGGAATACTGATAAATTTCATCAACGCTCATACCAGCACGGAAGGCATCGCCCACATACCAGATACGGTCCGCGCCCGGCACCCGCAGTTCAGAGATAATTTTATCTTTACTGCCCGCATCGTTCAGATCCACCTTCGGATCAAAACCGGTAGAGCCCACTTCCAGACCGCGCAGCGCTTTCTGCATGGATTCCTGCTGGGTACGGCCAATCGCCATCACTTCGCCCACGGACTTCATTTGCGTGGTCAGACGACCATCAGCCTGCGGGAATTTTTCGAAAGTGAAGCGTGGAATTTTGGTCACCACGTAGTCAATCGATGGCTCAAACGATGCCGGGGTGCGACCACCGGTAATATCGTTCTGCAGTTCGTCCAGGGTGTAACCCACCGCCAGCTTGGCCGCCACTTTAGCAATCGGGAAACCGGTTGCCTTGGAAGCCAGCGCCGAAGAACGGGATACACGCGGGTTCATCTCGATCACGACCATACGGCCGGTTTTCGGATCCATACCGAACTGAACGTTGGAACCGCCGGTTTCAACACCGATTTCACGCAGCACCGCCAACGAGGCGTCACGCATGATTTGATATTCTTTATCACTGAGGGTCTGTGCCGGAGCAACGGTGATGGAGTCACCGGTGTGCACCCCCATAGCATCAAAGTTTTCGATAGAACAGATGATGATGCAGTTGTCGTTTTTATCACGCACAACTTCCATCTCATATTCTTTCCAGCCGATCAGGGATTCGTCGATCAGCAGCTCGTTGGTTGGCGACAGGTCCAGACCACGGGTACAGATTTCTTCGAATTCTTCTTTGTTGTAAGCAATACCGCCACCGGTGCCGCCCATGGTAAAGGACGGACGGATGATGCACGGGAAGCCCAGAGTCTTCTGTACTTCGCGGGCTTCTTCCATGCTGTGCGCAATACCGGCGCGCGGACACTCGAGGCCGATCTTTTTCATCGCCTTATCAAAGCGGTTACGGTCTTCGGCTTTGTCGATGGTGTCAGCGTTGGCACCAATCATTTCCACGCCGAATTTTTCCAGTACACCAGCCGCTTCCAGACCCAGAGCACAGTTCAGTGCGGTCTGGCCACCCATGGTTGGCAGCAGTGCATCCGGACGTTCTTTCTCGATGATTTTGGCAACCGCATCAACGGTAATCGGTTCGATATAGGTCGCATCCGCCATCGACGGATCGGTCATGATGGTCGCCGGGTTAGAGTTCACCAGAATTACACGGTAGCCCTCTTCACGCAGAGCCTTACAGGCCTGAGCGCCGGAGTAGTCAAATTCACAGGCCTGGCCGATAACGATAGGGCCGGCGCCAATGATCAAAATACTTTTTATGTCAGTACGTTTTGGCATAACTCAGTCTGTCCTGTTATTGGGCGGCCTTGGCAGCAACAATCAAATCAATAAAGTGGTCGAACAGTGGCGCAACATCGCGCGGGCCAGGGCTGGCTTCCGGGTGACCCTGGAAGCTGAAAGCAGGCTTATCGGTGCGGGCAATGCCCTGCAGGGTGCCATCGAACAATGACTTATGCGTCACCTTCATATTGGCTGGCAGCGTGCTTTCTTCTACCGCAAAGCCGTGGTTCTGACTGGTAATCATCACCCGGCCGGTTTCGATATCCTGTACCGGATGGTTGCCACCGTGGTGGCCATGACCCATCTTCATGGTTTTAGCACCCGAAGCCAGGGCCAGCAGCTGATGACCCAGACAGATACCGAACACCGGAATATTGGTTTCCAGAATGTCCTGAATCGCTTTGATGGCGTAATCACAAGGCTCCGGGTCACCAGGGCCGTTGGACAAGAAGATACCGTCCGGATTCAGCGCCAGAACTTCGGCTGCCGGAGTCTGCGCCGGAACAACGGTCAGCTCACAGCCACGTTCTGCCAGTAAACGCAGAATATTGCGTTTAACACCGAAGTCGTACGCCACGACTTTGAATTTTGGTTCGGTCAGTTCGCCATAACCTTTACCCAGCGTCCAATCCGTCTGAGTCCAGCGGTAAGCTTCCTTAACGGTTACTTCTTTCGCCAGATCCATGCCTTTCAGGCCCGGGAAGGCTTTGGCTTCGGCCAGCGCTTTTGCCACGCTCTCTTCAGAATGCGCATCCGCAGCCGCCAGAATGCAGCCATTAAGGGAGCCTTTTTCACGCAGAATACGGGTCAGGCGGCGGGTATCGATATCGGCAATGCCCAGCACATTGCGCTCTTGCAGGTAAACATCCAGTGCCTGTTCACTGCGGAAGTTGGATGCGATCAGCGGCAGGTCGCGGATCACCAGACCTTTGGCATAAATACCATTGGATTCTTCATCTTCACTGTTGGTACCGTAGTTACCAATATGTGGATAGGTCAGAGTAACGATCTGGTTGGCGTAGGAAGGGTCGGTCAGAATCTCCTGATAACCGGTCATGGAGGTGTTGAAAACAACTTCTCCCACTGACAGGCCTTCGGCACCGATGCTGGTACCTTTGAAGATACTGCCGTCCTCAAGAGCTAGAATGGCTGGCGTAGACAAGGCTAAATCCCCGAACAAAGAATAAACTTGCAGACTACCGCACCGGGCCGGAGGAGGTCAGAACCAGAATCTGCAGTCGTAAAAAAGCGGAATGGCGACAAATTGACTCCATCCCGCTTATGACTCGCTATGGACTGATAGCGGATTCCGGCGACAAAAAACGATCACCGCAGTGCGTGTATAAACTAACCCTAAATGATACTGAAAACAGGGGCTTGTGTCCATTAAAGCTGGCGGATTGTGCATCAGTAGCGCACCAACAAGCAGCACCTAAGGCCGCACTTTGTTTTCAGCGCATCAAGAACCTGCTCCCCGATATCCTTTCCCCGTAATCAAACGTCCTTCCGTAACGCAGCTCGGCTTGTTATCACTCAAGCGCCGCATCTGAAATATCCTTCCGATAAGCATCGCTGCTTTACCGGAACCACTCCGGAACAGTATCAATACAACACCGAAAATTAATGATAAAACCAATACTAAATGGCCAGATACATAAGTTTACATTTTGTAACATACAAATATACACTTAATATAACTTCACACAGATCCAAATGAGTCATTTCATAGTTGTATATTGAGAGGGAAAACTACTGTCTGACTCATTAACAGTTAAAGATATTTTTAAACATTTAAATATCTGACTAATAAGTCAGAAAATAAGGACAACAACAATTAAAACCATAATGAAGAGGTCTGCCCCATGCCTGTAGCCGTAGATGGTCGTCGTCGTCTGCAACCGGAAGAGCGTAAGCGCTTATTATTAACCAATGCTGTTGAAGTATTTGCCCGCCGGGGAATCGGCCGTGGCGGTCATACAGAAATTGCCGAAATCGGTGGTGTCTCTGTAGCAACGGTATTTAATTATTTTAAAACCCGCGAAGCGCTGGTCGAAGCCGTTCTGGAAGAAGTAGAAAGCTTTCTGCTGAATCTGGCCGAGGCCGTGTATGCCGAAGAGGACAACCCACTCGAAGCCATCCGTCTGCACGTCAAAGCATTTCTCAACGCCTGTGAAGAAAATCCGGACTACATCAAAGTCTGGCTTGAGTGGAGTGCATCGGTACGGGAAGAAATCTGGCCACAGTATCTGGAATTCAAGAACAAGCTGCTGGATCTGATTGCCAAACAAATCGACAAAGGCATCAAGAAAGGCATTCTGGAACAGGGTCTGGCACCCAAAGAACGTGCTCGCTGGGCACTGGGCAATGCGCAGATGCTGGTATCCATGGTGTTCGATCCGAATGGCAAACCACGCGGCATGGAAAAAATGGTCGAACGTGGCTTCGATCACATGCTTGGCGTAAAAGCCTGAGCATCTGAGCCAAAACTCAGACAATAAAAAGCCGCTCACTGAGCGGCTTTTTATTCAATGCCGGGCGTCAGAAGCCCAACACATCCTGCATATCATAAAGGCCATTTGGCTGCGCACTGACCCACTTAGCAGCACGCACAGCGCCTTTGGCAAAGGTCATACGGCTTTGTGCTTTGTGCGTTACTTCCACACGCTCACCTTCGGTGGCAAACATCACGGTATGATCGCCAACCACGTCCCCCCCACGAATGGTTTCAAAACCAATCTGTTTCTGTGGACGCGCGCCGGTATAGCCTTCTCGACCATAAACCGCGACTTCTTTTAAATCCCAACCGAGGGTTTCTGCAACGACTTCACCCATACGCAAGGCGGTACCGGATGGTGCATCGACTTTGTGACGGTGATGCATTTCCACCACTTCAATATCGCTGTCTTCACCCATAACGGAGGCAGCCATACGCAGCAGGTTCAGACACAGATTCACACCGACCGAATAATTCGGCGCGAACACAATCCCCATATCAGCGGCTGCCACTTTCATTTCCGCTTTTTGTTCGTCACTCAGGCCCGTGGTGCCAATCACAATGCCCTTCCCGGCCTTACGGCACAGTTCGATATTGGCCATCGTGGCTTCTGGCGCTGTAAAGTCGATCAGCACATCAAACTGATCCAGCACGGCTTCAACAGAAGTTGCCGCAACAACATTCAGCGTAACGCCCAAACCAGCAATGGCGCCGGCATCAACACCCGCTAACGGATCGTCTGCCAGCACAACGGCAGCACCCAGTTCTGCGTCATCAGCATTGCGGACTGCTTCGATAAGCACCCGCCCCATACGTCCGGCAGCACCGGTAATTGCAATGCGTGTCATGAAAAATACCCAGACAGAATTTCAGAATGGCGCTAAGGATATAGCGATTCAACAGGAGATGCGAGGCGCAGCCCGAAGGCCGCACCTGCAGAGAGCACAGCGGCTCAGATTTCTTCGAAGAACTTTTTCACGCCTTCAAACCAGCTCTTCTTTTGTGGCGAGTGTTTTTCGCCGGTCAGAGAAGCTTGGAATTTCATCAGCAGATCTTTCTGCTCAGCGTTGAGGCTGACCGGTGTCTCGACCTGCACACGGCACAACAGATCACCAGCCGGGCCACCGCGGACCGGCAGCACACCCTTACCACGCAGACGGAACTGCTTACCACTTTGGGTTTCTGCCGGAATTTTCAGCTTCACCCGCCCATCCAGTGTCGGCACTTCCAGCTCTGCACCCAGCGCCGCATCGACGATACTGATCGGTACTTCGCAATACAGGTTGCGACCATCACGATGGAACAACTTATGCTCCAGCACACTGACCTGTACATACAGATCACCGGCAGGGCCGCCCATGGCTCCCGCTTCACCTTCACCGGACAAACGGATACGGTCGCCGGTATCCACACCGGCCGGAATTTTAACCGACAGCGTTTTGGTTTCTTCTTTAACGCCACGTCCATGACAACTGGTGCATGGATCTTCGATCAGCGTGCCCTGACCACGACAGCTCGGACAGGTTTGCTGCACCGAGAAAAACCCTTGCTGCATACGCACCTGACCAGCACCATGACAGGTGTTACAGGTCTTAGGCGTTGTTCCTGGTTTGGCACCACTGCCATCACAGGTAGTACAGGCGGTCAGGGTTGGAATGCGGATTTTTTTCTCCACGCCCCGTACCGCCTCTTCCAGCGTCAGCTCCATGGTGTAACGCAGGTCGGACCCACGCTGCGGTCCTCCGCGCGAGCCACGACCACCGCCACCAAAAATATCGCCAAATACATCACCGAAAATATCGCTGAAGTTAGCACCGCCACCGCCAAAGCCGCCACCGGCCTGACCATCCACACCGGCATGACCGTACTGATCATAAGCCTGACGCTTCTGCTCATCGCCCAGCACTTCGTAAGCTTCGGTTGCCTCTTTAAACTTGGCATCGGCATCTTTATCGTCCGGATTACGGTCCGGGTGATATTTCATCGCCAGCTTACGATACGCTTTTTTCAGTGTTGGCCCATCGACGTCCTTACTGACGCCAAGAACCTCGTAATAATCTCGTTTAGACATACTTCACCTGTTTTTTGGTCTGCCACCCGGAAGCTGCTCCACTCTGGCGACAGGAACAAACCCAGCACGCATTTCTGCGCTTCTGACGTGTTGTGATAACAAAGCAAAACGCGACAGCTTCCGAAAGAAAACTGCCGCGTTCGCTTAACGACTGATGCAGCCGTTAATTACTTGTCTTTAACTTCTTCGAACTCGGCGTCAACAACGTCATCGTCCTGATTACCGGACTGACCTTCTGCACCACCCTGCTGAGGCTGAGCCTGCTCTGCGTACAGACGCTGTGCCAGTGAGCTGGACGCTTCAGTCAGAGCCTGAGTTTTGGCTTCGATGTCTTCTTTATCGGTGCCTTTAATAACCGCTTCCAGATCAGCGATGGCTTTTTCGATGGCGGTTTTCTCGTCATCGGTTACCTTGTCCTTCGCGTCTTCCAGAGTCTTCCTGGTCGCATGAATCAGGCCATCGGCGGTGTTACGCGCTTGCACCAGTTCTTCAAACTGACGGTCAGCATCCGCATTCGCTTCAGCATCGGCTACCATTTTTTCAATCTCATCATCGCTCAGACCTGAAGAAGCCTTAATAACGATGGACTGCTCTTTACCGGTTGCCTTGTCTTTCGCGCTTACGTTCAGAATACCGTTAGCATCGATGTCAAAGGTCACTTCAATCTGTGGCATACCGCGCTGTGCTGGCGGAATATCGGCCAGGTCAAAACGACCCAGTGATTTATTCTGCGCAGCCTGCTTACGCTCACCCTGAACCACGTGAATGGTTACTGCCGTCTGGTTGTCATCAGCGGTTGAGAACACCTGAGATTTCTTGGTTGGAATCGTGGTGTTTTTCTCAATAACCGCCGTCGCAACGCCACCCATGGTTTCGATACCCAGAGTCAGCGGAGTTACGTCCAGCAGCAGTACGTCTTTTACATCACCGGACAGTACAGCACCCTGAATAGCAGCACCAACGGCTACAGCTTCATCCGGGTTCACGTCTTTGCGTGGCTCTTTACCGAAGAAGTCTGCAACGCTTTTCTGTACCAGTGGCATACGGGTCTGACCGCCTACCAGAATTACTTCATCGATCTCACCAGAGCTCAGGCCAGCGTCTTTCAGTGCGATGCGGCAAGGCTCCAGAGAGCGGGTGACCAGCTCTTCGACCAGAGACTCCAGCTTGGCGCGGGTGACTTTCACATTTAAGTGCTTAGGACCCGTCGCATCGGCCGTGATGTACGGCAGATTAACATCGGTCTGTTGCGCAGAAGACAGCTCAACTTTGGCTTTCTCTGCGGCTTCTTTCAGACGCTGCAGGGCCAGTGGGTCGTTGTGCAGATCGATGCCGCTTTCTTTCTTGAACTCAGCTGCTAAATATTCGATCAGACGCAGGTCAAAGTCTTCACCGCCAAGGAATGTATCACCGTTGGTTGCCAGTACTTCGAACTGTTTTTCGCCATCGACGTCAGCCACTTCGATAATGGAAATATCGAAGGTACCACCCCCGAGATCGTATACCGCGATGGTGCGATCGCCGCCTTCTTTATCCATACCATAAGCCAGTGCCGCAGCGGTTGGCTCGTTGATGATACGTTTAACTTCCAGGCCCGCGATTTTACCGGCGTCTTTGGTTGCCTGACGCTGGGAATCGTTAAAGTAAGCCGGTACGGTAATAACCGCTTCAGTTACTTTTTCGCCCAGATAATCTTCTGCGGTTTTCTTCATTTTCTTCAGAATTTCAGCAGAGATTTGTGGTGGCGCGTATCTCTCGCCTTTGACTTCCACCCACGCATCACCATTGTCCGCTTCCATGATTTTGTAAGGAACCATGGAAATATCTTTCTGCACCACAGCGTCTTTGAAACGGCGGCCGATCAGACGCTTAACCGCAAACAACGTGTTGTTTGGGTTGGTAACGGCCTGACGTTTGGCAGACTGGCCAACCAGTACTTCGCCGTCAGCATAAGCAACGACAGAAGGTGTGGTGCGGTCGCCTTCAGAGTTTTCAATCACTTTGGTTTTGTCGCCATCCAGGATTGCCACACAAGAGTTGGTGGTGCCCAGGTCGATACCAATAATCTTACCCATTTTCAAATTCTCCATTCATGGCAGCTTACGCTGCGTGAACTATTAACCGTTGTATTTGTGTTGCTTTCTATATGAGTCCGGGAAACAGGCTTTCAAGGCCTCCGGTAACAATTAAATCAGGCGTTTTCGTCGATTTGTGGTGCGCCTTTACTCACCACGACCATTGCCGGACGTAGCAGACGTCCCTGCAAGGTGTAACCCTTCTGCATCACGGCAATCACGGTATTGGGTGCGGCATCCGGATTTTCAACCATTGCCATTGCCTGGTGAAATTCAGGGTTAAACGCAGAACCGACCGGATCAACGCTTTCTACTTTGAATTTTTCCAAACCCGCGACCAGACCACTCAGTGTCATTTCCACACCTTCGCGCAGTGCCCGGGTTGATTCATCATCAGCAACGGCGGCCGCCAGAGCACGCTCCAGGTTATCAACCGTTGCCAGCATTTCGTTGGCAAATTTCTCAACCCCGAATTTGTGGGCTTTTTCCACATCCAGCTCAGCACGGCGACGGACATTCTGCATTTCTGCCTGAACACGCAGCACCTGTTCTTTCAGGTTTACCACTTCCTGCTCTGCGGCCACCAGTGCGGCAGTCTGATCATCAGCAGAATCTGTTGCCGTGGCATCCGCTGCATCCACCAGGGTTTCAGTATCCAGTTGCTCCTGGAGTTCTTCTTGAACTTTCTGCTCTTCCGACATGTATCTTTCCTCGGTCACTATTTTCGAAACTGTCCGCTATATGGGGGACGAATGGATGAGATTCAAGGGCTGAGCAACAACATTCTCTTGACAGAATCAGATACTGTATATAAAAACACTGTATATCCATTCAGATACGGAGCATCCCTATGCTGGCTCATCTGTCCATTCACCAGTTTGCGTTAGTCGACCAACTGGAACTCGAACTACAACCCGGCATGTCGGTTATTACCGGTGAAACCGGCGCTGGCAAATCCATTTTGTTGGATGCCCTGGGGCTTGCTCTGGGCGAACGGGCCGATGCCGGCTGCGTCCGCAACGGTGCCGAGAAGGCGGAGGTGTCGGCCTCGTTCACACTGAATGAACAGGCCCGGCTGTGGCTGCAACAACGCGATATTCCGACCGATGACGACCTGATTATTCTGCGCCGCATTATTTCCGCCGAGGGACGCTCACGCGGCTATATCAATGGCCGCCCAGCCTCCGCTAACGATCTTAAAGACATCGGCCAGTGTCTGATTGAGATTCACTCCCAGCATGCGCATCAGCGTCTGCTGCAAAAAGACACCCCGCGTCAGCTACTCGATGCCTTTGGCGGCCTGCAGCTGCAGACAACCGAAGTTTCTCTGGTGTGGTCCGAATGGCAACAACATGCCAAACGCCTGGCCATGCTGCAGGAAGAAAGCGCCGAAGTCACCGCACAACGCCAACTGCTGACCTATCAGGTCGAAGAGCTGCGCCAGCTGGCACCGGGCGAAACCGAACTCGAAGAGTTGGAAGCCGAACACAAGCGTTTGGCCAATGCCGAGAATATGTTGCTTAACGGCCAATACGCGATGGCCGCCTGCTACGGTGACGACAATGGCGAACTGGCGGCAACCCAGCTGGCCTATCAGGCCATTACCCGGCTCGATAACATTGATGACCAGCACCCACTGCTGAACGAAGCCCGCGAACTGCTAAAACAAGCACAAATCCAGCTGGAAGAAGCCGGGCGTTCATTACAGCATTATCTGGAGCTGGTCGATATCAATCCGCATCGGCTACAGCAGGTTGAAAGCCGCCTCAGCGATCTTTACAGCATGGCGCGTAAACATCAGATTCAGCCGCAACAACTGCACTCATACTGGCAGGAGCAGGAAGAAGCGCTCGCCGGCCTGAATCTCAGCGATGACGATCTGGCCGAACTCGAACAACAGGTGCAGGCACTGCAGGCGGAATACAGCACACTGGCACAACAGCTCAGCAGTGCCCGCCAGGCCGCCGCTGCGCGCATGGACAGCGAAGTGGAAGCTCACTTCGAAGCACTGGCTCTGGGCCGCGCCCGCTTTATCACTCAGGTTGAAAGCGGCAGCGCCGAAAGTGGCAACAAACACGGTATCGACCAGATCGGCTTTTTTGTACAGACCAACCCCGGCATGCCCGGTGGCCCGCTGGCCAAAGTCGCTTCCGGAGGCGAGCTGGCGCGCATCAGTCTGGCGATTCAGGTAGTTACCGCAGCGGTGAGCGAAACGCCAAGCCTGATTTTCGATGAAGTTGATGTGGGCATTGGCGGCGGTACGGCTGAACGAGTCGGCCGCCTGTTACGCACCCTCGGCAAAGACAGCCAGGTGCTCTGTGTAACGCACCAGCCACAGGTTGCTGCACAAGCACACCAGCACTATCAGGTCAGTAAAATCAGTGGTGACAGCGCAACCCACACCCAGCTTCGTGAACTGAGTGAGAAACAGCGCTCAGAGGAAATTGCGCGGATGCTGGGCGGTGTCGATATCACCAAACAGACCCTGGCGCATGCGCAGGAAATGTTGGCGCTGGTCAGGTAGACCGGTGCCAGCACGGCGATACTGACACACAGAAGCGCTAACCGACACGCATAAAAAAAGCAGCCAGTGGCTGCTTTTTTATGCACAACAATACAGGCTTATTTCTTTTTGCGAACGTACAGCACCAGGCTGTGCTCAACCAGATCAAAGCCGTGCTCTTCAGCAATTTCATGCTGCAGACGTTCAATCTGCGCATTGGTAAATTCGATCACCGTACCATCATCAACATTCACCATATGGTCATGGTGTTCACCACGCGCCAGTTCAAACACAGAATGACCACCATCAAAGTTATGACGGGTCACCAGACCTGCGCTTTCAAACTGAGTTAAAACCCGGTAAACCGTTGCTAAGCCAACGTCTTCACCCGCTTCAATCAGAGATTTATAAACATCTTCGGCACTCATATGAGCGTCGATATTGGTTTCCAGAATGCTCAGGATTTTCACTCGTGGCAAAGTGACTTTAAGGCCTGCTTTACGCAACTCCACGTTCTGATCGGACATTGCTTTCCTCGAATATTTCACAGCAACTTGAATTATCGGGTATTATCGCGGGTCTAAGTCACAACGCAACAACAATGCAACTACAACGCACTAAGAGACAACACCTATTATTATGCGAATCTCAATTCTGACCCTTTTACTCGGTTTTGCAACCCTTTCCGGCTGTGTCTTCCCAGGGGTCTACAAATTGAACGTGCAGCAAGGCAACATCGTCACCGCCGACATGCTGGAACAGCTTAAACCCGGCATGAATGCCCGTCAGGTGGCGTATGTGATGGGCAATCCTGTGGTACGCAATCCATTCGAGCAACAGCGTTGGGACTACCTTTACACTCTGGAACAGCGCGATAAAGTGATTAAAAACTATACCATCAGTGTCTACTTTGATGCCCAGGGTAACTACACCCACTATACCGGCACCCTGCCGGATCAGGGATTTAAAGAAGAAGATCAACTGAAAACGCTGCCAAAAGAAGAAACGTCAGTGAATACCGTACCGACAGACATCTGAGAGCAGCCATTTCAGCCATAAAAAAGCCAGGCAGTGCCTGGCTTTTTTATACTATGTGTATTGTGCTCACTGGCGTGTATCACACTTACTTCTGCGCTTTGGCCGCCCGGTTAGCGCGAGCCTGCTTAGGATCAATGAGCAACGGTCGATAAATCTCAATACGCTCACCTTCACGCACGACATCACTTTCCGGTGCCCGTGAAGCTTTACCAAAAATCCCGAATTTAGCCTCTGCCAGCACCAGCTCCGGAAACTCAGCTTCGATACCCGACTGGCGCACAGCATCAAGCATACTGGTGCCTTCCTCTACCTCAACACTGAGAATTTTTTGCTTGTGCGGCAAAGCATAAGCCACTTCAACGCGAATCATGTCAGCCATAAATTTCTTTTGCTCGCTTAACAAAGGCATCCACCATCATATTGGCGACCTGTTTAAAAACCGCTCCCAGTGCCACTCCGGCCAGCTTATTGCCCACACTGAAATCCATATCCAATGAAACCTTACAGGCTTCGTCCGACAGCGGCTGAAAGTGCCAAACACCATGAAAGTGCGAGAAAGGCCCATCAACCAAACGCATTTCCATACGCAGCGGACGCTGTAACGTGTTACGGGTGCTGAAGCTTTGGTTCACCCCGGCCTTGGCAATGGTCAGCCGGGCTTCGATAAAATCGTCGCCCTCGGCCAGCACTTCGGTCGCCTGACAGCCATTAAGAAACTCAGGGTAACGACGCACATCATTGACCAGATCAAACATCTGCTCAGCGCTATACATTACCAACGCACTACGCGTAATACTGGTCATTCGCGCCAACTGCTCCGAAGCCTCAGGCGAGGCCTTCTATAAAGATAAAGAAAATAGCGACCGGTGAAATGTAACGCACCATAAACCGCCAGAGATTAAACAGTACCGGGCTTTTAACACGCGCTTCAGCAGCGACCGATTCCCGTGTCATAAACCAGCCAACAAAGATCGCAATCAGCAATCCGCCAAGCGGCATCATCAGATTGGTGGTCAGAAAATCAAGCACATTAAAGAAGGTTTTACCTTCGGTCTTAACAACGAAACCCTCGGCCGCTGCAGCTTTCAGCTCGTTAACATCGGCGTACCAATGAAACTTTGTACTCACAACCTCCGCTTCTGTCGCGGCTTCCTCCTCTGCCACGAGTTCAGCATTCACGGCATGACTGACGGTTTCAGTCACAAAAATTTGCTTGCCGCTCCAATCACTGAACGACATCACCGTTCCTAATCCGAGCAACCAGGCAAAACCACAGACAATGATGGTTGACCGCAGGCGACCCCAGCCACGTTCAACCGCCCATGCAACGGCAGGTTCCGCAATTGAAATGGCCGAGCTCCAGGCCGCAATAAGTACCAACAGGAAAAACAGCGTACCAATCATTGCTCCGCCCGGCATATTACCAAAGGCGATAGGCAGGGTCTGAAACAGCAAACCAGGACCGGAATCCGGTTCCAGCCCATAAGAAAATACAATAGGGAAGATGACCAGACCGGCCGTCAGAGCAACCAGCGTATCAAGAACACCAACCGCTAATATGGTTTTGCCCAGCGACGCATTGGCAGGCATGTAAGCGCCGTACGCCATGATGGCGCCCATGCCCAAACTCAGGGTAAAAAAGGAATGTCCCAAAGCAGAGACCAGTGCATCGGATGTAAGCGCCGCTGTCTGAAAATTAAACAAAAAACTCCACCCCTGCGAAAAACCAGGTGTTGTCATGCTGTAACCAAGCAACAGTACAAGCATCACGAATAAAAGCGGCATAAGAATACGGACAGAATTCTCAAGGCCATGTTTAACCCCACGGGCAATCACGGCACCTGTCATCAAAATAAAGATTGTATGCAGGCCGGTAAGCATCCAGGGATCGCTCAGCAACTGGCCAAAAACATCACCGGTAACTTCTGCCGTAGCGCTGGAAAATTCACCGCTGGCCATTTTCCCCACATACGCCAGAGTCCACCCGGCAATCACACTGTAAAAAGACAGAATAAAGAAACCCGCAACGGCACCCATCCAGCCGATGCCGCGAAAGGCATGTGGAGCATTCTCTTTATTGGTCATTTCCCGCATCGTATTAATCGGACTCATACGACCTTTGCGACCCAGCAATACCTCGGCCATCATCACCGGTATACCGACACTCAGAATACAAAGGAGGTACATCAATACAAAGGCACCACCACCATTCTCGCCTGCCATATAAGGAAACTTCCAGATATTCCCCAGGCCTACAGCTGATCCGGTTGCGGCAAGAATAAATGTCCAGCGATTACCCCAAATCCCGTGCATTCCGCGTTTGTCTGCGCTCATCGTTCTTTTTACCCAATCCTCATTTCGGCGTATTGTCCGGGATTTGCTCGTTCGCCTCAACCCAAAGCCACACGACAGCTACTGCCTTTTCTACACTTCGTCAGTTATACTCGCGATCATGAGTACCAAGAAAAAACCCAAAACGAATGGCGGCACGATCGCCCTCAACAAAAAAGCCCGTCACGATTACTTCCTGGAAGACAAACTGGAAGTCGGACTGGTGCTGACCGGTTGGGAAGTAAAAGCACTGCGCGAAGGCAAATGTCAGCTGGTTGATTCCTATATCGTCATGCACAAAGGCGAAGCCTGGTTGAGCGGCGCATTGATCACTCCGCTGAAACAAGCCTCAACGCATATCGTTACCGAGCCACGGCGCGAACGTAAGCTGCTGATGCATCGTCGTGAAATCGACCGTCTGAACCAGAAAATTCAGGCCAAAGGCTACACCTGCGTCTGCACTGCGATTTACTGGAAAGGCCCCAACGTCAAAGCAGAAATTGCTCTGGCCAAAGGTAAGCAAAGCCACGATAAGCGCGATGCATCCAAAGACCGCGACTGGGCCAAACAAAAAGAACGGATCATGAAGCACACCACCCGCTGACAGCCGTCAGGAAACTGTGGTAAGCTCACCAATCTTGTTTGCGGACAGGCTGGGGTTGAAAAACACCGGTTTGTCCTCATATAAGACACTAAGACCTGAGCACGTTGTCAGGCGACGAATTCGGGGATGATTAGGATTCGACGTTGATTACAAAGCTATGGGTGCATGCCGAGAGTGTATAGCGATCTCGTAAATAAACGTTATACATAGTTATAGTCGCAAACGACGAAACTTACGCACTAGCGGCTTAAGCCCGCTTACCTCCGAACTCGGGTTCCTATAGCCGGGGGACGAGGGCGACGTCTTATAGGATCGCTTGGAGGCTTCGCTCGTAGCCAAAGAGTTAAACTTAATCGAGCTCGTTCTGAACGGCCTGCCCCTCGGCCCGTGACGAACTAAATCAATAGAGACGGCTAAGCATGTAGATCCTCTAGTGGAGGATTGGCGGACGCGGGTTCAAATCCCGCCATCTCCACCATACAAAGAACCCTAAGCAATTGATTTGCTTGGGGTTTTTTACTTTTAAGACACATTAAAACCCAAGGTGTCCACTTATCGTCCACCAATAGTTGTCGCTGGGGACTAAATTACTTAGGAAGTATGTGCACTTTTCTGCGTGGTTGTGCATTCATGTGCACTTTTGCTATAGTTGTGGTGTGGAAGAGCTTTCACAGTGAGTTTGGGTCTAGCCCTTACACTTGCTGCGACTTAAAGCCACAACGGAAGCTAGACGCCGTACTGATAGTAGTGCTGCACTCTGACGCGGCCGACTCTGACCCCTTGAGCTAAAGAGTTGCTACGACTATCCTTTTGTTTATGTCGCAAACGACAAGTCTTTTAAAAGCCCAAGTAGATCTCTACTTGGGCTTTTTTAATGTCGCAACAACGATTCCAGGGTGATTAGTTCGCCGATACGCGGTTAAAACATGGTACTCAACAACCTCATCTACAACCTTCTTCTGGAGAGAAACCATCCCAGATGAAGTATTCACAACTATAGGCTTATCCAAACCTCCTTTCGATTTATCGACCAAAACATTACACCCCTCACTGAGCAAACCCGAAACCACACCAGGCACATCCGAAAACCTAGAAAGCCCCAAGTCCAACTTGTGCTTCTCCCAAATATGTCTGGCTCCAAATGCTCCTTTCCTGTCAACACCAAACCCCGCATATCCCAAACACAGAAAGACCTCCCCCTCCTCAATAACTTTATTTTTTGGGATATACGCAAACGAAAAACCCCCTCCTTCAGGATTTTCAAGCTTTTGATTTTTAGCTCCTCGCTCATCGGCCAGTTCGTTTGTCAGCTCCCCAGACTTCATTCCCTACTCCAGGCAAGAGGATTATATTTAACTGCATCACTCAGATGATCAGGCGATAGATGCGCATATCTCATTGTCATGACCAATGAAGAATGACCAAGAATTTTCTGGAGAGTGAGGATATTCCCACCATTCATCACAAAATGACTAGCAAATGTGTGACGCAAGACATGTGCAGCCTGACCTTTTGGCAACTCAATTCCTGATCGATCCAAAGCCCTAGAAAAAGCACTTCGCGAAAAAGAAAACTCACCATATTCAGTTAAATGCTTCTGAAGCTTTTCGAATAGCCCAGCAGCTACTGGTACACTTCGACTTTTTCCAGATTTAGTACCATGAAAGCTAACTTTTCCATCCCTTACATGGCGAAGGTGTAAGGATTCAGCCTCCCCCCAACGCGCTCCCGTAGACAAACAAATCTCTGTTAACAACCTCACATGAGGATTGATGGATTTGTCCAAAACAGCCATAAGATGAGAAATCTGATCAGTAGTCAGCCAAGCTAATTCTTTCTCATCTATTCTTATCGATTCCACTCCCTCAACGGGATTTGAGTATTCAATTTCTGAAACCTTGATTAGCTGATTAAATACAGCTTTGAGGTAGCCAAGCTCGTTATTCAGAGTTTTCTCTGACTTTCCATCACCTATCCGCTGAGCACGATAGTCCGTAAAAATTGATGGTTTCAAATCACATGCAACGGGATTCCCTAGAGCGGAACACAAATAATCCAAACAACGCTTTCGCTTCACTCCATCTTTTAAATGAACTCCCTTTGCTTGCCACCATAAATCTATCAGATCAGATAATTTACGATTATCCTTACGACGTCCGCCATTCCATACCTGACCATCAGAAACACTAGAAAGCACATACTTTTCATATCTTAACGCTTCAGATTTAGTATCAAATATTTTCCTAATCCGTCTTCCGCCTACGCCATTTGGCCGAAGATCGACAATCCATCGACCATCATCTGATTTTCTAATCGCCACTACTGAAATTCCTTCCAGCCGTACATAGGCTCATAATCCTGTCCTTTAGATCGCCAAGCAGAGAAATTCATGTGAATCTTCCGGAGAACCCCTGACTCACCGATATCTGGCAAAAACAGAGATTTTTCGTTTACCTCATTGCACTCGTATAACCTATCAATATTTTTGTCTTCAAGAACTCGAAGTTCACTTGTTCGGATAAGATCTTCACGATCCACAGCTGCCAAATAGCCTGCTAATCTTCTCAGCCCTCTCATTCCCGAGTCTTCGCTAGGCCAAGTCATATCATCACTAACTAATACGGCTTGTTTGAGCATCAGCATTTTTTCAGTTTTCAACAATATCAAACATTCCAGCCTGGAAACGTCAGATAGACTCTGAAGAAAAAGCACCTGATCAAACCAATCCGGTTTGATCATGAAGTTAGTTTCTTCTGGCCTAGGTCTTCGCAACCGATCACACACACGAATAACACTAACCTCATCCATGAAAGGCCTTATCTGGGCTGGAGGTTCAACTTTGTCAGTCAACAACCACAAAGCATAGCGTGGCCAGCGTTGGGCAATCTTCTCAAGCACATCCCCTCTGGGGATACTCCCTTTATTTTCAATAGCCTCAATAGTCCTCGAAGATACACCAATCTCCGAAGCAAAGACCTGACGACTCATCCCGCAAGAATCTCTAACAAGCCGAATTTTCTGCGCTAAATCATTTGACATCGCAAATCACCTGCAATTACAGTTCTTACTACTGCAATTGCAGTAGATTCATACAACATTCAAACAGAGTCTATCAGGATCACCATGAACGACGAACTGATTACCTACGTCCCAAGCCAAGTCCCGGTACCAGGCCCCGTGGTTACTAGATTTCTGTTTGCCCAAATGACGGGCCTTACACCTGATCACGTCCGCGGAATGATCGATCGGGGATTATTGCCAACAGTGAAACTTGGTCGCCAACGTCTGATCAATCTGGTGCTTCTTACACAGCAGTGCCTGGAGGAGGAGTTCTAATGCAAGCATTAGATTTGCGCCGCGCTAGCGGCGCGTCCACACATTTTAATAGTGGACTCTTCTCCCATATTGGGAATATCGCATGATTGATCGCCTCGTCATCCATATCCCATTCCTCGACACATATGTCGTAAACGGCAATGGTGAAGACACTGGCATCATGGACGTGGCTCACCTCCTTAACACTGAGGCCACAGTTGCAGGTCGTACCGTCAATCGCACCAGTGATGGAAGAGTCACCGTGGAAGACCTCTATCACCCTTACGAGTCCATTCCATCGTGGGCCTCTGGCATGGCTGTTAAGTCATTCACTCGCCCAATGAACTCATGGCCGTATGTGGAGCTAAAGGCCAGCCCCGCAAAACTGCTTCAGGGTCACAATGTGTATGGAACGGAGGACTATAAAAAGTGCGTTTATGAAATGCTTGGATTACTGGCAATTTCATTCCCAAAGCTGAACACCATGCTGGATGTTCAAACAGCCCATATATCCAGTATTGATGTCACCTATTCTGTCAGAGCCGCCTCGCAGCAGATTGCAGATCAGTTCATTAAATACTGCGCATCACTTAGATCAGGTCAAACAAAATCGCGAGAACAATATCCGACAACCGTCTATTTTGGGAAGCGCGATTCCCGACACAAGCGCCTAAAGATTTATTTAAAGCACTACGAACTAAAAAACTATATTTCGGAATTAAAAAAGAAAAATTCAGATGGGGATTACGATGAAGCTATTGCCATCAACTCATCTGAAGAACTCGTGGAATACACGAAGGGGCTGATTCGATTTGAAGCAACCATAAGAAAGCGCTGGCTATCTGAACGCGCCATACCAGTAGGTTTAATCGAACTCGGAAACTACGCAAAAAGATACTCAGAAGAGAACGCAAAGTCTTTATGGAAACAGCTACATGAAGAAGCATTTAAAGACGTGTTCAAAACATTCGAAGGCGGGCAAGTCATGGACTACTCAGACGATCATGTATTGGATCTATTAAAGGCTACACATTCAAAGGTAAGAAACAATGGTTCCATGAACCACTCCGTAGCACTTCGAGCATTCAGATTCTATCGGTCGATTGCAAGCGAGGGATATGACGAGATCCACGCAACCACTCCCAGCAGCACATTTTATCGTCAGATAGGACACCTGAAAGAGGCCGGAATCCCTCTGGCTAACTTACAGAACCTTCACAAGATCAAGTCAAATGTAGTCCCGGTCATTCAATTGATAAAAATGGATTACGAAAAGCAGCACCCTGCAATCTACCAAGAACCGGTATCCGGCTTGAACCGCCCCAAACTTTCATTAGTCAGCTAATTAACGGAGATCGTTATGCTTAAAATTTCAATCATCGAAGGCCATCACCTGGTACAACAACGTCAGACTAAGAACGGCGTTCGCTACTATCAAGAAGCTTATGCACACCTGGGCGGAGCTTTCCCTCAGCAAATCGAAATCCCACTCCGCGCCCCCACAGATGGCAAGCCAATTGGCGATTACGAACTCGATATATCTACCTTTCAGGTAGGCCGATTTAAAAACCTCGAACTTAATCCGTTCGAATTGAAATTACTCCCCCTCCAGAAAAGCGTTCAAAAGGCGAGTTAATGAACGTTCTGGTCGTGTGTGGAGAAGCCGTCACGGTAAATAGCGATGGCTCTCCTGTGTGTCCCTCGGGATGGTTAACTCAAATTGCAACCGTCCCGTTTGACGTAAGCCAGATCGACCCAGAGGTTGCTACGGCTATGTTCGGTGCAGGGTTCGCCCTGTTTATCACACCCTGGGCCGCTGCTTGGGGTATTTCTCAAATGTTGAAATTACTGAGGTAATTATTATGGATGCAACAGCCGTAACCGCTATTACAAGCGCCGTTGATTTCACTTCAATTGTAACTGGTATCGGTACTATCGCCGCAGCTATCGTTGTAGTTTTGATTGCCGTGAAAGGTGCAAAGGCGCTCCTCTCAATGGTTCGTGGTGGCTAAATAGGGTAGGGGCTTCGGCCCCTATTTTGGTGAAAAAATGCTCGATTTATATTACTGGACATTCTTCATAAGTGGCTTTGTAACATCGGCTGCTTGCTTCTCAAGATGGTAAAAGGGCTTTGCCATGAGATTCCTTTCTAGTTTTTTAATCCTCCTGATTTCAATATATGCAAATGCTTCAGGAGATGGGCTATATGGTTACTACTGGTCTGCTGGCACAAACTCACTTTATGGCTCTACCTCCCAAGAAGCTGCTATAGCAGAGTGCGCTCTATACGCTTCAAATACCCCTTCCTGTATAGGGGTTTCACTCCAAAGCTCAGGAGAGACTTACGCTTATTACAAGCGAGTTCTTAGCGATGGAAACCTGAGTATTTCGCAAGTATTTATAGGCCGCTTTGAATGTGATTCATTGACAGCAAGCATACCTAGCTGCCAAGAAGGTTATGGCGAAGCTGAAATCTGTGAGGATGGATTTCCTTCAGATATTACAGGTGTTAATGACTATTGTGATAGACGCCCATTAAAGCAATGCAATGATGGCTCGTATGTTCGGGCCGACACAGGAATATGCCCTCAAGTTTGTAGTGATTATTCGACTTGCTATAACTACGCCTTGAACGATTCAAGCTGCGCTTCTGCAACATATTTTTCGTTCAATTATATCGACCCTGAAAACTGGGATTTTACCTGCACTCAAATTTCTGAGGACAGTCCAGATAACGCTAATAATGGTGGAAATGAGGATGGAAACCCTTACAACGATCCCAACACTCCTGCAGCAGGTGAAGGATCAACGCCTGACAGCGCAAGTATTGACCCTTATTCTTTGGCTGGTCTTATTGGGGATGAATTAGCGGATGATTTCAGCAATGTTGAACGCGCTATAAGAGATGACATTGACCAGAGCAAAACGAATACAGAAACCATTGAAAGCGCTGTAAATGGTGTTGAAGCGGCTGTGAGAGATGGCATCCAGTCTGACGAAAATAATACCAATTCCATTACGAATAGCGTCGATGCCTTGGGTTCAAAGCTCGATTCCATTAACAGTTCTCTGAACTCCGGGCCATGCGACCCGAATTCGCCTGATTATTATCAGTGCATAGATACGCCAATGGGTAATCTACCCGCTCATAGTTCAACAGGTGGAGCCTCCACTATCGAAGAAGCAAATGCGAATTTTAAAGCCCGCATAGATAGCGCAGAGGTAGTAAAGGCCTTTTCTGGCATGGCTAACCTGATTAATCTCTCCAATGCTCAGTGTCCTGAGTTCTCAATGGATTTGCGTGGTACGCCTATCAATGAACTGGTTTCAACGACAGTTCACTGTGACCTTATGGAAACCATTAAGCCCATCATGAGTTCGGTGATGCTTATTATTTATATCTGGATTGCTTTCAGAATATTTGCGAGTGCCTAACGATGGAAGAAACAACAAATACATGCGAATGGTATGACCCGTCTTGTGCCCTTGGTTGGTTGCGTGATGAATTTCAGGCTTTCGGAGTGTGGATATGGGATTCAATTTTATCTGGTATCGCATCAGTGTTCGAGGCTATTCCGGTGCCTGAATTTATGCTTAATGTTGATTCTTACACCTTGCCTACAAGCGTTAGCTGGGCGGCCAGTGCTTTTCAACTGGATGTTGGCTTGGGGATTATTGTTTCGGCATATATTTCAAGGTTCATTCTTCGCCGTATTCCAATCATAGGATGATGCATGACTATTGCAGCTTATACAGGCTTGCCAGGACATGGTAAAAGCTATGGCGTAGTTGAGAACGTAATCAAGTCAGCATTAGAGAAAAAGCGGGAAGTGTTCACCAATATTCCTATGAATAGTGATGAATGCCTCAAGCGCTTTGGTATGACTGTTACGCAGTTTAAAACCGATGACATTATTGAAAATCCTAATTGGTGGTCAGAGGTTTTCAATCCTGGTGCCGTGATTGTTATTGATGAACTTTGGCGCTTGTGGCCATCGGGCTTGAACGCTAAGAACGTGCGCGATGAGGACAAAGCATTCCTTGCTGAGCATCGTCATTTAGTTGGCGAAAATGGCCAGTCTACAGAAGTAATCTTTGTAACTCAGGATCTTAGCCAGATAGCGAATTTTGCGCGTTCATTGGTAGAAACAACATTCAGAGTTACCAAGCTCTCAAAAGTTGGCATCGATAATCGTTTCCGCGTTGATGTTTATTTCGGCCCTGTTACTGGGGCTTCACCTCCTGTCTCCAAGCGTGACCGTGAAATACATGGGAAATTTAAGAAAGAAACTTATGCACTTTATAAGAGCCATACAAAAAGCGTTACTGGCGAGGCTGGAAACGAAAATCGTATAGATAGGCGATATAACGCCCTTGGTGGCTTTGGTATCAAGCTGGGTGCTTTCGTTGTCGTTATTGCTTTAGTTGCTTGCTACTATGGTTTTAAAAATCTGGCCAATTACTATGGTTTTTCAAACCCTAAGCCTGAAAAAACCGCAGAGAAAAGAAACAAGCAAAATCACTTACAGCAGATTCCTCCACAATCAAAGAAAGAAATTTTTCAGTTCCTGGCAAAAGCTGAAGGGTTTTACATCAATTTCAATAACGGTCATTTTCCTAATGTTGACTACCGTTTTAAGGTTGTTTTTGATGATATGGAAGCAACGTTCACAGTAGCTGACCTTGCTCGCATGGAATACTCATTGGCTCCTATCAATAAGTGCATGGTCAAAGTAGAGGGCCCGGACTGGAAAGGATTTGCTATGTGCCAGCGTAACGAGATTAAGAAGGGCTGGGTTGAGAGCATGGTTACTGAATCGAATGGTTCAGATCCAATGTAAAGCGCAATGAGCGTAGCGAATAGCGCTTACATGGAACTGAACTCTATTCAATTTCGCAAGCGAAACTGGAGCAATGATGAAAATAGATACAGAGATCCTGAATCAATTTAGATACGAAGCAGCACGAGATGAAGGCCATCATTATATGTCTGAAAATCCGAATGCTGGTTATACCGAACTACAGGCACACTGTTATAACTTCCTGATGGAGGTTTACCCTGAACTGGGAGAATGCACAGAGTTGTGCGACAAGCTTGCTCATATGGCTGCCAAAAGGGCTCATCACATGTCTAAGATGCCCTCCCATCGCTTTCTTTTGGAACTACCCGGATGAGTTCGCATATCAAGTGAATGCAGTAATTTCGCAAGCGAAACTCATAACCAGATGGGGCTTCAACGATATGAAGAAGCAATGATCAAATGTATCTCACAGAAGACTGCCATCAGTAGCATCCTGATCAACCAGCCCCGCGGCGATTGAGCGCCTACCGGGGGTATGGGGGCGGTAGCGCCCCATGATCACCAAATATCTGATTGATGAACAGGCCTCAACGTGGTTATTATCCACAAAGCAACCTTAGGTGGCCTTTATGGTTTCAGTGGCTAAAATCTAGAGAAGTAGGAATGAATGACGTTGTAAGAATTGAAGAAAGACTTTACAGCTCGGAAGGCTCATTCAGCACCGTATGTTTCATCGAACCCCAAAAACTCCTTTCACTACCCTGGTCTAATTCTGAGCTTGGGGTTCACATCTTCAGGCCCTTTAGAGACTGGTTCTGCAAAAATCAGTTGATGTTAGCCGAGATGACTTATAGCCCAGAAATGCTTCATTTTGTAAATGGTCGCCATAGAACGATGTGGATGGCAGATGTGCTTGAACTGGAAAAGGTACCAGTCTTAATGACCCCGGAATCTTTTGCCGAAGCTGTAGTTGATGGCTTTGTATCTGCTTCGGATATCGGTTTTGAGGGAATGCCAATTCCTGGGATGATGAAATTTTCTGATATTATTTTTTCTGATTGAAAATGGTCACAGATCCCAGCTGCCGGCGGCGGTTATTTGTGACCACGGCAACTGGTCACAGAATTGTGCGATCGAGGAGAACCAGGTGTGACCAATGTCTTCTACAGATAGAAAAGTACCTACTTACTCAGATTTGTAGTAGTTCAGACCCGATCTGACAGTCGCCCGTTTTAAGCTGGTGCCTGTCAGGTTACATCTGGGTTAAATTCTTTTCTGTCCAGATACGTTTTCCATCCAGTAAAGTGTCCATCGGTGTTCGGCCGCAGCACATTTTACCCTGATGGGTTCGTTCATTGTTGTAATATTCCAGCCACTCGTCCAGATCTTTCTGTAGCTCATCCAGAGACTGATACAGTTTTTTCCTGAAAGCGACTTGATAAAACTCCTGTAAAATCGTCTTGTGAAAACGCTCGCAGATTCCATTCGTCTGCGGTGATTTAACTTTCGTTTTGGTGTGGTCAATATCGTTAATCGCCAGATACAGCTGATAATCATGCTGCTCTGGTTTGCCGCAATATTCCGTGCCTCTGTCGGTTAAAATACGCAGCATCGGGAGCTCCTGAGCGGCGAAGAACGGCAGTACTTTATCATTCAACGTATCGGCCGCTGTAATCGGCGTTTTCGTCGTATACAGCTTGGCAAAGGCAAATTTACTGTAGGTATCCACGAAGGTCTGCTGATAGATACGGCCAACACCTTTCATATTGCCAACGTAAAAGGTGTCCTGTGAGCCCAGGTAGCCCGGATGGTGCGTTTCTATCTGACCGCTGACTTCGTCATCCAGTTTCTTGCGTTCAAGTGCAGCAACCTGATCTTCCGTAAGAATGATTCCTTCCGCTGCAACTTTGGCCTCCAGAGCTTTCAGGCGCTTCCTGAAGTTCTCCAGATCATGACGGAGCCAAATTGAGCGGACACCACTGGCCGATACAAATACACCGCGCTTTCTCAGTTCGTTACTGACCCGAACCTGACCATGAGCCGGATATTCAACCGCATATGCAATGACAGCATCTTCAATGGCAGGGTCGACACGATTTTTGCGGTTTGGAACCCGGCGGTTTTGATTGATCAGAGCATCAATTCCCCCCTGTTCAACGGATTGCTGGTAACGATAGAAGGTATCCCGTGACACACCCATAACCTTGCAGGCTTTAGATACGTTACCGAGTTCCTGAGCCAGATTCAGCAAACCGGCTTTGTGTTTTATGATGGGATTGTTAGACTCAAGCATAGAGAGTTTCCTTTGTTGAGATATTGATTCGACACCATTATCAAAACGGGAAACTCTCTTCTTTTCAATCAGAAGTGTCAGATCAGGTCTGAACTAATTCAAATAATTTCTACAGGACTTGGAAAATACCCCGATACGTTTAAACCTAATCGTGTTCTATATATGCCAGATAAGACTCCCGAACATATGCTATTGCAGAGAAATGTGTAATAAATAGATCTTTTTCAGAGAAGCTGTGCTTTTCTATGGTTGGAAAAGTGTCGCTTCAGCTGAACTAGTTCACTTAATTACATCCATCAAAGATAATGCAAGATAATTCGCCTCCTATTCGATCAAGAGCATAATCGATTAATAATTCTTCAAATGTTCGGTCATGACTCTCTTTATATATACCTTCTTTATTAATATTGTATTTATATAATGTTTCTCCATCTACAATCAGAAATTCTGATCCTTCTTCAGAAAAGTTCGGTGCCCCCTCTATTGGTAGTGTAAAGATGAAAGCTGGAAAGGCTGAAATTTCAGTTTCATTAATTTTTTCGATAGGGAAACTAGATGATCTAGATTTTGAGGAGTAGTGCAGCTGTCCTGACTCTTCGATTTTAAGCACAGTCACCCCATTACTCCAAATACCTACATACTCTTTTGGTGGAGTAATACTACATCCTGACAATAAGGAAATAACAAAGAGAAATATAAATTTTAACGGTTGGAACTTATTTAGCTTTATACCCATTTTAAATCATCTGCTGCATGTTTTTATCCATCGGTACTGATCGGTAATCCCCCCATTTTTAATCGAACGATTCAGTAGAGGATCAAGCACTCTTCATCAATGACTTAGGTGGTACTTCGCCAAGTGATTAATGAGGTCGTTCGTTATTGTATTACCACAGCCATTCTGTCGCCAGAAGTCGTGCATGGGCAATGCTCGTAAATTCATGCATATCCAACCACTCTATACCTCGTACTCCGCCCGCCGCCCGGCAGCTTTTCAATACAGCCTTTTTCCAGTAAATCCGCCAGATGGCGGGTAGCGGTGGCCTTACTGACTTTGGCTACTTTCTGATACTGGCTTGCGCTTATTCCATCCTCAAAGCCTTTCTCTCCGCCATCGAGCAGGCGGTTCAGTACCCTGATTTGTTCTTTGCTCAGCGGGGTATCGCGGTGCTGCTGCCAGAAGCGGGTTTTCTCTAAGGTGCGATCGATCGTCCGGATGGCGCTGTCGATGGCGGCTTCGAGTGTTTGCAAGAACCACCGCAGCCAGGGTGTGATATCCAGAGTCTGCGCCGTGTCGTTTTCCTCTTCTCCGTTATCTGCTGCGTTTTCTGAAGAAGCAAGCTGCTGCGTTTGGTTAAGCGCGGCGTAGTAGCCTTTGCGGTCGGCCAGAATAGCAACCGACATGGCATATAGGCGCACACTCTGGCTGTCGGCCTGAGCCAGCGCCATATCGGTGAGGGTGCGGGTCAGACGACCGTTGCCGTCATCAAAGGGGTGCAGGGTCACAAACCACAGATGGGTAACCGCTGCGCGCAGCAGAGGGTCGCTATCGGGGTTGGTTGCGGTGTGGTTAAACCAATCAATAAACTGCTGTACAGCCTGTTCCAGTCCGGCTCTTGGCGGTGCTTCGTAATGTACGGTCGGGCGGTCCAGACGGCCGGACACCACCTGCATAGGCTCTGGCCCCCGCAGCTGGCCAACCCGGATTTTATTCAGAAAGCCCGTCTCACTTTGTGGGAACAACCAGCGATGCCATTGATACAAACGCTCCAGCGTCAGCATTTGCTGATGGTTTTGCAGGGCATCCATCATCATCTCGGCCAGTCCTTCCGAGCGTTCAGATACCGGGTAGGGTTGTTCTTCGCTGATGCCCAGATGGCGGGCGAGGGAAGAGCGGACTGACTGGGCGTTCAGCTTCTCGTCTTCAATGGCGGAGGAAGCAACGATATTGGCGAGCAAGGCCTGCAGGGATTGCTCGGCCGGTGAGCTCAGGCTGGCCTTGCCCTGCAGTACGCCGCTTTTCTGTTGTATGGCGCGCAGCAGAGGTTGCAGCGGGTCATGTTGCCAACTGAACTCTGGCCAGGCAGAGGATTGCCAGATCCATTGCATGCTTGTCTCCGGGAGTAAGCTGGTTGATGGCAGGAACTCAGTTACAGCATCTGAGCCGATTAACAATCATATTCGGCTCATAATAGTCAGGAATATGAGCCGAATACCAGACCTTATTCGGCTCACTTCAGATTCCACTGAAAGAAGAACCCTTAAAAAGACGCAGCGTCAGCCTGCCATTCCTGCGTTCGGTCACCCTCAACCGGCCAGTTTGTGGTACTTTGCGCGCCTTCTTTGAGTGTCTGACTGCCCGGTCAGTTTTATACCGGGCCTGAATGAGGAAAAACCATGAATGCGGTGGTGATTGCGGTGGTACTGATGCTGGTGCTCAGTCTGGCGCGTATGCACGTAATGTTGGCGATGATTGTTGCGGCTTTTGTTGGCGGCTGGGTCGGCGGCCTGGATCTGAAGACCACGCTGGACGCCTTTAATGCCGGTATCGGCGGTGGCGCGGGTATTGCGCTCAGCTACGCCTTGCTGGGCGGTTTTGCGGTGGCGATTTCGCTGTCGGGTCTGCCGCATTTACTGGCCGATGCCATACTGCGTAAGCTGGGTGCGGAAACCGGTGGCCGCGAGTCACGCTGGCTGAAGAACGGCTTGCTCGGTCTGCTGCTGCTGGTCGCGGTGTCGTCGCAGAACCTGATTCCGATCCATATCGCCTTTATCCCGATTCTGATCCCGCCGCTGCTGTTAGTGATTGCGCGCTTACGTCTCGACCGCCGTCTGGTGGCCTGTGTGCTGACCTTTGGTCTGGTAACGCCTTATATGTTTCTCCCAGTGGGCTTTGGCAATATCTACCTGAATGAGATTCTGCTCGGGCGTGTGGCCGAGGCTGGCCTCAGTGTTGAGGGGATTTCGGTGGTTCAGGCGATGGCGATTCCGGCGCTGGGTATGCTCGCGGGCCTGGTTGTTGCGGCGCTGTTTACCTACCGCAAGCCGCGAGAATATAACCTCACCCGCATTGCGATTGCCGAACATACTGAACGCCGTTATGAGCCCAAAGCGCTGATAGTTGCGGGCGCGGCCATTGTGCTGGCCTTTGTGGTGCAGCTGTATACCGATTCGATGGTGCTGGGGGCGATGGCCGGTTTTATGTTGTTTTCTCTGACCGGCGTGGTGCGCTGGAATGAGTCAGAAGGCGTTCTGGTCGACGGCATCAAGATGATGGCCTCCATCGGCTTTATTATGATTGCGGCTTCGGGCTTCTCGGAGGTGCTGGAGCGTACCGGCCATATTGCCGAGCTGGTGAATGGTTCGGCGGGCTGGCTGGGTGATAACAAGGCGCTGGCGGCATTATTGCTGTTGGTGGTCGGGTTGTTGCTGACGATGGGCATTGGCTCGTCGTTCTCGACCATTCCGATCATCGCCGCGATTTACGTTCCGCTGTGTCTGCAGATGGGCTTCAGCCCGCTGGCGATTGTGGCGCTGGTCGGTACCGCCGGGGCGTTGGGAGATGCGGGTTCACCGGCGTCGGATTCGACGCTGGGGCCGACCGCGGGTCTGAATGCCGATGGTCAGCACCATCATATGCGTGACACCGTGGTGCCGACCTTTCTGCATTTTAATCTGCCGTTGTTAGTGGCAGGTTGGGTGGCGGCGATGGTGCTGTAAGCCGCAGAACCTTGGCGGCGCGCTGGCTGTAAGTGCTTACTCGCGCTTGCCGCTAGTGGACACTCTGTTACTCAGAAGCGTTTGCCGCTGCTGTCGGCATCGACCATTTCACCGTCAAACGGCCGGGCTGAAATTTCATCCACCCGGTTGTTAATCCAGCTTTCACTCAGCTCGCTCAGTTGCGCAGTACTCAGACCAGTCGTTTCTATCACCGGGCTGATCACCAGGTTAATGGTGCCCGGGCGTTTTACCCAGTTGTCATTTGGCCAGTGTTCGCCGGAGTTGTGGGCAATGGCAATCACGGGCGCCTGACTTTTGGTGGCGAGCATAGCGCCGCCTTTGGAAAAGGCTTTGCGCTTACCCGGCGACACCCTTGTACCTTCGGGGAAAACCAATACATGAATGCCGCTGTTCAGACGGTCGGCCCCCTGGTTCAGTACCTGCTTCAGCGCATTGGTTTTATGAGTGCGGTCGATAAATATCGGATGAATCATCTTCAGCGCCCAGCCAAAGAACGGCAGATAAAGCAGCTCGCGTTTAACCACCTGTACATGCGGTGCAATGATGGTGGGAATAAAAAAGGTTTCCCAGGTGCTTTGGTGTTTGCTCAGCAGTACATAGCCACGGCCATCGGTGGGAATATTCTCCCGGCCTTCCACCTGCCATTTAACTCCGCAGATCAGCCGCGCCGACCAGACCACAATGTGGCAGTAAAACACCATGATGAAATAGTTACGCGCCTTCAGCGGCAGGAAGATGCCAATAACAAAGCTGGGAATAAACCAGGCAAAGGTGAGCACGGCCAGCCAGCCATAAAAAATAAGGCTGCGCAGCTGAGCCAGCCATAAGCGGTGAGTTGTTGCACTGGCATCCATGCCAGCTGTATCAGGACGTGCGGCCATAGAGGTACCGTGCTCTGCGCTTTTTATAATGGGGCGTTATTTATACCACTTTAGCCGGGGTTCTCTTGTTACCTGAATTCCTCGGACTTTTTCCCGGCTGTAATTTAGCTCAGCTCTGTTGCGCGGACTCAGACTTTCTCATTAACGGGGTCAGATTACTGTTTGGTACGACCGTGTTGTATTGTTAATCTGCCTGAACCTGTTTACTAACAGTGCTCGTAATAACAATAAAAACACGGCAACAAAGGACTTCGTATGCATTCTTCCCCGTTTAAGTCTCTGGTGCTTGCCTGCGCCATTGCTACTCTGACCGCCTGTGGTGGTGCAGAAAATACTTCTCAGCAAACCTCTGACTCTACCAACGCCGCACCGGAAAATCCGCAGCTGGCCACGAAAGATGTGTCTTTCCGCCTGGATGTGAGTAAAGCCCTGAATGCCGGGGTCAGTGCCACCCGTGCAGAGGTGCGGGTGTTTAATGATTTACTGGAGCGCTCATCATCGGCGGATATCGCAGATCAGGCAGCGAGTATCAGTTTTACGGCTTTGCCATTGGGCAGCTACAGCATTGAAGTAAAGGTTTTTGATGGTACGACCCTGATTGCCACAGGCACAGGCTCAGCTCAGGTGAACGCTAATGACACCACAGCCGTTAACCTGCTCGTCAATCCGGTAACGGGTAATCTGGATGTTGCCATCTGCATGCCCGATATTGCCACGCAGTATTTTACCGGTACCGGTGCAGGCACGTTGGTTCATCAGCCCGATGGAAACAATATTGATGATGACGATCAGCCGGCAGCACAGGCATACCATGCAATATTCGACGGTGTTACCGACATCAGTTATGACTACCGCGTCGGAGATACTTTCCTGGATGACTGGAGTGCTGAATATCCAACGACTTTCCTGACGGACCATGGTGCTTCTCTGCAGATTCATTCTGGCGAAAATTTGCTGCTGGATTTGTCCGGTTGTAATACACGGCTGATGGTGGAGAAAGGGGATAATCAGCTCAGCTTCTGGTATGCGCTGCCGCAGGCATATAACAAGTCAATCCGGGTCGATATAGTGAACATAGAGGTAGGAACGATAGAGACAAATGCGCTGGCGATGGTAATCAATTTTATGGATACCGATGGCGATGCTGCTGTGAATACAATTACAAGATTAGCTGACATTGACTTCAGCAAATTTGAGCAACAAAGCATGATGCTTGGTGTACCTATGCCAACAGGTTCTACGGATGCTGTGAGCCTTGTGTTCGGTGGTCCCGAGGATTTATTGGAACAAGGATTTTATTTTTCATCGGTTGAATGAGTGATTCGCGCAAGTAAAAAAGCCGGCATTTGCCGGCTTTTTTACTTCATGTAGTACGGATGTGCTACTAATAACCTATTAGTCATTAAGTGTGATATTTATTGATGGGCAGATTTTGAGGCGTGGTTATGTTGTTATATTTGTGCACGTCGGATGACGTAATCAGAATAAAAACAACAATTTCCAAGGATGTTTTATGCTTTCTTACCCGTTTAAATCCCTCGCTTTAGCCTGTGCTATTGCAGCTCTTACCGCCTGTGGCGGTGCTGAACAATCATCATTGCAAACCATGGACTCCGCCAACCCGGCGCCGGAAAATCCGCAACTGGCCACGAAAGACGTATCTTTCCGTCTGGATGTGAGCAAGGCCCTGAATGCCGGGGTCAGTGCTACCCGTGCAGAGGTGCGGGTGTTTAATGATTTACTGGAGCGCTCATCATCGGCAGATATCGCAGATCAGGCAGCGAGTATCAGTTTTACAGCGTTGCCGCTGGGCAGCTACAGCATTGAGGTTAAGGTCTTTGACGAAGATAACCTGATCGCCACCGGGACGGGTTCAGCTCAGGTCAATGCCAATGACACAACAGCCGTTAATCTGGTGGTGAACCCGGTAACGGGCAATCTGGATGTCGCCATTTGTATGCCGGATCTGGCAACAGAATATTTGCATAATTCAGGCTCAGGCACACACAGTGAAAATTCCGATCAGCATTACTTTTCTGATAACGATCAGCCAGCCTTCCAGAGTTTTTTAGCATCATTTGATGGCCTGAATGGCAACCTGAGCTATAGCTACCGCATAGGTGATGTCGCTCTGGATGAAGAAGGGCGGTCACAATTGCCGCAGGCTTTATATACTGATCATGGTGCGAGCCTGACCATCAGCAATGATACGGGCGAGGTTCTGAACTTGTCTGGTTGTAATACTCAGGTGGATGTTGAAGTTTACGATAACGAAGTCGCACTGGTTTTTACCATGCCCGAGTCTTATATCGACCAACGGAAGATTGGTCCTGCTCCTGGATTGGTTTTTATGAAATTTGATGGACTGGCCATGGTGATCCGTTACTCCGGTAATGGTGCAGAAGCGATTCCTGCAGGGGCTCTGCGTTTAGCCGATATCGATTTCAGTAAGTTTACTCAGCAGCGCCTGTATCTTGCAGCGCCGGTATCATCCCCTGATATGACAGAGTTTGAATTGTCTCAGGCGAGGATTATGGTGAACTCGGTCTTTGATCAGCTGAACCTTGGGTTGTACTGGTCCATTGTTGAATAACTTCGCCGAATAAGTTGTGAAATAAAAAGCCGGCATTTGCCGGCTTTTTATTATCCGTTTGTCAGCACAAAATCGGCAAACGCGGCGAGGTTATCAAATACCTGCGCCTGGCTGAGTCCTGCTGCGGCGAGTTTGGCGATGCTTTTCTCGCCTTTACCGGTGCGTACCAGCGCGGGTTTGCAGCCTGCTGCGACACCAGCTTCTAAATCGCGGATGGAATCGCCCACCATCCAGCAACCTTCTGCCGATACGCCTAAGGCTTTTTCAATCTGATGAATCAGGCCGGGCAAGGGTTTGCGGCAGTCACAGCCATCATCCGGGCCGTGAGGACAGAAGGCGATATGGGCAAACGATCCACCTTCGGCAGCGGCCAGCGCGTTCATTTTAGCGTGCATCGCTTCCAGGTCGGCAAGACTGAAATGTCCCCGTGCCAGGCCACTTTGATTGGTCGCAACAGCGATGGTGTAACCGGCTTTGCATAAACGGCCAACGGCTTCGGCACTGCCGTTAATCGGTAGCCATTCATCGACGGATTTTACAAAGTCGTCGGAGTCTTCGTTCAGTACGCCATCGCGATCGAGAATGATGAGTTTCATGGGGCAGTCTCTTCTGTAATGCCGGTGTCGTGCCGGAGAGATGTGGACGACATAACCGTCCACGGGGTTAACCAGGTGCAGCGCTGAATTAAAAATATGTCAGTTAGTGCCAGTCATGCTTTTCGGCTGATAACTCTGCCTGAGTCTGGCGGGCAATGATGCCTGCCGATAATGGCAAATGATACGCTCGGTTGGCCTGATCCTTCAGCAAAAACTGATTTCTCAGCAAAAGGAATATCACTATGGAAAGTTCATTTCGCCGGCGCATTGCCGGAATCTCACTGCTTAGCCTCGGGTTGTTACTCAGTGCCTGCGGTGAAAAAGCACAAACCGATGTGGTTGCAGCGCAAGCTCCTGATGCCACATCCGCGAGCATGACCAGCGGCACCTGCAGCGGTACTTACCCGAGCTACTGGCAGGACCCGGCGGCCAAATTCAGCAATATGTGGAAAGGTCAGGAAATCAGCAACGTGCCGCCTGCCGACTGGCAGGGGCCGGTGTTCCGCATATCCGACAAGTATCCGCGTCAGCCGGTGGATGACCGTGCGGCACAGCCGTGGCGTGATGCCCGTTTTGATGCGCTTTTTAACAGCGCGACTCCTGCGGCAACAAAAAAACAGCTGGCTTACGAGTACAGCTGGCTGGTGATGAATTACATCCAGGAAGGCAACGTTAACCGTCCCGGGGTCGAAGACTGGGATGTGTGTAACAACAGCGTGCGTCCATGGTACAGCATTCCTTTCCAGACTTACGATGCGATGAGCGGGCGTGAATTTACCCATGGCCTGACCCGCGAAGCACCGGTCACCTTCTCCACGCCGCAAGGTGCAATCGATACCACCATGTGGGCGGTTGGCTTCTTTAATGCAACGGCTGCTTACACATTGGGAGCGGTTTGGCAGGCGGATGGCACCGCGAAAATTCCGGCTAACGATGTGAGCTTTGATGAAGGTGCGGTGGTCGGTAAACCACTGTTCAATACTTCCACTCCGGAACAGTTACCGGTACTGGCGAATCAGCCCGCCTGGAATGCCAATATCTCCGATCCGTCATTCTGTAAATGCACGCCTGCGCAGGGCAATGAGTGCACGCTGATGGAAGAAAGCCAGCAATGCCCGCGTAGTACGACGGAATGGAATGACGTGCGTTTACTGCAATTCGACTTTGCCGTGAAGGACAGCCGTGCGCCGGGCACGCAGTGGGTATTCGGCACCTTTGTTGCCGACGGTCAGCGTAAAGCCAAAGAAGCCGATCCGTGGCTGCGCATTAGTCTGTTGGGTGTGATGTGGGGTAACGATACGCCACCGGCTGGCAAGCTGGCTCATAATTATCCGCTGGATGTGAAAAAGAACGGTTTTATGGAAGAGGTGATCTTCTGGGATACCGTAAATGAACTGAATAAATACGGCGGCGCCAACCCGATGCAGCATATGGGACATTTAGGCTGTAATTATCGACTGAACGGCCCGGCCGATAATGCCAACAGCTCGTGCATGTCGTGTCATGGCAGTGCATCGGTACCGGACAGCAATTTTGATACGCCGCCGCTGCTGTCACAGTTTTCAGGTATCACCAAAGAATGCGTAACCCCTGATCCTGAAAATCCGTTAGTTGGTGTCGACCGCAGTGGCAGCAAAGCAACGGTGAATAATGGTGTCAGCTTTGCCAATATCGACAGTATTTATTTTGCCAATGTACCGGCTGCCGCACCTTTTAATATGACCGTTGAAACCGATAACGGGCCGGTTAACGTGATGGGCAATGGTGTACCGGATTATGCCAGTGGCCGTAAGAGCTGGATTTCTCTCGATTATTCTTTGCAGCTGTCTATTTCATTAACTCAATGGATGCAGTGGCAGGAAAATAGCGATGATCCGGCGGCAGAACGGATTCACTTTAAAGAAATACGCCGTGGGGTGAAGGCTGATTAAGCCGGATTAATTTCGGTGGACGAAAATAAAAAGCCCGGCTGATTGAGCCGGGCTTTTTATTAAATAGGTAAACTATCTCAGTTATTGAAGTTGTCGTTAGATTCAATACGAAGGTAATATTTCCCAATTTCTTTAGTGCCAAATTCAGCGGTGCTATAGACAGCGTTATCAAGCTTAGGGTGTGGGTAATTCAGAGAGCTATCCGGTAAGTCGGATGGATTTACGAGATTAATACTTAAATTTCCGCCTTCCATTAAAGCTCCATCAATAAAATACCGCATCATACTATCCGATCCAACATCCGTATTGCCAAAATCATCAAACTCTAAGCTAAATGATTGTAATGGCAACTCAGGGTTATCTATTGAAAAAGAAATCGATATAGTAGTTTTATCTTGTGATACGTTAAGGTCGTTAATATCAAGTTCTTCAGGTGCCGAAGTCAGTAAATTTTGCGTCAAACTGGGTTCAGACGTATAAACATCGAGAGAAGAGTCATCACCAAATTGCCAGTTGGTTCGATAATAATCTCCACTTACGCGGAAGCTGGCTGGGACTTCAATATATTTGGAACCTTCAGCCATATAAATAGATAGTGGTAACTCCCATGTTTCATCACTCATGGTGTAGTCAAGATTAAAATCAAACCCGGTCGCACCGGTTGGTGCAGTTTTCATCTCGACTTCTTGGGAAAGAGTCGTATCAAGAAAATCGATAGTAAATGAGTCACCAGCTTTTAGTTCTAAGCCGGATTTTTTATAAAAATAGGCCTTATCATTTGTTTCATCGTAGCCGGTTGCTATAAATGTTCTCTCACCAGTGTAACCTTCTAATGTTGCCCAACCTGAAGAAGGTGAGATTCCGTCCACATAGGTCAGTCTCGCTTGTACGATGTCAATATCCGGATTAGACGATGAAAAAGTTACTTCTGAATTGTTGGCTGTTTTATCTTCGCAGTACCAGCTATGGTCAATGGTGTAGTCAGCGCCTGCACTCAGAACGTCGACAAATATTGCGGTATTTTGTTGGTCATTGATACACCAGGTCGCAATTTCAACCGGAGTATTTTTAGCGATATCCAGTGTCTTGATATCAGAACCAAGTTTTTCCCATGAACCGTCTGTTTTTTTCATAAAAACACCGTTAACGGGAGTTGTAACCAGGGCGATTTTGACCTGATCGGATGAACCATTAGTGTTGTCAGATCCACCCGATCCGCCACCACAGGCAGCCAGCAGAGCAATAGCAGAAAAAAGTGCAGTGTGTTTTAACATATTTCATCCTTTGAAATAGAAAGGTAGTAAATAAGAAAAGGCAGCCTAACTCAGGCTGCTTTTCAAAACTGTTACCCAGGTCAATTAATAAATTAATTAACCCTGCAACAGCGAAATATCGGCGATACCGATAAACAATCCCTGCAGCTGCTTGAGCAGTGCGAGGCGGTTGTTTTTCACGGCTTCGTCGTCGGCCATTACCATCACGTTGTCGAAGAAGGCATCAACCGCCGCGCGCAGACCGGCAAGTTCGGTCAGTGCAGCGCTGTAATCGCCTTGTGCCATTAATGGTTCAACGGCCTGCTGTTTGGCGGCAACCTGTTCGGCCAGGGTTTTTTCTTCGGCCTGCGCGAGCAGGGCAGAATCCACGTTGGCTTCCACTTTGTCGCCAGCGTTTTTCGCCAGAATATTCGACACACGCTTGTTGGCAGCGGCCAGTGCTTCGGCAGCGTCCAGTTTATTGAACGCGTGAACGGCCTGTACGCGGCGGTTAATATCCAGCGCGTTGGTGACGCCCAGCGCACGGACCGACTGGAATACGCCCACTGGAATGCCTTCGTCGGCGTACCAGGCGCTGAAGCGATCAAGCAGGTATTCGGTCAGTGTGGCTTTGGTTTCGGCTTTTGGCGCGGCAACCCAGTTGTTGTCGATGGCCCAGTCAATCAGGTCGCCCAGATCGATATTGATTTCTTTTTCAACCAGCAGACGCAACACACCCAGTGAGGCGCGGCGCAGTGCGAACGGATCTTTGGAGCCGGTCGGAATCTGGCCAATACCAAACAGACCGACGAGGCTGTCGAGACGATCAGCCAGCGCAATCAGCGTACCGGTTTGGCTGGCTGGCAGCGCGTCACCGGCGAAGGCCGGCATATATTGCTCAACCATGGCGGCGGCAACATCGGCGTGTTCGCCATCGTGCTCGGCGTAGTACTTACCGGCCAGACCCTGCAGGTCGGTGAATTCGTACACCATGCTGGAAACCAGATCGTTTTTGCACAGCTGCGCTGCACGCTCCACCAGAGCAGTGTCGGCACCGGTTACTGCGGCGATACGGCTGGCCAGCTTACCGATACGGCGGGCTTTATCGGCGATGGAGCCCAGGCCATTCACCCACACTACGTTTTCCAGCTTGGCGAAACGGCTTTCCAGTTTCTGTTTGCGGTCGGTGTCCCAGAAGAAAGCGGCATCCGACAGACGTGGGCGGATCACTTTTTCGTTACCGGAAATCACCTGCGCCGGATCTTTCGATTCGATGTTGGCGATGGTGATGAAGTTCGGCATCAGCTTGCCGTCTTTCATCACGTGGAAGTATTTCTGGTGTTCTTTCATCGATGACACCAGCGCTTCTGGCGGTACGCGCAGGAAGTCTTCGTCAAACGAACCGGCCAGTGCCACCGGCCATTCGTTCAGCGCGGTCACTTCGTTCAGCAGGTCGGCATCGATAACGGCTTCGCCACCCAGCTCTTTGCCTTTGGCAGCGACCTGTTCGTTGATCAGCGCGGCGCGCTCAGCAAAGTCGGCCATCACATAAGCGGCGCGCAGTTTGTCCTGATACTCCGCCGGGTTGGCGATGGTGATTTCACCCGGCGCGTGGAAGCGGTGACCACGGGAAGTGTTGCTAGCCTTCAGACCCAGCACTTCGCCGTTAACTACCTCAGAACCGAACAGCATCACCAGCCACTGCACCGGACGCACGAATTCAACGCGCGAAGCGCCCCAGCGCATGCGCTTGGGAATCGGCAGCTTGTCGAGGCTGTTCTGCACAATCGCGGCCAGCAACTCGGTGGTTTGCTTGCCTTTGATGGTGCGCTGAATCATCAGCTTGCCATTGTCACCGGTCTGCAGATCGGCTGCGGTTGCACCGGCACGGGCAGCAAAGCCTTCGGCGGCTTTGGTTGGCTTACCATCGGCGTCAAAGGCGATATTGGCTGGCGGGCCGTAGAGGATTTCTTCCTGGTCTGCCTGCTGGGCTTCGAGTGCTTCGATGCGCACCGCCAGACGGCGTGGTGCGGCGAAAGAGACAACGGCACCAAAATTCAGACCGGCGTCTTTCAGGCCCTGTTCGATGCCGGAGGTGAACGCGGCAGACAGGGTTTTCAGCGCCTTCGGTGGCAGCTCTTCGGTACCCAGTTCAACCAGAAAATCCCGACTTTCGATTTGAGAGGCACTCATTATTTGTTCTCCTGGGCGGCGGCTTTGGCAGCGGCTTTTTCTTTATCGGCCAGATAGCGTGCGAGGACGTCGGCACGGTTGGCTTCGGTTGCCAGTGGGAAGCCTTTTTCGGCGCGGCTGTTGAAGTACGCCTGAGCCACGGAGCGGGCCAGGGTGCGCACGCGCAGGATATACCCCTGACGCTCGGTGACCGAGATGGCACCACGGGCATCCAGCAGGTTAAAGGTGTGTGAGGCTTTCAGTACCTGCTCGTAAGCGGGCAGCGGCAGACCGGCTTCGATCAGGCGCGCACAGGTTTTTTCGTACTGGTCAAAGGCGGTAAACAGAAAGTCGACATCGGCGTGTTCAAAGTTGTAAGCCGATTGCTCCACTTCGTTCTGGTGGAAGACATCGCCGTACGTCACGGGCGTGCCATCCGGGCCATAGGTCCACACCAGGTCGTAAACGGAGTCTACTTCCTGCAGGTACATGGCAATACGCTCAAGACCGTAGGTGATTTCGCCGGTGACCGGGAAACACTCAAGGCCGCCGACCTGCTGGAAGTAGGTGAACTGAGTCACTTCCATACCGTTCAGCCACACTTCCCAACCCAGACCCCAGGCGCCCAGGGTTGGCGATTCCCAGTTGTCTTCAACAAAACGGACGTCATGCACTAGAGTGTCGATGCCCATTACGCGCAGGGATTCGAGGTATTTGTCCTGAATATCCACCGGATTCGGCTTCATCACGACCTGAAACTGGTAGTAGTGCTGCAGACGGTTTGGGTTTTCGCCGTAACGGCCGTCGGTCGGACGGCGGCTTGGCTGCACGTAAGCAGAGCTCCAGTTCTCCGGGCCGATGGCGCGCAGGAAGGTCGCGGTGTGAAAGGTACCGGCGCCCACTTCCATATCCAGAGGTTGGTTAATCACGCAGCCCTGTTCGGACCAGTATTCCTGCAGGGCGGCAATCAGGCCCTGGAAGGTTTTAACGTTGTGGCGACTCTGACTCACGGTGGAATTCCTGTGTTGGCACGGCCAGAGCTTGTTCAGACTAAGTGAATCAGGCCCTGAATGCTGTTCGCAAAATAAAAAGACGCCGGATTATAGCAGCGATGCGCCCCGAGAACAGGGGCAGCGTGCGGGGTCAGCAAGTTCGGGGGGTTGTAATCGCCGGAGGGGTTTGTCAGGGTAAAAAAGCATCGTCCTGCCACAGGCAGGGCGGATTTCCGGAGTTGCTCTGCGTGTGTTTCGTGCGCTGGCGGGCAAAGGGCCTGAACCGCTCTGGCATAACATGGAGGCTTTATGACCACTTCACCGGACTCTGTCCGCAAGCAACAACCATCGCCGCTGGCCGAACATAAGGCGGTGCAATCGACCGTGCTGCTGCCGGTGTTTATTCCTACGGTTCTTATTGCCGCGTTGCTGATCATCGGCACCATCGCCAATCCGCAACTGGCCGGTGAGGTGTTCAGCAGCGCGCTGAGCTGGATCACCAGCACCTTTGGTTGGTTTTACATGCTGGCGGTGGCGATTTTTCTGCTGTTTATCGTCGGGGTGGCGATATCCGGCTGGGGCAATATCCGCCTCGGGCCCGACCATGCCGAGCCGGAATACAGCTTTCCGGCCTGGTTCGCGATGTTGTTTTCGGCGGGCTACGGCATTGCGCTGTTGTTTTTTGGCGTGGCTGAACCGGTGCTGCATTATTCACAACCGCCGATGGGCGCGGCCGAAACCATTCCGGCGGCGCGCCAGGCGATGCAGATTGCGTATTTCCACTGGGGTGCTCATATCTGGGCGATATACGGTCTGGTTGGGTTGGTGCTGGCCTATTTTGCGTTTCGCCATGGCCTGCCGTTGTCGATCCGTTCGGCGTTGTATCCGTTAATTGGCGAGCGCATTTATGGGCCGCTGGGGCATACCGTGGATGTGTTTGCGATTCTCGGCACGTTGTTTGGTCTGGCCACCACTCTGGGGTTATCGGTGGCGCAGATTAATGCCGGCATTCACTACCTGTGGCCGGAGGTGCCGGTCAGTACCACGGTGCAGGTGATTGCGATCTTCACCATCACGCTGGCGGCGACGGCCTCGGTGGTGGCGGGGATGGATAAGGGCATTAAAAACCTGTCGATGCTGAATATGGCGCTGGCCATCTTCCTGATGGTGGTGGTGTTTTTCATTGGCCCGAGCATTCATATTCTGGAAACGTTTCTGCAGAACACCGGCGATTATCTCAGCGGACTGGTGGCGCGTACCTTTAATCTGCAGGCTTACTCGCGCAGTGACTGGATCGGCAACTGGACGCTGTTTATTTTCGGCTGGACCATCGCCTGGGCACCGTTTGTGGGTTTGTTTATTGCCAAAATCAGTCGTGGCCGCACCATCCGGCAGTTTGTCTTTGGCGTACTGGCGGTACCGACGTTGTTTACCTTTCTCTGGTTTTCGATTTTTGGCGATACCGCGCTGTATCTGATTATGAATGAAGGCCTCAATACCCTGATTGCCGATGTGCAGGCTGACCACGCCGTGGCGCTGTTTCAACTCTACGACCAGCTGCCCTGGTCGTCGTTTTTATCGCTGATTACGGTGTGCCTGATCATTACCTTCTTTGTTACCTCATCGGATTCCGGCTCGCTGGTGGTCGATTCTCTTGCCTCTGGCGGGGCACTGGAAACTCCGCTGTGGCAACGCATCTTCTGGGCTTTTCTGGAAGGCACCATCGCGGCTGTTCTGTTGCTGGCCGGTGGCCTGAGTGCGCTGCAAACCATGACCATCGCCAGTGCGCTGCCGTTTGCTGTCATCATGTTGCTGGCCGTGTTGGGGTTGTGGCGGGCGTTGGTGATTGAAGGGCACCGTGCTTCGAGCCTGAACTCAACCGCGTCCACCCGCCCGCATCAGCAGCAGAGCCAGTGGCGCCGGCGTCTGGCGGGCCTGGTGGATTTTCCCGATGTGGCATGGGTCGATGGCTTTATTGCCACCACGGCGGTACCTGCGCTGGAACAGGTCTGCAAAGAACTGGCACAACACGGCTGGCAGGCCGAGGTTGGGCACGATGCCGCGCAGGCCAGAGTCTGGCTACAGGTGCAGGGCGGTGACGAGGTGGACTTTATCTACGATATCCGCCGCACACTGCAGCCTTTACCGGCGTACAAAACCCCGGCTGCCGGTGAGCAGTTTGCCCGTGCGGAGGTGTATCTGCGCCGCGGCAGTCAGGGTTATGACCTTTACGGCTGTGATCAGCAGGAAGTCATCCGTGATTTGCTTGATCAGTTTGAGAATTATCTGAACTTCCTGCACATCACCCCCGGGCACCTGCCCTGGGAGACGGCGGGTTACGATGAACTCAGCACCAGCACGGAGGCCGTTCAGAGTAAGTGAACGCTGACCGACGCACCGCCTTCCTTGCGGTTGGCGATGCGTATGCTGCCGTGTTCTTCGCCCTGTTTGTGGTGGCTGGCAATCAGTTCAACAAAGAACAGGCCGAGGCCTGAACCTTCGTTTTTGGTGGTGTCTTTTTCACCGGCAAGAACAGCTTCATCAAAGCCGTGGCCATTATCGTCGACGCAGATGGTGAGGCCATTACTGTCGTCGGCGGTCAGGCGGATTTGTGTGGCACCGGCCTGAGCGCTGTTGGTGATTAAGGTAATCAGCGCCAGATGAATCAGGGTTTCGTTATAAAAGCCCTGGCAGTCTTCACCGATATCGTTGGAGAAACGGATACCCGGATATTGCAGGCTGGTGGCTTCAATGGCATCGGCGGCGGTGTCACGTGGCCAGGCATCGTCCATCGGGAAATGGGATTTTTGTTCGAGACGAAATAAGGTCACCATTTGCATGGTGTCGTTTTTCAGGCGATTGGTGCGCTGCAGAATCGGTTCAAGGTGCGTGTGATAGCGCTTGGGAATGCGCGCCAGAGCTTCCTGCTCGTAGTCGAGCAGAGCCTGCAGCTGATTTTTCAGATCGTGTACGACAGCACCGACCAGATGTTCAAATTTCATGGAAACTTCCTGTGTCCTAAAGACCTGCGGCCCGTTTCAGGCGCATAAACGTGCCCTTCAGACGCTCGTAGCGTTCATAACGTTCATCGTTACTGCCAATTTTGCCAATACGCTGGAAATAACGGTAGCAATCTTTCAGCTGACCGATGTCTACCTGGGTATTTTCGATCAGGCTGATTTTGGCCTGGATAGCATTCAGCAGCACGCTGACGCCCGCTTCTTCATAAGAGGCGGCTTCATCGAAGGCGGCGATGGCTTCGTTAAATTCACTTTTTTCATAGTGGCTCACGCCACGGGCATTGAGGGCTGTAGTGTGATCACGGATGACCATTTGGTTGAGGCTTTCTTCCAGCGCCTGCAACTGGTTGAGTTCGTGACTGCCCATTCCCTGCTGCTGTAGTTTGCGTATCAGTTGCTTGGCTTTCACGTGCTGACCGGTGTCGATGTAGGCTTCGGTCATTTGCAGTTGCTGTTCATCACTGGGATTTTTCATGCGCTGCAGAATCTCTTCGGCGCGCTGGGCCGATGCACGGGCTTTATCTTCTTCATTCAGCGCGTTGTAGGTTTTGCCTTCAATGATACTGGTCTCGAACATGATGCTGTCCTGACCGGCGTAGTCCTGGCGCAACTCATCAATGGCCTTAAAGGCTTTTTCGACCCGTGCGCGCTGCTCGCGGCTTTGTTCGCCGGGTTTTAATTCGTGGCGCACGGTATGGGCAAACTGCAGATAGTTTCTGGAGTTTTTATAGCAGGAGTGACGACCGAGTTTGATGGCTTGTTCAAAGGCGGCTTCCGCTACCGGAAAATCGCCATTGCTGTACGCCAGTTTGCCCAGCTCCATTTGGCGCAGCACGGCTTTGGGGGAAATTTCTACCGCCTTCTCCAGTTGTTTCTGCGCGCCTTTGGCATCACCCAGACTGAGCAGAATAGTGGCGGTCCAGTCATAACACTGCACATACATAGGGTGAGCCGTCAGCGTTTGTTTGAGCAGCGCCAGGGCGCTGCGCGAGTCACCGAGAAAATGCATGCAGATCGCCTGACCAAGACGCGCCCAGGAAACCGAGCGCTTATTCAGCAGTTCGGAATACACTTTGATGGCTTCGTTATAGCGCTTCTGGCGGATGTAGAGTTTGCCGAGAATGCGGGTAACAGGAATCAGCAGTTTAGGATTGTTGTCGAGCACGGCGTTGGCCAGATCTATGGCGCGATCGTTTTCACCCAGATCAATGGCAGTATCGACTTCCAGTAACTCCAGCTTGGTGGTGAGGATGCGGGTCAGGCGTTCACGCAGCATATTCAGGGTAAAGGGTTTGGTGATGTAATTGTCGGGCTCATATTCGAGCGCGCCCATGACCATTTCTACGGCATTTTCACCGGTAACCAGAATAAACAACGCGGTTGAACGCAGGCGGTTGCAGTAGCGCGCTTCTTCCAGAATCTGCTGGCCATCTTTGCCTTTGCCGAGGTTGTAGTCGGACAGCACGATGTCGTATTCGCGCTCCATGATAAATTCCATGGCTTCACGGCCGTCAGTGGCGGTATCTATTTGCGTCGCGCCAAGGATGGTAATCATCTTTTTCAGTGCGCTGCGGGCTTCTACCAGATCATCTACAACGAGGATGCGTTTTTCTTTCAGGGCGAGTTCAAGATTAATCATATGCGCGGTCAGTTCCTTGATGATCTGAGTTTAGCCTGCTGCGCCGGAAACACAGCATCAACTGCCTGCTTTGACCTTGCCTGGTTGCCGCCAGCGGGTACACTGCCCGCTTCGTTACAAAAGGAAGACGACTGGTGAATGCTTTAATTGGCTATCTGATGATCGGCATTATCAAACTGCTGAGCCTGATTCCGTTGCGTCATGCACAGAAAATCGGCCGCATGATCGGCACATTACTCTGGCGCCGCCGTACCCGTTCACGAGAGGTAGCACGGGTTAATATCGGGCTCACTTATCCGCAGCTGAGCGTGGCCGAGCGTGATGAGCTTATACAGGAAACTTTACAGCAAAATGGCATGATCGCCGCTGAAATGGGGCCGATGTGGGGTTACGATCCGGACAAAACCTATGGCCTGATCCGCAATGTATACGGTGAAGATGTGCTCGACGCGGCATTGGCTGACGAGCGTGGCGTGATTCTGCTGGCGCCGCACCTGGGCAACTGGGAAATCATTAACAACTATTTTTCGCGCAAATGCCCGATCACCATTATGTACCGTCCGGCCAAGAGCCAGACCTTTAATAAGTGGATGGTCGATCGTCGTGAAAACGTCGGCTGTAAACTGGTGCCCACCACCCGTGCCGGGGTGAAAGGTCTGTTTGATGCGCTGTATAAGGGTGAGCTGATCGGCTTTCTGCCGGATCAGGAACCGCGTCCGAAAAGCGGTGTGTTCGCGCCGTTTATGGGGGTAGAAACCCTGACTCCGAAACTGCCGCACGAGTTAATTAAGAAAACCAATGCCATCGGAATTTACGGTTTTGCCAAGCGCCTGCCCAATGCCGAAGGCTTTGATATTTACTTCCTGGCAGCGGAAGACGATTTGTATAACGAGGATGTACGGGTATCAGCCACTTCGCTGAACCGGGGTGTCGAGCGTTGTATTGAGCAGTGCCCGGCGCAGTATCAGTGGACCTATAAGCGCTTTAAGCGCCGACCGGAAGGCGAGAGTAATCCGTACAGTCTGGCCAAAGTGCCTTAAGGCCTGTTTCATTCGTGTCACAGGCCCTGGGGCGTTGGCTTAATCCTGATCGTCCGGCTTGCGTGTACCGCGCGTAAGCTGGCGTAACAACAACATCTGCTGGCCAAACTGGCGGCAGCCAGAGCAGATAAGGGTGTGAACTTTCAGCTCGGCCTGCTCTTTAAGGCTGAGCGGGCGCTCCTGGGCTTCAGACATCAGGCGTGTGGCCTGCTGACAATTCATCATGCGTTTTCCCCTGCACCAAACCAGTGATCTTCCAGACATTCGCGCAGCCGCAGCCGTGCGCGGTACAGCAGCACATGCAGGTTGCTGGTTGTCAGTTCCAGTGCCGCACAGATTTCCTGGCTGTCCAGTTCGATAAATTCCCGCATCATAAATACCCGTGCCTGTTCTGCCGGGACCGCATCAAGACAGCGGTCGAAGACGCGCCAGAAATGTTCGTCGTGTACCAATTGCTCCGGGGCGTCCCAGCGTTGCGGGCGATCATTTTTATGCCAGTGTCCGCGCTCATCAAACAGTTGGTCGTCGGCCAGGCTGCAATCCTTACAGTCATCGATATCGGTCATCTGCGGTTGGCGGTAACGGCCGCGCAGGGCGTCTGCAATTTTGTTTTTCAGAATGGCAAACACCCAGGTTTTAAGACTGGCGGAGCGGTTGAAGGCGGCGGCATTTTTCAGTGCGCCGGCCAGTGCTTCCTGCACCACATCTTCGGCCTGTTGTTCGTCGCTGAGTTGCAGGCGGGCGAAGCTGAGCATCTGCTGGCGCAGTTCGGTCAGCTCTTCGTTATCAGCAAAAGGCCGGGGATTATTCATGCTCAGCTGCGCCAGAACGTCGGGCTGAGCAGTACCAGTAAGGTGAAAATTTCCAGACGGCCAAGCAGCATGGTCAGTGCCAGCAGCCATTTCGCGGTGTCGGAAATATTGCCGTAATGGGCGGCGACATCGCCGAGACCAGGGCCGAGGTTATTGAGGCAGGAACCCACCGCAGAGAAGGCGGTTACCTGATCCAGGCCGGTAGCCATCAGCGCCAGCATCATCACCATAAAAGTAACGATATAGACGGCGAAAAAACCCCATACGGCATCCAGAATGCGATCAGGTACGGCGCGGCGGCCGAGCTTGATGGGCATCATTGCATTGGGGTGAATCAGGCGGCGTATTTCACGCACGCCCTGTTTGTAGATCAGCAGCACGCGGATGACTTTCATACCGCCGCCGGTCGAACCGGTGCAGCCACCGATAAAGGCCATCATAAACAGCAATACCGGCAGAAAGACTGGCCAGCCAGCAAAGTCGGCGGTGCCGAAACCGGCAGTCGTGGCAACCGACACTAATTCAAAAATACCGAAACGGATGGCCTCCGGCAGCGCGTAGGTGTTGGTCAGCCACAGCGCCGAAATGGTCAGCAGGGCACCGCCAGTCATTACCAGCAGGAAGAAGCGTACTTCCGAGTCCTGCCAGTAATGGCTGAGTGTACGGTTGCGCCAGGCGAAAAAATGCAGAGAGTAATTGATGGCCGCAGTCAGCATAAAAAACACGCAAATGCCTTCAATCAGAGCGCTGTCGAAATGGCCGATGGAGGCGTCATAGGTTGAGAAACCACCAATGCCTACGGTGGCAAAACTGTGGGTAATGGCATCAAAGCCACTCATGCCGGCAAACCAGTAAGCCAGCGCGCAGCTGATGGTTAAGAAGGCGTACACATACCACAGGGCTTTGGCGGTTTCCGCGATGCGTGGCGTGAGCTTGGAGTCTTTCAGCGGGCCCGGCATTTCTGCGCGGTAAAGCTGCATACCACCAATCCCCAGCATCGGCAGAATGGCGACTGCCAGAACGATAATCCCCATGCCGCCCAGCCATTGCAGCTGCTGGCGATACCAGAGGATTGATTTCGGCAGGTACTCAAGGCCGGTCATTACCGTCGCGCCGGTGGTGGTCCAGCCGGACAACGATTCAAAGAAAGCATCGGCAAAGCTCAGGCCTGGATGCTCGGCAATCATAAAGGGCAGTGTGCCGGCGAGACCGAGGGTCAGCCAGAACAGTGCGGCAATCAGGAAGCCGTCGCGGGTATGCAGTTCATTATGGGCACTTTTCACTGGCAGCCAGGACACAAAACCCAGGCCAAAGGTCAGTACCAGAGCAATAACAAAGGCTTCGGTGGCGCCATCGTTAAACCACATCGACACCAGAATGGGTGGCAGCATGGTCATGCTGAACAGCATGAGGAAGATACCCAGAATGCGGGCAATTACCGCAAAGTGCATGGACTGCTCCGCTCAGAAGAAGCCGAGGCCGACCTGGAACAGGCGCTCGACATCCGGAATATGACGTTTTTTCATCACGAACAGAATGACGTGATCGTTGGATTCCACCACCACATCAGAGCTCGCCATAATCACATCTTCACCACGCACAATGGCACCGATGGTGGTACCTGGTGGCAGTTTGATTTCGCGGATTTTGCGCCCCACCACTTTTGATGAGTTGCTGTCGCCATGGGCAATGGCTTCGATGGCCTCTGCTGCGCCACGGCGCAGAGAGTGAACATTCACTACGTCGCCACGACGCACGTGGGTCAGCAGGCTGCCGATGGTGGCCTGTTGCGGAGACAGCGCCACGTCGATCATACCGCCCTGCACCAGATCGACATACGCCGCTTTGTTAATCAGCGTCATGACCTTGCGCGCGCCAAGTCGCTTGGCCAGCAGTGATGACATGATGTTCACCTCGTCATCGTTGGTCAGGGCGCAGAATACATCGGTGTTTTCGATGTTTTCTTCTTCCAGCAGTGCTTTGTCGGTGGCACTGCCCAGCAGCACCACGGTTTTGCTCAGATTTTCACTGAGGAACTGAGCGCGTTGTTCGCCGTGTTCAATCAGTTTGATGCGGTAATCACGCTCCAGCGCTTTCGCCAGACGGTAACCGATATTACCGCCGCCGACGATCATCACCCGCTTGTAAGAATCTTCTTCGCGGCGCAGTTCACTCATTACCTTGCGGATATGCTCTTTGGCAGCAACGAAGAAGACTTCGTCGTCGGCCTCAATAATGGTATCGCCGGTGGGTTCGATGGCTTTGTTGCGGCGGAATACCGCCGCCACGCGGGCATCAATATTGGGCAGGTGATCTTTCAGGTGATGAATCGCCTGACCGACCAGCGGGCCGCCGTAGTATGCGCGGACAGCAACCAGCTGCACGCGCTGATCGGCAAAATCCAGCACCTGTAATGCGCCGGGATACTGCAGCAGGCGGCTGATGTAGTTGGTCACTACCTGCTCGGGGGAAATCAGAACGTCGATCGGGAAGGCATCGTTGCGGAACAGCTCGGCCTGCTTCAGATACTGGCCAGAGCGGATGCGGCTGATCTTGGTCGGGGTGCGGAACAGGGTATAAGCCACCTGACAGGCGACCATATTGGTTTCGTCAGAGTTGGTGACGGCAACCAGCATGTCGGCATCATCGGCCCCGGCATCACGCAGAATACTGGGATACGAGCCACGACCAAGTACGGTTTTAATGTCGATGCGGTCCTGCAGCTCGCGCAGGCGGTCGGCATCGGTATCGACCACGGTGATGTCATTCTGCTCGTTGGCCAGGTTTTCAGCCAGTGTGCCGCCGACCTGACCGGCTCCCAGGATAATAATTTTCATGCTGCACATCCTTGTGCAGCACCCTGACGGGCAGCCTGCGGCTGTGCAAAAAGGCTGTCCTGCCTTTTTGTCATAATGCATCCCATTGCAGCACCCTGAAGGGCAGCCTGCGGCTGTGCAAAAAGGCTGTCCTGCCTTTTTGTCATAAATTCGCTCAGTTTCCAGGGCATTCTGTTACGCATGTGTTCCGGCTCCTTTGACAAGCAGGGCGTAGTAAAAACCGTCGTGGCCGTTGCGTTGTGGCAGCAGCTGACGCCCGGCATTACAGGCGCTTCCCCAGCAAAAGTCCAGCGTCTGCAGTTGTGCGTCGGCATTGGCATCGGCAAAGCGTTGCATTTGCGCGCTGTTTTCTTCCGGCAGCACCGAGCAGGTGGCATACAACAGCCGCCCGCCAGGCTTCAGTAATGACCAGGCGGTATCCAGCAATTGCGCCTGAACCTGCGCCAGTTGGGCGATGTCTTCACGACGACGCAGCAGCTTGATATCCGGATGACGACGGATCACACCAGTGGCCGAGCAGGGCGCGTCGAGCAGAATGGCGTCGAACAGTTCACCATCCCACCAGGCATCGGGCGTGGCCATATCGGCACACACAACCTCGGCGCTGAGTTGCAGGCGGGCGAGGTTTTCATGCACCCGTGGCAGGCGGTTTTGTTCAATATCCAGCGCTACGACACGGGCGTCTGCGCTTTCCAGCAGATGGCAGGTTTTACCACCGGGAGCGGCGCAGGCATCGAGAATGCGTTCGCCGTCCTGCGGTGCCAGCAGCATGGCGGCCAGCTGTGCGGCTTCGTCCTGCACGCTGAAATCACCATCGGCAAAACCGGGCAGGGCGGTGATATCGCAGGATTCGGTCAGATAAATACCCACGGCACTGTGTTCGGCTGGGCGGGCTTCGATACCGGCCTGCTGCAGGCGTTCGAGATATTGCTCACGGCTGCCTTGGCGCTGGTTCACGCGCAGGCACAGCGGTGGGCGCTGGTTATTTTCGTCGAGAATGTCCTGAAACTGTTCGGGCCAGGCTTTGCTCAGCATTTTCACCAGCCATTTCGGGTGGCTGCTGGCGGTGACCGGGTTTTCATCGAGTGGTGGGGTCAGGCTTTCGTATTCCCGGGCGTAACGGCGCAGGCAGGCATTAATAACGGATTTGGCGTAACCCTTGCCCAGCTCTTCGCAGACCTCGACGGTGGCGTGCACGGCGGCGTGCGGCGCTTTCTTCTGAATCTCCAGCTGGTACAGACCGATGATCAGCAGGGCGAATAAGTCCTGATCTTCTTCACCAAAAGGCCGGCTGAGCAGCATTTTGGCCAGTGCGTTCAGGCGCTGAAAATGACGGCAGCTGCCCAGTGCCAGATCGCGCAGAAAGCCACGGTCGGCGAGTTCAACACGCAGTTCCAGCGGTGGCAGGCATTGGTTAAGGGATTGTCCGGCGAGGACGGCGCTGAGTGCCATGGCCGCCGCACGGCGGGCACTCAGGGTGGTGTCTTTGGCTTTACCCCAGGGCGAGGTTACGGCGGTCAAAGTTGTGACGCCAGCATGTGGTGCGGCTGAAATAACTGCGGCTGACCGTTAATCACATCGGCCACGTTCATGGCTTTTTTGCCGGCTAACTGTACCTGAGTGATACGTAATACTCCTTCGCCACAGGCGATTTCCAGACCGTCGGCGCTGACTCTGGCGATAGTGCCTGGCAGCAGCTGGCTCGGTTGTTCAAGGGCTTCGGCCATAAGTACGCGGATGCGCTCATTGCCAAGCAGGGTGTAAGCCATCGGGAACGGGTTAAAGGCGCGCACGCGCAGCGCAATTTCTTCAGCCGGCTGTTGCCAGTTGATGAGGGCTTCTTCTTTCAGCAGCTTATGGGCGTAGTTGGCCTGGGCATCGTTTTGTTTTTCCGGATTCAGGGTTCCGGCTTCAAGCTGTGCCAGGGTATTCAGCAGCGCTGCCGGGCCCATGCCGGCCAGACGGTCGTGCAGGGTGCCGCCGGTATCATCAGCCAGAATGCCGGTGGTGACTTTGCTCAGCATGTCGCCGGTATCCAGACCTTTATCCATCTGCATGATGGTGATGCCGGTGAGTTTGTCTCCGGCTTCAATGCAGCGCTGAATGGGTGCTGCACCGCGCCAGCGTGGCAGCAGTGAGGCGTGGACATTCAGGCAGCCGTGTTTTGGTGCGTCGAGCACGCTTTGCGGCAGGATCAGGCCATAGGCGACCACAATCATGACGTCGGCATTCAGGCTTTTCAGCTGTTCAACATCCGCCGGGTCTTTGAAATTCAGCGGCTGGTAAACCGGCAGGCCGTTATCCAGTGCAACCTGTTTAACGGGGCTCGGCTGCAGCTTCTTACCGCGTCCGGCGGGACGGTCGGGTTGGGTATAAACGCCGATCACTTCATGCTCGCTGTTGATCAGCGCCTGCAGATGGATGGCAGCAAACTCCGGCGTACCGGCAAAAACGACGCGTAAGGCCATTACTTTTTACCCTGATTGCGGGCTTCGAGTTTGTGCTTCTTCTCGAGTTTGTCTTTGATGCGGTTACGCTTCAGCGGCGAAATATAATCGACCATCAGTTTACCTTCGAGGTGGTCGGTTTCGTGCTGAATACAGACTGCCAGCAGACCACGGCATTCCATTTCAAAGGGTTTGCCATCACGGTCGAGGGCTTTGACCAGGCAGTGCTCAATACGGGTAACCTCTTCGTAGAAGCCCGGTACCGATAAGCAGCCTTCCTGCATGGATTCCATTTCGCCGTCGAGCACGGTGATTTCCGGGTTGATAAACACCAGCGGTTCGTTCTTGTCTTCCGACACGTCGATGGTCACGATGCGCTCATGTACATTGACCTGAGTGGCGGCCAGACCAATGCCCGGTGCCTGATACATGGTTTCGAACATATCATCAACGATGGCCCGCACGCGCTCGTCCACCTCAGCCACTGGCACGGCTTTGGTACGTAAACGGGGATCCGGGTATTCTAAAATTTCGAGTATGGACATAGAGTTGCTGTGCTTTTATAGAACTAAGTGGTCGTGACTTGCTAAGATGGCTGCCGAACAGTGATTTTCAATGCGCGATCGCAGATCCGCTAATAATAAAGGGAATACAGGATGAGCAAAACCATCAAGCGCATTCTCGTTGCTGGTTTGATGTGTCTTTCAACCGGTGCCATGGCGCTGGATCTGAAATCGGATGCGCCACAACGCTATGTGGTTAAAAAGGGCGATACCCTTTGGGATATCTCCGAACGCTTTACCAATGACCCCTGGCAGTGGCCGGAAATCTGGTATCAGAACGGTCAGATCAAAGATCCGCACCTGATTTTCCCTGGCGATGAAATTGGTTTGGTCAGCATTGATGGTGAAACCCGCGTAACCGTGACCAAGCGCGGCGAAGGCAGCCGTACCGTGAAGTTATCGCCGGGTACAGTCAAAATGCAGCCAACGGCACGCGTAGAGCCGATTGAATCAGCCATTCCTGCGATTCCTCAGGATGCCATCCGTGGTTTCCTGCGTGAACACCGTGTAGTGGCACCGGAAGTGCTGGAGAAAGCACCGCGTGTTCTGTCCGGTACCGATACCCGCATCCTGATGGGTGCTGGCGGTAAAGTGTATGCGCGCGGCGATTTTGGCCCGCAGGTTTCCAGCGCTTACGGCGTGTTCCGCAAAGGTCAGGTATACCGTGATCCGGAGAGCGGCGAAGTGCTGGGGCTGGAAGCACTGGACATCGGTATGGGCCGCGTACTGGCGCATGACAATGATATCGTCACACTGGAACTGGAGCGTACCAACCAGCAGGTATCCGTTGGCGACCTGCTGCTGCCAACCGAAGACCGCGATCTGATCGCCAACTTCTACCCGAAATCTCCGGATCGTGCCGTAATGGGACAGATTCTGGCGGTATCCGGTGGAGTTACTCAGGTTGGCCAGTACGACGTGGTGGTGCTTAACCGTGGCGAGCGTGATGGTCTGGAGCCGGGTTCTGTGCTGCTGATTAAAAAAGCCGGTGCCGTGGTGTATGACCGCGTGGCCGCCGAGCGGGTTCGCCTGCCTGAAGAACGTGCCGGCAGCCTGATGGTATTCCGCACCTTCGAAAAACTGTCCTATGCATTGATTATGCGTGCCACCCAGCCACTGCGTGTGGGTGATAAGGTGGAAACACCGAACAACTAAGGGATATCGCTTATGCTCAGGGACGAGCTGCTGCTGGCCTGGTGGCGTCTGGCAAAACTGCCGGGCGTCGGCAGTGTGACGCTTGGCGACATCCGCCAGAATCTTTCCCGTCCGCACGATCTTTTATCCTGCACCGCTGCGCAGCTGCAATCTTTTGGTCTGAAGGCCGATGCTGCTGCGCGCTGGCTGGATGATCCTTCCCTGAGCGATGGTTTTGATGTGCTGCAACGCTGGCGCAACCACAACCGCTGTGGCGTATTGCTGGCGGGCGTGGCTCCGTATCCTGAAACACTTGCCAGCCTGCGCGATGCGCCGACCTTTCTTTATTATCACGGCGATCTGGCCTGTTTCAGTCAGCCGATGATCGCCATGGTCGGCAGTCGTAACCCAACCCCTTATGGCGCGGAATGGGCGCAGCAAACAGCCAGTCAGCTGGCGGCGGCTGGTCTGACGGTCGTCAGTGGTATGGCGATTGGTATTGATGGTGCGGTGCACCAGGGAGCGCTTAGTTGTGGACGCACCATTGCGGTACTCGGCAGCGGCCCGGATGTGATTTATCCGCAGCGCCATCTTGGGCTGGCGCAGATGGTGATGCAAAAAGGACTGTTGTTGTCGGAGTTTGCCCCGGGAACAGAGCCCCAGGCCAAACACTTTCCTTCCCGTAACCGTATTATCAGCGGTCTGAGTCTGGGCACTGTAGTGGTTGAAGCGGCGATGAAAAGTGGCTCGCTGATTACCGCGCGGCAGGCCGCAGAACAGGGTCGCGAAGTTTTTGCCTTACCCGGTGCGGTGACCAATCCGCTCAGCCATGGCTGTCATCAGCTGATTCGCGAAGGTGCCTGCCTGGTACAAAACGCACAGGATGTATTGCAGGAGCTGAATCTGTTGCCGGAACAGGCGCAAGCACAGGCACAACTGGAGTTCGACGAGCCGGCAGATGTGTCGGTTGTCTTACCACCGACAGCGACGGCTGCAGTGCGGACTGAAGTACCACAACTGGTTACTCAGGTGGATTACAGTGCGACCAGCACCGATGTGATTGCCCTGCGCAGTACCTTACCCATCTCGCAATTATTACCGCAACTGCTCGACCTTGAATTGCAGGGCTGGCTGGCACAGGTGCCGGGTGGTTATATGCGGCTGAAGTAACAGCCGCTATTGCGCTTACAAACTTTTTGCCAACAGAAAAATAAACAGCGCGATCAGCAGCAGATAGCCGATCACGACCTGTACATACTGCGACTTGTTTTCCCCGGCTTTATACCAGTGGCCAAAAGCAAAAATACGCTTATTCTTCAGACCGCTGATCAGCACACCGATTACAGCAACTAATGCGATGCTGATGATATAAGGCAGCCATGCAGTATCGGCAGATGTAGGCATTGCTGTCTCCGTTTATAAAAGATAAAGCTGTTGGTAATTGGCCTCTTTTCAATGGTCAGGAATTTTGACTGGCAATAACAATCAACAGACCGATAAACAGCCAGAGCAGGATTTCCAATACCAGAATGTTCTTCTTACGCATAAAACCCTGGCGTCTGAATTTTGCTTATGGTGTGACGATCAGCGCTGCCACAGCAACGAAGCAAAAAAATACAAAGGTAACGGCATAAATATCCAGCCCAGTGCCAGGTTGCGGATACGGCTGAGCTGACTCCGGCTGACCTGGCCTGAATCCGGAAAGCTTTTCAGATCGCCGAAGCGCTGCTGCCAGAACCAGCGCAGCTGGCCGGATGGCAGAAAAACAGCGCCGGTTGCCAATGCCTGCAGCACAATCTCTGCACGGATATATTCAGCGCCACCAATAAAAATCAGCGGCGTGATAATGGCAATAACCGGTGCCAGCAGATGATTAATCAATGGCCACCGGCGGCCATTGGTTTGCTCTTCCAGATAGCACCACCACTTAACCGACATCAGCGGCAGGATGGCGAGCAGAGTACTGCCTGCCACCATTCCCATTTTCTGCACAAATGAATCGCTGGTGATGCTGCTGATACTCAGCCAGTAAATCAGAACGGTCAGGGCAAGCCAGAGGAGGGTTCTTATCACATGAATACCACAGCCTGTTATTACGCAAGGAAGAGGGAAAACAGGCATGCATCGTCCCTGAAAAGCCGGCGAGGCTACTGGCCAGAAATGACAGGTTCAATCGTGTATCGTGACAATCATTCTTAAGTCTTAGGCCTGAATTGATCTGATGTGGCATTGATGACGAAAGTGTGGCCGTTGGGCCTCCTCTTGCCGCCCTCCGTCCCTTGTTGTAGGGTGCCGCCTTTCCTTTCATCTGCGGGTTCCGTCTGTGAATTCATGGCATCTTGAACTGGCGGCGCGCAGTATTCGCTCCGGTGGCGTGTTGGCTTATCCGACTGAGGCGGTCTGGGGCTTGGGCTGTGATCCGCACAACGATGCGGCCATCCGCCGTATCCTTGAACTTAAAGGTCGCCCGGCGCACAAAGGTCTGGTGTTGGTGGCATCGTCATTGCAGCAGTTAGATGAGCTGTTGTTGCCGCTGAACGATGACGATTTGGCGCAGGTGATGTCCACCTGGCCCGGCCCGGTCACCTGGGTGTTACCTTGTCGTCGCGAAGTCTCGCCATTATTACGGGGTCAGCATCAGTCGCTGGCGGTGCGGATAACCGATCATCCGCTGGTACGTGCATTGTGTGATGAAGTGGGTCCTGTAGTTTCCACCTCGGCCAATCCGGCGGGGCGTGAACCGGCCCGTACCGCGATGCGTGTGCGTCAGTATTTTACGGATCAACTCGATTGTATTTTGCCGGGAGCATTGGGTGGCCGTGCTCAGCCGTCAGAGATCCGCACGCTGTCTGGTCAGCGTTTGCGTTAACAGACCTGTGACAGGTCTCAGAGGAGAATATTTATGAGCCAGGCTCAGAATCCGCAGCAACGCTGCGATGTGGCGGCGGTTAAAACGTTTCTGCTGGATCTGCAGGACCGTATTTGCAGCGCACTGGAAGCGCAGGACGGTAAGGCGTTGTTTCAGGAAGACTCCTGGGAACGTCCGGCTGCAGAGGGCGATCTGGCATTAACCGGTGGTGGCCGTACCCGCGTGATCGCCGATGGTGCCGTGATTGAAAAAGGCGGCGTGAATTTCTCTCATGTGCGTGGCGCGCGCTTACCGGCATCGGCAACGGCCAATCGCCCGGAGCTGGCGGGGCGCAGTTTTCAGGCGTTGGGTGTGTCGCTGGTGATTCATCCGCACAATCCTTATGTGCCGACTTCCCATGCCAACGTACGCTTATTTGTTGCAGAAAAAGAAGGCGAAGCGCCGGTGTGGTGGTTTGGCGGCGGTTTTGATTTAACACCGTTTTATCCTTATGAAGAGGATGTGGTGCACTGGCATCAGACTGGCAAAGATTTGTGTGCACCTTTTGGTGACGGTGTTTTTGCTCAATATAAAAAATGGTGTGACGACTATTTTTACCTTAAACACCGCGATGAAAACCGTGGTGTCGGCGGCCTGTTTTTCGACGACCTGAACGAATGGGACGGCGAACTGAATTTTGAAAAATCCTTCGCCTTTATGCAGGCGGTGGGTAACGGCTATATCGACGCTTATGTGCCGATTGTGGCTAAGCGTAAAGAGCAGCCTTATGGCGAGCGTGAGCGTAAATTCCAGTGCTACCGTCGTGGCCGTTATGTCGAATTTAATCTGGTCTTTGATCGCGGCACAATTTTCGGACTGCAGACCGGTGGCCGCACCGAGTCGATCCTGATGTCGTTGCCGCCGGTGGTGCATTGGGATTACGACTGGCAGCCAGAGCCGGGCAGTCCGGAAGCGTTGCTGTACACCGATTTTCTGCCCCACAAAGAATGGGTGTAAGGAGGCTGCCATGACTGACCTTTATGCCGTGGTGGGAAATCCCATTGGCCACAGTAAATCACCACAAATTCACACCGCCTTTGCCGCGCAGACCCGTCAGGATTTGCTCTACACGGCACAGCTGGTGCCGCTGGACAGTTTTGATTCGGCGCTGAATAAATTCTTTAAACACGGTGGTTGTGGTGTGAACGTGACCGTACCATTTAAAGAAAACGCCTGGCGTTACGCCGATGAATTTACCCCGCGTGCACAGCGTGCGCAGGCGGTAAATACACTAAAGAAAATGGCTGACGGACGTATTCTTGCCGACAATACCGATGGCGTGGGGCTGGTGCGTGATCTCACGGTGAATCATGGTGTGGCATTAAACGGTAAACGTATTTTATTACTGGGTGCCGGTGGTGCAGTACGGGGAGTGTTGCAACCGCTTCTGGAGCAACAACCGGCGGAACTGATTATTGCCAACCGTACCCTGAGTAAAGCAGAAATGCTGGCCAAGGACTTTGCCGATTTAGGCAATGTAAAAGCGTCAGAGTTTGCTGCGCTGGACGGCACGTTTGATGTGATTATTAACGGCACATCGGCCAGTTTGAGTGGTGATTTGCCACCGTTACCGGCCTCTGTGTTAACAGCCGGAACGGTTTGCTACGACATGATGTACAGTGCTCAGACCACGATTTTTAATCAGTGGTCACTGGATAATGGCGTGCAGAAAGTGATTGATGGTCTGGGCATGCTGGTAGAGCAGGCGGCTGAAGCCTTTGCTCTGTGGCGCGATGTCCGCCCGGAAACAAAAACGGTTATTGCGGTATTGCGTGGCGAACGCCGCCACCGTTAAGGCCATCTTTATCTGCCCAGTCACCCTGTGCAGTTATGATCGTCAGTCTATTTTTTGATGGAAGTGTGTAATGGCCACCACCACAAGCAATAAAAAGAATCATAATTTTTTCAGTAACCTGCTGTTTAATATCGTGATCCCGACGCTGATTCTCACCAAAGCCAGTGGTGACGATATGCTGGGCCCAACGTTGGGTGTGGTCGTCGCATTGGCGTTTCCGTTAGCGTTTGGTCTGTGGGATCTGAAGACCGCTGGCAAAGTGAATGCCTTTTCGATACTGGGTATCGTCAGCGTCTTACTCACCGGTGGTATCAGCCTGCTGCACTTGCCGCCGGAATATCTTGCCATTAAAGAAGCGCTTATTCCCGGTCTTATCGGCATTGCCGTGCTGCTGACCCTGAATACCCGTTATTCGTTACTGCGCATGATTATTCTGAATGACGAAGTGATCGATACAGAAAAACTGCAGCAGGCAATTGCCGAGCATGGCGAAGAAGAGAACTTTCAGCGTCACCTGACTATGGCCAATAAAATCATCGCCGCCTCGTTTTTTCTGTCATCGGCGCTTAACTATGGCCTGGCGCGCTATATGGTAACCGCCATGCCAGGCACCGAAGAATATAACGAACAGCTGGGTGCAATGACGGCGATGAGCTATCCGGTGATTGTGCTGCCGAGCATGATTATTCTGGCTATGGCGATCTGGTATTTATTCCGCAATATCCACAAAGCCACCGGCCGCGGACTGGAAGATTTTATGCGGCAGTAACTTTGTCGCAGAGAAATACGGGACATAAAAAAACCGCGCCGGAGCGCGGTTTTTTTATCAATGCAGCCGTTACAATACAGCGCTGCTGAAATTCAACTGATACACACTGGTCGTACCACTCACTTCATTACCCACGGCAATAAAATGCTTACCCTCACGGCTGAAGTAGTCGATAGACTCAGGGCCTAAATCGCCGGCGGCGCTGTTGTAAGTATCGTTATCGCATTCACCATCGCCATTTACTGCGGTACAGACCGGTGCAGTAAAATCGCGGTTATTCAGATAGCTCTGGAATACCGGTACCTGCGGGTTGCTGATGTCGTACACCATAATGCCGCCCTGACGCTCCAGGCCAACGAACGCAAAAATACGGCCGTTAATAGTGGCCACTTCAATGGCTTCCGGCTCGGTGCCTTTGTCATCGCTGCGGTTGTCGGCAGTTTCTGCGGTTAAGTTCACTTCGTTGTCGGCATTAAAGTTATCCGGTTCAACGGCAAACACACGCTTGGCAATATCGTCGCCACTGTCGAATACCAGCTCTGCATTGCTGTTCCAGATTGAGAATGAACGTGCGCCGTAAGCGTACAGGGTATCGGCTGCAGCGATACTTTCGCGGTCGTTAATCAATTTAAGACGCTTCAGTTGATCGTTATCATCAAGCGCGGCTTTTAACGGATGAGCGTCAGCGACGATATCAAACAGGTCGCCGCCGCGGGCTTCGTCGACATGAGAAATACAGTCGTCGGTTTCGTTGGCATATTTTTGCGCATCTTCGTTTTTACCACCTACAGAATAATCTTTGCCATCCCAGCTGTGATTGGCCGTATCACAAGCCTGCTGTGTGGTTTCGTAAATATACTCGCGTCCGTCGCCTTCGTTGGCAGAGACAATATAGGTTTCGTTATTCAGTTCGAAACTGGCAATGGTGTCCGGCATATAAAGACCAGCCAGTTGCTCGTAGCTGGCAAATTCTCCCGGGCCGTTATCTTTATTCGATGCATCCAGCTGATTGCCGGAGTCTGCATTCCAGGATTTTTCTCCCAGCGCTTTAATGCTTTCTACGCGGGCGTTGGCGACATCAATAATGGCCATGGCGTTATTTTCCTGCAGCGCAACCCAGGCTTTGCTGCCGTCGCTGTTCAGGGTCAGATATTCCGGTTCCAGATCCTGTGCCACGCTGGTGCCGGCCGGGCCGGAAATACGCACGCCTTCTGGCAGCTCAGCAGCGCGGCTGCCACCGTTATTAAAATCGGTAAACAGCACCTGCTGTACCACGGCTTTATCGGCACTGAAGCCTTTATTTAAATCGACGATGGTGACCGAACCCTGGGGGTCATTTTTATAATCGCCGCTCGGTTCGCCTTCGTTGGCGCTCAGAATATAACGGCCATCAGCCGACAGGGTGATCATGTCCGGCAGGCTACCGGCAGAGTAAGTTGCCAACAGGCTCAGATCGTCAGAACGGTACAGTGCAATCAGACCGGCATCCTGTTTTACTTTGGCTTCAATGGCGACGGCGACTAAACCCTTTTTCGCCGAGACACTGTTGGCGGCACCAATTTCAATACCGGCGGCAGTGGCTGCAGCGGCCAGATTGATGCTGCTTTTTTTCGTCGGCGCGCTGTTGTTCTGCGCCAGTGATAACACATCGATGGTGGCGTCTTTGGCATTCACCACATAAAGCTGATCGGAGCAGCTGTCATAGCTGACAATCTCAGCTGAGCTGGTGGCGAAGTCATTACCGGAAAAATAAGAATCAACCAATGATAATTGCAGCGTGCCGGTGGTGGTTTCAGTTGCCGCTTTTTCTACCGCAGCACACTGAATACCCAGCTCGGCCAGTGGACTTTTGCTGTCGTTGTTGTTGCTATTGTTGTCATCGCCACCACAGGCGGCCAGCAGCGCCGTGCTTACCGCAACAGCCAGAAACTTCGGGTTCATATTATCTCCGCTTAAATTCTTTAAATTTATGGGCGCAGAGGATGGTGGGCAGATGTTACAGCTGCGTGAAATTGAGTCGCGAGGTAAACATGGCAGATTAAGTCTCAGCCGTAAAAAACGCCGCTGTGGTTACCCGCAGCGGCGTTTTTTTCAGTGTTGTTAAAAGCCAGAGTCAGCCTTCAAACACACCGTTATGGTAGATGTGCGCAACATCTTCCAGATCGTTCAGCAGGCCAGCGAAACGCTCGAACTGAGCGATGTCATCACCGGACACCGGATGCTCGGTCTGTGGCAGATAAGTAATCTCTTCCACTTCGAAATCGATTTCCGGGTTCATCTCGGTCAGCGCAGTTTTCGCCTTGAAGTAATCGGTTGGCGGCACCAGCACAGTGATCATGCCGTCTTCGCAGTCGATATCGGAGACATCCACATCGGCCATCATCAGGGCTTCCAGTGCGCCTTCTTCGTCGTCACCGGCAAACACAAACATCGCGCGGTGATCGAACATGTGCGACACCGAACCCTGGCTGCCCAGCTTGGCTTTGCACTTGGAGAAGATGCCACGGATATCACCGAAAGTACGGTTACCGTTATCGGTCAGCGCGCTGATCAGCACCATGCAACCACCGGGGCCAATGCCTTCATACAGCGCTGGCTGGAAGTCTTCACCGGCGCCGCCTTTGGCTTTGTCGATGGCTTTATCGATCACGTGGCTTGGCACCTGATCTTTCTTGGCTTTATCAATCAGACCGCGCAACGACAGGTTGGCGGATGGATCGATACCACCGTTTTTGGCGCACATATAAATCTCGCGGCCATAACGGGAATACACTTTGGTTTTAGCAGCGGCCGTTTTGGCCATTGATTCTTTACGGTTCTGGTACGCGCGGCCCATAGGAATTGCTTCTTGTGGCTAATGAAAAAAACGCACCGATTGTAACCGCTGGACGCGATGCTGTCTTCTGTGGCGCGGAGCGCGGATCAATGCCCGCTCATCAGTGGTCTGGTAACAGCGGCTTTGATATCAACGCATGGGGTTGTTATAACCTTATCCCGAAATATTACTTATTGGTTATAACTTCATGGACTAGACTGCGCACCTTCATCAGTCCCCGCGCGGAGTTTTAACAATGTCTCAGGTTTTGCGTCTCAGCAGTGCCATTGCACTCAGTGGTCTGGCATTCAGCGCCCAGGCCACCAACGGTTACTTTACCCATGCCAGCAGTGTTCGTGCCCAGGGAATGGCCGGTGTCTCTGTCGCCATGGCTCATGATGCATTGGCGGCGGCCAGCAATCCGGCGGCCATCAGTGCATTGTCGGCAGGGCAACAGCTGGATGCCGGCATCACCTATTTCAAACCTGAGCGTTCCGCCGATATTCACGGAAATAGCTTTGGTATTGATGGCCATTACGATGGCAACGACAGCGAATCCTTTCTGATGCCGGAACTGGGCTTTGCCCGTAAACATTCCGACCGCCTCAGCTACGGTCTGGCGCTTTATGGCAATGGTGGTATGAACACCGATTACGGCAAAAACCCGTTTGCCAATTTTGGTGCGCAGGGCAGCGCCGGCGTGAACCTTGAGCAACTGTTTATTACCAGTACCGTCGCTTACCAGTTTAACGATCAGCACGCGCTGGGGTTGGGCGTAACCTGGGTTCGTCAGCAGTTTGAAGCCAAAGGCATTCAGCCGTTTGCCGGTATGTCACAGGATGGCAGCGCGGTATCCAATCAGGGCGTCGATACCGCCACCGGCTGGGGTGTAAAACTCGGCTGGCAGGGTAACCTGAGCGACAGTGTCACGCTGGGCGCGAGCTGGTCTTCGGCAATCAGAACCGATGGCTTTGATCGTTACCGTGGCCTGTTTGAGGGGGAGTGAGATAAACAACCAGAGGGATGCGAGATAAAGGTGGGACGGGCTGGGATGAGGTGACATGAAACGGAATGAGTTTTGAAACGGCGTTTCATAAAATAAGAGTTAGAGCTATAAGACAACCTTTGGCTCTTGGTGACCAAGGCAGGCACAGATTCGCACCGCCTGCTCACAGTCATCAGTCACCAGGCAAAGTGTACTCCCATCCTTACCGCCAAGCAGACATGCATTATTCATCATCGCCATCATCTCCCGCAAACATATCCGGTTGTTGCGCGCTGATGGCTTGCTGTTGCATACGCTTAACAATTTTGTATATGGCGTTTTCAGAGAGCCCATATTCCAGCGCCAGAGTGCGATGATTATTCCCGCGAAACTTATGCCAGATATCCAGGTCGCGCTTTGAGATGATGTATGCAACATCCTTTGGAAAGCTAAAGGTGCTACCGCCCCAATGCTCAGCCAGGTGGTTTACCACAGCCACAGCTGCCTGATCAGCCGCATCGGCCGGAATGTGATGTTGGGCAAGCACTGATGATATATGCGCCCTGATATCTGCATACAGTTCATGGCGCTTGGCATCCATTGGGTTTGTCATTGCGAGCCCCCCGGCTTAGTTCTTTGTTTCTTCTGCCGCGCATAGAGTGCGGCGATAATCGCTTTTACCTGCTCAGGATCTGTCAGCCAGCTGCAGCGGTCTATGCCGAACATCCGCTTCGCAATACCGTCCGCATACGCCCATGAAAGCTGTTGATCGGCCAGTAATGCCTCAACCTTCTTCATCATTTTCGGCATGCCGTCGCTGTTGATGTTATGAGGCCTCCCGTCAGACTTTGCCTTAACCTTAAACCCGCGCTGCTTCATAGCCTCAACCACTTTATGCAGATCCATCACTCCCATATTCGCAGACGAGGTTTTCCCGGTTGCGGATTTGAGCAAGGCCCGGTACGTGTCATCGTCCATACCGAGTTGCTGTTTGCCGATATGGATTTGTGCAATCAGCCTCTGGCGGTTACTCATGACGGAGTCCTCAAAAAATCCGTGATATCCCAAGGGTATTTTTCGATATTACTGGCTAGATACATTCTGCCCGCATCTAATACCTCATCATACCGGCCAAATGGGAGGTGCATTGCTTCAATGTAAGCAAGCAATGACCCTATCGGGGGAGCATCTTTACGTGCAGCATTAGCAAACAGCTCTGGAAGTTCCGCAATTATTTCGTCCCTTATTGCATCTCCTTTGATGCGATCAATCAAAGACTGACGTGTTTCGTGATATTCCGGCCAGTCATGTTCTATAAAGATACCGTTTAGCTCTGGCTTATCATCTGCTTTACGGGCTTCTGATACTTTTTCCAGCAGCATGGCCAGCGTGCAGTATTCAGCAGCTGATAGGTATTTATCTGCGTCGCTGATTTTGATTACGTGATAGCGTTGTTCAAGCATCATCAGCATCTCCATAGAACTCACTCAAATTAACCAGTCCGAATTTACCCGGTTTGCGGCCGTCACCCTCCGGCTCCGCCATTTCGACCAGGAACCAGCCTTTTGGTAAATCGCACCGGCTGGATTGCTTGTCGATACATTGCTCCGCTTCGTGAATCAGCCACTCGTCTTCTTCTTCCGGGTAATTCTTGCGGTAGGAATCAACGGCATGAATAACCGCTGCGCCCATTTCGGCTGAATCGGTAACGTGATTGATAACGATGGACGCATACACGATGGTGTAGCTGTCGGGTAAACCGAGCTGTTTAGCTGCTGACAGCTCTGCTTCTTTCTTAAACATGCTGACCTCACACTGCTGTAAAGCCGCCGCTGCGGCGGAAGAAGTCCATAAACATAATCAGACCACTGATCTCTTTTCCGGTCTGAAACCAGCCCTGCGGTGGCGTCCAAAGTTCCAGTGCTTTTGCACAAGCTTCGGCCTGCTCGGCCGTGGCTTGCAGATCGTGCGCACTGACTTCTCCAGGATCGCCCAGGATCTTTTTCAGCGGGCCTTTGTGGAGCTCATGGAATGTTCCATTCGCCACTTCGATATCTTCAATATTGGGATTATTGGCTATCAGCTGGACGCTCATATCCGCCTCCAAGGGCTGCAATATCCAACGGAATCGGACGGTATTGCTCGCTGTCATTAATGCGCTCGTACACGCGCACATACACCGTATTGCCGCTCACAGTAATGCTGTCCTTTAATGCTTCGCAGGCTTTTACCCAGTCCGGATGAGTAATGTCATAGCGCAGCAGCCCCAGCAGATCAGCCGTGCGAAGTTGCCCGCCACGGGTTGTGCGGAATGCACCATCAATTAACTTGCGCAGGTCGCCATCCGTACTGGAAGTCACGTCATCAAGATACTTGGTAAACAGCTCTTTGGCGGCTTCCAGCTCAACGCCGAAACTAATTTTCTCGGAATAAACGCGTTGAATTTTGTAGCGGCCATCGTACGTTGTCATCGACACGTTGCCTTTTTTACCGCCGATGGATACGCCGTATTTTTCGGCACCCACAGCAATAACATCGGCCATGTCATTTAAAGCACCGCGCTTAAACTTGAGTAGCGCCATAGACAACCGCTTGGCCTCTTCGGCGTAGTCGCGCACCACCTGGTCCTGAATTTTGTCGATCTCCTTAACGTTCTCTTCACGCACCAGGTCGCCCCGGCTGTTTTGCATGTAGCCTTCAGGGATAGTGTTAGTACTCATTGATACGCTCCATAAGGTCGTTTCGGTCGATATATTCGATGATCTGTAACGCTACAGCCGCAACCTGCACGGCTTCTTTTCGCAACCCGTAGCACTTCTCTCCACCGAACTGAAAGTGCAATATGGCTTGCGCCAGCTCACCGGTTTCTTCAGTCAGAATCAGGTTCCAGATACTTAAATCCTGATCCCGATCGGCGCCCCATTTTTTATCCTGGTCTGCCATCTCCTGAATAACAGACTGAAGTGCCACAGAGGCAAGATGCGGTATCTTCGGCTCAGTCTTACTGGTCATCACTGCGCTCCTTGATTGCTTCAACTTCATAATTCAGAACCCGCCAGCCGCGATCAGGATCTGCCGGATTAAGGATCAGAGGTTGCGCACCAACGGCTATGCGATCGACTTTAAATCCTGTCCAGATCCGGCGCTGATACGGGCGGCTGTCGATCACTTCGTTGTCGTCGTTAATGTCCCATTCCAGAAAATCTTGCCCCTGGTCTTCAAAAAAGATTGTTTTCATCAGTGCTTTACCTCGCCGGCGCCAGAACGTGCATTTGCTACCGTCTCAGCAATAAGGCCTCCGCCGCGAATAATTAACTCCCGAACGGCAGCACCCAGTGCGGTTGCGACAGCCGATTCATAACCGTTCAGCCCGTCAGTATTTACTGCAACCTTTATCTCTACGGCGGCACCCTGATTTTCAAACTCTTTGGTGCCTATGTTGATTTCAATGTGCGCCACGACGGCCTCCTATTGAACGAATCATTGTTTCAGCTTCAGTAGCACGCTCTTTCAGCACCCGTAACGAACGCTCGCACTCAGCCCAGTTGGTGCTATCTGTCAGCAACTGCTCATCCAGTTGTTTAACAGCCAAAACCATTAATTTACGCGCATGCACCACATCTTCTTTTTTCCAGACACTGCTGATAGATACCGTCATGATTAACCCCGATTTTTTCGCGACCAGATAACAAAAATGCAGCCATGGTAAACCCGGCAATAACGGGTAAATTCACCGTCGCTATTACGATACTTACCGTGAACAACGCCACCCAATGCATCACACGGTGGTGAATAAACAACCTCCACATACGAGCTTTTTGGGTTTGATATGCTCACATCCGCAGTAACAATCCCCGCGGCGGCAAGCTCCGAAACAACCCCTGCAACTTTATTTACCAGCGCGCTCATCTGGCGAGCGGCTGGCGGAACAGAGCGCGCCATATCACACCCC